>Ga0164290_1002684_pt1 | contig 11054 bp, 10 predicted proteins | sample Micstemetagenome_FD_108782 | JGI IMG/M metagenome (GOLD analysis project Ga0164290, IMG submission 108782) | Contaminated culture microbial community from soil near Moab, Utah, USA - Microcoleus steenstrupii SON62 (Illumina Assembly) | ecosystem: Environmental > Terrestrial > Soil > Soil crust...
CCGCAGCAAAAAACTCCGCCGCTTTGCGGCGCCCCGGCCGGGGCGCCGCAAAGCGGAACAAACCGAGGAGACTGTCAGGCATGTATCCGGTCTGTAGTGTCCGACATGTATCCGGTTGCACAGCCCAGCCGTCGAAATCCATGCGCTGGCCGCGGTTGTAGATATGGCCGTTGATCGAGCTGGACCCGCCCAGCGTCTTGCCGCGGGGTGCCGCGATGCGCCGCCCGCCGGTCCATTCGCTGGGTTCTGACGTGTAGAGCCAGTTCACCCGCGGGTTGACCAGCGTGTACATGAAGCCCGCCGGGATATGGATGAAGGGGTGCCAGTCGGAGGGGCCCGCCTCCAGCACGCAGACACTGACCCTCGGGTCCTCGCTCAACCGGCTCGCCAGCACGCAGCCGGCCGAGCCGGCGCCCACGATGACGTAGTCGAAACTGTCCATTCCAGCGTTTCCCCCGGAGCTGCCCGCAACCGATCGCGGTGCCCCTTCATCCCCGTCTTCTAGCGGCAAATCCCTGCCGGTTGAAATGCGGCTCAGGCGGGGGCGCTGTCGCCGCGGAGCACGCCCTCGGCCTCCAGCGCGGCGCAGGCGGCATCGTCCAGCCCGATCTCCGCCAGCAGCGCGCGGTTGTGCTGGCCGAGCTTCGGCGCCGGCGTCCGGATCGCTCCCGGCGTGGCGGCCATGCGGGGCACCACGTGATGCATCGGTATGTGGCCCATGTCGGGATCGGGATAGTCGGCCAGCAGTTCGCGGTCGATCACATGCGGGTCGGCCATGATCTGCGGCGTGTCGTAGATCGGGCCGATGGTGACCTCCGCCGCCTCGAAGAAGGCGACGTTCTCGGCCTGAGTTCTGGTTGCGATGAAGGCGCCGATGATCTCGTCCAGCAGCGCGCCGTGTTTCACCCGCGCGGCATTGGTGCGGAAGCGCGGGTCGTCGATCAGGTCGGCGCGTTCGATCGACCGGAACAGCCTTTCGGCCATCTTCTGGGTCGAGGCGGAAAGGCCGACATAGCGCCCATCCTTGCAGATATAGGCATTGCGCGGCGACGAATTGGTCGACCGGCTGCCGGTCCGCTCCTTGACCTTGCCGACCAGGCGATAGTTGGCGGCAAGCGGTCCCAGGATCGCGAACAAGGGGTCGAGGAGGGGCAGGTCGATCACCTGGCCCCGGCCGCCCCGCATCTCGACCTCCCGCAAGGCGATCATGACGGCGGAAGCGCCATAGATGCCGGCGACGCCATCGGCCAGGTACATCGGCGGCAGCACCGGTTCACGATCGGCGAAGCCGTTGATGGCGGCGAAGCCCGACATCCCCTCGATCAGCGTGCCGAAACCCGGCCGCTGGGCATAGGGACCGGTCTGTCCCCAGCCGGAGATGCGGACGATCAGGAGTTTCGGGTTGATCTCGAGCAGCAGGTCGGGGCCGAGGCCCATCTGTTCCAGGACGCCGGGGCGGAAGCTTTCGATCAGGACGGCCGAGGACGGGAGCAGCTTCCGCAGGATGTCGATCGCGCGGGGATCACGAAGGGCGAGGGCCAGGCTCTTCTTGTTGCGAGAATAGATCTTCCAGTGGGTGTCGATGCCTTCGGTCCTCCAGGCGCGCAGCGTGTCGCCTTCCGGCGGTTCCACCTTGATCACCTCGGCGCCGAAATCGCCCAGGATCTGGGTCAGAACGTTGCCGGCGAAGAGGCGGGACAGATCCAGGATGCGGATGCCGGCAAGGGGGCCGGGTGCGCCCGGCTGATAGTCGCGGCGGGGAAGCGTTGTCGGGTCAGGCATCCTCTTCTCCCTTGGCCCGATCGGCCAGGGCCACGATGCGGCGCGCGGCCTCGATGAAAGGCTTGTCAATCATCCGGCCGTCGATCAGGAAGGCGCCGACGCCCCTGGCCGCCATGTCAGCGGCCGCCGATACGATCCGGCGCGCCTGTTCCGCCTCGGCCGCCGTCGGCAGGAAAGCGGCGTTGGCGATGGCGATCTGGCTGGGGTGGATGCAGCTCTTGCCCGCGAAACCATGGGCCCGCGCCGCCATGCATTCCGCCCGGAACCCGTCCGCATCCGCCACATCGGCGAAAGCGCCGTCATAGGCGGCGATCCCCGCCTCGGCCGCCGCGAGACGGACGGCGATGCGGATGTGGGCGAGCGCCGCCGGATCGCGGCGGGCGATCCCGAAGGGTTCGAACAGGTCCGCGTAGCCGATCTGGAGGCCCATGACCCGGGGATGCGCCGTTGCCAATGCCGCCGCCTGACGAAGGCTCCTGGGTGTCTCCATGTTGAGCAGGAGACGGATACGCATTGCGCCTTGCTCCCGCTCGTCGAGGAGACGCGCCGCCACCATCACGGCGTCGATTTCCTCCACCATCGGGAGGTTCACGATGTCGAGGCCGGGTAGGGCGATTGCCTCCATATCGGCATGGAAATGCTCGGTGCCCACGGCGTTGACCCGGACGACATTGACCTTGCCGGGCGCGCGCGGCCGGCGCAGATACGCGGCGACGGCGGCCCGCGCTTCCGCCTTCCGCTCCGGCGCGACGGCATCTTCAAGATCGAAGGACAGGGCATCGGCGGCCGAGGCGACGGCCTTGTCGAAAAGTTCCGGGCGCGATCCCGGAACGAACAGCTTGCTGCGAATCAACATGATCGCGACTTTTCCACCCCGAATTCCGGCGGCCGGTTCCGGCTATTGGTCGTGTCAGTCTAGCATCCGGCCATCTCGCGGGTCAGGTCGTGGGCCTCTTGCCGACGGCTATGATCGGCGAATTGCCCGGCGCGAAGCGCAGGGCGCAGAGGCGCGGCGATTATTCCGCCGCGGTCGCGGCCATCGTCGGGTAATCCAGATAGCCTTCCGGCCCTCGGCTGTAGAAAGTCGCCCGGTTGTAGGGGGTGAGGTCCGCGCCCCGGCGCAGCCGTTCCGGCAGATCGGGGTTCGAGATGAAGAAGCGGCCGAAGGCGATGGCATCGGCGTCGCCCGCCGCAAGCATGGCGGCGGCGTTGTCGTCCTTGAAGTTGCCGGCGGCGATCAGCACGCCGCGCCACATCGGACGGAACAACTGCGCCGCCGAGGGGACGTCCTTGTGGTCGACCTCGCGCTGGCCGGCACCGCTGGCGCGTGGCTCGATCAGGTGCAGATAGGCGAGGCCCAGCTTGTCGAGTTCGCCGATGAGATGGGAATAGAGCGGCATCGGCTCGGCTTCGCCGCTGTCATTGGCGATGCCGTAGGGCGACAGCCGGATGCCGACCCGCCCGGCGCCCCAGACTTCGGCGATGGCGCGGGTGACCTCCAGCACAAGCCGGCAGCGGTTTTCGATCGACCCGCCATACCGATCGGTGCGCAGGTTCGTGCGCGATTGCAGGAACTGCTCCAGCAGATAGCCGTTCGCGGCATGGATCTCCACGCCATCGAATCCGGCCTCCATCGCACAGCGGGCGGCATGGACATAGCGGCCGATCAGGGCGGGGATTTCCGCCGTCTCCAGGGCGCGCGGGGCCGGGCAGGGCACGCGCTTGAAATCGGCCGTGGTGATGTCGACATTCGCCGCGACGGCCGAGGGCGCGATCGGCTGGCCGCCGTCCGGCTGGTGCGACGGATGCGACAGGCGGCCCATGTGCCAGAGCTGAAGACAGATCCTGCCGCCCTCGGCATGGACGGCGTCGGTGACGCGCTTCCAGCCGGCGACCTGTTCGGGCGAATGGACGCCCGGCGTGCAGGGCGCGCCGCGCCCGTCGGGCGAAACCTGCGACGCCTCGGCGATGATCAGGCCGCCGGCGCTGGCGCGCTGGGCGTAGTACCGCGCCATCATGTCGTTGGCGGAATTGCCGGGGACGGTCGCCCGCATCCGGGTGAGCGGCGCCATCACGACGCGATGCGACAAGGCCATGCCGCCGATGCTGATCGGCGTGAAGAGCGTGTTGTTCGTCATGGCCGCGAGCGGACTACAAAAATCGCGCCGTTTCAAGAGGTTGACCGCTGGCGGGCAGGGAGCGGATCCCCACCCGCCCGCGCCTGTCTAGAGGAACTTCGATTCGATGTCGGTCGAGGACTGCACGCCGATCTTGTCGTAATGCGCGTTCAGGAAGGCCTCCGCCTTGCCGCGGCCGAGCTCGAACAGGCTCTGCAGGAAATCCCAGTCGGCGTTGATCTTGGAGGAGACGCCGAGCTTGCCCAGGTGCTCCTCGGCATCGATCGTGTGCAGGTTGACGCGCTTCAGCCGGCCGTCGTCGTCGAAGCCGTTGTCGATCAGCTTGGTGACGAAGTGGATGGCGCGCATTTCGCGCATCAGGCTGGAGTTGAAGCTGAGCGTGTTGATGCGGTCGAGGATGGTCTGCGCCGTCTTCGGCAGTTCGGGAATGTTGATCGGGTTGATCTGCACGATCAGCACGTCGCGCGTGTCGGTATGGTAGAAGAGCGGATAGAGCGGCGGGTTGCCCATGTAGCCGCCGTCCCAGTAGTGCTCGCCGTCGATCTCGACCGCCTGGAACATGAAGGGCAGGCAGGCCGAGGCCAGCACCGCGTCGACCGAGACTTCCTTCTGGGTGAAGACCTTGTGCCGGCCGGTCATGACGTTCGAGGCGCAGATGAACAGCTTGACCTTGTTTTCCCTGTGCATGAAGTCGAAGTCGACCGCTTCGAGCAGCGTGTCGCGCAGCGGGTTCATGTTCATCGGGTTGAGCTGGTAGGGCGAGAACATCCGGCTCATCGCGTCCATGATCACGTAGCCGGGCGAGTATTCCAGGCTGCCCTTGCCCATCATCTTGTCCAGCATCGAGGGCTGCAGCGGACCCTTCTTCGCGGCATCGGAAATCTTCTTCCAGAAGGCGGCGAGGGCGGTGCGGGCGCCGGCATGCTCGCCCTTGGCCCAGCCATAGGCGGCGACGGTGGCGTTCATGGCGCCCGCCGAGGTGCCGACGATGGCGTCGACATCGATCGAGGTCTCCTCGAACAGCCGGTCGAGCACGCCCCAGGCATAGGCGCCGTGGCTGCCGCCGCCCTGCAGCGCCAGGTTGATGCGCTTCTTGCCGGGCGTGACGGTGGTGGCGATGGGGGTAGTGGCCGGCTTGCGGCGGGCGGCGGGCTTGGCCATGCGTACTTTTCCTCGATGTGCTTTCGGACCGCTCAGGCGCGGGACGCACGCAAGGCGGCCGCGGCGGATTCCGCGATCAACCGAGAGGCCGCGCGCCACCGAGAAGGATGCTGGGCCGGGAAGATCCGGCTGCCCTTGGTTCGGAACGCAGCCAGGATACAGAAGAAGCCGGCCGGATGTCGCGGAATTCTGGCGCCCCGCCTCAGCGCGGCTTGCGCTTGTCCAGGAAGGCCCGCACGCCGGCGCGGAACTCCCCGGTACCGGCGAGATGGGTCGCCCAGTCGCGCTCCATCTCCAGGCCCGCCTCGAAGGTGGTGCCGCCGCCCTCGGTGATGGCGCGGCGGATGGCAGCCAGCGCCGGGGCAGGCTTCCGCGCCAGACCGGCGGCATAGGCGGCGACCCGGGCGCGGACCTCGCCCGGCGGCACCACCTCGTCGACGAGGCCGAGCGCCAGCGCCGCCTCCGCCCCGATGATCTCGCCCTCGTAGAGGAAGCGGATGGCGGCCGGGCGGCCCAGCAGGCGGACGAGCGCCTGGGTGGCCCCTACCGGGGGAATCATGCCGATCGCGATCTCGGGCTGGCCGAGCCGGGCATCGGAGGCGGCGAAGCGCAGGTCGCAATGCAGCGTCATCTCCAGGCCGCCGCCCACCGCCGTGCCCTCGATCGCCGCCAGGAGCGGCTTGTCGGAGGCGCGCAGCCGGCGCACGAAGGCATGGCAGATGCCGACCCATTCATGCATTCGGTCCGGGGTGATGGCGGCGAAGACGTTGAGATCGGCGCCGGTGGAGAAATAGCGCGGCAGCGCGCTGCCGATCACGATCACCCGCACCGCAGGATCGTCGTGCAGCGCATCGAAGGCGGGCGAGAGCTCGCCCACCATCTCCCAGTGGAAGGCGTTCACCGGCGGGCGGTTGAAGTCGAGCCAGCCGATGCCCTCGCCGACAGACAGTCTCAGGAATTGGAAGTCCATCCGCCCCTCCGCTCCGACCGGCGGGATGCTAGCGCATCGCGACCCGCGCGGCGCCTTGGAACCGGATGTCCGCCGGGGCCGTTTTCAACACGGGCGGGGAGAGGAAGGATGATCCGCCATGCGCCTTCGCATTCTCGCCGGCATCGGGCTGGCCGTGTTCGCCCTGGCTTCCGCGGGCGCGCAGCCGCCCCCGGCGGAACCGCCGAATCCTCAGCAGAAGCCCGGCCGCGAGCCGCTGCCGGCCCAGCCCGAGGCCCGTCCCGGCGAGAGCCTGAGCGACCGGCTGGAGCGTCAGGACGGCGTCCTTCTCCCGCCGCCCGCCGGTGTGCCGGACAACGTCATCGTGCCCGAGGATCCGGGCCGAATCAGGGTCATACCGCCGCCCGGTTCGCCGCAGGGAGATCCCGAGGTGCGCCCCAAGTAAGCGAGGGCGCGCAGTCGGGCCAGTTCAGCCCGGTCGCGCAACGCCTGTTCATAGCTGCGCAGAGGCCGGCGCAAATAGGGACTGATGCTGAAGGCGTCGTCCGTCGACATTCGTGCTCCCTGATGACCGGCGGCAGATCGGAAAAGCGCCAAGGCCGTTCCGGTTCCGGCCGGGAGCGGAGAAATTCCGCTGGCGCGGCCCTCGGCGGCGAGGCCATGCTGGCGTCATTGCCAGTCCGGGGAGGGAGCTTCAATGAAGACCGACGCGCTCGCGGGGATCCGCGTGCTCGACTTCACCACCACCATCGCCGGGCCGCATTGCACCCGCCTTCTGGCCGATCTCGGTGCCGAGGTGGTGAAGGTGGAAGCGCCCGACGGCGACGTGATGCGCTCGCGGCCGCCGATCCGGGGCGGGGCCAGCGGCGTCTTCGGCTATCTGAATGCCGGCAAGCGCGCGATCGTGCTGGACCTGAAGGCGCCGGCGGCCGTGGAGACCGTTCGCCGGCTCGCCGCCGGCTGCGATGTCCTGGTGGAGAATTTCCGTCCCGGGGTGATGCGCCGGCTGGGGCTCGACTACGAGCGGCTGAAGGTGGTGAAGCCCGATCTGATCTATTGCGCCATATCGGGCTACGGGCAGACAGGGCCGGCGGCGGAACTGCCGGCCTATGCGCCGATGATCCATGCCGCCTCGGGCTACGAGATGGCGCATATGTCCTACCAGCCGGGACGCGAGCGCCCGGACAATTGCGGTGTCTTCTTCGCCGATTTCAATTCGGGCGCCTATGCCTTCGGGGCGGTCATGACCGCCTTGTTCCAGCGCGGCCGCACCGGCGGCGGCCAGATGATCGACGTCTCCATGTGCGAGACCATGCTGGGCACGCTGATGGGCGAGGTGATGCGGGCGCAGATCCCCTTCGAGCCGCCGGGCCGGCCGATGTTCGGCCCGGTGCGCACGCGGCAGGGCTTCGTCATGCCGGCGGTCGCCAACGAGAAAACGTTTCAGGGCCTGTGCCGGGCCGCCGGCCGGCCCGACTGGATCACCGACCCGCGCTTTGCGCGCTATGCGGATCGGCGGCTGAACTGGGGCGCCCTGATCGACGGGGTCGAGGATTGGTCCGGCGCGCTCGATACCGATGCCGTCATGGCGGCCTTCGAGGCGAATGGCGTTCCGGCTTCGCGCTACCGCACGGTGGACGAACTGATGGACGATCCGCAGCTGGCGCACCGGGAGGCGCTGCAGCCGATCGAGGATGCCGGCGGCACCGTCAAGGTGATGGCGCCGCCGTTCCGCCTGTCGGCGGCCGAAACGAGGGTGCGCCCTTTCAGCGCCCGCCTCGGCGAGCACACGGCGGAGGTCCTGGCGTCCTGGGGATTCGCCGAGGGTGAGATCGAAGCGCTGCGGGCGGAAGGCGCGTTCGGCTGACCGCGGGCCGCCGTCAGCCCGCCGGCCGCCCGGTCGCCCGGTCGCGCCAGTCCTCGCCGCTGGGATAGACCACCGGGTCCCACAGGCCGGCGCCTTCGGCGCGCGATCGCCGCTCCGCCTCGTGATAGCGCGGCGCCAGGGCGCGGACCATGCCGCTGCGCACCAGGAGCCGGTTCACGCTGTACCAGGCGCCGTCATGGGCGAGATAGCATTCGCCCTGCTCCGGCGCCGGGGCGAGGCAGCCCACCTGGCGGTCTGCCAGCAGGGCCGTCAGCGTCGTGCGGGCGAGTTCGCCGCAATCGATCCCCGTCCGGGTGTCGGGATGCAGGCAGAACCGCCCGGCGGGAGGCGGCATGATGCCGCCCAGCCCGAAGGCGAGCGCATCGCCGGACCCGGTATGCAGCGTGACGCGGGCGGCCGTCGCGGCCGTGGCGCGGCCGAAGGTCAGCCGGCTGCCATCGACCGGCACGGCGAAGGCGCGCTCGTCCAGCAGGGCGGCCGGCGTCGGCTGGCGGTTGCCCGCCATGGCCGGACACAGCGACAGAACCGACGCCAGAGCGAGCGCCGTCAGGCGATAGAATTGCATGGAGCGACAACACCGAATCGGATTCTTTGGGTGCGATCCTAACCGGCTCCAATTCGGGAAATAGTGCGGCGGTCACGATCGCCGGGAATCGTCGCGGTCAGGGCGCCCAGACCAGGTCCGCATCGAAAGGCCACATCGGCCGGGGGATGTGGCGGTAGGGCACGCGGGCCAGCATCGGGGTGACGAGGCCGGGACAATCGGCCTCGATGATGTGCTGGTCGGCGAAGAACTCGTCGAAGCCGGCGCGGAAATGCCCGCGGCTTTTCAGGACGAGGGCGCGAACGACGCCGAGATCGATGCCGAGATGCTCGAACATCATCGGCTCGTAAGCCTGGTTGCGGACGCTGACGACGACGACGCGGATGCCGCCGAGACGCAGCAGCGCCGTCTTCCCCATATTGCCGCTGCGGCCCGCCATGTTGCCGCGGCGGCCGATGAAGGCGCCGTCGGAGAGCTTTTCCACCACCGCCTCCGCGGCGAAGGGTTCGGAGTACTTGTCCTTCTCGTCGCGGTTGAAGCGCGCGGTGAAGCGGGCGCCTTCACCCAGCGCATGCGCCTCGGCGGCGAGCGCCACGTCGTAGTGGATGCCGAAACAGGCGCCCTCGACACCCGCCTCGTGGAAGGCTTTCAGCATCCAGGTGGTGTTGCCGCGCGCCCCGCCGCCCGGGTTGTCGGCGACATCGGCGAAGCAGAGGGCGGGGCGGGCGGGATCGCGCCCGGCGGCGAGGGCCATCGCCGTGCAGTCGCCGATCGAGGTCAGGTTGGCGACATAGCGGTTCCGGTCGGCCCAGATGCGCGCCGCGATCTCGCGGGCGGCGGCATCGGCGGCGGCCTGGTCGCCGCGGCTGGTGACGACGACGGACATGCCGTTGCGCGGACTGTCGGCCATGGAGAAGTTGCCGAGGATGGAGACGTTGAGGATCGGGCCGCCGACCAGCGTCTGGCCATGGGCGATGGCATCCGCATAGGGGCCCTTCTTGGTCAGGAGGGCGACCGAGGGGGGCAGCAGCGGCAGGTGGATATAGGCCTTCTTCGTCGTCATGCCGCCGAACATCTCGAGCATGGCGCGGGCGGCTTCCTCGCCGCGCTCGCGCATGTCCACATGCGGGTTGGTGAGATAGGCGCAGAGGAGGTCGGTCGACTGTACCATCGCAGGCGACAGGTTGGCATGCAGGTCGAGCGTCGCCACGACCGCCACGTCCGGTCCCACGGCGGCGCGGATGCGGCTCAGCATGGTGCCGTCGGCATCCTGGTCTTCGGTGGCGGCCGCCGCGCCGTGCTGGCAGCAGTAGACGCCATCGAGGGGCGCCGCCGCCTTCAGCGCCGCCTCGATCCTGGCGCAGCAGGATTCGAAGAAGGCCTGGTCGGCCGGGCCGCTGGCGCCGGCCGTGGTGTAGAGCACCGGGATCATTTCCCAGGGACCGGCGGCATCCATCACCGAGATGAAGCCGTTGAGCCCGGGCGAGACCCGGGGCGCGGGCTGTTTCAGGTCGCGGGCCAGGTCATCGCCTTCGAGGTAGCACTTCTCGCGGAACTCGGCCTCCTCCGCCGGGGCGGCGAAGCCGTTGGTCTCGAGCGCGAAGCCGAGAAGCGCGATGCGGCGGGTCATGAGCGGTACTCCGGGCGCGAGCGAAGAAGGGTCAAGGAGGGTCGGGGGCCGGTGGAACGCTTGTCAAGGATCGGCGCTTCAGCGCTCCTCGGTCACCATGAACTCGACCGTGATCTGTTCCTCGGCCTCGACCTGCGTGCCGGTGACGATGTAGTCGGGCAGCAGGGCGGTGGTGGTGCGCCGGATCGCCTCGGCGGCGACGTCGCCGTCGACGCCCGCGGGCTTGGGCCGGCTGACGATGACGACAATCAGGGCATCGGGCCGGTCGGTCGAGCGTTCGAAGACCGGCCTCGTCGCAACGACCGTGCCGGGATCGGTCCGTTCCATCAGCGTGTCGCCGAGCGCCGAGGCTGTGCCGCGCCAGGCGCGTTCGGGATCGTTCTGCGCGCCCACATGCGCCTGCCATTCGGCGAGAGACATGCCGAAGGCCGAGCGCAGCGCCGGTTCCGACAGCAGGGTTCCCGGCGCGGCATCGGCGGCTCTGCCCGGGCCCGTCCTGAACCACCACAGCACGGCCAGCACGATCAAAGCGAGCAGCAGGACGACATAGAGCACGGCGAGCGGTCTTCCGCAGTTTCGGCGGCAGTGATGATCGGGCGAGGGGAAGGCGGCGGCAATCGGTATTTGCGCACCCCGATGCCGGCATGCAGGAGGGGTAATCCGCACTGGCGCGAGTGTCGATCCAGCAATGCGCTCGCAGGTAAGGCCGGACTGTCAGGGATGCTTACATATCGCTTCACTGTCAAACGCGGAATCGATCTATTCAATTGATTTTGTTGACAAATTCAATTCTGGCATTCGAATTGCTTTAGTCGGGGGACATATAGGAGATTTCCCATTGTACCCGGTATCGCTATTCCTCGACGGTATCGCTATTGCGCTAAGAATTCCGGGATATAGGGACACCACGCGCCGAAGTTTCGGGATGGTGGTGCATTCAAACGGGACGTGAAGCGCCTTCG
>Ga0164290_1002685_pt1 | contig 11041 bp, 5 predicted proteins | sample Micstemetagenome_FD_108782 | JGI IMG/M metagenome (GOLD analysis project Ga0164290, IMG submission 108782) | Contaminated culture microbial community from soil near Moab, Utah, USA - Microcoleus steenstrupii SON62 (Illumina Assembly) | ecosystem: Environmental > Terrestrial > Soil > Soil crust...
CCTCAACGTCCGACCGGTATTCGATTCCCAAGGAAAGGAGACTGGCACGTTCGAGGTACCGGCGGGTGGGAGGCGTTTCAAGGCGCTGGCACGTCTCGTCGAACAGAAGCGCTTGGCTAAGACGGCGCCCGTTCCTTGCATTGTTCGTGACGCCGCTACTGACATCCTCGCCGAGGACGATTCGCTGGCCGAGAACGTCCAGCGCGTCCCGCTGCATCCGCTTGATCAGTTCCGCGCCTTCCAGGCCTTGCGCGAGAAGGGCCGTTCGGAGGAGGACATTGCCGCAGCCTTTTTCGTCAGCGTTAATGTCGTGACGCAGCGCCTGCGGCTGGCCTCTGTTTCGTCAAAGCTGCTCGACCTCTATGCCGAAGACGGCATGTCGCTCGAGCAGCTCATGGCCTTCACCGTGACCAGCGACCACGCACGGCAGGAGCAGGTCTGGGACGCGGTGCAGCACTCGTACAGCCAGGATTCCTACCAGATCCGCCGCATGCTGACGGAACGCGCAGTACGGACCTGCGACAAGCGCGTGCGTTTCGTCGGCGTCGACGCCTACGAGGCGGCAGGCGGTGTCGTCCTGCGCGACCTGTTCGAGCAGGATCACGGCGGTTGGCTGGAGGACTTGGGTCTGCTCGACGGCCTGGTCGCCGAGAAGCTGAAGGCCGGCGCCCAGGCCATCGCGGGCGAGGGCTGGAAGTGGATCGAGGTCGCGGTCGACTTCCCCTACGGCCACACGCACCGAATGCGCAAGCTGAAGGGCGTGCAAGCCGACCTCTCCGCCGGCGAGCAGGCCGCCATCGACGCCCTGAATGCCGAGTACGCAAGGCTCGAGGCCGAATACCACAACGCCGGCGAGCTGCCGGACGAAGTAGACCAGCGGCTGGGCGAGATCGAGACGGAGCTGGCTGCCTTCGACGATAGGCCAGTGACCTACGATTCCGCCGAGATCGCCCGAGCCGGTGCCTTCGTCAGCATCGACAGCGACGCCAGACTTTTGGTCGACCGCGGCTACGTTCGGCCTGAGGACGAGCATCGGACGGACGCCGATGGGCAGGCAATGGAACATACAGACTCCGGCGCGTCATCTGCGCAATCGCCGTGCACGGCAGTCGATCAGGGCACGGTCATCACCTTTGGACACCAGTCGGAGGTCGAAGCCGAGGATGACGAAGCCATCCGGCCATTGCCGCAGCGGCTCTTGATGGAACTGACGGCGCACCGCACGCTCGCCCTGCGTAACGCCGTTGCTAACGATCCGCACGTCGCAATGACGGCGCTGCTGCACAAGCTGTGCCTGGATGCCTTCCAGCACAGCGCGTCTCCCGCCTGCCTCGAGGCCTCAGTCGGCCATGTCTTCTTCGCCGTCCAGGCCTCCGACCTCGGGGACACCGCGGCGGCGAAGGCTGTGGCGGAGCGGCACGAAGCATGGAAGGCCGAGCTGCCGGCGGAGGAGGGAGCCCTCTGGGAGTGGCTCGCAGCCCTCGACGACGACAGGCGGTCTCGGCTCCTGGCCCATTGCGTATCGTTCGGTGTCAACGCTCTCTACGAGCGGGCTGGCCGCTATGGTACCGGTCTCACCGACCACGGCTTGCGCTGTCGCCTGATCCAGGCCGACAGGCTGGCTGCGGCCGTCGGCCTCGACATGGTGGCGGCCGGCTGGCGACCGACCGCCGAGAACTACCTTGGCCGCGTGACCAAGCCGCACATCCTCGAAGCGGTGCGCGAGGCGAGGGGCGAGCAGGCGGCCGGGCTCATCGATCATCTGAAGAAAGCCGACATGGCGAAAGAGGCCGAGCGCCTGCTCGATGGCACCGGCTGGCTGCCCGCGCCGCTGCGCATCGCCATCGTCGCGCCAGAGGCCGATGAGCCGTCCGCACAAGGCGAGGCGTTGCCGGAGTTCCTGACCAGCGACGACGCCACGGCCGATGCATCGGAGGAGCGACCTCAGCAAGCGGCCGAATAACGTTCACACCAGGCGGCGTCCACCGTCCTTGGTTCTTCGACAATCCATACTTTGGCGCCCGGCCGTGTGCCGGGCGCCTTGGCTTGAGGGCAGTGACTGCCGCCACGAGAGGGAGAGGCCTGCCGGGAAGGGAGTGAGCCGGTTCAGGTCGAGAGAGCGCCGACCGGCTTGTCCGTTCCCGGCTCTCCCGAGGTCTTCCCCATGACTGCTGCCATCACCACGGCGGCCGCTGGCGCGGCCGCATCCGCTCGAGTCGCCCCTGCGCTCGATCCCGCCACGTGCGGCGCCGAGGCGGCGCAGCGTCCTCGTCCCGGTCGCCAACGCGGCCGGCGCATCGATGCCGGCGCCGCCATGGAAGACGCTCGCCGTCACAGCGATACGGAAGGCGGGCGCGACCCTTTATCCACTACAGAATCCACACAAGTGAATGCGCGTGTCCACGGTGGCCAGGTTTGTGTCGAGGACGGCAACGTTGTTGTCCTGCCGACGGAAGAGACCGCAGACCGGGACCTGCTCGCGGGATTGCTGGCTTCTTCGCAAGGGACGGCCTACGCATCTGCCCTCTTGCAGCACTTTCCCAGCATCGGGCATGTGATCTCGGCCGAAGCGTCGCAGCTTCGCGCATTCGGTTTGAGCCGACGCGACATCGCCGTCTTGCGGCTTGTCCACGAAATCGCCTGCCGCATGGCCAGGGCCGAAGTGCGCAGCCGTCCCGTCCTCGGCAATTGGCAGGCGCTGATCGCCTACTTGCAGACGGCAATGGCATACCAGCAGATCGAACAGTTTCGAATTCTATTTCTTGATCGCAAGAACACCCTCATCGCCGACGAGGTGCAGCAGCGCGGCACGGTCAATCACACGCCCGTTTACCCGCGGGAGGTGATGAAGCGCACCTTGATGCTCAACGCCTCGGCTCTCATCGTCGTGCACAATCATCCGTCGGGCGATCCCAAGCCATCCCGGGAAGACATCGAGACGACTCGCCAATTGAAGGCAGCGGCCAATGCTCTCGAGGTTGAACTGCACGACCATGTCGTGATCGGTCACGGCAAGCACGCGTCGTTCAAGTCTCTCGGATTGCTTTGATGCAGGCAGGTGCAATTTCGAGCGACCCGGTCACTGCGGCGCCGGCTCAGCGAGCATGGCTTACGCCATCCATGCCTTTCGCGCCCGGTCTTGTTCCGGGCGCTTTTTATTCAGGAGTGGTGATCGCGTCGTGATGAGAGGGAGAGGCCTGCCGGGACGGGAGTGAGCCGGTCGGGTCGAAGAGAGAGCGCCCGCCGGCTCGACCTAGTCCCGCTCTCCCGAGGTCTCCTCCATGACGACTCCCGTCGCTACCGCCAGCGTGACTGCCGCTCCGAGCACGCCTGCGCCGAACACCGCTGCCGCGCTTCTCGGCGCTGCTGAGCGCCTTCTGCCTGATCTTACTCGTGGCCGGCGCATTGATGCTGCGGCCCTGCGGGGCGCGATGGAGCACGCCTTCGGCGGCTCCGATGCTGAATGCTTGTGGCACTGGAAGACCGCATACGATGCCTGCGAGGCGGCGACGGTGCTCTTCCTGCGCCGCTTCGGTCCGGCCATGCGAGCGCGCGCGGCGTCGCCGGCGGTGCAGTTGGCGATGCTGGACAAGATCGCCGCCCTCCTGCCCAGCCACACCCGCCGCTCGCAGGAGAGCCAATCCCTGCAGCAGTTCTCCACGCCGATTGCGCTCGGCCTTGCGGCGAGCACTGCAGCCGCCATCACGCCGGCCGACCATGTGCTGGAGCCATCGGCCGGCACGGGCCTGCTCGCCATCTTTGCCGAGCTGGCGGGTGCTGGGCTTTCCCTGAACGAGCTCGCCGAGACGCGTGCGGGCCTCCTCAGTCTTCTTTTCCCGGCCGGCCCCGCCACCCGTTTCGACGCGGCGCACATTCACGATCATCTCGATCCCGGTGTGCGGCCAAGCGTCGTTCTCATGAACCCGCCGTTCTCGGCCGGCGCGCACGTCGATGGCCGCGTGGTCGATGCCGCACTCCGCCACCTGCGCTCGGCCCTGGCGCGCCTTCGCGATGGCGGGCGCCTGGTCGCGATCACCGGGGCCAATCTCTCGCATGACCATCCGGCTTGGCGCGATGCCTTCGTGCATCTGCAGGAGCACGCTTGCGTCGTCTTCACGACGGCAATCGACGGCGGCGTCTACGCGCGCCACGGCACCACGATGCCGACGAGGCTCACCGTGGTCGACAAGCGGCCCGCCGACGATCCGAAGTGCTTCCCGGATTCGCCCGGCATGGCGAAGGACGCCGCGACCCTGCTGGCCTGGGTGCTCGCCTCGGTGCCGCCTCGGCTGCCTGTCAGTGGCGCTATAACGCCGCCGGCCGTACCCCGCATTGCGCCGGCGCGCAGCATCCGCCCGGTTGGTCCGCGCTCCGTCTCCTTGGCCGTCGCCAACACCGAGTTCGAGGAGGTCGCCTACGAGGCCATCGATTGGCGGCCGGCCGAGACCGGCCGGCTCACCGAGTCGCTCTATGAACCGTATGCGCTGCAATCGATCCGGATTGCCGGCTCGCAACCGCATCCGACGCCGCTCGTGCAGTCGGCCGCCATGGCGTCGGTCGCGCCCCCGAAGCCGTCCTACCGGCCGGGGCTGGCGCCCGGTCTTGTCGCCAAGGGCGTGCTGTCCGACGCCCAGCTTGAGACCGTGATCTATGCCGGCGAGGCCCATTCGGGCTTGCTCGCCGGCGCCTGGACGGTGGACGAGACTTTCGACACGCTCTCGGCCGCGACCGAGGATGCCGAGCACACCGTCCACTTCCGCCGCGGCTTCTTCCTGGGCGACGGCACCGGCTGCGGCAAGGGCCGCCAGGTCGCTGCCATCATCCTTGACCACTGGCTGCGCGGCCGCCGCCGCGCGCTCTGGATCTCCAAGTCCGACGCCCTGATCGAGGATGCCCGGCGCGACTGGTCGGCGCTCGGCCAGGAACGCCTGTTGGTGCAGCCGCTGTCGCGCTTCCGCCCCGGCACGCCGATCCGGCTGCACGAGGGCATTCTGTTTGTGACCTACGCCACGCTGCGCTCCGCCGAGCGTGACGGCAAGCTCTCGCGCCTGGACCAGATCCTCGACTGGCTGGGCCGGGACTTCGACGGCGTGGTCGTGTTCGACGAGGCGCACGCTATGGCCAACGCCGCCGGGGACAGGGGCGAGCGCGGCGAGCAGGCGCCCTCCCAGCAGGGCCGCGCCGGCCTGCGCCTACAGCACGCCCTGCCCGACGCCCGCGTGCTCTACGTCTCGGCGACCGGCGCCACCACGGTGCGCAACCTCGCCTATGCCCAGCGGCTCGGCCTGTGGGGCGGCGACGACTTTCCGTTTGCGACGCGTTCGGAGTTCGTCCAGGCGATCGAGGCGGGCGGGGTGGCGGCGATGGAGGTGCTGGCGCGCGATCTCAAGAGCCTCGGCCTCTACACTGCCCGGTCGCTCAGCTATGCCGGCATCGAGTACGAGCTCCTCGAGCACGCGCTGAGCGACGAGCAGCGGCGCGTCTACGACGCCTATGCCGGCGCCTTCGAGATCATTCACAACAACCTCAATGCCGCGCTCGAGGCGGCCAACATCACCGGCACTGGCGAGGGTGGCTCCCGCACGCTCAACGCGCAGGCCAAATCGGCCGCACGCTCGGCTTTCGAAGCGGCCAAGCAGCGCTTCTTCGGCCATCTGCTCACCAGCATGAAGACCCCGACCCTGGTCCGCTCGATCGAGCGGGATCTCGCCCAGGGTCATGCGGCCGTCGTCCAGATCGTGTCGACCGGCGAAGCGCTGATGGAACGCCGGCTGGCCGAGATCCCGACTGCCGAGTGGAATGACATCTCGGTCGACATCACGCCGCGCGAGTACGTGCTCGACTATCTCGGCCATTCGTTCCCGACGCAGCTCTTCGAGGAGTACACCGACGACGAGGGCAACCTTCTATCGCGGCCGGTGTTCCGCGACGGCCAGCCGGTGCAATGCCGCGAGGCGATCGAGCGGCGCGACCGGCTGATCGAGAGGCTTGCCGCTCTGCCGCCGGTGCCCGGCGCGCTGGACCAGATCGTGCAGCGCTTCGGCACCGATCAGGTGGCCGAGGTGACGGGCCGGACCCGTCGCATCGTGCGCAAGGGCGACCGACTCGCCGTGGAGGCGCGCGCGCCGTCCGCCAGCCTTGCCGAGGCTGCGGCGTTCCAGGACGACAAGAAGCGCATCCTGGTGTTCAGCGAAGCCGGCGGCACGGGCCGCAGCTATCATGCCGATGTCGGCGCTCTGAATCGGCGTCTGCGCGTCCACTATCTGCTGGAGGCCGGCTGGAAGGCCGACGCGGCCATCCAGGGCCTCGGGCGCACAAACCGCACCGCCCAGGCGCAGCCGCCGCTGTTCCGGCCGATTGCCACCGACGTCGCCGCCGAGAAGCGCTTTCTGAGCACGATCGCGCGCCGGCTCGATACGCTGGGCGCCATCACGCGCGGCCAGCGGCAGACCGGCGGGCAGGGCCTGTTCCGGCCCGAGGACAATCTGGAGAGCCCCTATGCCCGCGCGGCGCTGCGCCAGCTCTACACGCTGCTCTATGCCGGCAAGGTCGAGGGCTGTTCTTTGCAGCGCTTCGAGGCCGCAACCGGCTTGTCGCTTACCGACCGTGACGGTTCCCTGCGCGAGGAGCTGCCCTCGATCGCGCAGTTCCTCAACCGGCTGCTGGCGCTCACGATCGGCCTGCAGAACACCCTGTTCGAGGTTTTCGAGGCGTTGCTGCGCGCCAAGATCGAGGGCGCCGTCGCGTCCGGCACCTATGACCGCGGCGTCGAGACGGTCATGGCCGACTCGCTCCGCATCGGCGATCGCCGCGCGATTTACCACCATGCCAGCACGGGCGCCGAAACTGAGGTGCTGACCATCCTGCGCCGCGACCGCAACCAGCCGCTCGCACTCGCCGAGGCCTTCGACCTGGCCCGCGAGCGCGGTGGCCGACTGCTGGTCAATCGCAAGTCCCACCGTGCGGCAGTCCAGGTCTCTGCGCCGAGCGTGATGCTGGACGACGGTGCCATCGAGCGGCGGGTGCGCCTCGTGCGACCGATGGAGCGCCCGGCTCTCCCTGCCGACTCCCCCGCAAGTTCAGCCTGGGAGGAGACTGACAGGGCCGCGTTCGCCGAAGCCTGGCAGGCGGAGGTGGCCGAGCTGCCGGCGTTCGCCGAGAGCCACCTGTACGTGGTGACCGGCTTGCTCCTGCCAATCTGGCGGCGCCTGCCGGAGGAGGGCTGTCGCGTCTGGCGCCTCGAGACCGATGACGGCCAGCGCATCATCGGACGGCAAGTCTCGGCCGCCTGGGTTGCCGACGCCGTCGGCGAGACACCGCAGCTCTGCGCCGAAGACGCGTGGACCGCTGTCTTCGAGCGCGGCGCGGTGCTGACGCTCGCCGACGGGCTGTCGTTGCGGCGCGCGATGGTCATGAGCGATGGCCGGGTCGAGCTTCTAGGCTTCACCGACGGCATGCTCGATCGGCTGAAGGCGACGGGCCTGATGTCGGAGATCATTGCCTGGAAGCTCCGGCTGTTCGTGCCGACCGGCGCGAACGGGCCCGCGATCCTCGAGGCCTTGCTCGAGCGGCATCCGCTGCGGCGGATCGCCGAGCGTGTGGCAGCGTGAGGAGGCGGTCATGGCCCAATCCGCCGCCGAGTTGGCGCGCCGCCTCGCGCGCGACACCGAGGCCGTGTGCCGCCACTATCTCTCCAACGGCCGCCGCCAAGGCCGCTACTGGCTGGTCGGCGACGTGCACAATATGCCCGGCCGGTCGATGTTCGTCCGGCTCAGCGGGCCGGAATCCGGTCCTGGCGCCGCCGGGCATTGGACCGATGCCGCATCGGCCGAATATGGCGATCTGCTTGACGTGATCCGCGAGAGCTGCGGTTTCATCGACTTTCGCGATGTCGCGGAGGAGGCGCGACGGTTCCTCGGCCTGCCCAGGTCCGAACACCGGCTCGTGTCGCAAGGCAGGAAGCCAGCACCCCGTGGCTCGCCTGAATCTGCCCGACGGCTGTTCGCGATGTCACGGCCGATCGCGGGCACGCTCGCGGAGGCATACCTGCACGAGCGAGGTATTGTCACCGTGCATGATGCCGGAGCCCTGCGCTTCCATCCGCGCTGCTATTATCGTGCCGACGAGCACGCCCCGACCGAGACCTGGCCGGCCATGGTCGCGTGCATCACGGATCTCGACGGCCGCATCACGGGCGTGCATCGCACCTGGCTCGACCGCTCCGGTCGCGGGAAGGCGCCGATCGACACGCCACGCCGGGCTATGGGTGAGCTTCTGGGCAACGCGGTGCGATTCGGCCCGGCTGCCGACGTGCTCGCCGCTGGCGAGGGCATCGAGACCATGCTGTCGCTGCGATGCGCCCTGCCGGCCATGCCCATGGTGGCAGCCCTGTCCGCCAATCACCTCGCCGCCTTGTTGCTTCGATCGACGCTGCGCCGGCTCTACATCGCGCGCGACGCCGACCCGGCAGGTGACCGCGCGGCGGCGACGCTGAGCACCCGCGCCAAGGAGGTCGGGATCAAGGCGATCACGCTCTCGCCCAGACTCGGCGACTTCAACGATGACCTGCGCGCATTCGGCGTTGACCACCTGCGGACAGCCTTGCGGCACCAGCTCGCGCCGCAGGACGCGCAGCAATTCTTCGATCCGATGATGGCCGGGATAGGGTGACCGGCGGGCAAGGCCGCAATCGTCGCGGTCGGCAACGACGAGTTCCTGGGCCGCCAGGAGAGGCCGCGCCCGGCCTTCTGGGGCGATCGGACGGCAGGCGGTCCGGCTCCTGCAACGGCGGCGCGCGGCTATTTTCCGCCGGCGCTGACGCGCCTTTGCATCGCGAAGCAAAATAGCCGCGCTCTGCCGTCCTCCGCTGGCGCTCCGGCCGCTCCGCGGTGCAGGCCCGGTCCGCCTGCCGTCTCGGCGCCCACGAAGGCCGCGATGGGCGCGGCCGATCCGGCAAAGGACCTCATCATGACCACCGACCGCGATGATCTCGATCTCGAGCCCACCGATACCACATCCCCAACCGAGCATGTTCTCAGCGAGCTGCAGCTTTACGGCTGGCGTCCCTTCGACGATGCGCCCGACCCCAGGCCGCTGCCCGAGGGCAACGCCGTCGCCGGCGCCGTCGCCGACATCTTCGACGCCCTGGTCGCGACCTTGAGCGACACCCGCCTCGAGCCCGACCTCGAAGACCTGCTCTGGTCCGCCGCCAACCTCTTCCATCGCGCCGTCGACCGCATCGAGCGCGAGCTCGACGACAACGAGCAGGCGCAGCACAAGAGCCAGCGCGAGCAGAACGGCTCGGAGGTGCGCTCGGTCGAGCTCGAACGTCTCACCGCCCAGGGCATCTCGCTGATCGAGCGGCGCAATGCCATGGAGCTCTTCCGCGACCAGGCAGCCGAGCAGTTCGAGCGTCACACCGGGTCAGCCTGGCGGCCGCGCACCGGGTCGATGGTCAGCCGCAGCACACTTACTGCGGCAATGATCGACAGCCGCGACTTCCTCGCCGCCCGGCGTCGCGCCGACACCGAGGTCCTGCTGCCCAAGGGTCCCAAGATCGCGCTCAGCGGTGGCCTCGACTACAACGACCATCGCCTGATCTGGGCCAAGCTCGATCAGGTCCACGCCAAGCGTCCCGACATGGTGCTGCTGCACGGCGGCTCGCCCAAGGGCGCCGAGCGCATCGCCGCCCGCTGGGCCGACCATCGCAAGGTGCCGCAGATCGCCTTCAAGCCCGACTGGACCCGCCACGCTAAGGCGGCACCGTTCAAGCGCAACGACGCCATGCTCGAGGTCCTGCCGATTGGCGTCATGGTGTTCGCCGGCAGCGGCATCCAGGCCAACCTGGCCGACAAGGCCAGGAAGCTCGGCATTCCCGTATGGCAATTCGCCGACGGCGACGCGTGAGCGTCGCCTATCAGCAACCCAGTTGGACGAAGGGCCTTATCAACCACGTTCAAATTGGTCGATCCAGCAAGCTGGCCAACTTGGCGATTGCACGGGTCGTGCCCTGGAAGCCATAAGTGTCTGTGAGGTGAGGAGAGAAAGATGGCGAGATCACACCCGGTCGACGTGCATGTTGGTCTGCGGATGCGCCTGCGCCGGGCACTGCTTGGGATGAGCCAGACCGCGCTCGGAAATTCTGTCGGGCTGACGTTCCAGCAAGTCCAGAAATACGAGCGCGGCTCCAATCGCATGGGCTCGAGTCGGCTGTACGAATTCGCCAAGGTGCTCGACGTGCCGGTGTCGTATTTCTTCGACGAGATGCCGTCGAACGCGCTGGCTGGCCGCCCGATGTCGGGCCGTGGCCGCAAAGGCGGCTTCGGCGAGGCGGCGACTCCGTTCGAGCAGGACAAGGATCCGCTGATCAAGCGCGAGACGCTTGAGCTTGTGCGCGCCTACTACAAAATTCGCGAAGGCAGGGTCCGCAAACGTATCTACGAGACGGTCAAGGCTCTCGGGGCCGCCAGCCATGCCGAGGTGTTGGGCAGGCAGAAGCGCCGTCGATGAAGCAAGCGCTCATCCAGTTCGCCAAGGTGCGCCAGTCGCACCGTCGCACCCTCGGAGCAGGACCTACTCGCCGTTTAGGTGGCGGCGCGACCAGATCAGGGAGTAGCCTCCGCCGGACTCGTCGTAGAAAAGATTGGCGAAGATGGCGAAACTTGGATCGTCGAGTTTGACCGAGAGATAGTCGCGGCCTTCGTTCGACCGCTTTGGCCAGGCGGCGCCGATCTCGGCCCGCCGGACATAGACGCAATGGCTGCGCGCCTTGTCGCTCGACGGGCTGGCTTTCGGGCAGCCGGCCCTTATCTACGCTCAGCTATCCATCTCATCGCCCATGCGCGCCGACCTCTTGTGAATGACCGAGATTGGTCATGTCTTTCCCTTAGTTCAGCACGCGACACGCGGAGCCTCGGTATGGCGAATCTGGCCGCAGACCGGCTGCGCCTCGATCGCCGGAGCCGCAACGCCCTCGCCTCGACTTTCTTCCCCTGGGCTTCGCCCATTCCTCGCGAGGCAAGAAAGTCTCCCCGAGGGCATC
>Ga0164290_1002686_pt1 | contig 11036 bp, 7 predicted proteins | sample Micstemetagenome_FD_108782 | JGI IMG/M metagenome (GOLD analysis project Ga0164290, IMG submission 108782) | Contaminated culture microbial community from soil near Moab, Utah, USA - Microcoleus steenstrupii SON62 (Illumina Assembly) | ecosystem: Environmental > Terrestrial > Soil > Soil crust...
GAACTTTTTTCCGTCTTTACAAATATGCCATCTGTTGTCTATGGCTTTGCCTTCCTTGATTGCCAGTTCTATTTCTTTCTCAGGAATGCCTTCTGCAATATCAGTTTCTGTAAAAATGGTATGAAATGATTTGCCAAGTATTTCATCAGCTTCGTATTGAAAAATACCTGTAGCCCCGGTGTTCCAGCTATTAATCACCAATTCGGTATTCATGGTAAAAATGGAGTAATCCAGCAGGCTATCAACCACCTGACTATAAAATTCAGCAGTAGGTATATAGTTTTTTTGTAAAATTTTAGGGGTTAATGGTTCATTACCCATGTAAATATTGTTAGTTTTTTTTTCAGGTTCATTTCTTGAAAAGTAGAATGGTTGCAATATGAGCCTGAATATGCTTAGGATATTTACATTTTTCCTTTTAAATGTTATAACATTTGCGGATTGTGGATTGTGTAAAAATTTTTAAAACCTAAATCTAATAGCAGCATTGGTTATGTATTAACATTATACACGATTAAATAATACTATCAAATTATCTATAATAGATTTATTATAAGGCACTTCAATATTTCTACAATCGATGTTCGTTTCTGAATAATAGTTTTCGCATACAAACCAGATGTGCGAATAATACCAGTGGCACAATAAGACCCGGGAGAAAGTGGTAGGGGAAATAAGTTAATGCAATATTTGGTTGCTCGAATCCAAACTTTTGAAAAGAAGTGGGAACTGAAAGAATTCCGTGATAAGCAATATTCACAAGCAGACCGAGACAGATTAAATTCCAACTTAATAAAATAGTTTTTCCGAATTGGTTTTTTCGATAACCGAAATAGGCAATGAACGGCGCAGTCAAGCCGGACAAGATGTCGAAATTAATACCCTCAAAGGTCATTAGCTGAGGTACGAGTTGGTAGGTATAGAGTAAAAATAAACAGATTTCAACGGGTATACGAACTATGTGTAACCAGGTAAGCTGTTCCGTATCTAATGAATCAATAAAGCGACGGCCTTTATTAGTCAGGAATAACATGATCATTAGTATAAATGGTGGCAACAGTAAGGTCATGAATCTCGGAGGCATAGTATGTGTATCGGTATAAAAGCCCGTTGAAGCAATTATACCCTGGATAATCATCCATGCAATGATAATGCCTGCAACTATTTTATTCCCTTTAGTGGCTTTTAACAGAAAATAAAAGGAGAGCAAAACAGTAGCCATGAAACCGGCAGAAAGGTATAATGGGTTTAGTAACATTTGCTGTATTCAAATGTATATAAAAATCATCTGAAAGAAGGAACAGTAATGTATAACGACCTAATACAATCAAGAAAAGCGTAAAAGACCGGCAATTTTTTAATTAATTAACCGGTTAGATACAATTCCATAATACATGGCGAATAACTTTATTTTTTACCAAGTAGTATTACCATGCGTTTTATAATAGTTTTCAGTTTTTTTATTTTATTAGCTGCAAAAAATTTCTCTCAGGCTCCTTTAGTAGATAATCTTGGATATAAAGGAGGATCAATAAAAGGGATAAAGAAGATTAGTCCTGCCATTCATTTTATTGCCATGGGTGATTGGGGGAGAAACGGTGAAAACTACCAGAAAGAAGTAGCCGCAGGAATGGGCAAAGCAGCTCATGATTTAGACGCAAGTTTTGTCGTAGCAACAGGCGATAATTTTTATCCATACGGTGTGCAGAGTACAAGAGATTATCATTGGATCAGTTCATTTGAACAGATTTATACGGCTCAATCCCTCCATGTAAAATGGTATCCGGTACTGGGTAATCATGATTATGCATCAAACCCGGATGCAGAAGTTGAATATTCTGCCATCAGCAGCAGATGGACTATGCCTTCACGTTATTACATTAAATCATTCAACATGAATGATACATCGGCGAGTCTATTGATGTTGTTTATAGATACTGATCCGATTGAAAAAGAGATGAGGGGACAAAAACATGATCCCGTTAAATACCCGGAAGGAGCTGTGGCAAAACAAAAACAATGGATAGAAGAAACATTGGCATCATCGAATGCTAAATGGAAAATAGTGGTAGGGCATCATCCGGCATATACGGGAGGATGGAGAAATCAATCGAAAGATGTAGCGAATATAAAAACATTCCTGGAGCCTTTGTTTGATAAATATGGGGTAGATGTTTACCTGGCCGGACATGAACATCACCTGGAGCATACAAAACCAGCAGGGCATAAAACACATCATATTATATCAGGAGCCGCATCTGAGGCAAGACCCACCAAACTACATCCCGACGGAGGAACATTTGCAGCCGCAACACAAGGTTTTGCCACTTTTTCTGTAAGTAAAGATCAGGTACTGGTTCAATTTATTGAATACACTGATAAAATTTTGCATGAAACGATTATTCGTAAGTAGCTTTTCTTTATTACTGTGTTCTCTCCTGTTCTTGTATACTGCTAAAGCACAAGTTTTGCAGTACACAAGTCAGTCTCTCCATGCACACAACGATTATAAGCAAGCCTTCCCGTTCTGGGAAGCCTATCAACAGGGCTATGGGTCTATCGAAGTAGATATATTTCTGCATAACAACCAGTTACTGGTGGCACATGAAGAAACAGAATTGGATACAGCCAAAACACTGGGAAAATTATACCTGCAACCATTATTGCAATGTATCAGAAAGGAGCAGCATAAAAGAAACCTGATTTTGCTGATAGACCTTAAAACAGATGCAGCGCCTACTTTACAGGCTTTGATAGCTCTGCTGCAACACTATCCCGAAATAATAAAAAATAAAAATCTTCAATTAACAATTACCGGAAACCAGCCGGCTCCATCGGATTTTCTGGAGTATCCGTCCTATATCTGGTTTGATGCAAACCCTGAAACAGATTACCCAACCGAAGTGCAAAGCAGGCTGGCCATTATGAGTGCTAATTTTAAAAAGTACAGCAAATGGAACGGTAAAGGTGTGTTGACAAAAGAAGAGTTTTTGCGATTCGATAGTGTGATAGCAAAAGCTGGTATTACTTCAAGCAAAAAAATGCGTTTCTGGAATGCACCCGATATTCCCAATGCATGGTATCAGTTGATGAAACTGAAAGTGGGATTTATTAATACCGACCGCATTGTGGAAGCGGCAACATTCATGAACAATCTACCGAAGTATAGTTATCAATTACCTCAAAAACAGCAAACCTACACACCATCGTTTGTAAGCGATGGAAAACAGCAACAGCCGAAAAATATTATTCTCTTAATAGCAGATGGAATGGGGCTTGCGCAACTGCACGCAGCATATACGGCAAACAGGGGAGATCTTACAATTTTCAAAATAAAAAACACGTCACTTTCTTTAACGGCTTCATACGATAGTTATATCACTGATTCGGCGCCGGGTGCTACAGCTTTTTCATCAGGTGAAAAAACCAATAACCGTTCGGTTGGGGTAGACTACAATGGGAAAAAATTAAAACTTTTACCCGAGTATCTTGCCCGCCAGCATAAAAAAACAGCTATCATAACTGCCGGTGATATTACAGATGCTACCCCGGCAGCATTTTATGCTCACAGGTCTGAAAGAACAGAAAGTCTGCCGATTCTTGAAGACTTTTTTTCATCGCCTGTAAACATACTGGCAGGATCAGGAAATAAAAGCATTGATTCTGTACTGGCTGTCAAACAATCAAAAGACATACAGGTATTTCATTCGATAGATAAATTTCAGTCGGAGGGCATTGAAAAATTGGTGATCACCGATTCGATAGCAACGAAGCCAGCTGCAAAAGGAAGGGGTAGCTGGCTGACTAAGGCTTTTCATAAAACGGTAAACATCTTATCGCAACAGAAAGATGGCTTTATGATGATGGTGGAAGCAGCGCAGGTTGATTATGGAGGGCATGCCAATGATTTACCCTACCTGGTTACAGAAGTTCTCGATTTCGACAGATTGGTAGCTGATGTATTAAGATTTGCTGATGCGGATAACGAAACGCTTGTTATAATAACAGCAGATCATGAAACAGGTGGCCTTACACTACTGGATGGTAATATGACGAAAGGCTATGTAAGCGCACTGTTCTCAACTACTGATCATACAGCTGTTCCTGTTCCTGTATATGCTTATGGACCAATGTCGCATTTGTTTTCAGGTGTTCATGAAAACACCAGTGTGTTTTATAACATACTACGGGCACTTGGTATACAAGACTGATGTTTTGTTAACGCATTATTATGTTTCTGTGTTATTATCATTACTATAAGATTATGAATTTTATTTACGTTGTAATCGATTGCAGTCTAAGATAGTTTTGGCCCGCAAGCAAAACTAATTATATCAATGAAAAAAAGACTCTGTGCATTCAAATGGGCAGGAGGATTGTTTCTGTTATTGTCGATAACAGGCAACCATGCAACTGCTAATTTTTCTTCTCCATTTTTCTATCAACAACAGGAAATTACAGTATCAGGTAAGGTTACAGATGCTGTTACAGGGGTACCGCTAAACGGTGCAACAATAAGTATTAAAGGAGGTGCTGTTTTAACAAGCTCCAACGCTTCCGGTGAATACTCAGTCAAGTTAAATAATAAAGCTACACTGGTTTGTAGTTTTGTTGGTTATAACTCTACGGAAATTGCTGTAAATGACAGAACTACCATTAATATCAGTTTAACAGCTGTTAGTAATGACTTAAATAATGTAGTGGTAGTAGGTTATGCTACACAAAACAAACGAGATGTAACAGGGGCGGTGAAATCTGTAAGGAGTGAATCCTTTAACCGCGGTATCATGAATTCGCCTGAACAATTTTTACAAGGTAAAGTAGCTGGTGTAAATGTGGTTGCGGCCAGCGGAGAACCAGGTGTAAATATTAATATAACAGTAAGGGGCCCCGGGGGCGTAAGAACGGGTAGTACTCCATTATTTGTAGTGGATGGTCTGGCATTGGATAACTCTGGTACAGGTGGTGGTAACCCGCTTAATTTCCTGAATCCACAGGATATAGAAACAATAGATGTATTAAAAGATGCATCAGCTACAGCTATTTATGGTGCCCGGGGAGCAAACGGGGTTGTTTTAATTACAACCAAAAGAGGTAAAGCTGGCGTATCAAATATTTCTTTCTCAACTAGCATTGGTGTTTCTAATCTGACAAATCCTATAAAAGTATTTAGCGCAGAAGAGTATAAAAAACAAGTACCGGCAGTAGGAGGTGTACTGGATGATGGAGGGGGTAACACTGACTGGCAAAAAGAAATTACGAGAGCAGCCATCACACAAAATCATAATCTTACCATGAGTGGTGGTGCTGATAAATTAACGTTTTATGCTTCACTGGGTATGCAAAGACAGGAAGGTATTATCAAGTTTAATACACTTGATCGTTTTACGGGACGTTTTAATGCCACACAAAAATTTTTAGATGACAGACTGACTGTAGAAGTAAATCTGAATGCTACAGGTACCAGTAATGTAAGACCACCGATTTCAGGTGTAATCGGAGATGCCATTTCAAATAATCCTACTTACAAAGCGTATACAGCAGATGGCAGACCGGCTCAATATACCAATATCAATAATCCTTTGCAGTCATTTGAACTGGATAAGGATATTACCAAGATTAATCGTGTAATTGGTAATATCACCCCCTCATTTAAAATCATCAAAGGCTTGATTTATAAGCTGAATTTCGGTGTGGATCAGTCAACCGGTACACGCGATTTTCAGGCATTGCCCAGCACGGTACCACAGCGTGATGGAAGACTGGAAACTTTCTATACAACCAACAGAAATACGCTGATTGAAAACTATGTAACGTATAATACCACTATTAAAGAACATTCTATAACTGCGTTGGCTGGTCATTCGTTTCAGAAGATTTTCTTGCAGGGAAGAAATTATAGTATCAATCGTTTCCCGATTTCACCTGTTGAACCACAATATAATCCAGGATTGGGACAGGAATTAACCCTGGCAGCTAACAGACCGGGTGGATATGCTATTAATAATGAACTCCAGTCTTTTTTTGGTCGTGTAAACTATCAGTTCAAAAATAAGTACCTCGCTACGATCAATCTGAGGGCTGACGGTTCTTCTAAATTTGGGGCCAATAACAAATATGGTATTTTCCCATCTTTCTCTCTGGGTTGGAAAATAACTGAAGAAGATTTCATGGAGCAATCTGTTTTCAGTAACCTGAAAGTAAGAGCAGGTTGGGGACAAACAGGTAACCAGGAAATTCCATCAAAAATCACACAGGCATTATATACTTCTTCTGTTTCAGGAACTACAAGTTATCCATTGTCTGGAACAGGACCGTACCCCGCTGGTACCACCTTCTCGCGTTTGGCCAATCCGGATATTCAGTGGGAAGTATCTACACAAACCAATATTGGTATTGATTTTGGATTGTTCGAAGGAGCGCTTTCAGGTAGCATCGATGTTTTCAGAAAAATGTCGGACAATATTCTGTTAGAGGTAATTCCATCTGATCCTGTTCAGCCAGCAGGCAGCTTCTGGACCAATGTAAAAGATATGAATATCGAAAACATAGGTCTGGAACTGGAACTGGAATACAGGAAAAAAACCAGGCGTGGACTTAATTACTCAATTGGAGGTAATATGAGTCTGATGAAAAACACAGTAACGAATTCTCCTTATACGGTGATTCCTTCAGGCTCTGCTTCAGGTTCTGGATTAACTTCTGCAACTATCAATGGGTATGTAAATGATCAGCCAATCGGTACGTTTTATTTAAGAGAGTTTATTGGTTTTGATAATAATGGGCTGAGCCGTTACCGTGATGTAGATGGTGATGGTGTAATCGGCGATAAAGACAGGATTGCAGCTGGTTCAGCACTGCCAAAAATGATGTATAATTTTTCAGGTACAGTGGCGTACAAAGGGTTCGATGCCGCCATTAATTTTAACGGAGTTTCGGGCAATAAAATTTATGATAATACTGCCAACTCTAATTTTTATAAGCTGCGTTTATCAAAAGGCATTAATACAACAGCAGCAGCAGTTGCCAATACGCAGGAATCTGTAAATAATGCTGCACCTGTGAGTACAAGATTCCTGAAAGATGCTTCTTTCCTCAGACTGAATAACCTTGCTATAGGTTACAGTTTCAATACTGAAAAAATGGGGATTAAAAAATGGGTTTCTGCACTCCGTTTATCATTAACCGGACAAAACCTGTTTGTGATTACTAAATATGATGGATACGATCCGGAAGTAAATACCGACAGAACAATTAATGGTGTTTCATCATATGGTATCGATTATTTAAGTTATCCGAGAGCACGTTCATTCGTATTTGGATTAAATGTATCATTTTAAATTTTTGGGGACATGAAAAAATATTCATTTCAAATTGTATTGCCAGCTTTACTTTTATTGTTACTGACAGCCTGTAGCAAATTAGAAGAAGAAGTATTGGATGAGAGTTCGGTTACCGGACAAACACAAAAACAAATTGCTGATGGTTTGATAGCTCCGGTATACGCCCGGTTACCAGACCTGTTCAGACACACCACTTATTTTGCTTTACAGGAAATTTCTACTGATGAAGCCATCCTGCCATATCGTGGAGGTACAGACTGGGGTGATAATGGTATTTATATCTCCTTGCACCGTCATGAAACAGCATCCAGCGACCCGAACGTGCGGGAAACCTGGAACCTGATTTCGCAGGGTTTGTCGAGAGCCATTACGGCCCTGAGTTCTTTAAAAGACAATACCGATCCGAATGTGAAATTGTATATGGCAGAAGCAAGAGCCATGCGTGCATTTTACAACTGGATGAGTCTTGATCTTTTCGGACTGGTATTTGTAAAAGATGATCCGGGTGCAGTATCAAAAATCATCAGAGGTACTGAAGCTGTTGATTACCTGAAAAAAGAACTGACTGAAACAGAACCCTTGCTGGATAATAGCACTGGCCCCGGAAGGATAACCAAAAATGGAGTGCTTGGTTTATTGGCAAGACTGCATTTAAATGCACCTGCCTATCGTGATATTTATGCACAGACATTTACTTTTCCAACAGCAGATATGGATGAAGTGATTAAATACTGCGATCTCGTGATTAATTCAGGAACACACGCATTATCGGCCGATTATTTTTCCATATTCAGTGATAATAACCATACCAATAAAGAACTGGTATTTGCTGTGGATCAGCGTGCTGATTTGAATGGACATAACCGTCTGGCTTATTTTTCTCTGTCTGGCGACCAGTTCCCATTACCACAGTTTCCCGCTGCAAATGGTACCGACGGACCCGGCATTACTCCTGAATTTTACCGTACATGGGTAAATGCTAATACCCTTGATCCTGCATTGGCAGACCCCAGGTTTTTTAAATCGAATGTGGGTATGAACACCAATCCCGCAGATTCCTGTGTTACAGATTTTCATATCGACAGAGGAATTCTTCGTGGTCAGCAATATGGATTGATCCGCAAAAGCGGCGCTTTTGTAAAATGTGCCAATGGTAATTTTAAAGTGGGTCCCTTATTCAACGATACGAGAAACAGACCTACTGTTCCTGTTGTGTTTACAGAGATGATTGATTTCACCACAGCAGGTAGTGGGTATTCAACCGGTTATCGTGTAGAGAAATATGAATTCAGCAGAAAATCGGCAAGCGGAAGAAATTTTGGTGAAGCAGATATTTCTATCATCCGTCTGGCAGATATCTACCTGATGAGAGCAGAAGCTAAATTAAGAAAAGGAGATGCCGCAGGAGCATTGGCAGATGTAAATACAGTGAGAATGTCGAGAACAGCCTATGCAGTAAAGCCAACACCATTAACGGCCATTAACCTGGATATCTTATTCAGAGAAAGAGGATTTGAATTTTATTGGGAGATGAGCAGAAGAACAGATATGATACGTTTTGGAAAATATGAAGGCATCTGGACAGAAAAGAATAATACAGACCGGAATAAAAGGTTGTTTCCTATTCCTCAGACTGCTATTGACGGAGCTGCGAATTTACCAGGCTACCTGAAACAGAATCAGGGGTATTAAAACAGCTTATAGTTAATTTTCAAAGGGGAAAGCAATTGCTTTCCCCTTTTGTTATCCTTCAATAACTAATCCATATTTGTTCAATAATCCCTGAATCGTAGCCAGCGAAAATTTTGCTTTTTTCAGGTCATTGTTTTCGGGGTCGATAGAAAAATTAAATGCACCACGAAAATCAGCTTTACTGAGTGTGGTATGATCAAACCGGGCATTGGTAAAATCGCAACCCGTGAAAACAGCTTCACTCAGAATAGCTTCTGTAAAATCTGCTTCAGTAAGGTTGCAATCTTTAAAAACAGTGCCCGGCATTTTGCGTTCAAAGAAATTGGAAAAATTGAGTGAGCAGTTTTCAAAGTAAGGAGTGAACATTACGCGGTGACAATGTTCGAAACTAATTCCCATCATCTTACAGTCCATAAATTTTACTTCGCTGAAAGAGGTATTGATCAATTCAACACGATCGAGATTGCAATGATGAAACGCACATTCAAGAAAACGGAAATCAGATAAATTGGTACCGCTGAAATTACCATGAAGAAAGCTGCATCCTTCATAAGTGCCGGGTGTTAGCTGAACCGGCTCCAATGATTTGAATTCATAGACCTGATCCTCGAAATATGCAGTATCCATGCGTGTAACGTATAAAAACGGAATAAGAGGCCGGAATATGGTTAACCATTTTGCTGAACAGTAGCACTACTGTGAATGGCCGCACTCATTTCTTTGATAAGTGAAGAATCTTTCTCAATAGCATTACCCACTACAATTACATCGGCACCGGCTTTACAGTTGCGATATGCTTTTTCCGGATCGGTAATACCGCCACCAATGATTAAAGGGGCTTCAATATGACGCGCTACTTTTTCAATCATGGTTTCGTTGATAGGGCGTTTGGCACCACTGCCGGCATCCATATAAATCAGTTTCATCCCCAGCATTTCGCCTGCCATAGCGGTACACATGGCAATTTCATTTTTATCGGCCGGAATAGGGGTGGCGTTGGAGATATAGGAAACGGTTGTAGGAGCCCCGCCATCAATCACCATATAACCCGTAGGCATAATTTCCAGACCACTCTTTTTTACGAAAGGGGCGCTGATTACATGCTGACCAATCAACAGTTCGGGGTTACGACCAGAGATCAATGAGAGATATAGCAGTGCATCTGCATATTTGCTCACCTGCGAAGGGGAACCGGGAAACAGGATCACAGGAATGTCGCAGGCAGCTTTAATCTGCTGGATACATTCATCCAGGTGGCTGGAAATCACCAGACTGCCACCCACAAAGAAATAGTCCACTTTAGCGTCCAGCGACAGCGCCACTAATTGCTCAATACTGTTGCCATCAACCTTATCGGGGTCGATCAGCACCGTAAAGGATTTCCTGCCGGAACGCTTTCTTTCTGCCAATTGTTGATATAAAACCTGCTTCATTCAGTACAAAATGGATGCTCCTGCAAAAATGCAGAAAAGTTTTTGTTTAAGACGCTAAACGACTGATTGTTTCGCATTTATTTGAAAGATAATGTGTTGAACCGGTTTCGCAGCCTGAAAGCCCCTGTTTTTTTGTCATTTTGCCGCTTATTGATTTACGGAAAATTCCCCATTAAACAAACCCTCACCCCAAAAAATCTTTCCCACAACGGGGGATATTGCAGGAAATTCAACCCTGATTTGGCCTGTGAAATAATCCACATTCTTTATTCACAAGCTGTGCATATTTACGGTCTTGGTTTATCAGATTGGAAAGATATTTTCGTCAACCGCTTAACATTTCGTTAATCCGCCGGACCCATTAAATAACCGCTAAAACCAGAACCGCATTATGGCTACTACCCGCTCTAAAAAAGGCTTGCAATTCGGGCGCCGCTTCACCAAAGAAGGCGTAAGCCCTTATGATCAGTTTGAATATGATTACAGAGATTCTGTGATCAAGAACCCCAATGGTGAGAAAGTATTTGAGATGAACAATGTGGAGGTTCCCAAACAGTGGAGCCAGATA
>Ga0164290_1002687_pt1 | contig 11027 bp, 14 predicted proteins | sample Micstemetagenome_FD_108782 | JGI IMG/M metagenome (GOLD analysis project Ga0164290, IMG submission 108782) | Contaminated culture microbial community from soil near Moab, Utah, USA - Microcoleus steenstrupii SON62 (Illumina Assembly) | ecosystem: Environmental > Terrestrial > Soil > Soil crust...
AAGAGCCGGTGCCGCCCGACATGCCCGAAGTCATGGCCCAGGTCGCGCGCGGCACGTCCATCCCCATCGCCACCGGCGAGCGGCTGACCACCAAGTTCGAGTTCGCCCGCGTCATCGAAATGCGCGCCGCCACCATACTGCAGCCCGATCTGGGCCGTTCCGGCGGTATCCTGGAAACCAAGAAGATCGCCGCGATGGCGGAGGCCTTCCACATCCAGGTCGCGCCGCACTGCTATTGCGGCCCGATCGTCGCCGCCGCCAATATCCAGCTTGCGACCACGCTGCCGAATTTCCTGATCATCGAAGCGATCAAACAGTTCGACGGCTTCCACGAGACGCTGCTAGAAAAGAAGATCGAGTGGCAGAACGGCCATGTCATCCCGTCGAAGGAGCCCGGCCTCGGGGTCGTGCTCAACGAAGCGATCCTCGACGATCATCCCTTTTCGGGACCACAGCTGCATCTCTCCATGGTCGAACAGGTCACCGGCGGATAGTTGCAGCGCTTGTTCGACGGGGAATACCGCTCACTGAATATCGGCAGCGGTCAAGACGAACATGTTGCTCCGTTTGCTCTTGCCGTACACCCGCTCGGCGGCCTCCAGGATTTTCTTCCTGAGGTCGTCAAAGGCTGAAAGTGCCTCGTTTTCGCTGGAGAGCTTGGCAGCGAGAGCCTTTGCCAGTGTGTCGATACCGACGAAGAACTTGACCTCGAACATGCCGTCATAGCCCATGAATCGAACGCGCCGTTCAGATTCGTCATAGCTGCGGCTGCGATTTGGAAATGCTATCGACATCATGAATCCTGCTATCTGAAGTTTTTCTGGATTGATCGATAATATCACAGAAAGTATTTCTCGGGCAGGAATTCTTACAGAACCGCATCATTTGGCGATTTATTTTCGTAAGGCATGGGTAAGCATAATTTATCCGTATTTCGCGAGACGAAAACCTATTGTCGCCGCAATGGAAGCTTATGGGTGGCAGGCACGAAACGTGCGGCAAGAAACGAAAGGGAGACGGTATGCCTTCCCAATCCAGACAATATTTCACCCAGGCCGACCTGACAATGTTGGAGCGCGTTCTCGATCGCGCCGGCCTGGCCAATGGTGATGATCCCGATGATCGAAGCAGGCGACGCGCGGGCGCCCAGTTCCTGATCGGTCAGTTCCAGAAGGGGATGACGGCGGAGATCGCCCTGGGCCGGGCATTGAAGGACAGGCCCGATGAGCCGTCTGCAGATCCCGTCACGAGCGCCGGCTACGAGCAGGCCGCCCGGAAATACCGCGAAAACCTCACGCCCGTCTCCGGCGCGGTCGATGCCTACCGTTTCGGCCGCCGCGTCGAACCGAACGGCACATGGACGATCTATCACGTGTTCTCGGGCGTGCCGGCGGAATTCGCTTCATGGAAAATGGTCGGCCTTCAAGTCAAGACTGCGGAGCGCGCGCTGAAGATCCTCAACAGCCCGAAGCAGCCGGCATGACAAGTCGCACCGTCGATTCCGTCGTTACATTTGCTCATCCCTTCACCATCGGCGGGCAGGGGCCGGCGCTTCCTGCCGGCGCTTACCGCCTCACCGTGGAGGAGGAATTGATCGAGGGTCTGTCATTTGCGGCGTTCCGTCAGACTTCGACAGTGCTGGAAGTCCCGGCAATCGGGGTCGCCTCCGCGATGCGGCAATATCTCAACGTCACGCGCGATGATCTCGACGCGGCGCTGCACCAGGACAGTCGCCGCGTCGGACCCTACTCAATATAGGCGGCTTCTCCGGGGCGGTGCCCCGGGAAGTCCCGTAATTGCTACTTCTTCTTGCCGATCGGCGTCGTGCTGCCGGCAAGCTTGACCTGCGACCCCTCGGTCGAGACCGATTTCACGACGCTCTTGTCTTTCTTGGGTTTTCGCGTTTCCTTGTTGCCGCGAACCTGACCTTTTGCCATGGGACTCTCCTCCTGCTGATTGACCTATACTGCCTTGCCCAATTCGACCTCGCAAGCCGCGGCCAGTAGCGAATTGGGTTTATCACCGCCGAGCGGCGTCGCCCAGCCGGCCTTTTCGAGAATGCCGCGGCGATTGTAGCCGGTTGCGGCCTTCAGTTCGGCAAGCACGGCGGCCGAGGCCGGATCGCTCTTCGACTTGGCGACGCAATAGGGCATAAGCGCGGTGGCAACGCCGGTTGCGGTGGCGCTGGTGGAAAGCTTGGCTGCGGACGAACGCGTCACCCAGCCGCCCCATGATGAAAATCCGACAAATGCAAGTGCTGCGGCGCCAACCACGGCACCAAAAAAGGCGGGCTGGACCCATGTGGGAATGTTCATGAAAGTATCCGATCTGGAAAAAATGCCCGCATCATCGCGCGCAGTGGGTGCAGCATAGCACCGATTGGTCGAAGGACAGATTTAATTCGTCCGCTACGACAACGGGGATTCTCGCTGAAATCGGCCCATGCAAGAACCAATTCCCGACCGTCGGCGTTACATGATTATAGATCTGTGCCTGGAAGTCCGGCGCGGCAATATCCATTTGCAAGCCATCGGCCACCGGCACGGAGAAACAATGACTACCCGCGATCACGACCGCCTCGACAGAGTTGTCGATAGGTATTCAGAGAAACTGCCCGGCTGGATGGCTCGCTTCGTCGCCTGGATCCGGAAGCCCGAACTGCGCCCGCTGCGGCTTGTCGCCGGTGTGCTTCTGGTCCTGTTCGGTTTGGTCGGCTTCCTGCCCGTGCTGGGTTTCTGGATGGTGCCGCTCGGCTTGCTGCTGCTTGCCCAGGACGTCACTTTCCTGCGCCGACCGACGGTCAACGCGATTTACTGGGTCGAGCGAAAGGTCAAGGCCTGGCGCGGCAAGCCCAGCGCCTGACGCCTACTACTTGTTGCTCGCCTGCCACTCGTCGTTCTTGCGGCTCCGATCCCACGAAGCTTCGCCCCAGTTCCGTACCGCTTTGAACCGGATCATGGCCATGGTCGAGTTCACGCCGGCAAGCTTCATGTCGCGCAGATAGGCCTCATCGCAATCCTTGCGTTTTCTTCCCTGTGGGTCGGAATAGCAGGCGTCGTGATTATAACAGGCGATGTTCTCGCCCTTCGAGGGTTTGCTCAGCGCGCCGTCATTGCAATAGACTTTGCTCTCTTTGAATGGCCGCTTGGTCGTGTTGGTCACCGGCACGGGATCTGCAAATGCGGCGCCGGCGATCGCGGCCTTAAGAAGAGCGATAAGGATGCGGTTCATTCGGATCATGTCTCCCGAAACTGGATTCGATTTTGGCCTGTGTGGTTCCAGAATTGGAAGAATTGATGACTGCGGACCATCTGCGCCGGTCGGTACCGAAAACTTCCGACGCGCCGTCTTCCATTCGCCCACCGCCTATACCATATTTGCCACGTGCGATTGCGGTGCCGCGAGGAGCGACGATGACCGAGACCGAGACCAGGCGCAAGCTCACCACGATCATGTCGGCCGATGTGCAGGATTATTCCCGCCTGATGGGTGCCGATGAGGAAGGCACGCTGGCGACGCTGAAGCGCTATCGCGATTCGATGAGTGCGGTGATCGGCCTTCATGCCGGTCGTGTGGTCAATACCTGGGGCGATGGCTTGATCGCCGAATTCCCCAGCGTGGTCGAGGCGGTGCGCGCCGCGATCGATATCCAGAACGATATTGCCGGTCGCAACCAGGCATGTGCCGCCGAAAGCCGCATGCAGTTCCGCATCGGCATCAATCTCGGCGATGTCATAGAACAGGATGACGATATCTACGGCGACGGCGTCAACATCGCAGCAAGGCTGCAGGGCCAGGCCGAGCCGGGCGGCATCGTGATTTCCAACACTGTCTACGATCAGGTGCGCAACAAGGTCGCGGTCGCCTTCGATTTCCTCGGTCCCCTCACAGTCAAGAATATCGATGACGCGATCCCGAGCTACGCCGTCCGCATAGGCGATACCGGCCATTCCCGGCAAAGGCCTGCTGAGGCCACGCCCGCGCCGCCGCGTCCGGCGATGCCGGAACAACTTGGACGGGCCGCCCGCGATCCCGCCCCGAAAACGCCGACCTCGTTCAGCAACAGGATCCTTGGTTTCCTGGGCGTCGCCTCGGCCATCGTGCTCCTCATCAACCTGCTCACCTGGCAGGGCGAGTTCTGGTCCGCCTGGCCGCTCATGGGGATGGCCACCATGGCCGCCCTCATCTGGTCCCGCAGCCAGACGGGGCAGGTCAGGAGCATGGCACTTCCCATCATCGCGGCCGCCGTCATCGTCACCATCAACGCGCTGAGCTGGCACGGCGAATTCTGGGCCCAATGGCCGTTGCTTGCCATCGCCGTTGCAACTGCCTTACGCTGGGTGCTGCGGCGGTCATAGAAACAATGCGTCCGGTTCGGGCTAGCGCTGGAAGGTGAGGTGGATGGTGCCACTGGGTGCCGTTTCCGCCTTCACCGTGTAGCCGGATTCCAAACCGCGCAGATCATCCCACAGACGTGTGCCGCGCCCGAGCAGAATCGGCGCGATGGCAACATGAAGGCGATCGACGAGCCCGGCCTTGAGAAAGTCGCGAACGACAGTCGGACCACCGCCAACCCTGATATCCCCGCCGCCGGCCACGCCCGAGGCTTGCCGGAGCGCCTCCTCAATGGTCGTGTCGAGAAAATGGAATACCGTGCCGCCGGCCATCTCTATTGAGGGGCGCGGCTTGTGGGTCAGCACGAAGACCGGAATGCGAAACGGCGGCTCGTCGCCCCACCATCCGCGCCAGTTCGGGTCGTCGGGAAAATTGTGCAGCCCGAACATGCCGGCGCCCATGATCTCGGCGCCCACATGGGCGAAGTAGTCCTTCGCATACTCGTCGTCGACACCTGTCGTGCCGGCCCCGCTGGTATCCCCAAGCACCCGCTCCCGGAACGTGCGGGTTGCCGCATAGGCGCCGACCAGGCGCGGCCAGTCCTCGCCGAACGGCGTTTCGGGCGTCTGGTCGGTGGTTGTTGCGAAACCATCGAGCGAGACCATGAGATCGACACGAACAGCCACGGGAATCTCCTTGTGCGTGATTGGGTTCAGCCTGGGGAAGTTGAATAGTAAGGCATGTGCCTTCATATGAGAAGACAAACACTAAGGCAAGTACCTTTTTATCCTTGACCTGTCCCCCGCTCCCTCCTAAAAGCGCTCATGCCCTACCATTCGACCCCACTCGACCTCGCCTTTCACGCCCTCAGCGACCCGACCCGCCGCGCGGTGGTATCGCGGCTGGCCGAGGGCGAGGTGGCGGTCAGCGTACTGGCCGAGCCTTTCGATATGGCGCTGCCCTCCTTCACGCAGCATCTCAGGGTGCTGGAGGACTGCGGGCTGATCGCAAGCGAGAAGCGCGGCCGCAGCCGGTGGTGCCGACTGGTCAAGGCGCGGTTCGACGAGGCGGCGGACTGGATGCAGGCGGAGCGCCGGCGTGCAGCCGCGCGGCTGGATCGCCTGGAAGCTTATCTGGACGCGACGCAAGAGGAAGGTGAGTAACATGGCAGGCCTGTTTGAAACCTGGTCGCTCGATCGCGAAATCGTGCTGGTCAAGCTGCTGAATCACCCGCGCGCCAAGGTCTTCGCCGCCTGGATGGACCCAAAGGCGCTCGCCGAATGGTACGGCCCGGCCGGTCTCGCGATCGAAACCCACGAGGCCGATATCCGCGAGGGCGGCGTCTGGCGTTTCGACATGGTGGGGAACTTCGAGGGTAAGGAACAGCGCTTCCCCAACCTCATGCGCTTTCTGGAAATCGTGCCGAACGAGCGGATCGTCATGGATTACGGCACGCCCGACCCCAACGATCCCGACCGTTTCCGCGTCACGGTGACCTTCGACGAACAGGCCGACGGCAAGACCGTGCTCACCATGCGCCAGCTCCACCCCAGCGCCAGGCGGCGTCGGGAGGTCATCGGCTTCGGCGCGGTGGAATACGGGCTACAGACCCTTGATGGCCTCGCGGCATGGCTGGATAGGAATTGGGGCTGATGAACAAACCGGCATCGTCACAACGCTAGTGCTGCGGCATTAAGGATGCTCGGTCGCCGACCCTCACCGTTCCCGGCGTCTCGACAGTCAGATAGGCGCCGAGGTTGCGCTTGTTGTGACGGACCACGGTTCTGAGGACATCGGGATCATCTGGCAGACCTGGCTGCGCAATGAGTGTCATTCCGCAACGTTTTGTTTCCTCGGTTGCTCGAAATACTGTCGATGCCACGCGCAGGTCCCGGCCGATCCACAATCTCTCCACAAACTCGTTCTTGGCCTCGGTTCGCAGAAGGATATTCGGACGAAACCGCCGAACGTCGCCATGACCTGCAGCCATCAGGTTTGCCAGGTGGTCAAGCGACCCTGTCGTCAACAAATGCACCGGACTTGGCTCATAATGGTTTATCGCGAAGCGGGTGTCGCTTTCTTTGTCCTGGACCCCGGCTGAATAGCGCAGTACCTCGACAGGGAATCTGAAATGCTCCTCCAGCCTGCGTGCTAATGCGTCATTGTCGAGCGACTGCCACTCCCCGTCTGGAAAGCCAATCTCCGGGAGTGCGCCTCTCAATCGCGACTTGAGAAAGAGTGCCGGCCGCCATCTCGGATCTCTCTCCGGAGCTGCCGGCATTTGTGTGTCGGCATCCACGACACACCATGTGCGATCACCAGGAATGCCCGCCGGTTTCAACTGGGCGGACGTCAAGGTTTCGCCTCCGAGCGAACTTACCGGATAGCGCCAGATTTGCTCCACCGTGCCGACAGACATGAAGGTCATGAACACCAACGATCCCTGTTCGTCCTCGCTGATTACCCGCAGGCGGTCACACTTGCCTCGAAGGTTGTCGCAAGCCCCGAGACCGCGATGTCGTCAACAATCGCCGACCCCACCAACGTGCCCAGCTCTTCCGCACTTGTGATACCTTGAACGAAGGGCAGCTTGTGCAGCAAGAACGGAATTGAGACGCAGTACAGATTTCTGCAGAGGGGTTGTTCAAACCGGGGACGAAATTTATCGTCGAGGTCGATCCCACCCGTAGCGACCACGGCCGTATCGTCCTGGGCGGCGAGCGCGTTCGAAGCCTTGTTGGTCCTGGCTTCTCGGACCAGCCCCTGTTTAATCAGGCTCTTGAACGGTAGGTCCCAGGCGGTGACTGCGTGTTGGCCGGTCGCGTCTATGAATGCTCCGAAAGCATGTCGTTCGCCGGCGACATCGACGGCCGCACCACTTTCGACGCCGTCTGTGTCGAGCGAGTAATCGGATCCAAGCTTCAGGACAGACAGTCGTCCGGCCCTGTGAAGCGCCAGCAGTCTCTCGATCGACTGGTGGGGAACCGTCGCATAGTCGTCAACAAACAGAGTCTTAAAGAACTTGTGGAAGCGCTTGAGGTCGGTATCATTGAATTTCGGAACAGCCTTTAGGACGACCTCGTGCATGCGAAGGATGGTATAGCGCCAGGGGACAGTGGTCTTGGTGGCCTTGTTCGTCTTGGCCTCGCCAAGATTGAGCGCTGCCCAGGTAAACGGGTCATAGCTGTCCCGCTCCGCGAAATAGGCATTCGAAATGGTCTCCACCGTCAGCATCCCCAAGCCGATTTTCTCGGCATATTCAGGGTCGCTTGCGAAAAGCTGCCTGCGGAAAAGCTCGAACAATTCATCAAGAAGTCGATCCGGCTTGCTGTTGACCAGCCTCTCAACTTCCGCCTCTGTAAAAATGGTCAGGGGCTCGTAGGGGATGGGGCAATAAAAGTCGGCCTCGGGCAGAAGACCTTTTCGCGACATCATCGCGATGTGGAAACCGGGTTTCGCCTCCGTGTGGTATTGCAAGGTCATCGTATCATCGAGCAGGAATGAACCCCGAGACGTCGCTACAGAAACGACCGCGTCGATACCACTAAGCGAGGTTCCGAGCACACCTACGGTGACATCGCCAATCGTGTCGAGATTGGCCGCCGGCCATGGCGACACGAAATAACCGGGCTTGGTCTCCGTCCTTTCGGGCCAATCGTGTCCCGTCGCCATGACGACATGATCGAACGATGTCTGTTCGAGCGATCCATCCTGCCGGCTTACATCCACCCGGATGCTGTTTTTTTCCAGCTTGACGTCGATGACGCGATGACCCGCCCTCACATCGACGACATGACCATTCCGCCCGGCCTTTGAGATCAGCGCCAGGAACTGTTCCTTGAAGTAGGCACCAAGCACGATGCGGGGGTAGAATTCGCGTTCGCCGATATTCTCCGGCTGAACACCGAGGGCTGCGAGTGACTGGGCAGATTGCCGTCTCAACCAGGCCGTGAGGCCTTCGCATACAGGTGGAAGTTCGATGCTGGCGATATTGGCAAGCATCGCCCTGTCGTTGGCGCGCGGATGATATGGGGTGCCCATCCCAGGGTCACTGCCCGCCTCGTATACGGTGATGGAGAGCGGGACAACGCTCGCGATCAAATGCTTCAATGTGTAGATGCCGGTTGGGCCGGAACCGATAATCGCGATGTTTGTCAAAGTCGTGCCATCTGGATAAAGTTTTCCTCGCAAGGCAGAGCCAACCTGCTGCATGAAACGACGAAATGGCTGCGAAGTTCCTGAGGCTCGATGCAGCTTTCTCTGCCTTCCTCACCCACGAAAAAATCGAAGCGCCCCTGTCGAGCGTCTAAACCGGCCCCTGGAACGGCGGCTATACAGCTCCCGCGCATTCCGCCGAATTCGCCGCATCGGCCTGAATGCCGTTGGCAGCCGAACCCATCGGAACGAACGTAGTCATGACCTATTCATTCGCCACCGTTCCTGTGATCTCCGAGGGCGAAATCCCATTGACCCACGCGCAAGCGTGGGGCAGACGGGACCTCAAACCGGCGGACGTGACGAAGCCTATGCTGCGCTTCGCTGGACCACAGAAGAGGCTTGATTGCCGGTCTGAGTCACTCCAATTCTGAAACGCATGATCAGCGAGGCAAGCCTTTGACTGATCTGTAATAGGCTCTGGGTTGACGCGTTTGTCTCTTCCATGAGCGCGGCGTTCTGCTGGGTAATCTGATCCATGCTGCGCACCGCGGTATTGATTTCCTCGATTCCGGACGCCTGCTCCTGGGCAGATCGTGTCAGGCTGGCGATACTGTCCTTGATGGTGCCGACCCGTTGCCCAATCGCGCTGAGAGATTCTCCGGTACAGTTCACGAGTTCCACGCCTCGTTTGACGTCGCCTGATGAGCGGCCGATAAGTTCCTTGATCTCCTTTGCCGCCGACGCGGAACGCTGGGCCAGTTCGCGAACCTCCTGAGCGACAACAGCGAAGCCTTTGCCCTGGTCTCCCGCTCGCGCAGCTTCGACGCCGGCATTCAGTGCGAGCAAGTTGGTTTGGAAGGCGATTTCATCGATGACGCCGATGATTTGATTCATCTTCTGGGAAGACGTCTCGATGTCGCCCATGGCGGCGATTGCCTGTTCGACGATCTGCCCGGATTTTTGCGTTTCGGATGCTGATTCCTGCACAATGGCCTGAACCTCTCTCACCCGCTGCGCTGATTCACCCGAAATCGTTGTGATCTGCTCCAAAGCGGCCGCACTTTCTTCAAGCGCCGAGGCCTGATGCTCCGTTCGTCTTGCCATGTCACTCGCAGCAGAGGCGATGCCTTCGACCTCTGACCTCACGTCGCCGACGGATTGGTGAATTTCAAGCATTGCCGTTTCCAGAGCCTCTACAGACGAATTGAAGTTCTGCTTCAGGGCGTCAAAGCTGGGTGCCAGCGGTTGGTCGAGTTGAGCCGTCAAATCGCCGTGGGCGAGACCCGCAAGCGCGGTTGAAAGAGCCGCCAATGCGTCATCCTGCTCGGCTTTCTCTGCCTCGCGTTGCATTTCGAGTTGTCTTCGCTCCTGGGCGAGGACGTCGAGATAGACGGAGATAGCGTAATCCATGTCGATCATGGCAGCCTTGGTAACCGCCACAAGATCGTTCGAGAGCTTTTCGGCCTTTCGTCCATGAAGAAAGCCTTTTAGCTCTTCCTTGACGACGGCGCGGATGATCCCCTCGAGGATCATCGCATAGCCGCCGATATACCACCGCGGCTCTAAGCCTATGCGCGCGTGTACCTGCCCGACTGTCGTGACCCCGTGGACATAATCCTTGTCGAATTTCCCTGATGCGATGATGTCCCAATGTTTTGCCTGCCGCGCCTTCGCGTGAGCGACGACGGCCTCGTTTGCGAAAAATCGTGAAGTCTGCGGATGCTGGGTGATCTTGCGATAGAAATCGTCGAGTGATCCGCCTATTGCACCCGCGACGACTTCGTGGATTCCGGTCAAGCTGCTCAACTGTGAAGCGTCGAGTCCGACGAACTGCAGGCGCTCTTCGAGATCGGTGATGTTGCTCGTATCTGTCATGGGAGTTCCGATGGGATCATTAGATTGGGCGATTGTTGATGGAGACCGGTCAGCGTCCCGAAGGTTAAATGAGGATTGAACGACTCCAGACCGGAGGCTTCCGATGGGATGCACAACAATATATTCGTGCAATATGATTAAGCAGCGATTAAAGAATGTGATAGTTGAAGCAATATGAAGCTGCAACTAAAGGTGCGCTGCCCTCTGATAATGCTTGCTCTTCTGGAATTGTTTGATTTATGTCAACTTGAGCATTGTCCTTGTGAGGCCCACAGCGTCTTCGTCTGTTGAAAGCAATAATCGAGGCATGTCCGACGCCTGGGCGCTGATGCGCATCCCGACCGGTGGACGCCTCGAATCGGATTTCATCGCACGACTTTTCAAACAGGCGTCGTATCCGAAATAGGAAAATAATCCTTTACATCTTCCCCATTTTGTAGGACAATCCCATCCGTTCCGCATCGGCTACACCCTGGGGCGCCAGGGCGAGGCGGGACCGGTGACCTTCATGGAGAGACGACGCAAGGCTCCATGAAGGGCGTCCGCGAGAAGGGCCAGTCCTCTGGGGACGGCGGCCGAAAGGCTGAGTTTCGCCCCGGACGTGCGCTGTAGCGCACACATCTTCGCCTCCAGTCCCGAAAGGATGGAGAACGGGGGCA
>Ga0164290_1002688_pt1 | contig 11026 bp, 10 predicted proteins | sample Micstemetagenome_FD_108782 | JGI IMG/M metagenome (GOLD analysis project Ga0164290, IMG submission 108782) | Contaminated culture microbial community from soil near Moab, Utah, USA - Microcoleus steenstrupii SON62 (Illumina Assembly) | ecosystem: Environmental > Terrestrial > Soil > Soil crust...
GGAAGGTCCATCGCCGCTTGGCCTCGATCTCGGCCGGCCCCTTCTGGCCGAGGGCCTGCAGCAGGGCCGCGAACAGGATGGGCCGGTAGACGACTTCGACGCTCCGGCCCGCCAGGACCTCGGGCAGGGCCTCGAAGCCCAGGGCGGCATAGGGCGATATGGGGTCGAAATAGAAGGTCAGTCGCTTCATCGTTCGGGCTCCTGGGTGGCCAGGGCCGGGCCGAGCCAGAGGCCGCGGCGCTGCAGTTCGGCACGGCGCGGCGGCAACTGATGCAGCACCTGCTGCTGCAGGGCGGGCGCCGCGCTGCCCCAGCCGGCGATCTCGTCCATGCGGCGGGCGCAGCCCCGGCACCAGCCGGTCGCCGCGTCCATCTGGCAGACGTTGATGCAAGGCGAGGCCACGGCCGTCATGCCTGCACCACGTCGATGACCGGTGCGCCAGTCAGCTTTTCCAGCTCGGCCGGCGTCAGCTTGAACACGCCGTTGGGATGGCCAGCGGCCGCCCAGATGACATCGAAGCGGAACAACTCGCGGTCGATGAAGAGCTGGGGGTGGGCCGCGCCATCGGCGGGCGCGAAGCCGGCCGGCGACACGCCGCCGATGGAGAAGCCGGTGCGCGCCTTGACGAAGTTGGCGTCGGCCCGCCCGAGCGGCCCGGTGTGGGGCTTGAGCTTGGCCTCGTCGACACGTTTGTCGCCCGAGGTGATGACGAGGACGGCCGCGTCGTCCGCCTTGCGGCGGAAGACGACGGACTTGGCGATCTGGCCCAGCGTCACGCCCAGGGCGTCGGCGGCCTCCTGGGCGGTGCGGGCCGCGACATCCAGCCACAGCGGCCGGTGCGGATGGGCCAGGGCCGCGAGCGCGGCGCTGACGCGTTGGAAACCTTCGGGTCGGGTATCGGTGTCGGCCATGCCGCGATTGTGTCGCGGCTCCCGGCTCTCACTCAGTCCTTGCCCTTGCCGTGGCCATGGCCCTTGCCGTGGTCCTTGTCCTTGCCCTTGCCGCGGCCTTGCCCTTCCTGCGGGCCGCCGTCGCCGCGAGCGTAGCGGTCCTGGTACCAGTCCTCGCGGACGAAATAGACCGGCACGCCGCAGGCGTTGTAGCGGGCGCAATGCTTGGACCAGTTCTTCTGGTGGCCCGGCGGGATGCGCATATAGACCGGCTGCACATGCATGGGCTGGCGCTGCACCCAGACGGGTTCGTGCAGCACGACGGGCGGCGGTGCCATGTTGCCGATGTCGATGCGGCCATAGAAGCCGGGCTGGCCGACCTGGATGGACACGCCGACATCCGTTGCCTGCGCGGCGCCGGCCAGCAGCGCGGCGGCGCAGGACAGGGCGATGTGGAACTTCTTCATGGGGTCTCCTTGCGCCCGATGCGGGCACGAGTCACTTGGAACGCCGATTCGACCACGGCGGCGCCTGCCGCAGCCAGGGGCGTGAACAGCGGCTGGGCCACGCGCACCGGAATGACGTCCAGGCGGGCGCCGAGCACCGTGTAGTCCTCGCTGCCCAGGCCCGAGCTGCGCCAGCCGACCAGGCCGGGCGCACGGTGCAGGCGGAACTCGAAGCCGAGCTCGGGCGCCCGATCGCCGAGCCGCGGGTTGGCGCGGTAGGCCAGCCCGCGTACCTCGGAAGCCGGGCCGTCGAGCAACTGGGTCATCGCGCCGAGGATGCAGCCGTCGCCGAGGATGTCGAGGAAATAGCGGTCGGCCTGCAGGCCGGGCTCGAAGCCCGGCGCGGCGGGGTCGATGCGCGGCTCGCGCCGCTTGTGTGCGGCCGGCGTCGTCAGGCCGCTCGCCAGGTCGTGGCGGTCGCCCTGGTCGAGGTAGGACAGCCGCACGTCGCGCAGGTTGAAAGCCGGCAGCCGGGGATCGTGGCGGGCCTCGCTGAGGTCGACGAGCACGGCACCGCTGCCGCCGATGACCTCGAGCCGCCCGCCCTGGATGACGACGGCCGCGTTCTCGTCGACGCCCAGGCCCAGGCGGCAGCCCAGGGCGTGCATGGCCGGCAGCATGCGACCGATGCGGCCGCGCTTGAGAAAATGCTGGTCGATCAGCAGGCCCTCATCGACAAAGCCCAGGCCCTGGTCGTACTCCTGGCCGGCCCGCCACTGGCCCTTCAGCACGGCGAGGTTGTCCATGGCGTCGCGGAACATCAGCCGGCTCATGACCGCCGCGCCGGCGCTGGTGCCGGCGATGACGCCACCGGCCGCGTGCACGGCACGGATGGCCTCCAGCATGGGCGTGGGCCGGCCCGCCGGCTGCAGGCTGTCGACGATGAGCTCCTGCGCGCCGCCGGAGAAGAAGACGGCGCGGCAGCGGCTCACGCGTTCGACCAGCGCCGGGTCCCGCACGGCCGCCTGCGTGTCGCAGCCATCGAAATGCGGCGCCACCGGAATCAGCTCGGCCCGGCCGCCGCAGCGCTGCAGCGCGGCGACGATCTGCGCGCCGACCCGCTCGGGGTCGGCGGCGGCGGTCGGCAAGACGGCGATGCGCGCGCCGGCTCCACCGGCCTCTTCGACGATGCGCTGCCAGACGATGTCGCTGTCGGCCTTCAGCGCGCCGCCGATGGCGATGACGGTGCCGGCTCGGGATGGGGTGTTCACAGGCCCGTCATCTTGGCAGGCGCGCCGCCGGCGCGACAGCGGGTCGGGCCCGAGGAAAGGCAACGGCGGTGACCAAGTGCTGCCGGCGCGTCGCTCAACGGGGGGACGAGGCCGCCGTCCGTGGCGGCGCGGGCGGGGTCCAGCCGCCGTACAGCGGCATGGGCAGGCGCACCGGCGTGATGTCCAGGTAGAGGTTGGTGACGGTGAACTGCTCGCCGCCGAACTCCTCGGTGCTCCAGCCCAGCGAGTCCGAGCCCTTGTAGAGGCGGAACAGGAAGCCCAGCTCGGCGAGCGGGTCGTTGGCGCGCGGCAGCACGTCGAAGGCCAGGCCCTTGACCTCGCGGCGCACGCTGTCGATGAGGCGGCTCATCGCGCCGGAGATCGTCGAGTCGCCCAGCATGTCGAGATGGAAGACGTCGTCGGTGTAGTAGGGCTTGAAGTTGGGCGACTCGGCGTCGTGCAATTCGCCGCGCAACTTGGGCACGGACGGCGTCGTCGAGCGGGCGCGCATGTGGTAGCGGTCGCCGTGCTCGAGATAGGACAGGCGCGCGCCCTGGATGTTGAAGGCGCCCAGCGACGGATCCATCGTAGCGTCGGTCACGTCGACGATGAGGCAGCCGCGGTCGCCGATGACCTCGATTTCGTCGCCGCGGATCACGGCCGCGGTGTTCTCGTCCACGCCCAGGCCGATCTTGTAGCCCTTGACCATCATCAACGGGATCATGCGGCCGAAGCGGCCGCGCTTGAGGAAATGCTGGTCGACGAACAGGTTGGGTCCGACGAAGCCCAGGCCGCGGTCGACCTGCTTGCCGTCGGCGAAGCGGCCCTTGAGGATGTTGATGACGCTGGGCGCATCGCGGAACATGATGGTGCTCATGATGGCCGCACCCGCCGAGGTACCGGCGACGACGCCGCCCTTGCGGTAGACCTCCCAGATGGCCTCCAGCATCGGCGTGCTCTGACCGCCCGGCTGCAGCACGTCGACGATGCGCTCCTGCAGGCCCCCGGTGAAGAACACCCCCTTGGCCGCCTTGACCTTGGCGATCAGGGCCGGGTCGCGCACGACCTTGGTCAGGTCGACCCAGGAGAACTTGGGCGCCACCGGCAGGGCCTCGGCCACGGCGCCGCGGCGCTGCAGCAGGTCGACGACCTGCTTGGCGCTGGCCTCCGGATCCTCGCTGGCGGTGCCGAAGACGACGAAGCGCGCGCCCTTGCCGCCGGCCAGCTGCACGATGCGCTGCCAGACCTCCTCGTTGTCGGCCTTGAGCGCCCCCCCGATGGGCACGGCATAGCCGCGGATGGCCGGCTCGGCATCGGGCAGCGCAGCCGCACTTGCGGCCGAGCGGGCCGGCGTGGAGGCCGGCACGGCAGCCGGCGCCGCCGCACGAGGCGCGGCCGCCCGCGGCGGCTGCTTGGCCTGCGACGCTCCCTGCGCCAGGGCCGGCGGTGCCGCCTGCAAGCCCACCGCCATCGCCACTGCCGCCATACCGGCGCGGATCCATGCCCTCATGCCCACAGTCCTCCTTTGGTCAGGGCGCACATGATGACAGAGGGCCATGACGCCTTACCCCTAATCCGAACGATGACCGGCGTCGCGTGCGCGAGACGAAAGCCGGCCGGCGCCCCGGGCGCTGACGCGGCCGTGCCTAGACTGGTCCATCACTCCCGGAGCCCCGCCCATGCACGCCCCCTGCCCTTGCCGTATCGCCGCGGCCGCGGCCCTGCTGGCCCTGAGCTGCGCCACCCAGGCCCAGTCGACGCTGGAGCGTGTCGAGATCACCGGCACGGCCATCAAACGCATCGAGGGCGAGACGGCGCTGCCGGTGCAGGTCATCACGCGCAACGAGATCGACAAGGCCGGCGTGACGACGGCCGCCGAGCTGCTGGCCCGCGTCAGCGCCAGCGCCAACAACCTGACCGATGGCGGCAGCATCGGCTACGGCGGCTTTCGCGACCAGATGGGCCTGAACGCCGCCAACCTGCGCGGGCTGGGTGTGTCGTCGACGCTGGTGCTGCTGAACGGGCGGCGCATGGCCAACTTCGCCTCGCCGGGCGACGCGGCCGGCGTGGACCTGAACAGCATCCCGGCGGCCGCCATCCAGCGCGTCGAGATCCTGCTGGACGGCGCCTCCTCCCTCTACGGCTCGGACGCCATCGGCGGCGTCATCAACTTCATCACCCGCAAGGACTTCGGCGGCATCGAGATCAGCGCCCTGGCCGGCCGCACCGGCGAGGGCGGGGCCGGCAAGCGCTCGGCGACGCTGGCCGGCGGCCTCGGCGACTTCGCGCGCGACGGCTTCAACGTCATGGCCGTGCTGGACGTGCAGAAGACCGGCAGCCTGAACGCCTCGCAGCGCGACTTCATCGCCGAGCTGGACATTCCCGGCCGTCTGCCCGACCTGCTGTCCAGCGCCAGCTTCCCCGGCAACATCCGCCTGTCGCGCTACCAGTTCAACACCCTGCAAGCCGAGGGCTACAAGAGCAACGGCAAGACCATCATCGACTCACGCAACGTCAACCCGGCCGCGGCCAGCGGCTGCCAGCCGGCCAACGGCAGCCTCTACCTGCCCGAGGGCATCGGCGGCGTCGACGGTTGCACCTTCGACTACATGCGCGACATCGAGCTCTACCCGAAGGCCGAGAAGGGCAGCCTGTTCGGCCGGGGCGTGTTCAACCTCGGGGGCGGCCACCAGCTGTTCGCCGAGGCCTCGCTGGCGCGGGCGCGCACCTTCTACACCGGCACGCCGAATCGCGTGGACGCGGACATGGACGTGTCGCGCGTGCCGGCCTTTGCCGGCAGCGCGCTGAACGCCCTGCCCGCCGACGACGAGGAACGCGTCATCACCGTGCGCACCCGCCTGACCGAAGCCGGCTTGCGCACCAGCGAGGTGGTGTCCACCGGTCAGCGCCTCGTCATCGGCACCACCGGCCTGCTGGCCGGCTGGGACTACGAGTGGGCGCTGAACCACAGCCGCAGCAAGGTGTCGGACCGCGACCACCACGGCTATCTGGATGAACAGCTGATCATGGACGGCTTCGCGGCGGGCACCTTGAATCCGTTCGGCCCGTCCAGCGCTGCCGGCCTGGCCCTGTACGACCAGGCGCAGATCCGCGGCGAGGTGCGTCGCGCCATCGGCACCATGGACAGCCTGGACTTCAAGATGTCCAAGGGCCTGATGCCCCTGGCCGGCGGCGACCTCGCCCTGGCCCTGGGCGGCGAGCTGCGGCGCGAGAAGCAGGACTACCACCAGTCCGACGCCCTCAAGCAGGACCTCATCCTCGGCGAGACCTCACAGGGCCCCGACTCGGACTTCGGCCGGTCGCGCAAGGTCTCGGCCGTGTTCGCCGAGATCAGCGCGCCCCTCACCAAGCAGCTGGAGCTTCAGGCCGCCGCCCGCTACGAGCGCTACCAGGTCAGCGGCGGCGCCCTCAGCCCCAAGCTCGGCCTCAAGTACGTGCCGATACCCGAGCTGCTGCTGCGCGCCTCGGTGGGCAAGGGCTTCCGCGCGCCGAGCCTGACCGACCTGTACCGGCCGGTCACCGAGGGCACGGCCGCCACGCTGGTCGACCCGCGCTGCCTGGAGCTGGACCCGGACGCCACCCCCACCGACTGCTCCGACACCTGGCCCACCTTGAACTACAGCAACGTCAGGCTCAAGCCCGAGAAGTCGCGCCAGTTCTCGCTCGGCGCGGTGTTCGAGCCCTCGCGCGGCGTCAGCCTCAATCTCGACTACTGGAACATCCAGAAGACCAACCTGATCAGCACGCTGGGCGTGGACGTCATCCTGTCCGACCTGGCCAAGTACGGCAACCTGGTGCACCGCGACGAGGACGAATGGATCGACCACATCGACCTCATCAAGGAAAACCGCGGCAAGCAGCGCATCTCGGGGGTGGACCTCGGCGTCAACCTGAGCGGCCTGAAGACCGGCTTCGGCGCCTTCGGCCTGCGCATCAACGGCACGCTGACGCTGAAGTCTCAGCAGCAGACCGGCGACGGCGATCCCTTCGTCAGCAACCTGGGTCGCTTCATCAACGACGGCGTCGTGCAGCGCTGGCGCCATACCGCCAGCGTGGACTGGGAGCATGGTCCCTTCTCCGCCACCCTGTCCAACAGCTATCTCCAGGGCTATGGCGACCAGCATGTCGTCGGCAAGCCCGACCGCAGGGTCGCCGCGTATTCGCTGTGGAACCTGTCGGCCGGCTGGGAGGCCACCAAGTCGCTGATGCTGCGCGCCGGCGTGCAGAACCTGAGCAACGAGACACCGCCTTTCTCGCAGCAGGCCTGGTTCTTCCTGTCGGGCTATGACCCGAGCTATACCGACACGCGCGGCCGCTTCGCCTACGTCAGCGCCAGATACACCTTCAAGTGACCAACTGGCGCACCCACTCCGGCAAGGCGATGGCCTTGTCGGTCTGGGCATCGAACCACAGCGTCGTTGCCCCGCCCTCGGCATAGATGACGCCGGGCTGGTCGGCCCGCTCCAGCGTGATCCACGTCTCGAAGCTGGTACGGCCGGGGTCGCTGACATAGTGCCGGGCGATGACCTCGCCCGGCGCCTTCAGCTGGCGATAGAAGTTGCAGAAGGCGTTGACGATGACCGGCCCCTGGCCGCCCGGATTGGGCGGCGCGCCGATGGAGGTCAGCCAATCGACGCGCGCCATCTCCAGGTAGCGGAAGTAGAGCGTGTTGTTGATGTGGCCCATGGCGTCCATGTCGCCCCAGCGCATCTGGATGCGCAGCTCGAAAGTCAGCTTCTTCTCGGCCGGGACCGTGTATCTCATGGCTGGATGCCCAGTTCGGCAGCAATTCGGTTGACGAGCTGGCGCAGCGAGGCGACCTCGGCGCGCAGCAGGGCCACTTCCTCGTCGCGCGGCATGGCCGCCACGGTCGCCTGCTCGACGGAAGCCACGGGCCCGCACAGCAGATGCGCCCAGCGCGCCTCGCGGGCGCCGGGCGCCTTGGGAAGCTTGGCGGCATAGGGCCGCTCGCGCGCCGCCAGTTCCTCCAGGAAGCCCTCGACCGACGACACGTCGGCAAAACGGTGCAGCCTCTCGGTGTTCTGCCTCAGCTCGGCCGCCGTCTGGGGGCCGCGCAGCATCAGCTGCGTCAGCAGGGCCTGTGCGGCGCCGGGCACGCCGAGGCCGCGCGCGAAGTTGTGCTCGTAGCGGAGCACGCGGCTGCCGCTGACCGAATTGACCAGGCTGAGCGACTTCAGCTCCTCGACGGTCGCCAGCACCTCGGCCTCGGACACGTCCATGACCGGGTCGCGCGCCGTCTTCTGGTTGCAGCCGGCGGTCAGGGCGTTGGCCGACAGCGGATAGCTGTCGGGCACGGTGGCCTCCTTCTCGACGAGGACGGCGAGGACGCGGGCCTCCAATGGCGTCAGGTCGCGCTTAAACACCGAAGCCATCGTCCGCTTGAATGACCGCGCCGTTGATGAAGTGGCTCTCGTTGGCGCACAGCATCAGCAAGGCGGTGTCGAGATCCCGAGGCTGGCCGACGCGCTTGCGCGGCAGCAGTTCGACGAGCTTCCTGCCCTGCTCGGTGCTCCAGTGGTGATGGTTGATCTCGGTGTCGATATAGCCCGGGCAGATGGCGTTGACGTTGATGCCGTACTTGCCCCATTCGAGCGCCATCGCCCGCGTCATGTGGATAACGGCGGCCTTGCTCATCGCATAGACGCCGATCTGGCTGAGCACGCGCAGGCCGGCCATGGACGCCACGTTGACGATGCGTCCGCCGATGAAGGTGCCCGGCGCGGCGCCGCGCGCGCGGGCCAGCATGCGCTTGCCCACTTCCTGCGCGACGAAGAAGGCGCCGCGCGTGTTGGTGTCCATCACGTAGTCGTAGTCGTTCTCGGTGACGTCTGTGAGGCGCTGCGTCGTCGACACGCCCGAGTTGTTGATCAGGATGTCGAGCGTGCCGACCTCGGTCTCGGCATGCGCCACGGCAGCCTTGATGCTGGCGACGTCGGTCACGTCCAGCTGCACGACATGGGCGTCACCGCCCTGCCCTTCGATCTCTGCGCGCAGATCCTTGAGCCGCTCGACGCGGCGGCCCGCCAGCACGACGCAGGCGCCTGCCTTGCTGAGCGTGCGGGCGAATTGCGCACCCAGGCCGCTGGAGGCGCCGGTGATGAGGGCCACGCGGCCTTCGAGGTTGATGGAGTAACTCATGAGACTGCCTTCCGAATGGGTTGCATCCATCCTACCGGTCTAGACCGCACAACCTAAAAAAGCACGATCGTTCGATTTGCATTCCAGCCTCTCTAGAATCGCGCGCAATTCATATCCGCCGGAGACCCACATGACGTCCGAAGAAATCCTGGCCCAGTTCGGCCCCCGCGAGTCCATGGAGTACGACGTGGTGGTCGTCGGCGGCGGCCCGGCGGGCCTGGCAGCGGCCATCCGCCTCAAGCAGATCAAGCCCGACGCCAACATCGTGGTGCTCGAGAAGGGCTCGGAGCCCGGCGCCCACATCCTGTCAGGCGCGGTGATGGACCCGCGCGCGCTGGAAGAGCTGTTCCCGAACTGGAAGGAGCTCGGCGCGCCGCTGAATCAGCCGGTGTCCGGCGACGACGTGCTCTTCCTCAGCGAGACCGGCAGCCAGCGCACCCCCGACTGGCTGGTGCCACGCAACTTCCACAACCATGGCTGCTACGTCATCAGCCTCTCCGACGTCGTCAAGTGGATGGCCGGCCAGGCCGAAGCCCTGGGCGTCGAGATCTTCCCCGGCTTTGCCGCCGCCGAGGTGCTCTACGACGAGCAGGGCCGCGTCAAGGGCGTGGCCACCGGCAACATGGGCCTGGGCAAGGACGGCGAGCCCACCGACCACTTCCAGCTCGGCATGGAGCTGCTGGGCAAGTACACGGTGTTCGCCGAGGGCGCGCGTGGCCATCTCGGCAAGCAGCTGCTGGCCAAGTTCAAGCTGGGCGAGGGCAAGGACACCCAGACCTATGCCATCGGCATCAAGGAGCTGTGGGAGATCCCCGCCGACAAGGCCCAGCCGGGCAAGGTCGTGCACACGGCCGGCTGGCCGATGGAGGGCGACACCTTCGGCGGCGGCTTCCTCTACCACCTGGCGGACAACAAGGTCACGCTGGGCTTCGTCATCGGCCTGGACTACGACAACCCCTACCTCAGCCCCTTCGAGGAGATGCAGCGCTGGAAGGCCCACCCGGCCATCCGCGCCCACATCGAGGGCGGCAAGCGCATCGGCTACGGCGCCCGCGCCATCAACAACGGTACGCCGCAGGCCCTGCCCAAGACGGTCTTCCCGGGCGGCTGCCTGGTCGGCTGCGACGCCGGCTACCTGAACGCGGCGCGCATCAAGGGCAGCCATGCCGCCATCAAGAGCGGCATGCTGGCCGCCGAGGCGCTGGCCCCGGCCCTGGACGCCGGCCGCGCCCAGGACGAGCTGACGGCCTACCCCGAGGCCTTCGAGAAGAGCTGGCTGAACGAGGAACTGCAGCAGACCCGCAACTTCAAGCTCTGGTTCAAGAAGGGCAAGACGACGGGCCAGCTGATGACGGGCATCGAGCAGTGGCTGCTGCCCAAGCTGGGCATCAAGAGCCCGCCCTGGACCCTGCACAACCACAAGGCCGACAGCGCCTCGCTGCGCCCGGCCGCCGAGTGCAAGCCCATCGCCTATCCCAAGCCGGACGGCAAGCTGACCTTCGACCGCCTGTCCTCGGTGTTCATCTCCAACACCAACCACGAAGAGAACCAGCCGGCCCACTTGACGCTGAAGAACGACGCGGTGCCGGTGCAGGTCAACCTCGCCAAGTACGCCGGCCCGGAGAGCCGCTACTGCCCGGCCGGCGTCTACGAGTTCGTCCCGAATGAGGCCGGCGGCGGCGAGCGCCTGCAGATCAATGCGCAGAACTGCGTGCACTACAAGACCTGCGACATCAAGGACCCGACGCAGAACATCGTCTGGGTCACGCCCGAAGGCGGCGGCGGGCCCAACTACGCCGGCATGTAAGCTCCGCGCCATCTCTCGCTAACGGAGCGGTGGCATGGCAGCAGGCAGGATCAGGGTCGGCATCGGCGGCTGGAACTTCGAGCCCTGGCGCGACAACTTCTATCCCAAGGGCTGGCCGCAGGCGCGTGAGCTGGAATACGCGAGCCAGCGCCTGACGGCCATCGAGATCAACAGCACCTACTACGGCGCGCAGAAGCCGGCCACCTTCGCCAAATGGCGCAAGGAGACGCCCGAGGGCTTCGTGTTCTCGCTGAAGGCCATCCGCTTCGCGACCCAGCGCCGGGTGCTGGCCGATGGCGCCGATTCCATCAAGCGCTTCGTCGACTCCGGCATTGCCGAGCTCGGCGACAAGCTCGGCCCCATCGTCTGGCAGCTGGCGCCGACCCACAAGTTCGACGCGGCCGACCTGACGGCTTTCCTGGAGCTGCTGCC
>Ga0164290_1002689_pt1 | contig 11021 bp, 11 predicted proteins | sample Micstemetagenome_FD_108782 | JGI IMG/M metagenome (GOLD analysis project Ga0164290, IMG submission 108782) | Contaminated culture microbial community from soil near Moab, Utah, USA - Microcoleus steenstrupii SON62 (Illumina Assembly) | ecosystem: Environmental > Terrestrial > Soil > Soil crust...
GCCGATGTGGCGATGGCGGTGGCGATCGACGGCGGCCTGATCACCCCGATCATCCGCAAGGCCGAGACCAGGTCCCTGTCGCAGATCGCGACCGAGTCGAAGGACCTCGCCAAACGCGCCCGCGACCGCAAGCTGAAGCCCGAGGAGTTCCAGGGCGGCACCTTCTCGGTCTCGAACCTCGGCATGTTCGGCATCAAGGCCTTCGCCTCGATCATCAACGAGCCGCAGGGGGCGATCATGAGCGTGGGCGCGGGTGAACAGCGTCCCGTGGTCAGGAATGGCCAGCTGGCCGTCGCCACAGTGATGACCGTGACCCTGACCTGCGATCACCGTGTGGTGGACGGCGCGATCGGCGCGAAATTCCTGCAGGTCTTCAAGGCTATGATCGAAGACCCCGTGACCATGCTGGCCTGATCGGGCGGCTGGACATGACCGCCCTGCGAGACCTGGCCATCGCCCTGGACAACCGGCCCGGCGCCCTCGCCGAAATGGGCGAGGCCCTGGCGCGTGGAGGAGTGAGCATCGAGGGTGGCGGCGCCTGGCTCGCGGACGGCTCCGGCGTCGCCCATTTCCTGTTCACAGACGGCGCTGCCGCCCGCGCGGCGCTGGAGGCTGCGGGGATCCGGGTCGTCGCCGAACGGGAGGTCCTGGTTCAACGCCTGAAGCAGGACGTGCCCGGTCAACTGGGCCAACTCACCCGCCGCATGGCGGAGGCCGGCGTCAATATCGAGGTCCTGTACAGCGATCACGACCACCAGATGATCCTGGTCGTCGACGACGTGGCGCGGGGGCGCGAGGTCTCGGAGGCGTGGACACGCGAGGCCGGACCCCGCTAGGCTCACGTCAGGGGGCGACGTGACGGCAGACCAGAATACACCGGGCACGGCCGGCGCATGCCCCGCCTGCGGCGTCGTTCTCGTCGGCCGGTATTGCCACGGCTGCGGGCAGGACACCCGCGCAAGGCCCCGGCCCCTTCGCGAGATGGCGGCTGAGGCGCTGTCCGAAACGACGCTGATTGACAGCCGGACGGTGCGCACCGCGGCCGCCCTCGCCACCCGACCCGCGCGGTTGCTGGAAGCCTATCGCGCCGGAGCCGGCAGCCGCTACGTTTCACCGATCAAGATTTTCGTGGTCATGACCGCCCTGTTCCTGGCGGTCATGAATTTCAGCGACGTGGTGATCTTCCAGTACGTGCGCGCCGTGGAGCCGGGCCAACCGCTTGTGGCGACGGCCGATGCCGACGGAACGGTCCACGTGTCCGGCGCCACCGAGCGCGACCACTGGATGCAGCGGCGGATCACGCCCCTGATCGACCCCCGGATCACCGCCGCCATCGCCGAGGCCGCCGAGCGCGCACAGAACCCGCGGGACCGCATCCATCTGCTGTACGACATCCAGGCCGATCGCGAACAGGCTGTGGTCGGGGAGCGGCTGGGCTCCTGGCTGCCGAACGCCCTGTGGCTGCTGATGCCGCTGTTCGCCTTGCTGCTCGCCCCGCTGTTCGGACGCCGCCGACTGTTCATGGAGCATCTGGTTTTCGCCATGTGGGCTCATGCCATGGCGTTCGGCCTGCTGATGGTGCTGGCGCTGGTCAACCGGTTCGGCGTCGACGCCCCCGTCTGGCCGCTGCTGGCCCCGTATCTGAGCTATCTGACTCTCGCCGCCCGCTCCTATTACCGAGTCCCGCTGGCGTCGGCGGCGTGGAAAGGTCTGCTGCACACCGTCCTGTATTTCTGTCTGGTGCTCCTGCCCGCCGCCCTGGCGGTCGCCGTGTCGGCGCTGGACATGGAGGCCTTCGTCACCTTCATCGCCGCCTGACAAATTGTATCGCGGCGGTGCAGGGGAGTGGCCCCCCCGACCTCCCGCGCGTTAAAGAGACCGCGAGCCCGCGCCGCGCGGTCAAGGAGAGCTTCATGGCGGAATTCGACCTCATCGTGATCGGATCGGGTCCCGGGGGCTATGTCGCCGCCATCCGCGCCAGCCAGTTGGGCCAGAAGGTGGCGATCGTTGAGCGCGAGAACCTGGGCGGCATCTGCCTGAACTGGGGCTGTATCCCGACCAAGGCCCTGCTCAAGTCGGGCGAGAAATACGAGAGCCTGTCGCACCTGAAGGACTTCGGCCTGTCGGCCGGGAATGTCGGCTTCGACTTCGACGCCATCATCGCCCGCTCGCGCGCCGTGGCGAAACAGCTGAACTCGGGCGTCGGCTTCCTGATGAAGAAGAACAGGATCGAGGTCATCGAGGGGACCGCGAAGCTGGAGAAGGGCGCCGCCGCGCCGAAGGTCGTCATCGCCCTGAAGGCCGGCGGCTCGCGCACAGTCGAGGCGAAGGCGGTCATGCTCGCGGTCGGCGCACGCGCCAAGGCCATTCCGCAGATCGGTCTCGAGGCCGACGGCGATCGCATCTGGGCCTATCGGGAAGCGATGGCGCCGAAGAAGCTGCCGGCCTCGATCGTCGTCATCGGCTCGGGCGCCATCGGCATCGAGTTCGGCAGCTTCTATCGCGCGCTGGGCGCCGAAGTGACCGTGGTCGAGGCCGTCGACCGCATTATGCCGGTCGAGGACGAGGAGGTGTCGAAGGCGGCGCAGAAGTCGTTCGAGAAGCGCGGCATGAAATTCCGCACCGGCTGCAAGGTCACCCGGGTCTCCAAGGGCGGCAAGGGCGTGCAGGTGGCCATCGAGGCCGGAGGCAAGGCCGAGACGCTGGAGGCCGAGGTCTGCATCTCGGCGGTCGGCATCACCGCCAACACTGACGGCATCGGTCTGGAGGGGCTGGGCGTCAATATGGACCGCGGCCATATCACCATCGACGGCCACTGCCAGACGAATGTGAAGGGCCTCTACGCCATCGGCGACTGCGCCGGCGCGCCCTGGCTGGCGCACAAGGCCAGCCACGAAGGCATCCACGCCGCCGAACATATCGCCGGCTTCAAGTCTCCGAACGTCAACTCGCCCATCGCCGGCTGCACCTACGCCCAGCCCCAGGTCGCCTCGGTCGGGATCACCGAACAGGGCGCGCGCGAGGCGAAGCGGGAGGTCAGGATCGGCCGCTTCCCCTTCAAGGTGAACGGCAAGGCCATCGCCTCGGGCGATACGGACGGTTTCGTGAAGATCATCTTCGATGCGAAGACCGGCGCCCTGATAGGCGCCCACATGATCGGCGCCGAGGTCACCGAGATGATCCAGGGCTATGTCACCGCCATCGCCATGGAAGCGACCGAGGAAGACATTCACGGGATCGTCTACCCACACCCGACGATGTCCGAGGCGATGCACGAGGCGGCGCTGGACGCCTATGGGCGGGTGATCCACATCTGACGGCTACAAAGGTGGTCAGCCCGCCAGCACCTCAGCGCTCATCCGCTCCAGCAGGGCCCCGCCCTGACCCACGGCGGCGAGACGGCTGGAGGCATGGCCGAGCACATTGGCGGCGTAGACCTCATAAAGGGTGATCTTGCCTTCCAGCCAGGCCGGATCGCCCTGACCGCCGTCCAGCTGGTCGCGGGCGTACAGGGCCCCCTGGGCCAGCATCCAGCCGCCGGCGACATCGCCCAGAAGCTTCAGATAGGCGTCGGCGGCGGCCAGAACATCCGCCGCACCGTCCGCGGCCGCCTTGCGGTCCAGCAGCCACAGGGTGGCGTCCTCGACGGCCTCAATGGCCGCAGCGAACCGTTCCAACGGCTTGCCGGCGTACAGGGCCGGCAGCTGGGCCAGGGTCAGTTTCATGTCGGCGATCAGGTCGCGGGCGGACTGGCCGCCGTCCATCGACAGCTTGCGGCCGACCAGATCCATGGCCTGGATCCCGTTGGTGCCCTCGTAGATCGGGGCGATGCGGGCGTCGCGGTAGTACTGGGCCGCGCCGGTCTCCTCGATGAAACCCATGCCGCCGTGGATCTGGACGCCCAGTGAGGCGACCTCGCAGCCGACGTCGGTGGACCAGGCCTTGGCGACCGGCGTGAACAGGTCCTCACGCCCCTTCCAGCGCCGGCGATCCTCCTCGGTGGCCGCGTATCGCGCCAGATCGGCCGCGACGCCGGTGGACAGGCAAATGGCGCGGGCGGCGGCGATCTTCGCCTTCATCACGGCCAGGGTGCGACGCACGTCGGGATGGTCGATGATCGGGGCGTTGGCCTCGCCGGTCCAGACCGAACGACCCTGGCGCCGGTCCCGCGCATACGCGAGGGCGTGCTGATAGGCGCGCTCGGCGATGCCGACGCCCTCGACCCCGACCGCAAGCCGGGCCGCGTTCATCATCACGAACATATGGGCCAGGCCCTGATTGGGCTGGCCGACCAGTTCGGCGGTTGCGCCCTCGTATGACATGACGCAGGTCGGAGAGGCGTGGATGCCCAGCTTGTGCTCGACGCCGACGGCGCGGAAGCCATTGCGCTCGCCCAGCGACCCGTCCTCCCTGACCAGGTATTTTGACGCAAGGAACAGGCTGATCCCCTTGGGGCCGGCCGGAGCGTCGGGCAGGCGGGCCAGCACCATGTGGACGATGTTGTCCGTGGCGTCGTGGTCGCCCCAGGTGATGAAGATCTTCTGGCCGTTCAGGGCGTAGGTCCCGTCGCCGTTCGGCACGGCGGTGGCCGTCAGGGCCCCGAGGTCCGAGCCGGCCTGCGGCTCTGTCAGGACCATGGCCCCGGTCCATTCGCCGGACACCAGCTTCGACAGATAGATGTCTTTCTGCGACGGCGTGCCATGCGCCTCCAGAGCCTCGATCGCGGCCAGCGACAGCATGGGGCACAGGCCGAACGCCATATTGGCGGCGTGGACCGTCTCATAGGCCGCCAGCTCCAGCGCCTTGGGCAGTTGCTGGCCGCCGGTGTGGGCGGGGGCGGACAGGCCGGTCCAGCCGCCCGCAGCGAACTGGCGGTAGGCGTCGGCGAATCCCGGGGCGGCGGTGACCACCCCGTCGGCCCAGGTCGAACCCTTGAGGTCGCCGATCCGGTTCAGCGGGGCCAGCACGCCTTCCGAGAACTGCGCCGCCGCCTCCAGCACCGCGCCGAGAAGGTCCGCGTCATAGTCAGGGAAGGCCCCCGTCGCCGCGACCCGGTCGATCCCGGCGACAGCCTGCAGGGTGAAGGCGAGATCACGAACGGGCGCACGATAGGTCATGGGGTCGGCTCTGGTTATCGGTCTGATCGTTCTGCCGCCTTGCCGCAGCGGTATGCAAGCAGACCCTTGGCGGCGGCGTCGCGCTGGTACAGTCTCGGATAAGTTCAAACCGTCGAGGCGTCCATGGCCGAGCCGCGCAACCGATATTCCACCGTCTCTCTGGTCCTGCACTGGCTGATCGCCGCGCTTGTCGTCACGCAGGTGGTGCTGATCTGGGGGCATGAGGCCACCGATGGCCCGGTTTCGCGCGAACTGGTCAGCATTCACAAATCCGTGGGGCTGAGCATTCTGGTGCTGACGCTCGGCCGCCTCGGCTGGCGGATCGCCAATCCCGCAATTCCGCTGCCGGCGGCGATGCCCCGCTCGCAGAAGCTGCTGGCCCGGGCGACCCACGTCCTGTTCTACGCTTTCCTGCTCGCCATGCCGCTGGTCGGCTGGGCGGCGTCCTCGGCGGCCGGACGCGAGATCATCTGGTTCGGCCTGTTCGAATGGCCCGCCCTTCCGATTGGCGGGGGCCGGGAAACCGCCGGGGATTTGATGGATCTGCACGAGCTCGCGGCCAAGGGTCTGTATGTCCTCATCGCCTTGCACGTGGCGGGGGCGCTGAAGCACCATTTCGTTGACCGCGACAATGTCCTTCACCGGATGATCCCGTGGATTCCCCGACGCCCATGAGGCTCCCGGCGATCGCTGTCTTCGCCGCCCTCGCGTTGCTGTTGCTGACGGGTGCGGCGGCCACGCCATGGGCCGTGGACCGCGAGGCGTCGCGGATTGAATTGGCCGTCCGGGCTTTCGGCGGTTCACACACCGGCCGCTTCTCCGAATGGGGCGGCGAGATCGTGTTCGATCCGGCGGAGCCCGAGCAGACCCGCGCTGTGATCGTCGTCCAGTCGGACTCGCTGGTGATGACGCCGGCCATGGCTTCGCGCCGCGCCACCGGCCCGGCCTTCCTCGACGCGGACCGCTATCCGCAGATCCGGTTCGATCTGAGGTCGCTCCAGCCCCTCGGCGGCGGCCGCTACACCGCCCGCGCCTCGGTGACGATGAAGGGCGTGACGCGGCCGGTGGCCTTCCCGGTGGACTTGCGCCTGGCGGCCGACCGGGCGCATCTGACGGGCGCATTCGTCCTGAATCGCGCGGACTTCGGCATAGGGACATCGGGGCCTTGGAACAGGCTGGTCGGACGGCAGGTGACGGTGCGGGTGGCGCTTCAGGCGCGCCGCGGCTGAGCGCGTCCGACGACGCGGCGGTCCAGGCGTTGAGGGAGGGCCGTCTCGTCATCCTGCCGACCGAGACCGTCTACGGCCTCGCCGCAGACGCCGGGAACGCTGCGGCGGTCGCGGCCATCTTCGAGGCCAAGGGCCGCCCCCGCTTCAACCCCCTGATCGCCCACGTCGCCGACGCCGTTCAGGCCGAGGCTGTCGCCGTCCTCGACAGCCACGCCCGCGCGCTGGCCGAAGCCTTCTGGCCGGGGCCGCTGACGATCGTGGCCCCTGTCCGGGACCGCGACCGGATCTGCGACCTGGCTCGCGCCGGTCTGGACAGCGTCGCCGTCCGCGTCCCCGGCCACGCCCGCGCCCGCGCTGTCATCGCCGCTTTCGGCCGGCCCGTCGTCGCCCCCTCGGCCAACCGCTCCGGCCGCCCCAGCCCCACCACCTTCGCCGACGCCGTCGAGGAGACGGGCGCCTTCGCGGCGGCGCTGATCGATGGCGGCGACTGCGCCGTGGGGGTGGAGAGCACGGTCGTCTCGGTGCTGAACGGGCGCGTATCCCTGCTGCGCCCCGGCTCGGTCACCCGCGAGGAGATCGAGGCGGTCGTCGGCCCGCTGGGCAGGGACGGGGAGGGCCACCGCTCCCCCGGCCGGCTGTCGCTGCACTATGCGCCGGACGCGCCGGTGCGGATCGAGGCCGACGGGGCGGCGGACGGCGAAATCCTGCTTGGCTTCGGCCCCGGCGTCGGCGACCCCCGCTGGAGCCTGAGCGCCTCGGGCGACCTGCGCGAAGCCGCCGCCAACCTCTTCCGGCGTCTGCGCGAAGCCGATCGCGAGAACCCATCAGGCATAGCCGTCTCGCCGATCCCGGCCCATGGGCTCGGTGAGGCGATCAACGACCGCCTGCGGCGAGCGGCGGGGTTTGTGGGGTAGGACCTACTGCGCCGTCCACCCGCCGTCGATCGAGAAGCTCGCCCCGTTCGCCGACGCGCCCAGATCGCTGACCAGATACAGCATCATCCCCGTCAGCTCGTCGGTCGTCACGAACCGCTTGGTCGGCTGCGAACCGAGGATCACGTCCTTGAGCACAGTCTCTCTCGACATGCCCCGGGTGCGCGCCTGATCGGCGATCTGCTTCTCGACGATCGGGGTCTCGACGAAGCCGGGGCACAGGGCGTTGCAGGTGATGTTGTCCTGCGCCACTTCGAGGGCGACGGTCTTGGTGAAGCCGAGGACGCCGTGTTTGGCGGCGACATAGGCGGACTTGAACGGGCTGGCGACCAGGCCGTGGGCCGAGGCGACATTGATGATCCGGCCGCGGCCCTGCGCCTTCATGATCGGGATGGCGGCGCGGGTGGCGTAGAAGGTCGAGGACAGGTTGATGGCGATGATCTGTTCCCATTTGTCGGACGGGAATTTCTCCACCGCCTCGACGTGCTGGACGCCGGCGTTGTTGATCAGGATATCCACACGGCCCAGCTGGTGCTTGCCATAGGCGACCATGTCGGCGACCTCGTCGCCGCGCAGCATGTTGGCGGCGTGATACCGGACCTGGACGCCGCAGCTGGCTTCCAGCTCCGAGCGGGTGCGTTCGATCTCCGACGGGTCGCCAAGGCCGTTCAGCACCACATCTCCGCCGCGCGAGGCGACGGCGCGGGCGAAGGCCAGACCGATGCCGGAGGTCGAACCCGAAATCACCGCGACCTGACCCTTCAGGTCGCCGATGTCACGGAAGGGTTCACTCGCCGTCTCGGAGCCGTCACCGCGTTTGGGCCATTGGAACATGGGGTCTCGTCCGTCCGTCAGTCTGTATCGCCAGCCTAGCCGTTCGCGCTTGCGAAGGCGACAGCCGGGATTAATTTCCCGTTCTGATGAATATCCACTCTGTGTCGTTAGAGGCGGCCTTGTCAAAGCGGTAGCCGTCGCGGTCGAACGCCTTGAGGTCCTCAGCGCGCTCTATCCGTTCGTCGATGGCGAAACGCGTCATGCCGCCCCGCGCCTTCTTGGCGAAAAAGGAGATGATCCGGCTCTCGCCATCCTTCGCCTCCCGGAAATGCGGCGTCACGACAGGCAACTTCAGAGCCTTGGCGTCGACCGCACCGAAATATTCCTGGCTGGCCAGGTTCACCAGGGTGCGTTGGCCGTGGCCTTCGGCATCGGCGTTGAGCTGTTTCGCGATCCGGTCGCCCCAGAAGTCGTACAGGCTGGATCCCCGCCGCGTCTTGAGCCGCGTTCCCATCTCCAGTCGATAGGGCTGGATCCGGTCGAGAGGCCGCAGCAGGCCGTAGAGGCCCGACAGGATGCGCACATGCTCCTGGGCGAAGGCGAGGCCCGCCGCATCGAGTTCGCGCGCCTTCAGGCCTTCATAGACGTCACCGGCGAAGGCGAACGCCGCCTGGACGCCGTCGGTCGATTCGGCGTCGAGGGCCTGGAACCGCTCGCGGTTCAGCCGGGCCAGATCATTGGATATGCTCATCAACCGGCGCAGTTCTGCGACCGAACGGCCGCGCGCGGTGCGGGCCAGGGACGCCGTATCTTCCAGGAAGCGACGTTCGCTGGCGGGCAGGGCGGCATCGGGTTCGGTAAAGTCCAGCCGCTTGGCCGGGGACAGGACGATCAGCAAAACAAGGCTCCGGCGCAGTTGCGTCGGAATAGGCCGCTTCGGCGACGAATTGAACCGGACGCGCGGTCGCGGTCAGCCGATCTGTGAATAAAGCGCCGCCAGCACCGTCGGGATCCTGTCCGGCAGGTCTTCGGCGATCAGCCCCGGACCGAAGGCCTGCGCCGCCTCGGCGTGCATCCAGACGGCGGCCCTGGCGGCTTCGAAACTGTCCATCCTCTGCGCCATCAGACCTCCGATCATGCCTGCCAGCACATCGCCGCTCCCCGCCGTCGCCAGCCACCGCGAGCCGTTTCCATTGACCGAGCGCCGGCCGTCGGGAGCCGCGATGATCGTCGCTGCGCCCTTGAGCACCACCACGGCCCCCGCGCGACGCGCCGCGTTGACCGCAGCCGCCTCGCGGTCCTGATCCAGCAGGCCGGGAAACAGGCGCCGGAACTCGCCTTCGTGCGGGGTCAGGACGTCGTCGCGGTCCAGCACCTCGAACAGATCCTCCGGCCAGCCTTCGAACGCGGTCAGCCCATCGGCGTCCACGACCATGGCGGCGCCGGTGCCCGCGATGGCGCGGACATTGGCCTGGGTGGCGTCATTCACGCCCGCCGCGGGGCCGATGACCATCGCATCAAGTTCGGCCGCGGCCTCGGCGAGCGCCTCGTCGGAGCCGAACGGCGTGAGCATGATCGCCTCTATGGCCGGGGCGATCACGGCCGTCGCGTCCGGGGGACAGAAGATGGTCACGACCCCCGCCCCGATCCGCAGGCCCGCCCGCGCCGCCAGCCTCGCCGCGCCCGTCTGGGTGGCCTTGCCGGAGACCACGCCCAGCCGGCCCCGCGCATGCTTGTGGGCGTCTATCGCAGGCCAGGGCAGGGCCGCGCGCCAGTCCACTGGCTCCATGACCGTCATCGTGTCCTGACCCGTTCGATGGATGGCGACTCCGGACGAAAAGGGCTTGCCTTATTGTGCAATGCAATGTCCCCTTGCGGTCCAAGTGCGAGGCATGAAATAGCCCGCCTGGGATCGCCTATGAAAAAGATCGAAGCCGTCATCAAGCCGTTCAAGCTCGATGAAGTGAAGGAAGCGCTGCAGGACGCCGGCGTACAGGGCATGACCGTGCTTGAGGCCAAGGGGTATGGTCGCCAGAAGGGTCATTCCGAACTCTATCGCGGCGCCGAATACGTCATCGACTTCCTGCCGAAGATCAAGATCGAGGTGGTGGTTCCGGACGATATGGTCAATCCGGTCGTTGACGCCATCCAGGCGGCGGCCCGCACCGGAAAGATCGGCGACGGCAAGATCTTCATCACCGACGTCATCGACGTCATCCGCATTCGCACGGGCGAAACCGGCGCGCAGGCGGTATAACGACCTCGTCCCGCCGCCCCGCGCGGCCGCCTTCCTCCTCCTCCCCCAGACAGGATCCCCAAGACATGAGCGCCGGCAAGATACTCAAGGAGATCAAGGAGAAGGACGTCAAATACGTCGATCTCCGGTTCACCGACACCAAGGGTCGGATGCAGCACGTCACCTTCGACATCGATCTGGTCGATGACGAGTTCCTGGAGGAAGGGACGATGTTCGACGGCTCGTCCATCGCCGGCTGGAAGGCGATCAATGAGTCCGACATGCTGCTCAAGCCGGACCTGACGAATTTCTGGATCGACCCCTTCTACCAGCAGACCACCCTGTTCCTGTTCTGCGACGTGCTGAACCCCGACACGGGCGAGCCCTACAACCGCGACAGCCGCTCGATGGCCAAGAAGGCCTTGGCCTATGTCCAGTCCTCGGGCGTGGGCGACACCGTCTTCTTCGGCCCGGAAGCCGAGTTCTTCATCTTCGACGACGTGCGCTGGAGCACGGCGCCGCACGACACCGGCTACACCTACGATTCGATCGAACTGCCGGCCAATACGGGCGCGGAATATTCTGAAGGCAATATGGGCCACCGCCCGACGCACAAGGGCGGCTATTTCCCGGTCAATCCGACCGACAGCGCCCAGGACCTGCGCGGCGAGATGCTGGGCGTCATGCGCGACCTGGGCATGCAGCCCGAGAAGCACCACCACGAGGTGGCCCC
>Ga0164290_1002691_pt1 | contig 11012 bp, 11 predicted proteins | sample Micstemetagenome_FD_108782 | JGI IMG/M metagenome (GOLD analysis project Ga0164290, IMG submission 108782) | Contaminated culture microbial community from soil near Moab, Utah, USA - Microcoleus steenstrupii SON62 (Illumina Assembly) | ecosystem: Environmental > Terrestrial > Soil > Soil crust...
AAGCACATCCACGGGGGACGTGCCAGACCGAGATGCAGAGAGCTTGAGCCGTGTGATGGGTAACTGTCACGCACGGTTCTGAGGGGAGGGTGGCGGTGGCGACACCGCCCCCTTACCCGACAAGGGCGTCCGCCAGCAGGGAGGCCAGGGCCTGGGAGGGCCTGCGCGCGTCCTGCTCCAGCTTCTGCACGGTCGCGCCCGTGTAGCCGACCCGGGCCGCGAGGGCGTCCTGGGTCAGCTGGAGCGCGCTGCGGCGGCGCTTCAGCCAGTGCCCGAAGGTGATCCTGCTGGTGAGCGCTTTCGACATAGGGATAGGCTCGGGAGCTGCCGCCGCGCCTTTGGGAGGGTGTTTGCAAGGGAGCGAGCAAGGGAAGCAACCCAAGTATACCAGATGAGCCAGCCCTTTGTCCGAGTTGTCCGACCTGGGGAGCCCGACATACCACTCACCGGCGGCCCCGACTTGAGCGCTGACTCCCCGCTGCCCGTGAGCGGGCCCGTTGTGGGCCAGGCGGAGGTTGCAGGGCCTGACGGCGTTGATCCCGTGGAGTATGGGGGCGGCCACTGGAGCCGGACTGGCTGGCCATCCTGGTCACCGGATGGCCAGCGGTTGATCGCGGGTGCTCAGATAGTCGCAACCTTCGGCGCGAGTACGAGTATTGCGCTGCCCACGGAGCGTGGCACGAACGCTACCTGGAACCGGAGCGGCACGATCCTTACCTGGCTCGCAGCCGAGGGCAACACCGCACAGCTTCGCCTGCCCGTGATTAGCTGGGATGGCAGAGCCCAGCGTGACCTGGCGATCCTCAACTTCCAGCGCGACCCGAACTACCCCGCCGGCTCGTTCTAGTGGACCGATCCAGGGTGGAGCTTTCCGCCCCTGGTTTAGCTCCCCGACAACAGCGGTGCTGTACGCGCTTTCCAACAGCGAAACGGCCTCACTGTGAACGGCGTAGTTGGCCCGCAAGCCTGGGCGTTCTTCGCAGCCCGACGCCATGTCCGGCTAGTGGCAGTCCCGATCTTTGTTCTGCGGCCGCTGGCGCGGCGTCGATAGCCACCAACGACAGGTGAGAGCGGCAGCCGTGCGGCGACGAGACCGATAATGAGTGACACGAGCGGCTGCCAGGTCGTTTGAGACACTAATCGCCAGCTCGTGACACACGCAAGCGGCTGCGGGTCGAGCAGCTGCGATAGAATCATCGCTACTGCCCGTGACCCGCAGAGAGTACAGGCAGCACTCGCCGACCCTTCCGACCGGCTACTGGCGCTGCCGCTCGATGTGACCAACGAACAGCAGTCTATTGCCGCCGTCGCGCAGGCGGTCGAGCGCTTCGGCCAGATTGATCTGCTGGTCAACAACGCCGGCCGCGGGCTCCTCGGCGCCGTCGAGGAGGCATCAGACGCAGAAACGCGGGCGGTGTTCGAGACGAACGTGTTCGGCTTGCTGACCGTCACGCGCGCGGTGCTGCCAGTGATGCGCCGGCAGCGGAGCGGCCGCATCATCAATATCAGCTCTGTGGGCGGCTTCCGTGGCAGCGTGGGCTGGGGCGTCTACAACGCCACGAAATTCGCCGTGGAGGGTAACAGCGAGGCCCTTGGCCATGAGCTTCGGCCGTTGGGGATCACGGTAACAGTGGTCGAGCCCGGCTTCTTCCGAACCGATTTTCTCGCCGGCAGCTCGCTGAGGCAGGCCGTCAGGGAGCTCGACGATTATGCTGCCACGGCCGGGGCGAGCCGCGCCAGGGCGCGAGCAGTCAACAACGGGCAGCCCGGCGATCCGGCCAAGGCCGCGGCCGCGATCTACACCATCGCCACGGCTGTTGAGCCGCCAACTCGTCTCCAGCTTGGGGCCGATGCCGTTGCTGCGGTCGAGGCGAAGCTGGACCTGGTGAGGGACGAGCTTTCACGGTGGCGCGAGCTCTCGCTCTCGACAGGCCATGCAATCCGTGACAAATGCACCCGGGGCGCCTGGAAGGGATAATCATCGAGTGGACGAAAGTCGACGGCGGATATGGTAGATTCAGTGCCATAACCCGCCGTCGTCAAGTACTCACAAGCGTATGGTCTGCGAGCGGCACATTGGCGAACAGGTCGCTGAGCAGGGACTCAAAGCGCCGCGCGCTCCCCTAACGGCCGGCGTATCTTTCTACAATGCACTGCGAAGGCCAGCACTGCGTAGCTCGTAACGGTCAGCACTACTCAGGACGCTTCGCCGCACCGTGATGGCAAAGCAATCCCGAGTAGTACTCCTGGCGCTCAAAATCAAACGCTACATCGGCAATTAGCAGAAGGGTCTTCGATTTCTCGGCATCAAAGAGCCTCTAGATCCGCCTTTGGCCCGGTGGCCTCTTGGCGCTTTCCTGATACACTTTCCAAGCTTGAGTCCAGCTTTGTGGATCGAAAGGGGACGTCGCCCGTATGGCCAAGCTCTTCACGATCGCCGGCGCCACTATCGTCTGACGAGTGCGCCAGCTCCTATCGAGCCACAGCTAGAATCGCTCTGTTAAGCACCTCCGCGTGCGACCAGCCGTTCGCGCCTGCGATCTCGGCATGGTTCGACCACGCAGGTTTATAGCTAGCAGGCGGCCACGGCGCGCACTCGCGCTGTGGCCGCCTGCTTTTCTCGCGGCCACGGGTTGCCCGTGGCTTTTTGATTCCAGCGCAGAGGATTCAATGGATACAATTCAGACAGAACCAACCCCCGACTCGGGGCTCCGACCCGCCGCACTGCGCAAGCCAGCCAGTGCGCTGAAGCGCCTTACAGGCTTGTGGCGCCACCGCGACTTCCTGTGGCTGTGGGCCGGCCAGACCGCCTCATCCCTGGGATCGACGATCACGCGCGAGGCGCTGCCCTACACGGCGATCCTGACCCTGAGCGCCACCCCGCTCCAGATGGGGCTGTTGGGCGCTGCCGGGGCTGCACCGTTGCTGCTGTTCAGCCTGTTTGTGGGCGTGTGGGTCGATCGCAGAAGGCGCCGTCCGATCATGGTCCTGGCAGACCTCGGACGCGCGCTGCTGCTGCTGTCCATCCCGCTGGCCTACCTCCTCGGAGCGCTCAACATCGTGCAGCTCTACGTGGTCTCGGCGCTGGTAGGCATTTTGACGGTGTTTTTTGACACCGCCTACCAGGCGTACCTACCCGCACTCGTAGGCCGCGAGCAGCTGGTTGAGGGCAACAGCAAGCTGAGCCTGAGCGGGTCGCTCGCCGAGATTAGCGGGCCGCCGCTAGGCGGATTACTCGTGCAGCTGATCGGCGGCCCACTCGCGGTGCTCCTCGACGGGGTCTCGTTCCTGATCTCGGCGCTCTCGCTCGGCCGTATCCGTGCCACCGAGCCAGCCCCAGACGGGCAGGCCACGCCCGTTGATGCCGGCGGTATGCCCTACACCTCCATGGGTACAACCCTGTTTGCCGGTCTACGGGCGATTCAGAGCGACGAGCTGCTACGCCCCCTGGCGATCGGCACCGCAATCCGCAGCTTCTTCGGCTGGTTCTTCGGCGCGATCTACGGGCTGTACGCCATCCACACCCTGGGGCTAAGCACGACGATGGTCGGTCTGACGATAGCATGCGGCGGGCTCGGAGCATTCTTCGGGTCGCTGCTGGTTCGGCCGCTTGTACGTCGCCTGGGGGTCGGCCCCGCTATCGTCGTAGCGCGGCTTGTCGAGGCAGGGGGATTCGCGCTGCTCTGGCTGGCCGGCGACTTGCCCGTGCTGGCCGTGCCGCTGCTGGTCACGGCACAAATCGTGGGCGATATGGGCGACAGCGCCGCCACGATCAATCAGGTCAGCCTACGGCAGGCGCTCACGCCCGAGCGGCTGCTGGGCCGGGTGAACGCTGGCATGAGTATGCTCGGCCAGGGTATCGGAACGCTCGGAATGCTCGCGGGCGGACTGTTGGCCGAGGCGATCGGCTTACACGCAACTGTGGCAGTGGCAGCGCTGGGCATTCTGGTCGGCAATCTTTGGCTCGTCTTCACGCCGCTGCGGCGCCTGCGCGAGCTACCGATAGCGCAGGTGAAGGCTGAATGACGATGGGTACTGAAGGGAGAGGGGCGATCTGTAGTCTCCTATCGTGCGCCTGGGTGGAAGTGTATGAAGACACGTAGCAAGGGATGCCGTGTACTCGCGCTGGTCAACAGGCTCCTCAATGCACTTCTTAGCATTGGGGAACCTTCTGCCTGATATTGATTTGGCTCCAAACGGTAGATGCCGTGAGGCTGTGAAATACCAGCAATTCCTCGCTCCGTGCGTTAAGCCGCTGCTGGTCGAGCCAAACGCGCATCCTCGATTATAGGCGCTTTCCTCTAGCCCTGGCGGTCTGGAAAATACTGATGTCTGGGATGGGGCTGTCTCGTATGTGCCCGGCTCGCCGATGGCCATCCCCAACGTGTTCGCCGTCCGCAGGCACGCCAGGCGCGTGCTGAAGGACAGGTTCCCCCAGATCGTTGACGCCCTGGAGCCCGGCGGCAGCGGCGATATGTATGCCGGCCTGAACGTGGAGGAAGCGGAGGCCCTGCGGGAGGTTTCCCGCATGGGCTTCCCGCCCCCGTCCTGGTTTGGCTACAAGACCATCGGCGTTCACGCCTTCTCGGTGCTCTACCCGGCTGTGGTGATGGCCGACCCCTCTTATTTCGACGACTTCTGGACGGTGCCTGGCTACCTCGGAGCCAATCCCCCCGCGTCCCTGCTGAAGGCCCGCCTCCAGCACTTCCAGCTCGCAGACGTGCTGCCCGACGTCGGCTTTCTCGGCGGCGACATGGTCGTCAAGACCGGCGCCGCTGCTGGGAAGACTATACCGATATCGCGCGTTGCCGGTGATACGGTCATCCTCGGTTTCGCCGATCCCGGCACGCTTGCCGAATTGAGGCCCGGCGACCGTTGGCGACGCCCAGGTTATTCCCCCGAGGATGCCGACGAGGGTGGCGCTTGGCTGAAGAACTACTGTCTGGGTGTGGTAGCTGCGGTAGGCGGAACGATGCCATTCCCCTGACAGGCTGCAGAGGTGCGCGCGGGCGTAGGCGTGTCGACGTGCTGGGCCACAAGAATGCTCCCCACCACAACCAGCATGCCGGTGAGCTGCGTTCCGCTCAGCGTTTGGCCGAGGACAAGAAACCCGGCGATCACGGCGACAACTGGGCTGAGCAGGCCGAGGAAGGTTACCCGGCTGGCATCAAGCCGCTCGACGCCACGGAACCACAGGGCATACGCCAAGCCGGTGTTGATCAGCCCCAGATAGGCAAACCCCGCCATGTTCCAGGCTGACAGGGGTGGTGGGAGCCCCTCAATGAGCAGCGTGAGCGGGAGCAGCACGAGTCCGCCCACCACAAGCTGCCAGGCGGTGAAGGCAAGGAGCGGCGCCGGCCGACCCCAGCGCCTGGTCAGCATTGTGCCGGTGGCCATTGCAGTTGTGGCGGCAACCGCAGCACCGACGCCGAGGGCGTCGAGCTGTGCTGCTGGGCCGAGCACAAGCAGCCCCACCCCGATGATGCCCGCACCCGCTGCGACGAGACGGCGGCGCTGCGGTCGCTCGCCCAGGAGGACCCAGGCGAACAGTATTACCAGGAGTGGCTGGAGGGCCCCCATCGTTGCCGCAATGCCTCCCGGCAGGCGTGCGGCCGCTACAAAGAGCAGCGCGAAAAAGCCGCCGATGTTGAGGGTGCCTAGCACCACTATCCGCCACCACCAAACTCCTACCGGTAGCTGACGTACCAGGCCGAGGAGCAGGAGGCCAACAGGCAGTGCGCGAAGTGCGCCGGTCAGGAGCGGCCGGTCGGCCGGGAGCAGTTCGGTGGCGATCAGGTAGGTGGTGCCCCAGGTAAGCGGGGCGAGCGCTGTGGTTAGGGTGTCACGCATGTTTTGTCTCTTTGCCTCAAGTATCTTCATGTCAAGATAGTTGTCGGCTTACTATACACGAATATATCTCAATGTCAACACTCTTGACATCAAGATACAAAGAGCGTACAGTATTCTCATGAAGCATGAGCAAGACTGTGTCGATAGCATTCTGGCCCAGTGGCGTCGCGAGCGACCAGATCTCAATCCGTCGCCGATGGGCGTCGTCGGTCGCATCTCCCGGGCTGCCCAGATTCTTAGCCGGGCCCTGGAGTCCACCTTCGCCACTTTCGAGCTGAACGGCGGCGAGTTCGATGTGCTTGCAACCCTTCGACGCGCTGGTCCACCCTTTCGCCTTACGCCTACCGTGCTCTTTACTGAGTTGATGCTTTCTTCGGGTGCGATGACGAACCGGCTTGATCGGCTGGAGCGAGCCAGCTTGATCGCGCGCCTCCCGGATTTGGCCGACCGGCGCGGGACACTGGTTGAGCTGACTCCGAAGGGTCGGGAGCTCGTCGATGCGGCCGTAGCAGCTCACCTCGACAACGAGCACCGCCTGCTCGCCGCACTCTCCGACGCGGAGCAGGAACAGCTTGCCGATTTGCTACGCAAGCTGTTACACTCTCACGAACATCGTTCGCCAACAAAGCCCCCCTCGTCCGAGTAGATGAGAAAGCTCAACCGCCTTTGTAGAGCCGGCGCCAGCTGTGGCGCCGTGCCGCCCCTGGCCAGCGTCAAAGGTGAGGGCGGGGCAGCACTGATTGGTTTCTCAATGCTGCCACGCCTCAGCCTCCCGCCCCGGCGTCCGCGCCTATTATCGAGCCGCTATGGCCTCGATCTCTACAAGCATCGTAGGGATGGCGAGGCGGGTGACGCCCACCAGCGAGCAGCTCGGTCGGCAGTCGCCGGCAGCCAGGCGGCCCGCGAACGCGTCGTAGACAGCGAGAAACTGCTCCATGTCGGTGGTATAGATGGTCAGCCGCACGACGTCGGCTAGGCTGTAGCCGCCACCCGCGAGCACGGTCTCCAGGTTGTCCAGGGTCTGGCCGATCTGGCCGCGCATATCACCGATGTGGGTCGGCGCCCCGGCTTCGTCCACTGCGCCCTGCCCCGAACAGTAGAGGACCCGATGCGCGGCGATCACCTCGTTGGCCTGTACGTAGCCGAACCCGTCCTGCCAGCTCCAGGGATTGATCGTTCTGCGGTCCATTGCAATTACTCCTTAGAGGGGCACACTCGGCGCCCCTCGGCTCCTAATACTTTTCACCGGGTCGCGGCGCAGCTTAGGCTGCGGGGGGCGGCAGGATCTCGGTGCCGTGGCGGCGGGCAAGGGCGACGAGGGCGGCCCCTTCCTCGGGCGAGGTGGGCGGCTGCAGCTCGCTCAGCGCGGCGAACAGCCCTTCGTGCAGGCCGCCCGGCACATCGATGCACAGCACCCGTGCCGCCGTTGTGGCCTCGTTCCGGAAGCCGTGAACGACTCCCCGCGGCACGTAGACAACCGTACCCGCCGGCGCCTCGCGCCACGCCTCGCCCACCAGAAAGGTCAGCACGCCCTCCAACACATAGAAGGTTTCGTCCTCGGCCGGATGAAAGTGGATTGGCTCGATGGCGCCGGGGGTGACTAGGCCCTCAAACATCGTGAAGGCGCCGCCCGTGTCACGGGCCCGGAGCTTAAAGGTGATCAGGTCGCCCATCACCCGCAGGCTCTCGCCCGCGCCGGGGGCGATCACGCGGGTCTCTGCAGTCTCAGTGGTAATCATCGGCTCGCTCTCCATCGGTGGTGCTCCGCCACTCATCTGCGGCGGTGATAAACACAGTGTAATGTCTGGGGAGGGCGCAGACATCGCCGGGCTGGGCTATCCGAGCCAGGAGCGCTGGGCTAGCTGGCGGGCTACTACGGCAGCGCCCAGGGTGTGGGCGGCACGATTAGGTACAAGAGCGGTACCGTACCTGTGAGGAGAAGTTCCCCTCTATGCATGACCCCTCACTGTTTCGTAGCTGGCTGAGGCGGCGGCGGCTGGAACGTGGCCTTACCCAGGAGGAGCTGGGCGAGCTGGTCGGCTATGCGGCGCAGACGATCCGCAAGATCGAGGGCGGCCAGCGCCGCCCTTCCCCGCAGCTCGCCCTTCGGCTGGCCGAAGTGTTACAGATTACCCCCGAGGAGCACTCGGCCTGGATGGGTGCCGCGTCTGGTGTCGCCTGGCCGGAGACAGTTGCCCTCATGACCGAGGTGCCACCACAGGCTGCCCAAGAACCCACTCACCCGGCTGACGCGGGCTGGTTTGCGCGGACCAAGCTTCACCCGCCCCGGCGGCGGGCTGACACTCTCGACCGGCCGCGCCTGCTGCGAACCGCCCTACGGGCCGTGGGCGATACCCGGCTCATCCTGCTCTCGGCGCCGGCCGGCGCGGGCAAGACGACCCTGCTTACGCTCCTGATCGAACGGCTCCACCACGGCGACGGACCGCCCCCGCGACTCGCCTGGGTCAGCCTCGACCGCGACGACAACGACCTCGCCCGGCTGCTCACCGTGTTAGTCGACGCCTGGCACGCGCTCGCGCCCGCGGCGGCCGATCAGGCCCGCGCGCTGCTCCGCGGCGCCCAGCCCGACCGTGCATGGCTGGCTCGTCAGGTTGTCACAGTGCTCGTCAACGGGCTCCTTGAGGCCCCCCCCGCCCACAACCTGCTCGTCCTCGACGATCTGCACGTCCTGGTGGACCCCGACGTCAACGCTATGCTGGCCTACCTGGTCGAGCAGATCCCGCCCGCGCTCACCGTCGCCGTGGCGACACGCGAGGACCCGCTGCTGCCGCTCGCGCGACTGCGGGCCCGCCGCGAGCTGGTCGAGCTCCGCTTCGCCGAACTGCGCTTCACTGAGGACGAGGTGGCCGCCCTGCTCAACACCACCCTGGGCCTGCGGCTTTCCGCCGACGAGCTAGTGACGCTCTACCGCCGCACTGAGGGCTGGGCGGCAAGCCTGGCGATGCTCGCCGCGTCGCTACTGCAGCGGGAGGAGCACGACACCCGCGAGCGGCTGCTGAACCACCTCGCCCGCGCCGACCGCCACCTGTTCGAGTATCTGGCCGATGAGGTGATCGAGGGGCAGGACCCCTTCGTCCGCGCGTTTCTGCTGGAAACGTCGATCTTGCCGGAACTGACGCCGCGGGCCTGCGCGGTAGTCACTGGACGTGCTGATGCGGCGGCGATTCTGGACCAGCTGTACCGGCGCAACCTGTTTCTGGTCGAGGTCGCGGACAGCGACGCTGCGTCGGACGAGGAGGGGCACTCTCAGGCCACCACCTATCGCTACCACGATCTGTTTCGCACCGTGCTCCTGCACCGGCTCACCTCCGAGGCGCCGGCCTGGTTTCAAATGCTCCACCGGCGCGCGGCGGCCGCCGAGCCGCTCCCGGCGCGCCGCATCGCCCACTACCTTCAGGCCGAGGCGTGGGACGCGGCGGCCCACGAGATTATGGCGGCCGGGGGTGAGGCCATCGACCGAGGCGCCTTGGATCTTGTCTGGGGCTGGATCGACCAGCTGCCGGCGGCGACCCTGGCGGCCTTCCCCCGGTTATCGCTCTGGCGCGGCGTGGTGCTATGGCACCGTCTCGCAGCTGACGAGACGCGGGCCGAGCTGCTAGCCGCCCTCCACGGCTTCCAGGCGGCCGACGATGCGGCCGGGCAGGAGGAGGCTCTGGCGTGGCTCGCGCTCAGCAGGGTGAGATGGGGGCAGCCGGCCTCCCGCTTGAAGCCCACCTCGCCTTGCGGCTGCGCCTTGCCTCAGCTCTCGGCCTGCTGCTCTCCGATCGTTGGGAGGCGGCGAACGCAGTGATCGATGAGCTACTGGCTGAGGCCGAGACCCGGGGCGAAGCCTGGTGGATCGGCACCATCGCCGATGAGCTGCAGCTGCTCTTCGCCCTCGTGCCCGGCGGCGTCGTCCGCTTCGAGCGGCTCCTCGCGTGCATTGAGGGTCTTCCCGATGTCAACCGTCCACCAGGCCTCGCGCTGCGCCTGCGGACAATTATTGCCCTGTGGCGTGGTCACCAGGCCGAGGCCCGCGAGCTGTGTTGGGCTCTGGAAGCGCTGCTTGACCACGACGGTCGGATTGCCTGGTCGAGCCTGAACATGCGGGGGATCTTGACTGTAGCTCTGGGGATGGACGGAGGCCACGAGGCTGATCAGGCCCTCGACGAGGTGCTGGTTTACCTCGAACGCCAGCGCGGGAGCTTTGCCCGAGGTGTCCGGGTCTCATTTCTCAGCCTTGCCGTCCGCTCAGCCCTGCTGCGCGGCGAGCTTGAGGCGGCCCGCCGACTGGCGGCACAGATCGGCGTCCTCAGCCGTGACAGCCCCTTCTCGTACGTACGCGCCTTGAATCTGGTCCTGGATGGTCGCATCGCCCTGGCGGAGGGGCGGCTGGACGACGCGGCGGCGGCCTTCGCCGAGTGTATTCCGCTCCAACAACGCACGCGCTTTACCGTGCTGTACGGCGACGCCCCCCTGCTCCTGGCTACGGTCGCCGTCCTTCAGGGCCGCCAGTCCGAGGCCCTGGCGCTGCTGGCGCCGTGCCTGCAGTTGTACGTGGAGGAAAATTTGCCGGGGTTACTGCTCTGGCAAAGTGTGGCGGTTGTGCCAGCCCTCCAGCTCGCCGAGCGGCACGGCATAGCGGCGCCATTGGTGCGCAAGGCATTGCGCCTGCTGGATGAGCTCCGAGCCGGAAGGTTGGAGGAGGACACGGTTGCGCTGCCTGCCTCGGGCCAACTCTTGAGCCGGCGCGAGGTTGAGGTGCTGCGCTTAATAGTGGAGGGGGCGAGTAACCCCGAGATCGCAGAGCGCCTGATGATCAGCCCGCACACGGCGAAGCACCACGTGTCGAACGTCCTGGCCAAGCTGGGGGTAATGAGCCGAACCGCCGCAGCGGGTGTCGCGCGTGACCTCGGCCTTCTGTAGCTCGACTGCCGTCGCGAGTGTGTCGGCCAGGTGGCTTTTAACCTTAACCGAGCATAATGCGCCTGCGTTCTGAAAAACCCGCGCGGTTCGTGGGGTCATGCTGCTGGTAGGGTCGTGGCGGGAGTGGAGGGCGTCAAGGCGAGGCCGAGCTTGCTCGCCCGGCGGGTGAGCTGGCGCAGCTCGCGTTCGCGCCGCTGCTCCTCAAACTCGCCGGCACTTTGCTCGACGTAGGCCTG
>Ga0164290_1002692_pt1 | contig 11011 bp, 6 predicted proteins | sample Micstemetagenome_FD_108782 | JGI IMG/M metagenome (GOLD analysis project Ga0164290, IMG submission 108782) | Contaminated culture microbial community from soil near Moab, Utah, USA - Microcoleus steenstrupii SON62 (Illumina Assembly) | ecosystem: Environmental > Terrestrial > Soil > Soil crust...
AAATAGGATTCTACAACTCCTGACAAAATTTTTATTGGATTTTATTTGTATTCAGGGTTGTATTTACTGCTACCCTGAACTTCTACATCGGGCTTGCCTTTATAACGCTGGTTATACAGACGATAACATCCACCTAAAACAAAAGCAAGGATGCAAAACACTTGCAGATAGAAGAGAAAACGTGATGAATTCACCCAGTTTCTGGTAAAATCTTTTTCCTGTGCGGCTTGTTGTTCGTTCGACATAGTTTTGAATTGCTGTGCAAAAATAAGGCAGCAGGTTTGATTATAAAATCTTTCTGCCAACAATTTCCTGAAAACGGGTTTGTTTCCTGATAAAATATTTCCATACTACAGTGCCCGTATACACGCCCACCAACTGTTTCATGGGTTTTGGCGCTTGCCCGCTTTTTTGCGCTCTGCCTTTACACCATATAAGTACCACGGCCCAGTGCGCTTTTACAATAGCTTTAAAAAAATCAGTATCTCCCGCAAATAAGCCCTTCCAGGCCGATATACCATCGAGCGTAAACCGCAGTGGCAGTTTCCAGAGTTTTTCTTTCCAGTGCAGGTTTTTCCCGAGCATCAGCAGGTTATTTCTGAAATTCAGGAACACTTTGCGCCCCCCTCTCGGCAGGGTGCCGGCACCTACATGGTATACTACAGACTGTGGACAGCTCATAATCCTGTAACCGGCCAGTTGCATCCGCCAGCAGAGATCAATTTCTTCCTGATGCGCAAAAAAACTGTCATCAAGTCCGCCCAGTTCATGGTATACTTTTGCCCTTACAAACATGGATGCCCCCGATGCCCAGAAAACGGGCTGGGGATCGTTGTACTGTCCTTCATCTTTCTCACAAATATCAAACACCCTTCCCCTTGAAAATGGGTAACCCAGGCTGTCGATCCAGCCACCGGCGGCACCGGCATATTCAAATAATGCAGGATAGTGATAGGATAATATTTTAGGCTGACAGGCCGCAATTGTTGTATCGCTTTCCAGCATAGTAATTATGGGTTCTATCCAATCTGGCGTTACCGATACATCCGAATTTAATAACACATAATAATCTGCTGCTACCTGTTTCAGGGCCCAGTTATAACCACCTGCAAAACCCTGATTGCTGAGGTTGTACAGACATTCAATTGCCGGGTAATTGTTTTTCACATAATCCATTGAATCATCTGTAGAGGCATTGTCGGCCACCACTACCCTTTTATTCGAATAGGTTGATGCCATTACAGAAGGAAGAAAAGTTTCCAGGTAATTCCTTCCATTATAATTAAGGATAACAATCGCTACTGAGGGATGAGACAAGGAAAATGGTTTAGTTGCGAAAATAAGGAGAAAGAGAGGGAGTTGAATAATGAATATCGAATAATGAATATTGAATTTCCAGGTGAGATATCTGTTTACATGGAAATTCGATATTCATTATTCAATATTTTACATTCCTGCCTGCATTCCCCAATTAATCAAATAGCGTACTTCCTTGGGTACGGTGCGCTCGCGGATTTTGGAAGTTTTTTCTCCGAGCCGCACAATGACAGTTTTTTTGGAGGGGATAACAATAATATACTGACCCAATATTCCACTTGCATAAAAGACCTCAGGATTTACCGGATCAATCCACCACTGGTAGCCATAATAATCACAGGCTTTGCCTTTTAAATCGATGATACCGCAGGGTTTAATGGAACTGGCCCAGTATGCACTGTCGATAATAGCGGTTCCGTTCCATTTGCCACTGTCGAGCATCAGTTTACCTATCCGTGCAAAATCGCGCGCATTGGAATTAAAGCAACAATAGGCTTTAATATGTCCGTTTTCTTTATCAGTGCTCCACAATGCAGGATGCTCTGCTCCCATCGGTTGCCACAGTTTTTGTGACGCATAATCGCTGAGGCTTTGCCCAGTAGCTTTTTCTAATAAAAGACCCAACAATTGCGTATCACCGCTTTTATAAGAATGTACCGATCCGGGTTTGTCTTTCATTTTTACACCGGTGGCTGTTGCATATACGTCATTGCCATAATAGGCTTCAGAAGTAACAGAGAAGAGGTTCCAATACGATTCGTTCCAATTTGTTCCGCTACTCATGGTCAGCAGGTCTACAATTCGTACGGCGGCTTTTTCTTCTGTTTTAAATTCCGGCAAATAATTACCCACGGGTTCTTCGAGGGATTTAATTTTTCCTTCTTTCAAAGCCACACCAATCAATAAGCTGGTAATACTTTTGGCCACGGAAAAAGACCCCGATTTAGAACTGTCGCTATAGCCTTTCCAGTATTTTTCAAAAACCACCTGGTTATCGCGTATCATCAGCAATCCAACTGAACCGAGTTCTTCCAGTAAAGCATTGAGTGTATCGGGATATGCTAATTTGTTATAATCAGCAGCTTCAGTCCATGGTTGTGGGGCAGCTACAGCTACTTCGTTATTACTGAATTTTTTATAATCATCTATATTGGCAAAATTGTAGCGGATAGCGGTAAAAAGAAAGGTTTTACCAGATACAAATGCATAGGCACTAAAACCAATGACAATGATGAGTATGATCCATAATACCCTGCGGAAGAATTTTTTCATGGCAACAAATTATGGTATTGAAATTAAGGTTTTTTATGATCCGACACCCTGGCTGCTGATTTTAAAAGCCGCGGATGCGTCAGAAAACACCTGCTTAAATCATGGCCTAAATAATATCCCCGACATCTATTGCTGCCCTTTCATTCAAGTTCTTTATCTTGCACTCAGAAAACAGCTTATGCATTTCCTGCGCCTTAATCTTGATTTCCTCGATCATCCTTGTAACTAAGGATATTTTTTCATTTGTTTTCTTCTCATTAAGGGTCTCTATTTTTTATTTAAAAAGGCATTTATGCTTACTCATACTATTTCAGCCAATACCGCTGCGTATTTGCAGTTGGAGGAACAATACGGTGCACATAACTATCATCCTCTTCCCGTTGTACTGGAAAAAGGAGAAGGTGTTTTTCTATGGGATGTAGATGGCAAACGTTACTACGATTTTTTAAGTGGTTATTCAGCCGTGAACCAGGGGCATTGTCATCCACGCATTATTCGAGCACTTACTACACAGGCACAAAAACTCACGCTTACTTCCCGTGCCTTTCACAATAACCTGTTGGGTGAATATGCACGCTTTATCAGCTCCTATTTTGGATACGATAAAGTGCTGCCCATGAATACGGGTGTGGAAGGTGGTGAAACCGCCATTAAACTGGCCCGCAGGTGGGCTTATACCCAAAAAGGTGTTCCGGAAAACAAGGCAAAAATTATTTTTGCAGAAGGTAATTTCTGGGGAAGAACACTGGCCGCTATTTCATCCTCCAGTGACCCCAGCAGTTACAAAGGTTTTGGTCCTTATATGCCCGGGTTTGAACTGGTTCCTTACAATGATACCATTGCACTCGAAAAAGCGTTGCAGGATAAAAATGTAGCCGCTTTTATGGTGGAACCCATACAGGGTGAAGCCGGAGTGGTAGTACCTGATGATGGGTATTTAAAAACAGTAAGGGCCCTCTGTACCAAATACAATGTATTATTTATTGCAGATGAAATACAGACAGGATTGGCCCGCACCGGTAAAATGCTGGCCTGCGATCATGAGTCTGTACAACCCGATATACTGGTATTGGGTAAAGCACTCAGCGGTGGTGTATTACCTGTTTCTGCAGTACTGGCCAATGATGAAGTGATGTTGAATATTAAACCGGGGGAACATGGTTCAACCTACGGTGGCAACCCATTGGCCTGTGCAGTTGCAATGGAGGCACTCACTGTACTCAAGGAAGAAAAAATGGCAGAGAATGCTACAAATATGGGTGAGTTATTAAGGGCGGAACTTCATCAACTGCAATCGCCTTTTATTAAAACCATTCGCGGTAAAGGTTTACTGAATGCCATCGTCATTGATCACCCAAATGCTGATGCGTCGTGGGATATATGTCTGGCACTAAAAGAAAACGGTTTATTGGCCAAACCCACACATGGCGATAAAATACGTTTCGCACCACCACTGGTAATTACAGCAGATCAGGTAAAAGAAGCAGTGGAGATCATTGGCCGCTCGTTGAAGACGCTGGGGTAACAGAGGAAGAAAGAACAGAGAAACAGAGGAATAATATCATTTCGAAATTGAACATTCCTCTGTTTCTCTGTTCATCATTTTCTCTCTCCCACCGGCATGCTCGGAAACAGCACCATTAACTGTATAACAATGGCGCAGCCCAGTATTGCGTAGAGTGCGGGTTGCTTTTCAGGACATTCGCCCAGCATACAGCTCGATACCAGTACATAATTTCGGATAGCCCATGCCAGATTGATGGCTCCGATAAACACATTGGTTCTCTTGGCCCAGATACGCGGAACAGCAAAAAATAAAACCGCTGCTGAACAGAATATTACATGAAACAAACCAGGTCTTCCAAAACTGGTACCCTCGGCTGCAAAACCGGATATGCTCAGGTTTTTACTCACAATAATGCTCCAGGGAAAAAAGCAACAAACAACTAATCCGATAGCCGCCGCTATACCAATCTGCTGAGAATATTTCATGATGAACAACTTAGGCTGCGAAGCTAAAGATTTTTGGGAAGAAGTGCGTTTTGAGCTGCCAGCTGCCAGCTACCAGCCTCAAGATGATGCGTCAATATAAGAACTCGCTGTTTTATTTCAGGCTGGCAGCTAGAAGCTGAAAGCTAGCAGCCTTCTCCCCTGCGCCAATTTTCACCAACTGAACAACCTTACGTTCTGTACCCTGTATCAATTCAACAATGTATTGTCCTGAAGTATAGCTTTGTCCAAACTGAATGGTACTGTTAGCTGCCAGCGACTGTCGGTGTTCAATCAACCGGCCCTGCATATCAGCAATACGCATGGAGATGGGCATATTGGATTGGCTGCTTTTTAACTGAACAGTAAAGAAATGAGTGGAAGGATTACCCATTACTACCGGGTTCAATTTTTCTGCGCTTACTGATTGGGTAATGTTTACCGCAAAAGATACACGCTGGCTGGCAACGCCATTTTCTACACTGGCTACCCAAAACCGATAAGTACCCGGTGTATTTTTTACCAGCGGTTCTATTGCTTTTGCATTAGGGGATGCAGTTTCAAAATATTGTACAGTAGTACCTGCTTTTGTTATTACCTGCTGATCGAAACGAATAAAAGACAACTGTTTCAAGCTCTCATAGCTGGCATCTTTTACAAGTGGTGCTTCTGGCTGAACTGTAACAGGAATAACAGCTTTCACCCTGCAGCCCTGCTGATCTGTTGTTTCAACTGAAACCTGTGTGGTACCCGGGCGAACAGCTTTTACATATCCACGCTGGTCAATTGTTGCAATTTCTTCCAGTTGACTCTTCCATTTTCCATCGGGTATACCAGCGCTTAACTGGCGGGTTTTACCAGTAACCATTTTATTATACCCTTGAATTACGGGAGTCATGGTTACAGGCAATACAACAAATGATGTTTTGCTTTCTGCTATACAACCCTCTTTTTCTGCAGTGAAAGAAATAACCACTTCACCTGCACTGATTCCTTTTATATTTCCTGCTTCTACTTTTGCGATAGCAGTATCACTGCTTCCCCACTGTCCCTGTAATAACATGGTACTTAATGGTAAGCTGCTGCCAGCACAAACCTGCTGCGATTTAAATGAAGATCCACCAGACTGCTGAATCAGTTCGGGCGCCAGTGTTACGGGTGGCACTGCCGGTGAAGCTTTTACTTCAATGGTTTTAGTTGTAGTACTCACGCAACCAAACTCATCCTTTAGCTCGTAAGAGATGATGGCAGTCCCATTTCCCTTTCCAAACAATATTCCTTTTTCGTTGATTGCTGCGATATTGCTATTACTGGTCATCCATTTGCCATCTTTTGCATCAATTTTCAACTGGTATTCTTTTCCGCTGCATATCATTTCTTCAGTTACAATTGGTGCAACAGCCGGCAGGTCATGAATTTCAAATAAACCAGAAGCTTCTACTGTACCATTTCTGTATACTATATCAGCCTGATAGGTTCCGGGACGTGTTGCCTTAAAACGAAAACTATACCTGGTGGTTGATTCAGGATTCTGAAAAAACTGAATGCGATGATTGTACTGATCTGCTACATAAATATTGTCTTCATTATCTACAAACAAACCATAGGAATAATTAAACTGATTTATATTATTACCCTGACCATTTCCACCGGCTACAGTAATACCGGTTTTGGCTCCGGGTGTCCAACGCTGTATACGCTGATTGGTCTGATCAGAAATAAACAAGTCTCCTGCAGCATTAATAGCTATATCAGTCGGGAAATACAATTGCCCTGCTCCTTTACCTCTTCCCTGTCCGCCTGCAACGGTGATTCCTTTTTCTGCGTCTTTTTGCCAGGCCTGTACCCTGTCGTTAGCTGCATCGGCTATAAACAACGTGCCTGTTTTATCAATCTTTATACTGCTCGGATATTGTAACTGGTTGGCCGCATTTCCTTTGCCATTTCCGCCTGCAACAGTTACACCGGCAGCTGCACCAGGTACCCATCGCTGAATGCGGTGATTGTAGTTATCGGCTATATAAATATTACCGGCTTCATCCAGACAAATACCAAAAGGCATATTAAACTGGTTGGCTCCTGCTCCCCTGCCATTACCTCCAGCAACCGTAATACCTATTACAGAGCCCGGTGTAAACATCTGTATACGGCTGTTTGCCGCATCGCTTACATAGAGATTACCTTTTGTATCTACCGCCACAGACATCGGATAATTTAACTGATCGGCATCGTCACCCTGTCCGGATACACCTGCCACTGTAATTCCTTTTGCCGCTCCGGGGATCCATTTTTGTACACGGTGATTAAACTGGTCGGCGATATAAATATTACCTGAAGCATCTACTGCAATTCCTGTAGGAAACCTGAATTCATCGTCTCCGGTACCTTCTCCATTACCACCTGCCACTGTTTTAACCAGTGCTGGTGTAAAAGATGTATGTACCTGCTGTCTGTTGTGTTTCCATACAATACGTTCTACTTTTGGAGAAACAGCTTCCATAGAAAGCTCGGCATTAATGCAAAGTGTAGTGCTGCTTAAAACGGGTTTGGTAGCTGCAGTAAGGAGACTGTCGCTTGCCGATACATTCATCATTAAACCAATCAGTAACATCCATATCAACAAGGCTGTTTTAAATTCAGACTTTGAGTTGTTTTGGTATGTTTTGATGATTTGCATTGGGCCCGGAAGTGCTTTGAATTTGACAATACAAAGTGACTTGAATCAGGATCCCTGACATATAACGGCATCTGTGAAAAAATAGTAGTAGCAGGTACTTTTACGGTAGCAACGGAAATACATCAGTAAGCAAGTACAATTCATGATGCTTTTAAAATTGAGTGTACACGATGGAGACAAAAAGAATTTTTGTAGTGGATGAGACAGCAGGAATAAGGGTTTCGTAATACCTACAAACCAATGCGTACTGATATCACTACAAATATGTCGTTTTAATGGTATTTTAAGGTGTAGGTATACGGCTACCATGCACCAGTATGTGCAAAAGAAAAAGAGCCGTTCGGTTAGAACTGCTCTTCTCTTTAGGTTTTTCCGGACTGGTTTTAAAGGATGATGGGGTTACATCAACAAGTTAATTATTTCACTTTCATGAGTTGTATTACTTTACGGCGGTTACCCTGTGTAAATTCTGCATAATAAGTACCCGCAGAGAGGTTTTGACCGAACTGTACAGTGCTGTTTGGCAACTGATTGGCTTTGGCTTCAACTGCTCTTCCATAAGTATCAAATATTCTGATCTGTACGGGCTGACTATGTTTGCTTTCGATTTTCACGGTAAACAGGGTTCTGCTTGGGTTACCCATTACAGTCAGTTTCAGGTCTTCGCTGGTTTCTGACTGAGACTGTTTAACCGTATTTTTCAGTGATACTGTTTCTTCGGTTACTGTAGCACTGTTACCAATACCTCCGGTAGCTGTTGCAGCATTTGATACGCAACCGCTCAGACCTTTACCCAGGATATCATTCGGGTAACGCCGTAAATGTGCCGCCACATCGCTTGTCTTCACTTCCTGTACACTGTAATTATTGCTGTTACCGTTTCTACGTGTGATATAGACTTTTGGAGTGTTGTTATTGTAATGACTGTATAACCATGAGTACCAGCCCCAATTATTACAGTCCTCATCTTCAACCCTGATATCTTTCACACAGATACTTACCTGACTTGTGCTGGTGCAACCAGACTGAGCAGTGACTTTCACTTCGAAGGTATAGTAACCTTCACGTGAGGGGCTGAATACAGGTTGAGCGCTTGAAGTATTGCTCAGTGAACCGCCGCCAGACAATGCTCTCCAGCTATAGCTGTAATTACTGCTACCACTTGCATTTACCTGTAATGTTACTTTCTGAGCGCCATAACCAATATAGATATTGGTTGGTACACCACCGGTATATGTATTATTTTCTGGCACTACTGTAATAGTACTGGTACATACAGGAGCAGGTGGAGGCGTTACTGCACAACCCTGATCTGCACATGAACCCAGTCTGTCACCTGCATGGTTACTCAGGTGTGCTGCAACTGCATTCACACTGATTTTGAGTGTTTGCGGGTTACCTGCATTACCCGGAGGCACATGACAGAGGTATACTTTGTAATTGCTGTCATCATCATCATCGTCATGATCATCATTATCACGGTCGTTGTATTTGTTTTTACAAGACGATGAATTATGTGATTTGTGATCGCAATTGTTATGTCTGTGCCCTTTGTGTTTACAGTTTTTAGAATCATGGTTTTTATGATCACACTCATCATTATCATCATCGCCATCATCATATTTATCCTTACACTTATCCTTGTTATGCGATTTGTGGTCACATTTACCATGGTTATGTTTACTGTGCTTACAATCTTTAGAGCTATGCGATTTATGGTCGCACTTGTCATCATCCTGTTCTTTCACCCTGATATCTTTCACACAGATGGTTACAGTGCTGGTTGATACACATCCTGCCTGTGTTCTCACAGTTACTTCGAATGTATAGTTACCAGCCGCTGAAGGAGCGAATACAGGCTGTGAGCTGCTGGTGCTGCTGAGTGTGCCATTACCAGAAACTGCTCTCCATGTATAAGTGTATGATGTACCACCTGCTGCATTCGCTTTAAGTGTTACTTTTTGAGGACCATAACCGATATAAATATTAGTTGGAATACCTCCGGTGAATACCGTATTCTCTGGTGTTACAGTAATAGAACTGCTACATGAAGTTGGATTGGTTACCGTTACTGTTTGTGTAGCTGAAGCTGTATTACCAACAGCATCGGTTGCTGTCCAGGTAACCACGGTTACACCTATCGGATATGATGTTGGTGCATTATTAGTTACAACGGCTGTTCCACAATTATCTGTAGCTGTTGCTGTGCCCAGGTTTACAGGTGAACCAAACAGTACAGTAATATTGGCAGGTGCCGCAATTACCGGCGGCTGATTATCGGTAATGGTTACCGTAAAGCTGCGGGTTATGCTGTTTCCACTTGCATCTGTTGCAGTTACTGTTACAGTTGTAACACCAATCGGGAATACGCTTCCTGAAGCATTGCTGTACGTATAAGTAACCGGGCTGCCACAGGCATCTGTTGCATTTACTGTATAGTTTACAGTTGCACCACAAATAGTGGCCGCACTGTTTGCTGTAATATCAAGCGGTTGAACAAATACTGGTGCCTGATCATCGATCACCGTTACAGTGCTGGTTGCACTGGTGCTGTTTCCTGCTGCATCAGTAGCTGTCCAGGTTCTTGTAATCGTATAATTATAGTAATTAGCTGATGCAGGATTGGTTCCTTTAGTACTTGATTCAGTAAGCTGAACAGTAACCTGCGCATCGTAATTATCTGTAGCAGTTACGGCGGTTGCTGCGGGGATATTTGCACAACTTGCAGTTATATCTGCCGGCACACCCACCAGTACAGGTGCAGTAATATCTTTTACAATTACCAACTGTACGCCTGTAGTGCTATTGCCAGCAGCATCAATTGCTGTCCAGGTAACACTTGTGGTACCAATATTGTATACCGTACCGGTTGCATTATTGGTAAGAGATACCAACTGAACATTGTCTGTTGCAACAGGATTACCAAGCGATGTAACGGTTGCTGAATTAGTACCAGGTGCAGCATTTACTACCACATTGGTTACTCCTGTAATTACAGGTGGTTCAGCATCTACAACAGTAATAACCTGTACAGCAGAAGTGCTATTGCCTGATGCGTCAGTAGCTGTCCAGGTAATATTATTCACTCCCAACTGGTATTGTGCAGGTGCATTATTGGTGATGGCTACCGTACCTCCGCTATTATCGGTAGCAGAAGCAGTACCCAGGTTTACACCTGTTGCATAGTTTACACCTGCATTCGTATTTACTACTTTATTTGAAGGGCCAGCCAATGCTGGTGCCTGTTTATCTTCTACAATTACCAACTGAATAGCACTTGCCTGATTACCGGCAGCATCTGTTGCTGTCCAGGTAACAGTAGTGGTACCCATCGGATACTGTGCAGGTGCATTATTGGTTACCGCTACAGAACCACTGTTATCAGTTGCAGTAGCTGTGCCCAGGTTTACTCCTGATGCATATGCCTGATTATTATTGGTTACTGTTATAACGGTTGCAGGTGCAGTAATAGATGGCAGTTCTGCATCCAGTACGGTTACCGTTTGTGTAGCAGTAGCGAAATTTCCTGCTGCATCAGTGGCCGTCCAGGTAACAGTGGTGGTACCCATTGGATACTGAGCAAGTGCATTATTGGTAATCACCACTCCAGATCCGCTGTTATCAGCTACTGTTGCCATACCCAGTGTTACACCTGTTGCAAAAGTTGCACCCGGATTAGCATTTACAGTAACATTAGCAGGAGCTGTAATGGTTGGAGGAATATTGTCTACCACTACCACATTGAAGCTTCCTGTT
>Ga0164290_1002693_pt1 | contig 11009 bp, 11 predicted proteins | sample Micstemetagenome_FD_108782 | JGI IMG/M metagenome (GOLD analysis project Ga0164290, IMG submission 108782) | Contaminated culture microbial community from soil near Moab, Utah, USA - Microcoleus steenstrupii SON62 (Illumina Assembly) | ecosystem: Environmental > Terrestrial > Soil > Soil crust...
CTCTAGCCATCATCGCGAATTGCGTTCAGAGGCAATGAACCTGTGGGCGAAAATCGCTCGGGCATGAACCGCCGTGGTGCAAGCGGGCTACGACTGCCTCGTGCCCGTTAAGTTTACGATGCCTCAAAAACTGCCAGGATGCCGTGATTTAAGCCGACGACGGTGGCGTGATCTTCTGGCCACTTTTTAAGCAAGGTCGGGTGAAGAACGGGTGAACGCGCTTTCAAAGCGGCAATGGGAATGAATGGTTTGTCGCGCAGGCTCCCGACATCAACGGGATCCCGGCTTTTATCGTTCAGATGGATGCCCTTGCGATACACCCATCGACGGAACTCGCGCGGCCCCCGCCAAAAGTCGGCAAAAGTCCCACGCAGGGACAGGCGCGTCCAAATCGCCAAGTCGCTCGCATCGCCCCACATCATCGTGACAAGAAGGTGGGGGTCCTGGGAAACCGACCGCGTTTGCAGAGTGTGGCGATCCGCAGATTGCATGGTCAGTCGGCCGAGGCTCAAGCTGAGGTCCGCTTTCGGGACGAGATATTCGAACGATTCCCCGAAAGGGATAGCTTGAGCGTTGCCCGATCGCCGATCCGCGAGAAACACATGGCAGGTGTTTTCGGCAGTCGGGAAGAGCAACCCCTGCAGATCGCCGAAATTAATCAGACGTGTCGGGCGATAAAGGCTCAAAATCTGCGAGACGAATGCAGCACTGGACCCACCGAGGAATTGGCCGATGGGCAAAATCAAGCATACACGACCGCCCTCAGAAAGAAATTCCCGCGCACGCAGGGCGTATGCGCCAGCGATCTGTCGACGCGCAAATGGCATTTTCGCTCGCTCGGCCCAATCGTCCGCCGTCGTCCGATCTTGACCTTCCGGTTCTGCCCACGGAGGATTCGAGACGATAAGTGAAAATTGCTTGCCATAGAAGCTATGTGAATCTTCGAAGAAATCGCCATTGTCGTGGCCATGTACCAGGTTTCGTCCATTCAGCGACGGCAGCTTCGTCCCGTCTCGCTCTTGTGCTACAAGAATGTCCGAGGGGTCCAGCCCTTCCAGCAGAGACAAGTAGAGGCTGAATGCCGTCACGCGACATGCCATGAAGTTGATATCGCCCCCGAAAATGCTTCGCTCGAGCAGCCGGCTGCGCTCGGCAAAGCCGAGTTTGCGGTCTTCCTTTGCTTCTGACAAAGCAATGAGCCGACGATAAGCTGTGGTCAGCAAAATGCCCGAGCCACATGCACCGTCAAAGATTGTCTCGGATAGCGGGTCTAGCGAGGCCATCATCGCTTGATCGACTGCAAGCATGGCAAGGTTGCGCGGCGTGTAGTATGCGCCTTCTTTGGCTTGTTCCTCAGGAGTCAAAAACTTCTCGTAAAGGCCTGACAACAGCTCCACTGGGATGTAGCTGAAATCGTAGTTCCAGAAATCGGCTTGACCGGTCCGCATGTCCGTACGGTTCAGGAACTGATTCAGCAGATCGAAGCCTTTGTCGGACAGGCCCATCCATGGGTCGTGGCGATCATCGCCAAGAAAATCGCCGTTGAAGTCTTTCCGCAACCGGTCAATCAATTCGCGGACGCCGTCACGGCTATATTGCGCTACAAGACCGTGAAGTTCGTCAACGCCGCGACGTTCCCGATAAATCGGTCCAACGATTCCGCGGTGCTCGAGATAGGAGATAAACAGCACTTGCCCCATGAGCAATTCAGCAAGGCGTCTGCTCTCTTTTTTAGACGTCACGTCGGGATAGCCGTCGTCGGTTAGCCTCGCAACGGTCGTAGAGAGGTTGGCGAGCAACTTGCGATCGACACGGGCTTTTACGTCAAACCATTTTGGCAGCCTGCGTGACAAATTTGCTGTGGCCACATCGAGCGCGGAAAAAGGACCATCGGGCCGCGCCGCATCCAAATTTAGACGTTCGCCGGCCTTCTTCAGTTTGCGGGCTGGAAGCGCAAGGGCTTCATCCCCTTTTACCTCGATCACGATCGTCGCAAGGTTCTGGTTCCAGATACGTTTGCGAGCCTCATCGACGGCTTCAGGCGATAAAGGCTTGTTGTCGTCTCCAACGAATACGACGGTAGGAACCCCCTCAACCTCAAAAACTGCCAACGCGCGAATAGCCCCGTCGCCGCTGAGCAGCGTCTTTATCTCTAAGGCATAGGGATGTTGTTGGGGCACCGGCTCGCCGCGAACGTGCAAGGCTTCAGGCTCCGCTGAGTAGCCGAGTTTATCAAGCCAGCTCGCAATGCCAGCAGTCACGACCAAAAACCCTTGGCAGATTGAAACATGGGAGATGGATCGGTATGGTGGCGTACGAAGTTATCCATCATGCTGACCGCCTACGAGAAACCTTGAGGTTTTTGTGTCGGCTGTCTCCGATTTTTTGTGCAGGGCTGGAAGCGAAAACAAGTCGAATTGGCCGGGGACGGCCGCTGCATTCGTTAGCGCAAAGCCGTCGCGTATCACCGTGAGATGCGGGTCGAGATGCACTACCAGCGCGTCCATTTCCAACGGTTGCGTTTTGTGATCCATGAAGAAGCACTTGCCATGAGGTCCAAGCGCCACGCTCCGGCCCCAGAGACCAACAAACGATGTCGCGCGCAGCTCCGTGCGCAAATTGGCGAACGTCAACTTGTACGATTGAAGCTCGATTGCAAACTGGTCGCGCAACAAAACAGCTATTCGGAGGATGAGGGTCGTCTGCCAGGTGAACTGGGCAGGCGATCCCTTCTGCCTAGGGCGAACATCTGCCGGAACCAAGGCGCGCCGACTGGTCCACTCGCGAAGCTTGTCCGTCGAGAGCCCTGTCAGCTGTGTTGCCACCGGGGTAGGAATCAAGCGCAAAATGTCAGACCTCGCAGGTCGGGTAGAATACCCCACCTTTTCGTCAGGAAAGGGTATCATACCCGATCTTTTCCGTAAAGGTTCTGCTTGAAAATGGTCTCGAAAGATAGGGAACTGGAGGGAGCTTACGGGCGCATAAAGCGGAAATCGCTATTTAAAGCTTAGGCAGAGGAGAAGAATCTACAGTAGTGAACTTATTGGCATACTTGGGAGAACGTTCGGTAAGGTCGTCGGTTCGACTCCCATCAAGGCGAATACTTGTGCCTCACCTCAACTGGTCGGCCAGCGACCGCAGCGGAAACATGTCTTCGCCGTAATGATGGAGACTTGTGTGATGGCGTCGGCATAACCATCTGACCTCAAGCGGATCATCGTACTGGTCGTGGTGAGCGTCTACATTCTCATTCCCACAAACTTCGCAGCTGTCCTTTTCGAGGAGCCCTGATTTTAGTGCCCGTTGAACCGCCAGGTGAGCATCGTACTTTGTCGGATTGGCTCGGCGCCAATTTGCCTGTCGCGTTTGGCTCTCAATCATTCACGGCCTCGAACGATATAGCGGGGTCAGGCTCATCACGGAGGATATGGATGACCGTCCCACTGTCAATTACGATGCTCAAGTCTCTGATCATCTCCGCGGCATGCAAGAGCGCGTAGCGCCACTCCTCGGAGGGAAGGCGGTCGGCGCCCGCTGCGATTGTCCTGAGATAAATGAGCGCATCCTTGCGCGGAATGGGGATGATGTTCGTTGCCACCCGCAACTGCTTTATGGCCGTGACGGCATCATCGAGCATTCTGGTGACCCGCTCAGTCGAAAGGACGTCAGGGGTGTTTGCTGCACGAAGAAGCTCTGACACCAATCGGTTGAAACCGCTCATGATCGTCAGCGTCTCCATGCTTAAGGATCGAGGTTGGACCGACCTTCGCTCTAGTGCAATATTTCATGCAGTCGCGTCCAAGGCAACAGCACCTTGCCTTCGAAATCGCCCGTGAACTCCCGTCAACCGACTATACTGTCATCATCTCTGCCTTGGGATCAATGCATGCTGTGGCTAACGACTCGGTGCGGATGCACGGACCGAAACTGACTGATCATCGCAGTGGCTTGCTGCAGAACGCGTTCGGCATTTTCGATATCGTCGCGGGCCAACTCGTCGGCGTGGACGCGGATCGCTTCAGCCATATTGGTCGACATCGATCCGAAGTTCTGATTGCCTACGAACTTAGCGTCACGAGCTGTGCTCTCCAGAATCTTTGCGACGTCAACGAGGATCTCTTCGCGCTCTTCGACACTTAAATTTTCGATACTACCAACAGGCTTTTCCATGGTCACTCACTCCTTCAAGACATGGCGACAACCAGCCGATCTCATCAAGCTTCGGCTCGTCTACAGCTAGGTGGCGCACAGGTGGGTTTCAACCCGAGGAAGGAGCTCGTTGTTGTTTGACTGGAACAAACTCCTATGAATGGCGTCATGATCGAAGAAGAACGTTTTCGGAGCGCGGTATGCTGGATGCAGAGAATTGGAAGGTCGACCTTCAAAGTGGTTTGAGTGATTTGGTTGATCAGGCTGTCAGAGCAGGGGTGAAATCAGACGAGGTCTTCGTTGTCATGGCGGAAATGCTTGAAGTCGTGAAGCAGGACTGGAATCCTGATACAAATCTGGCGGAAGAACCAAGAAGAGAAGTTATTGAAGAGCCGGCAAACGACTGGCCGGCCGCTGTCAATGAACTCGGTAAGGGGCGATGTCACGTTATTGGCGGCTTAACGGTTGCTGGCTAAGCCGGCGCCATGAAGCCGTCGATCGTCAGCTACAAGAATCATCGTTTTCCACCGCAGGTCATCGCCCATGCCGTGTGGCTTTATTTCCGGTTTCCTCTGAGCCTGCGTCTGGTCGAGGAAATGCTTCTGGAGCGCGGCATCATTGTGTCCTACGAAACGATACGGCGATGGGGCCGCAAGTTCGGTGCTACCTACGCGAAGCAGTTGCGAAGAAAGAAGCCCTCGCGAATGGACATCTGGTACTTGGACGAAGTGGTGATCTCCATAGGTGGCCAGAAACATTGGCTTTGGCGAGCCGTCGACCAGGACGGATATGTTCTCGACGAGATCGTGCAGGTCCGTCGCGACACGAAGGCTGCCAAGCGATTGTTGGTCAGGCTGCTGAAGAAGCAAGGCCTCACGCCGAAGCGGATCGTCACCGACAAGCTGCGCTCATATGGAGCGGCAAAGCGGGAGGTGATGCCTTCCGTCGAACATCGATCGCATAAAGGCTTGAACAATCGTGCGGAAAATTCACACCTGCCGCTGCGAAAGCGAGAACGGATGATGCAAGGCTTCCGATCCGCCGGCGGATTGCAACAATTCATCGCGGTCTTTTCGGCAATCAGAAATCACTTTGTCCCGTCCCACCAGAAGCACACTGCCCTCGCCACCCACATTCATCGAATTCGCGCAATGGCGCAGTGGAGAGCCGTAACCGGCGCAGCTGCCTGAGTTCAACTGCAGCCCTTAGCCCGGCTCCAGTCAAACAACGTGACATCACCTCATGAACACTCATCCACGCGGTGCGCCGGGCGCTTGATCGAATGCCCTGTTCCAGACAATCGGCGATCATCTGAACGAGCACATCTTGCTAGCGAGGCGCACCGTCATGGCAGTGGATCGCGCTCGAAGGCGCTCCCCATGACTTTTTCTAAACTTGCGGCTCACGCCGCCTGCCTACCGCCGCTTCGCCTAACGCAATCTAACAAAGATTCACACTTCTGAACTCGATCCCACAGCCCACCCGCTTAAACTTCGGCCAGGCAGTCTGGGTCGAGCGCACCACCGGGTCCCGCACATCCGCTGCCCTCGGCGTCATCACGGAGGATTACAACCATGCGAGACAAGCCCGGTCCAGATTGCGCGCTTCCAGCGCCGTTAGATAAGCCGCCCGTCGGAGTCACCCGGCGGGAAGTCCTTCAGATCGGTACAGCTGCCGCCATCGCCACCGTGGTCCCACCAGTGGCGGGAGTTGCCTATGGGCAAGCCACCACGACTTTCGAACCCGCTCCGGTGAGGGCAACCTTCATCGTGAACGGACAGAGCAACTCACTCGACATCGACACCCGGCTTTCGGTCCTCGACCTGCTGCGCGAACAACTCTCCCTCACGGGTACGAAGAAGGGTTGCAATCAGGGTGCTTGCGGAGCCTGCACCGTGCTCATCGACGGCAACCGCGTCAACGCCTGCCTCGCGCTCGCGGCGGTCTATGACGGGGCCGAGATCACCACCATCGAGGGCGTGGCGAACGGCGAGGAACTTCATCCTCTCCAGGCGGCGTTCATCGAGCACGACGCGTTCCAGTGCGGCTACTGCACGTCCGGCCAGATCATGTCGGGCCTCGCCTGTATGAAGGAAGGGCACGCAAACTCCAAGGAGGAGATCGCCTCCTGGATGAGCGGCAACATCTGTCGGTGCGGAGCCTATCCCGGCATCGTGACCGCCGTCGAGCAAGCCGCGAAGGGAGAGGTGCTATGAGACCCTTCTCCTTCCAGAGAGCCGCGACCGAAGCGGACGCGATCGCGGCGTCGGCCACGGGTGCCCGTTACCTCGCGGGCGGAACGACTTTGGTCGACCTGATGCGCGAGGAGGTGGAAACGCCCGACAGCGTCATCGACATCAACCGCCTCCCGCTGACCCACATCCGTGTCGAGGACGACAGACTCCTCATCGGCGCTTTGGCCCGCATGTCGCAGGTCGCGGCCCACGAGGAGGTCCGCCGCCAACATCCGCTGATTTCGGAGACACTGGTCGAAGGCGCGTCGCCCCAGCTCCGCAATGTCGCCTCGATCGGCGGCAACCTCCTGCAGAGGGTGCGTTGTCCATATTTCCGCATGCTCGAAGCGCCGTGCAACAAGCGCTCGCCCGGCTCCGGGTGTTCGGCGATCGAGGGCCTCAACGTCGGAACCGCGATCCTAGGGACCAGCCAGCATTGCATCGCGACGCATCCCTCCGATCTCGCGGTGTCGCTCGTCGCCTTCGACGCGACGATGGTCGTGCGCGGACCCAAGGGCGAGCGCGAGTTTCCGGTGGAGCAGCTGTTCCGGCTTCCGGCCGACACGCCGCATCTGGAGCACAACCTGGAACCCGGGGAGCTCATCGTGGAAGTCCGGGTGCCAATCGGCCCGGCGGCCCGCCGCGCACGTTATCTGAAGGTGCGCGACCGCTCCTCGTACGAGTTTGCGCTCGTCGCGACGGCGGCGGCCGTGCACGTCGAAGACGGTGTCATCGCCCAGGCGAAGGTGGCCGTAGGAGGCGCTGGCACCATGCCCTGGCGGATGAGGGCGGTCGAGGAGGCGCTTGTCGGCAAGGAGCCGACCAGGGCCGCGTTCGAGTCCGCGGCCGCCGTATCTACCGAGGGCGCGAAGGCATCCTCGGGAAACGGATTCAAAATCAAACTCCTGCCCGCGACGATCGTCCGGGCGCTCGAGATGGCGAGGGACGTGGCATGACCAAGGCAATCGGATCACCAGTCGCGCGTGTCGACGGACATCTCAAGGTGACGGGCAAGGCGAGATATGCCGCCGAATTCAACCAGCCGCGACAGGTCTATGGCGTGATCGTGGGAGCGACGGTGGGACTCGGTCGCGTCCGCAACATCGACGAGGCGTCGGTCGCTCGCCTGCCCGGCGTCCTCGCGGTCGTCAGTCACAAGAACGCTCCGCGTCTCCCATACAATCCGCACAAATCCGGCATCGACCCGGCGACCGGAGAAAGACTTCACGTCTTCCAGGACGACGTAATCCGTTTCTACGGCCAGCCGATCGCGATCGTGGTTGCCGAATCCTTGGACCAGGCGGAGTACGCCGCGAACGCTTTGAAGGTCTTCTACGACGCCGAGGTCCCCGAGACGGACGCCCACGATGCCGCTCGGATCGTCCCCGAAGCGATCGGCCGTTCGCATGCCGGAGCTGGTCGGGGCGATGCGGAGGCAGCCTTCGAGAAGGCGACGATGAAGGTCGACCTCGAATTCGTGATCCAGCGCGAGAACCACAATCCGATGGAACCGCATGCGACCATCGCGTCCTGGGAGGGAGACAAGCTCACCCTGTGGAGCAAGAGCCAGTTCGTGGTGAACGAACAGGCCGAGATCGCGGCGATCTTCGGAATGCCGGCGGAGAACGTCAAGGTCGTGTGTCCCTTCATCGGAGGGGCCTTCGGCACGAGCCTCAGGACATGGCCCCATGTGACGGTGGCCGCAATCGCCGCCAAGCTCGTCGGCCGCCCGGTCAAGGTCGTGCTGACCCGTCGCCAGATGTTCTTCACCACCGGACATCGCCCATACACGATCCAGCGGATGGCGATCGCCGCCGAGCCGAGCGGCAAGCTCGTCAGCATCGTCCATGATGGGGCGGGGGAGACCAGCCGCTATGAGGAGTTTATGGAGGCGCTCACGGCAGTGACGCCGTTCATGTATTCCTGTCCCAATGTGCTCACGAGCTACAAGCTCATCCCACTCGACACGAGCACGTCGACCTATATGCGGGGTCCCGGAGAGGCGAGCGGCATGCACGCCATGGAGTGCGCGCTCGACGAACTGGCCTACAAGCTCAAGATGGACCCGCTGGAGCTCCGCCGTATCAACGAGCCGGCGATAGACGAAGGCCGGAACCTTCCGTTCTCGAGCCGCCAGATGCTCAAATGCTACGACGTCGCCGCAGAACGGTTCGGCTGGTCGAAGCGGACGCCGGAGCCGGGTTCGATGACCGACGGAAGGCTGCGGATCGGCTATGGCATGTCGACCGCGTCATATCCATGCCTCTTCTATCAGGCGAATGCTCGCGCGCGGTTGCTCTCGGACGGCCGGGTCGAGGTCGAGGCGGCCGCAAGCGACATGGGGCCGGGCACCTATACGTCCATGACCCAGGTCGCGGCAGACACCCTCCAGGTTCCCGTCGATCGGGTCACCTTCGCGCTCGGGCGGTCTGACTTTCCGGCGACTCCGCCGCACGGCGGCTCGATGACCATGGCATCCGTCGGCTCTGCGGTTCGGGCTGCATGCCTCGACCTGCAGGCAAAGCTCGTCGCCGCGGCCGTCTCGGATCGCGGCCCGCTTTCCGGTCTTCAGCCCGATGCCGTCGAATGGAGGGAAGGCCTCCTGGTGAAGATCGCAGATCGTCATCGAGGTCACAGGTTCGAAGACATCATCTCGGCGGCCGGCCTCAACGAGCTTGTCGGCGAAGGCAGCGCCACGCGCGCGCAGGACGTCAACGAGAAGTACTCGATGCATTCATTCGGCGCGGTGTTCGCCGAGGTGGCGATCGACCCGGACGTCTCGATCATACGTGTGCGGCGGTTGGTCGGCGCGTACGATGTCGGAAGGGTTGTCAACCCCAAGCTCGCCGAGAGCCAGTGCATCGGCGGCATGATCGGCGGCATGGGCATGGCGATCATGGAGCGCACCGTCCTGGACAGGCGCAACGGGCGGCCCATCAACGCCCACCTCGCGGACTACCTTGTCCCCGTCAACTTGGACACGCCCAAGATGGAGGTGCACTTCATCGAGGGCGAGGACACGATCGCCAATCCCCTCGGTGTGAAAGGCCTGGGAGAGATATCGTTGGTCGGGGTCTCCGCCGCGATCGCGAACGCGATCTTCCACGCGACCGGAAAGCGGTCCCATGAGCTTCCGATCATGATCGAAAACCTCGTCTGAGAATCCGGTAAAAAGGAGCCCGGCGGTGGGGATGCCCGCCGGGCTGTTTCTCAACGCGCGCTGTTTGGCGACGAGATACCTGCCTCAGCTGGCCGCTTTGAGTTCTACGGGTTCGGAAAGTCCAAGCGCCTCCTCGAGGGCCGCACGTGCTTTCGCGAGGCCCTGATCACGCATCTCCGGCCCCATGGCCAAACCCTCGGCGCGGACGAACGCGACGTCGTTGATTCCGATGAACGCAAGGAGATTGCGGATGTGGGGTTCCTGGGAATCCATCACCGAAGCGGGACCCTCGCTGTAGACGCCGCCCCGCGAGAGAACCACGATCGCCTTCTTGCCTGTCACCAGGCCCACCGGGCCGGCTTCCGAATAGCTGAAGGTGACGCCCGCCCTGAGGACGTAGTCGAACCAGCTCTTGAGCGTCGACGGCATTCCGAAATTGTACATGGGAGCACCTATCACGACGGTGTCGGCCGCCATCAGCTCCGCGATCAGCAGGTCGGACAGCGCCCTTGCGGCGGCCTGCTCATTGTTCTCCGCCGCCGGGGAGCGAAGGGCGTTCGCGGCATCGCCGCTGAGATGGGGGACGGGCGAGGTGCCGAGGTCGCGAACCGCAATCGCGGTACCGTGGTTCGAGCGCTTGATCGCCGAGATTGCTTCGTCGACAAGTCCGTTGGAGGCGGAGGCCGCGCCGAGGATGCTGTTCTTGAGAGCCAGGACGTTGGTCATGGGAATTGCCTTTCTGCGCAATCGAAATCTGAGCCCAAGATATTGATGCTCCGCCAGCAACAGTAGTATCCAAAACGCGACTTCACTGTTGCCCGGAGGGGAACGCAAATGATCGAGATGGAAGACATGCGGGCGTTCGTCGAGGTGGCCGGGAGCGGGGGCTTCACCCGGGCCGCTAGACAGCTCGGCATCGCCAAGTCCGTGGTGAGCCGCCGGATTGCTAAGATGGAGAAAGACCTCGGGGTGCAACTCCTCCGGCGAACGACGCGCGGCGTGACGCTCACCGACGCCGGCTCGGAATTCAGGACCCGGTGCGAACGTATCGTCGAGGAGTTCGACGAGGCCCGGGATGCGGTGGCCGCGCATCGAAACGAAGTCGTCGGAAGGCTCCGGGTCGCCGCGCCGAACTCATTCGCGAAGCTTCTGACTTCGACCTTCGTGGACATGGGGCGGAAACACCCCAAGCTCGAGATCGACGTCTCCTTCACCGACAGGCTGGTCGACCTGGTCGCGGAGCGCTTCGACGTCGCCATCCGGGTCGGACAACTGCCTGACTCGACCATGGTGGCCCGGCGCATCGCGCCGGTCCGCTCCGTCCTGGTCGCCAGTCCCGGCTACATCGAGGAAGCTGGTCAGCCGAGGGCACCTACCGACCTAGTCGACCACGCCTGCCTGATCTACACGACGCCTAATGGCGACGACTGGAGGTTTCGCGCCGGAGGCCGCTGGAGCCAGGTCCA
>Ga0164290_1002694_pt1 | contig 11000 bp, 10 predicted proteins | sample Micstemetagenome_FD_108782 | JGI IMG/M metagenome (GOLD analysis project Ga0164290, IMG submission 108782) | Contaminated culture microbial community from soil near Moab, Utah, USA - Microcoleus steenstrupii SON62 (Illumina Assembly) | ecosystem: Environmental > Terrestrial > Soil > Soil crust...
CAGGCGGGAGGGCCGCAGCTCCCAGGCACAGGCGACGGCGTCGCCATCCGGGTCAAGCCCCTTGCGGTCACGCTCCGGCCCGCCCGCCTCCAGGAAGGCTTGCTGCGCCAGATCGGGCGAACCATAGCGCGCGCAGGCCGTCTGCGGATCCGTCATCCGCAGCGACGACCGCTTGTACATCTGCATGCCGGGGCTATGCGTGGTGGACAGCGCGAATTGCACGATATTCGGCCCGGTCTCGGCCCGCTCCGGCACGGCCGTCGGCTGGATCACCGTGTATTGCGCCTTGTTCCGCGCGATCCGTTCCGCATCGCTTTCGATCGTCTCGCGCTGCGCGACAGCGTTGAAATCCTGCTCGTCCGAGATGCCGGTATTGCTGTGCACCATCTCGCCCGATTGCGCCTGGATCGTCGTGGGCGCGTTGCCGCGCGGACGGTTCGGATCATTCGGATCGATGGCCGCAACCTGCGACGGCGCCGCCAGCGGATCGGGGAAGGCAATCGGCGCGGTCGTCGTGGCCGAAAGCGGCGCACCCGTCCCGCTTGCCCGGTCGATGGCCGCCGAGGCCAGGTCCGTCGAGAAACTGCCCGCCGGGGCCGTCGCCGCCGCGGTGCCGAAGGGCGCCACCTGCGTCACAGGCGTCTGCGCGCGGGGGGCCGCCGCCGCCTGTTCGCGCATGTAGGAGTTGTAATCCTGAAAGCCCACCCCCGCGCCGCTGTCCGGCACGCTCTGGGTGCAGGCAGCCAATCCGGCAGTCAGGGCAAGCATCACGGGAATACGCATCATCAGGCCTCGATCTTCCACGGTGCGGCGGATTACCACCATTTCGCAGGCTTTGCCACAAAGCCCGCCGCGCGTTCCAGCACATAAGCGTGATTCAGCAGGTCGCCCTCTTCCCAGGGCCGCCCGATCAGTTGCAGCCCCAAGGGCAGCCCCTGCTTGTCCAGTCCCACGGGAACCGAAACGCCCGGCAGTCCGGCAAGGTTCACTGTCACGGTGAACACATCGTTCAGATACATCTCGATCGGATCCGCCGAGGACATCTCGCCCAAGCCAAAGGCCGCGCTTGGCGTGGCAGGGGTCAGGATCGCATCCACACCCGCCGCGAAGGCCTGCTCGAAATCCCGCTTGATCAGCGCCCGCACCTTCCGCGCGCGGTTGTAATAGGCGTCATAGAACCCGGCCGACAGCACATAGGTGCCGATCATCACCCGACGCTGCACTTCCTTGCCGAACCCTTCGGCGCGGGTCTTTTCATACATCTCGGTGATGCCGTCGCCCGCCGCCAGCTTGGCCCGATGCCCATAGCGCACCCCGTCATAACGGGCGAGGTTCGAAGACGCCTCCGCCGGCGCGATGACGTAATAGGCGGGCAGCGCGTATTTCGTATGCGGCAGCGAGATATCCACGATCTCCGCCCCCGCATCCTTCAGCATCGCCGCGCCATCGGCCCAGAGCTTGTCAATCTCGGCCGGCATCCCGTCCATGCGGTATTCGCGCGGCAGGCCGATTTTCTTGCCGCGGATGTCGCCGGTCAGCGCCGCCTCGAAATCCGGCACCGGCAGATCGGCACTGGTGGAATCCTTCGGATCATGCCCCGCCATCGCCTGCAGGAAGATCGCCGCATCCTGCACCGTCTTGGTCATCGGCCCCGCCTGATCGAGAGACGAGGCAAAGGCCACGATCCCCCAGCGGCTCACCCGCCCATAGGTCGGCTTGATCCCCACGATCCCGGTAAAGGCCGCAGGCTGGCGGATCGACCCGCCCGTATCCGTCCCCGTCGCGGCAAGGCACAGATCGGCGGCCACCGCCGCGGCAGACCCGCCCGAAGACCCGCCCGGAGTCAGCTTCCTGTCATCAACCTTCCACGGGTTCACCGCATTGCCATAGCAGGACGTCTCGTTCGACGACCCCATGGCAAATTCGTCCATGTTCAGCTTGCCCAGCATCACCGCGCCCGCATCGAACAGCTTGGTGGTGACGGTGGAGTCATATTCCGGCTTGAACCCGCCCAGAATGTTCGATGCCGCCTGCGACGGCACGCCCTTGGTGCAGAACAGATCCTTGATCCCCAGCGGGATCCCGCACATCGACGGCGCATCCCCCGCCTTGATCCGCGCATCCGCCGCCCGCGCCTGCTCCAGCGCGATCTCGGGCGTCTTGTGGACAAAAGCCCCCAGCGCATCGCCCGCATCAATTGCCGTCAGGCAGGCCATGGTCAGATCCGTGGCCGAAATCTCGCCCTTGCGCAGCGCATCCCGCGCCGCCGTGATCGTCCAGCTGTTCGCGCTCATTCCACCACCTTCGGCACGGCAAAGAACCCCTCGCGCGCATCCGGCGCATTCTTCAACACGGCGGTCTGGATATTCCCATCCGTCACCTCGTCCTTCCGCCGCTTCAGGCGCATCGGCGTGACGGATGTCATGGGCTCCACCCCCTCCACATCCACCTCGTTCAACTGTTCCATGAAGGTCAGGATGCCCGACAATTCCCCGGCAAGGGCCGGCAGATCGGCCTCTTCCACCCGGATCCGGGCCAGCTTCGCCACGCGGCGGGCGGTGTCGATATCGATGGACATGGGTCTTTCCCCTGCTCTGATCCCCGCCCGTTTAGCCCCCCGCCCCCAATCCCGCAAGGGGCGCACAGGACAATCCCCGCCGATGCACAGGCCCTGCGCCAAAGGTGCCATTTCCCTTCGCCCCGCGCCCGCTACCTTGGCGCGGCAACCCTCCCGACCACAGAAACGGAGACAGACATGCAGATCGCCTGGCTCGGCCATTCCGGCTTCCGCATCCAGATCGAAGGGGCGGTGCTCCTGATCGACCCCTGGCTGTCCGGCAACCCCATGTTCCCCGCCGACCGCCGGGCCGAGGCGCTGGAGGGCGCGACCCATGTCCTGCTCACCCACGGCCACGGGGACCATTCCGCCGATGCCGTGGCCATCTGCAAGGAAAAGGGCATCCCGCTGGTCGGCATCTACGACCTTGTCAGCTACCTGGAAGGCCAATCCGGCATCGCGACCCTCGGCTTCAACAAAGGCGGCACCGTCGATCTGGCCGGGGCCAAGGTCACCATGGTCAATGCCGTGCATTCCTCCACCCTCTCGGGCGAGGCAGGCCCCATCGCTGCCGGGTCCGAGGCGGGCTACATGATCGCGGGCGAAGGCCACACGATCTATCTCTCCGGCGACACCGACATCATGGCCGACATGCAATGGATGGGCGAATTGCACGCCCCCTCCATCGGCATCCTCTGCGCCGGCGGCCATTACACGATGGACATGAAGCGCGCGGCCTGGGCGGCGCGGCGCTATTTCAACTTCAAGACCGTGATCCCCTGCCACTACCGCACCTTCGGCGCGCTGGAACAGGACGCGACCGAGATGGTGGTGGCCCTGCCCGGCGTCCATGTCGTGGAACCGCAGGTCCTCGAACCGATCTCCTTCTGATCCCGCGCGGGGGGACCGCTGTCCCCCCGCCCCCGCTTTCACCGCTTCGCGGCGAAAAACGCCTTCAACAACCGCTCCGCCTCTGCCGCGCCGATCCCGTCATAGACCTCGGGCACATGATGGCATTGCGGATGCGAAAAAATCCGCGCCCCCACCGCCACGCCCCCGCTCTTGGGGTCCGCCGCGCCGTAATACAGCCGCCCGATCCGCGCCGCCGCAATCGCCGCCGCGCACATCGGGCAAGGCTCCAGCGTGACGTAAAGGTCATGCCCTCCCAGCCGCTCCGACCCCAGCGCCGCACAGGCCGCCCGGATCGCCAGCACCTCGGCATGGGCCGTCGGATCGCACAGCTCCCGCGTCCGGTTCCCCGCCCGCGCCACCACCGCGCCGGACGCCGACACCACGACCGCGCCCACGGGAACCTCGCCCCGCGCGCCCGCCGCCCGCGCCTCTTCCAGCGCCACATCCATGTAAGACCGGAACTCCATCCCCCCTTCCTGCCCGGTCACGATCAAAGGCGCAACATTGCCCCTTCATCCGTTCTAAAATATCCTCCGGGGGTCGGGCGACGGTTTCGCCACCGGTGCAAGAACCGGCGGCCGACGGGGTGGAAAACCCCCGGGGGTTCCGCTAGGCACAACACTTGGCCCATGAAGGACACCCCATGACCCGCCCGCCGAAAACCCCAGCCCCCAGCACCCCCGAAGGCGACCGCATCGCCAAGGTGCTCTCCCGCGCCGGCGTCGCCTCTCGGCGCGAGGCGGAACGGATGATCGCCGCGGGCGAAGTCACGGTGAACGGCAAGGTGATCGACAGCCCTGCCCTCAACGTCTCGGCCAAGGACCGCATCACGGTCAATGGCAAACCCCTCGCCGCGCCGGAACCCGCGCGGCTCTGGCTCTATTACAAACCCGAAGGCCTGGTGACCTCCGCCGCCGATGAAAAGGGCCGCGACACCGTCTTCGACCACCTGCCCGAAGACATGCCCCGCGTCATGTCCATCGGGCGGCTCGACCTCAATTCCGAAGGCCTCCTCCTGCTGACCAATGACGGGGAACTCAAGCGCCGTCTCGAACTCCCCTCCACCGGCTGGCTGCGCAAATACCGCGTCCGGGTGAAGGGCAACCCGACCGACCCCGATCTGGAACCGCTCCGCAAGGGGATCACGGTAGAAGGCGAAAGCTTCCAGCCCATGCAGGTGGTGATGGACCGCCATCAGGGCGCCAATGCCTGGCTGACCGTCGGCCTGCGCGAAGGCAAGAACCGCGAGATCCGCCGCGCCATGTCGGCCATCGGCCTGACCGTGAACCGCCTGATCCGCGTGAGTTACGGCCCTTTCCGCCTGAACGAGTTGCAACCCGGCGAGGTGGAGGAAGTCCGCCCCCGCGTCCTGCGCGACCAGCTCGGCCTGACCGAAGCGCCCGAAGACAGCCCCGCCCCCCGCCGCAGACCCTCGGGATCGGGACCTGCCGGATCGGGCGACCGTCCGGCCCCCCGCAAACCCGCCACCGGCGGCCCGAAGGATGGCACACGCCCCTCCGCATCCCGGTCGGCCGCCCAGGGCGAAGGGTCGCGCAGCACCGCCAAACCGGCCGGACCGCGCAGCTTTTCCACCGGCCGCTCCGGCGCAAAATCCGACGAGGCCCCGGCCCGCAGCCCCCGTTCGGGCGCCGAGGGCAAATCCTCCCCATCCCGCCCCGCCGGCAAACCCGGCCCCGGATCCGCCGCCGCCAAAGCCGGGGCCGGCCGCAGTTTCTCCACGGCCAAACCCTCCGCCAAACCCGGCCTGAAACCTGACGCCGCCCCCGGCCGCGGCCCGCGCCCCGCCCGCACCACCCCGACCCGCCCGCCCGGCAAGCCGGGGCCCCGGCGCGGCTGACCCGCGCCAGTCCATTGCCCCGCCATTCCCCCTTCGCCTATACTTAACCCGCAGACCCAGAACACGAGGCAGGCAGATGACCGGGCACGGACTTCAGACGATGGCCTATTTCGTCCTCATCGCCCTCATCTTCTACACCGCCGGCAGCGGGATGCAGTGACATGGCCCAAAGATTTGGCGGAAAATACAGCCCCGACACCCCCCCGGGCGACCGCAAGGCCGTCCCCGCGTCAGAACGCACGGACTTGCCCCATCGGTTCGACGGCAAAAGCCCCCGCCGCGCCGCGGCCCGGGTCAATATCCTCTTCTTCGCGGCCTTGTTCATGCTGGGCCCCGCCTTCGCCGGCGGGCCGGACGCGGCCCTTCCCGGGCTGGGCGCGACCGCGCTGCTGCTCCTCGCGGCCTGGCTCACCCGCGAAGGCACCCGCGCGCATCAGGAATATGACGAACGCCGCGTCGCCCGCCGCCCGGCCTTCCCGCGCAAGATCTTCGCCGCCCTGCTCACCGGCGGGGGCCTCGCCCTCGGCGCCTCGATCAGCCAGCCGGGCCTTGCCCCCCTGGGCTTCGGCCTTGCAGGCGCCATCCTCCACCTATTGGCCTTCGGGCCCGATCCCCTGCGGGACAAGGGCGCGGAAGGCATCGACACCTTCCAGACCGACCGCGTCGCCCGCGCCGTGGACGAGGCGGAAAAGCTGCTCTCCGGCATGACCGATGCCATCCTGCGGGCGGGTGACCGGGCGCTGGAAACCCGCGTCGACCGCTTCGCCAGCACCGCCCGCGCCATGTTCCGCACCATCGAGGGCGACCCCCGCGACCTGACTGCCGCACGCAAGTATCTGTCGGTCTACCTGACCGGGGCCCGCGACGCGACGGTCAAGTTCGCCGATCTCTACCGCCAGAATCGCGACCCCTCCGTGCGTGCCGAATACGAGGCGCTTCTGGACGATCTGGAAACCAATTTCGCCGCCCGCACCCAGACGCTGCTCACCGACAACCGCACCGATCTGGATGTCGAAATCAGCGTGCTGCGCGAAAGGCTGCAACGCGAACACTGACCCGGGCGCAAGGCCCGTAACTGCCCCGGCGTCAAGCCGCTTTTCTGCCGGGACAGGACAAAACGGCACTGGCAAATCGGCCCCATCTGTCGCAACCTGCGCGCAACCGAAAAGGCCTTTTCATCACCTGTTCCGCGCCCGTGCCGGCCGCCACCCAAGAAGGATGACGCCATGTCCACCACCGTCCGCGAAGATGCCGCCAACGCCCTCGCCGAAGTCGAGGCGCTGACCACCGCCATCCTTCCCGCGCCCGTGGCCGAGGTCGTGCCGCTCGACGCCGCCCCCGCCGACCGCGCCGCCGAGATTCGCCAGCGCATGGCCGAGGTGGACCTGTCCAACACCCAGTCCATCATCTCCTTCGGCTCGGCCGCACAGGCCGAATTGCAGGTCATCTCGCAAGACATGCTGGCCGGCGTGAAGAACAAGGATGTCGGCCCCGCCGGCGATGCCCTGCGCGACATCGTCACCACCATCCGTGGCTTTTCCTCCGAAGAGCTGGACCTTGGCCGCGAACGCAGCTGGTGGGACAAGCTCACCGGCCAGGCCGCGCCCATCGCCAAATTCGTCGCCCGCTACGAAGAAGTGCAATCGCAGATCGACAAGATCACCGAAAACCTCCTGATGCATGAACACACGCTGCTCAAGGACATCAAGGCCCTCGACCTGCTCTATGAAAAGACCCTGCGCTTCTACGATGAACTGGCCCTCTACATCGCCGCGGGCGAGGCGAAGCTGACCGAAACCGACAGCCTCACCATCCCCGCCAAGGAGGCCGAGGTCGCCGCCGCCCCCGAAGCCGACAAGGTCAAGATCGCCCAGCAGCTGCGCGACCTTCGCGCCGCCCGCGACGATCTGGAACGCCGCGTCCACGACCTGCGCCTCACCCGCCAGGTCACGATGCAGTCGCTCCCCTCCATCCGCCTGGTGCAGGAAAACGACAAAAGCCTCGTCACCAAGATCAACTCCACCCTCGTCAACACCGTCCCGCTCTGGGAAACCCAGCTTGCCCAGGCCGTCACCATCCAGCGCTCACGCGAAGCCGCCGAAGCCGTGCGCGAGGCGAATGACCTGACCAACGAACTTCTGAAATCCAACGCCGACAACTTGCAGGAAGCCAACAAGATCGTGCGCGAGGAAATGGAACGCGGCGTCTTCGACATCGAAGCGGTCCGCGCCGCCAACGACACCCTCATCGCCACGATCGAAGACAGCCTCCGCATCGCCGACGAAGGCAAGGCCCGCCGCGCCACCGCCGAAACCGAACTCACCAAGATGGAAGCGGACCTGCGCGACACCCTCTCCGCCGCCCGCGCCCGCAGCACCACGCCCCCCGACGCCGCCGCCTCATCCTGACCCCTCTTTCCGCATCGGCCGAACCAATGACCTTCCCCAAGGCCCTCGCCGCCCTCGTGCTGGCAGGGCTCACCGCCTGCACACCAACCGTCGCGCCCCGCTCCCTGCCCGGCACGGCACTGCCCCTGCCGCCGGATCAGGCCGCCATGCCCGGCATGGAAACCCCGGCCTCTGCCACCGCCCGGGCGCATTACGCCCGCGTGCAGGCGCAGCTTCTGTCGCAGGGTCTCTTGCGTACCGATGGCGGCGGCCGCGACACCCCCTATACGGATCGGATGCTGGCCGAGAATTTCATCCGCATCGCGCTCTTCGATGAATATGCCCGCACCTCGAACGGCCCCGTGCAGCGCATGACCACCAGCCGCCTGCGCAAATGGACAGGCCCGGTCCGCGTCGGCCTGCGCTTCGGCGCCTCCATCCCGCCCGACCGCCGCGCCGCCGATACCGCCCGCGTCGCCTCCTTCCTGCGCCGCCTCTCGGCCACCACGGGCCATCCCATCGGGCTGGATGACCGCGCCCCCAACTTCTTCGTCCAGATCGTCTCCGAGGATGAACGTCGCGCCCTCGGCCCGCAGATCCGCACCGCCCTCCCCGGCCTTTCCGGCTCCGAGGTCGCGGCCATCACCGACATGCCACGCTCCACCTATTGCCTCGTCTACGCGATGTCCGCCGCTGACGGCGCGACCTATACCCGCGCCTTCGCGGTGATCCGGGCGGAACATCCCGATCTCCTCCGCCTCTCCTGCATCCACGAGGAAATCGCCCAAGGCCTTGGCCTCGCCAATGACAGCCCGTCCGCCCGCCCCTCCATCTTCAACGATGACGAGGAATTCGCCCTCCTCACCCGGCAGGACGAATTGATGCTCAAGATGCTCTACTCCCCCGCCCTCCGCCCCGGCATGACCGAGGCCGAGGCAAGGCCCATCGTGGAATCGCTTGCGACCCGGCTTCTGGGCGGCGAAAGTTGATCCCGGTCGCGTGACCGGCAAGGAGGCTGTGCCATGGTTTTCGATTTCCTCAAGGGCGAATTCATCGACGTCATTGACTGGACGGATGACACCCGCGACACGATGGTCTGGCGCTTTGAACGGCGCGGCAATGCCATCAAATACGGCGCCAAGCTGACCGTCCGCGAAGGTCAGGCTGCCGTCTTCATCCATGAAGGGCAATTGGCCGATGTCTTCGGCCCCGGCCTCTACATGCTTGAAACCAACAACATGCCAGTGATGACCACGCTGCAGCACTGGGATCACGGCTTCAACTCGCCCTTCAAGGCCGAGGTCTATTTCCTGTCGACCACCCGCTTCAACGACCTGAAATGGGGCACCAAGAACCCGATCATGGCCCGCGACCCGGAATTCGGCCCGGTCCGCCTGCGCGCCTTCGGCACCTATTCCATGCGCGTCTCCGACCCGGCAAAGTTCATGCAGGAAATCGTCGGCACCGATGGCGAATTCACCGCCGATGAAATCAGCTTCCAGATCCGCAACATCATCGTGCAGGAATTCTCCCGCGTCATCGCATCGGCGGGCATCCCCGTCCTCGACATGGCCGCCAACACCGCCGATCTGGGCAAGCTTGTCACCACCGCCATCGCCCCGCAGGTGGGCGCATACGGCCTGACCCTGCCAGAATTCTACATCGAAAACATCTCGCTGCCGGAAGAGGTGGAAAAGGCGCTGGACAAGCGCACCTCCGTCGGCATCGCGGGCGATCTGAACAAGTACATGCAATATTCCGCGGCCGAGGCGATGGGCAAACCCGGCTCTGCCGGCGATGCCATGACCGCAGGCATCGGTGCGGCGATGGGCATGTCCATGGCGCAGATCATGGGGCCATGGGGCGCATCCGGCACGGCTGCCGCCCCGCCCCCGCCACCGCCGCCCCCGGCGGGCAAGCAATGGCATCTCGCCGAAAACGGCGCGACCAAAGGCCCCTTCGCGGAAACCGACCTCGCCGCCCTCATCGCCAATGGCACCCTCACCCGCGCCACGCAGGTCTGGACCGCCGGGATGGACGGCTGGAAGCCCGCCGCCGACACCGACCTCGCCCGCCTCTTCGCGCAGGTTCCCCCGCCCCCGCCGCCGCCCGGTTCCTGATCCATGCCCGATGACCGCCAGAACTGGCCCTGCAATCAATGCGGGGCCGACCTCCGCTATGAACCCGGCGCAACCGAACTGGTCTGCGACCATTGCGGCGCGCGGCAGGAAATCCCCGAAACCCCCGCCGCCCGATCCCGCGCCCTGAACGAGATCGACCTTGCCCGCGGCCTGTCGGACGACCTGCCTGCCGCGCAGATGGAACAGGTCCGCATCACCCCCTGCCCCTCCTGCGGCGCGCAGGTGGAATTCACCGGCGCCACCCACGCCACCGAATGCCCCTTCTGCGCCACCCCCGTCGCCATCGGCACGGGCGAAGAACGGCGGATCAAGCCGCAGGCCGTCCTGCCCTTCGTCCTGAACGAAACGCAGGCCCGTGCCGCGATGACGAACTGGCTCGGCAGCCTCTGGTTCGCGCCGAACGGCCTGCAGGAATATGCCCGCAAGGGCCGCGCGCTGAACGGTCTCTACGTCCCCTACTGGACCTTCGACGCCGCCACCCGCTCGCACTATTCGGGGGCACGCGGCGATCATTACTACGAAACCCGCACCGTCACCCGCAACGGCCGCACCGAAACCGAACAGGTCCAGCGCACCCGCTGGTCCTCCCGCTCCGGCTGGGTCGCGCGGCGCTTCGACGATGTGCTGATCCTCGCCAGCCAAAGCCTGCCGCGCCAGTATACCGACAATCTCGCCCCCTGGGACCTGACCGCCCTGCAACCCTTCCGCAGCGATTTCCTCGCGGGCTTCACCGCCGAAGGCTACACCGTCTCCCTCGCCGAAGGGCATGAGATGGGGCGCGAGGTGATGGCGGGCATCATCCGGCAGGATGTCCGCGCCGATATCGGCGGCGATGAACAGCGCATCGACCGGGTGGAAACGGATTGGAAGGACGAAACCTTCAAACACGTCCTCCTGCCCATCTGGATGGCCGCCTACAAGTATAACGGCAAAAGCTACCGCTTCGTCGTCAACGGCCAGACCGGCAAGGTGCAGGGCGAAAGACCGTGGAGCGCGTGGAAGATCGCCTTCGCCGTGCTGGCGGCGCTGATCGTGGTGGGCATCGTCGTCGCGGTGAACCAGTCGCGCTAAGGGCGGAAACGGACGCAGTTTCCGCGCCTCCCCCACGCAACGCCCCCAAGCGGAAATTGCGCCAATTTCTGCCG
>Ga0164290_1002695_pt1 | contig 10984 bp, 6 predicted proteins | sample Micstemetagenome_FD_108782 | JGI IMG/M metagenome (GOLD analysis project Ga0164290, IMG submission 108782) | Contaminated culture microbial community from soil near Moab, Utah, USA - Microcoleus steenstrupii SON62 (Illumina Assembly) | ecosystem: Environmental > Terrestrial > Soil > Soil crust...
CCTTGTTCTCCTTCACCATCCCGCCCCAGTCGGTCAGCGGCGGCTGGATGCCAAGGCCAAGGAAGGACAGCGTGGAAATGAACAGCACCGCAAAGATGAAGCGCAGCCCGAATTCCGCCACCAGCGGAGACAGGGCATTGGGCAATATCTCGCGGAAGATGATCCAGCCCTGCCCCTCGCCGCGCAGCTTGGCGGCCTCGACATAATCCATAACCGCGATGTCCATCGCCACGGCCCGGGCAAGGCGGAAGACCCGCGTCGCATCGAGGAACCCCATGACCAGGATCAGCACCGTCAGGTTCAACGGCAGCACCGACAGCACCACCAGCGCCACGATCAGCGACGGGATCGCCATCATCAGGTCCACCAGCCGCGACAGGCCCTGATCCACCCAGCCCCCCTTCACGGCGGCAAGGAAGCCAAGGAAAGACCCCAGCCCGAAGGACAGCACCGAAGAGGCCAGCGCCACAAAGATCGTGATCTGCCCGCCATAGATCAGGCGGCTCAGGATATCGCGGCCGATCGTGTCGGTCCCCAGCCAATGGGTGGCCGACGGCCCCTCCCACACGCCCCCCGTCACCGCCTCCAGCGGATAGGGCGCGATGACCTGCGCAAAGACCGCGCAAAAGACGAAGGCCCCGGTCAGGATCAGGCCGATAAGGGCGGAAAGCGGCATTTTCATTTCGGATGCCTCAGCCGCGGGTTTGCCACGATGGCGATGACATCGGCCAGGATGTTCAGCCCGATATAGACCGCCGCAAAGATCAGCCCCACCGCCTGCACCACCGGCAGGTCACGCTTGGCCACATGGTCCACCAGATACTGCCCAAGGGCGTTGTAGCTGAACACCACCTCCACCACGACCACCCCCACGACCAGATAGGCAAGGTTCAGGACCACGACCGAAACGATGGGCGCGATGGCATTGGGAAAGGCGTGCTGCCAGATCACCCGCATGGGCGACAGGCCCTTCAACTCTGCCGTTTCGATATAGGCCGATTGCATCACGTTCAGGATCGCCGCCCGCGTCATCCGCATCATATGCGCCAGCACCACAAGGACGAGGACGATCACCGGCAGGGCCACGGCCTGCAACCTTTCCCAGAACCCCATGCCCGGAAAGACCATCGCCACCGGCTGGAAGATCGGAAAGACCTGCGTCAGGAGGAAGATCACGAAATAGGCCGCCACGAATTCCGGCAGCGAAATCGTCGACAGCGTCACGCCGGAAATCACCTTGTCCGGCCAGCGCCCGTTATACCGCGCCGCAACCAGCCCCAGAAGGATCGCCAGCGGAACCGAAATCACCGCCGCGCAGACCGCAAGGAACAGCGTATTGCCCAGGCGTTGCCCGATGGCCTGCCCGATATCCTGCCCATTGGTCAGCGCCTTGCCGAAATCCCCGGTCAGGATGCCGCCAAGCCAGTCGAAATACCGCACATAGCTGGGCCGGTTCAGCCCCAGCGAGTCCCGCAGATTGGCCAGCGCCTCGGGCGTGGCCGATTGGCCAAGAATGGCCTGCGCCACATCCCCCGGCAGCGCCTCGGTCCCGATGAAGATCAGGAAGGACACACCAAGGAGCAGGAGAAGGCCCAGCGCAATGCGCTGGACCACCAGTTTGAGGATCGGATGCACCCTGCGCGCCCGATCAGGCGTTCAGCCAGCACTTGGCCAAGGCGCGGCCATTCATCAGCTCGCCATTCGGATCGGGCTGCCAGCCGCCGACTTCTTCCCGCTTTGCTTCGACAAAGTCGTTGAACATCGGGCAGATCAGGCCGCCATCATCGCGCAGGATATTGGCCATTTCCGAATACATCGCCTTGCGCTTGGTCGCGTCCAGTTCGGCCCGCGCCGCGACCAGAAGCTCGTCGAAACGGGGATTCTTGAACTTCGTGTCGTTCCAGTCGGCGGTGGACAGATAGGCAGTGGAATACATCTGGTCCTGCACCGGACGCCCGCCCCAATAGGACGCGCAGAACGGCTCCACGTTCCAGACGTTGGACCAATAGCCGTCATCCGGCTCCACCTTCACCTCCAGCGGGATGCCCGCCGCAGCCGCCGATTGCTGGAAGAGCTGCGCCGCTTCCACCGCGCCCGGGAAGGCACCGGGGGCCGTCCGCAACACGATGGGCGACCCGTCATGGCCCGACGCCTTGTAAAGCTCGGCCGCCGCCGCCGCATCGTATTCGCGCTGTGCAATGCTGTCATCGAACAGCGGATAGGCCGCGTTGATCGGGAAATCGTTCCCGCGCGAGCCATAGCCGCCAAGGATCTTGTCCACCATTTCCTGCCGGTTGATGGCCAGTTTCAGGGCGTTGCGCAGGTCCTTGTTGTCGAAGGGCGCCTTGTCGCAATGCATGATGAAGACGTAATGCCCACGGCCCGCCACATGCTCGATGGAAATGCCGGGAACGCCTTTCAGCAATTCGATGATCTTCGGGTCCACCCGGTTGATCATATGCACCTGACCGGCCTGCAGCGCCGCCGTCCGCGCGGTGTTGTCGTTGATCACAAGGATCTCGACCTGATCCGCATGGGCCATGGACGAGTCGAAGTAATTCGCGTGACGCTCGAACACATGCCGCACGCCCGGCTCATTCGCCACGACCTTGTAAGGCCCGGCCCCGATGCCCGCTGCCGGATTGTCCACACCGCCGCCCGGCTGGATGACCAGGTGGTAATCCGCCATCAGGAAGGGAAGGTCGGCATTGCCCGAGGCCAGCGTCAGCGTGACCATGTCGCCTTCGGCCTTCATGTCCGCGATGCCCTGCACGATGCCCAGCGCGCCCGACTGCGACTTCTCATCCGTGTGCCGCTTCAGCGTCGCCACCACGTCCTCGGCGGTGACCGTCTTGCCGTCATGGAATTCCACGCCCGCGCGGATCTTGAACTTCCACTCCGTCGCATCGGCATTGGCGCTGATCTCTTCCGCGATGCGATAGTCGATCTCGCCCTTGGCGTTCACATCGACCAGCATCTCGCCCCAGGTCATGTTGACCATGAAGGGCACTTCCGACGCCGCCAGCGCCGGATCGAGCGAGTTGGTGGATTCCCCGCCCGCCATCCCGGCCCGCAGCACGCCGCCCTTCACAGGCTCCTGCGCGCGGGCGACCGAGGCCAGCAGCGAATTCGCCATCGCGGCGGAAATCCCCAGTGCCGAGGCACGGCCCATGAATTCACGGCGGCTCATCAGGCCGCGCGCCGCGCGCTTCAGCAGGTGGTCAAATTCAGCGTTCATTCCCTTGGTCTCCCTGTTGTTGGCTTGGCCGGACGTTGCCGACCATTTTTGTTGATTGCTCAATCAGTAACCCGCGAATCTCTGCCGGAGCAAAGGTTTTTTCCCATTCGCCTGTCACGTTTTTCAGACAAAGCGGCGCGGGACGGCTTCATCCCAGACCCGCTCGAAGATCAGACGATCCCCTTCCCAGGCCCGCAGCACCGCGCGGTGCCGCAGTTCCGTAGCGTTCCCCGTCATCTCCGCCTCCGCCCGCGTCCGCACCGACCAGTCACCGCGCGACAGGCGCTGTTCCCAGACATGCACCGCCTTGGCCGACAGCGGATCATCGGGGCGGATTTCCCACCGCTCGCTCATCGTCTCGCCGGTGCAAAGGCCGTGGGTCAGATTCTCGGCATCACCCAGATCATCCTCCACCACCATCGCATAGGTGCCCGCGATCAGGTCCTCTTCGATGAACCGCCGCGTCTTGCCCGCCCGGATCACCCGATGCTTCCACGGCGCCGCATGTTCCGCAGGCGGCGGCACCCATTCATTCGCACTCCCCTCGTGAACCGGCAGGGTCAGGCTCCCCCCCGTCAGCGTCAGCCGCCCCGCCTCGGGCGAGGGCCAGACAAAGGGCCAATAGCTGTTCGACAAGGCCAGCCGCAGCCGATGCCCCGGCGCCAACCGATAGGCCATCTGGTCCAGCGTGAGGGCCACCTCCACCGCTTGCCCCGGCACCATCGGCGCGGGATGTTCCATGCTGTCCCGATGGCACAGGTTCAGCATCCCATGCGCGATCCTGACCGAGGCGCCATCCGGCCCCACATCACACAGACGCGCCACGACGAACCCCAAGGGCCTGTCCGACGCGATCCGCAACCGCAGCACCGCCGCGCCCATCAGGTCCAGCCCCGCGTCCAGCGGCGCGCCGTCGAAACAGACCGACAGCGCATCATCCTCGCGCTGATCCCCCGGCATCTCGGCATTCAGGCCCATCGGGAAGAACTCCCCCGCCTTCAGGCCAAGGTGCTGCGGCGTGGCGATGGTCGCCGCAACCGCGCCCGCGCCACCCAGCACGCCCCCCGCGCCCAGCGCCAGCACCCGTTCCGACACGCGCGGCGACGGCCATTCCGCCTCGGTCACCCAATGCCCCGGCCGTTCCTTCGCGCTCGCATCCGGCGGGGCGGAATGCATCATCCACACCCTGTAGGCCCCGTCCCCCTCGGCCCCGTTCGGGATGCCCTTCATCCAGCGATCCCACCAGCGCACCGCCAGTTGCAGGAACCCGACACGCGGTCCCGGCACCGCCGTATGCGGGTATTGATGCACCCAAGGCCCCACGATCCCCTGACAGGGCGCAGGCACATTCTTCACCAGATGCGCCACGGTGTTCATGTAATTGTCGGCCCAGCCGCCCCAGATCAGGACCGGGGTCTGCATCCGCCCGTAATCCTCACCGACCGAGCCATGTTTCCAAAAGGCCCCCCGCTCCTGCAGCGCCGCCCAGCGCGGGGCCAGCCAGGGTTCGTTCTCCAGCCGCTCCAGCCACATCTCGCGCCAGTCGGGCCGCAGCACCGGGTCCGGCGGGCGCGAGGAATAGGACAGCATCACCGCACCCCAACCGAAATTCTCGCCCAGCAGGCAGCCGCCCTTGTAATGGATGTCATCGGCAAAGCGGTCGGTCGTCGAACAGACGGAAATCACCGCCTTCAGCGCGGGCGGCTGGTTGAACGCCGCCTGCAGGCAGTTGAACCCGCCCCAGGACTTGCCCATCATCCCCACCGCCCCGCTGCACCAGGGCTGGCGCGACAGCCAATCGATGACCGAAACCGCATCATCCATCTCGACCTGCGTGTATTCGTCGGCCATCAGCCCTTCGCTGTCGCCATTCCCCCGCATGTCCACCCGCACGCAGGCATAGCCATGGGCCGCCACATAGGCATGCATCATCTCGTCCCGCGGCAGGGTTCCGTCGCGCTTGCGATAGGGGATGTATTCCAGCACCGCCGGAACCGGGCGCAGCGCCGCATCCTCCGGCATCCAGACCCGCGCCGACAGGCGACAGCCATCCGGCATCACGATCCCCATATCCTCGTCCTCGATGATCGGGCAGGGAAGATCGTTGCGGATGGTCATGCGCCACACTCCGGTTTTTCCGCATCTGACGACAGGCCCCGGGCGACTCACGGCCAGTTCGCGGCAATCCGACCGCCGTTCGCGACATGCCCGCCGAATGTCGGAGGCAGGACGGCAAGGGGCGCAACCGCCCTATCCGCCACGCCAGCCCTCGCCTACCCTGCGCCCATCGCAGCCTGACCGGAGCCCGCCATGACCACCAAACCCAACATCCTCATCCTCATGGTGGACCAGTTGACGGGAACGCTCTTCCCCGACGGCCCCGCGCCCTTCCTCCATGCGCCGAACCTGCGGAAACTGGCCGAACGCTCCGTCCGTTTCGCCAACAGCTACACCCCCTCGCCGCTCTGCGCGCCGGCCCGCGCGGCTTTCATGTCGGGCGCCCTGCCCCGGCGAACCCGCGTCTATGACAATGCCGCCGAATTCGCCTCTGACATCCCCACCTATGCCCATCACCTGCGCCGCGCGGGCTATCAGACGGCGCTCTCGGGCAAGATGCATTTCGTCGGCCCCGATCAGCTGCACGGGTTTGAGGAACGCCTGACCACCGACATCTACCCCGCCGATTTCGGCTGGACGCCCGACTACCGCAAGCCCGGCGAACGCATCGACTGGTGGTATCACAACCTAGGCTCGGTCACCGGCGCGGGCGTGGCAGAGATCACGAACCAACTTGAGTACGACGATGACGTGGCCTTCCAGGCGGTGCAGAAACTCTACGACCTCTCCCGTGGCGGCGACCCTCGCCCCTGGTGCCTGACCGTCAGCTTCACCCATCCCCACGACCCCTTCGTCGCGCGGCGCAAATACTGGGACCTCTACGAAAACGCCCCCGAACTCACGCCCCCCACACCCATCGCTTACGAAGATCAGGACCCCCATTCCCAACGCCTGATGGATGCCTGCGACTGGCGCGCCTTCGACATCACCGACACCCATATCCGCCGCGCCCGGCAGGGCTATTTCGCCAATATCTCCTATGTGGATGCCAAGATCGGCGAAATCCTCGACACCCTCGCCGCAACCCGGCAAGAGGCGATCATCCTCTTCCTCTCCGACCACGGCGAGATGCTGGGCGACCGCGGCCTCTGGTTCAAGATGAACTTCTTCGAAGGCTCCGCCCGCGTGCCCCTGATGATCGCCGCCCCCGGCCTCGCGCCCCAGCGGATCGACACGCCCGTCTCCACCATCGACGTGACCCCCACGCTTGGCGCGCTGGCGGGCATCGACATGGCCGAAATTGCCCCCTGGACCGATGGCGAAAACCTCGTCCCCCTCGCGCAAGGCACACCGCGCAGCGCCCCGGTCGCCATGGAATACGCCGCCGAAGGCACCATCACCCCGATGGTCTGCCTGCGCGAGGGCGATTGGAAATACATCCTCTGCCCCGCAGATCCCGACCAATTGTTCCATCTGGCAACCGACCCGCAGGAACGCCGCAACCTCGCCGCCGATCCCGCCCATGCCGACACGCTGAACGCCTTCCGCGCCAGGGCGCAGGCCCGCTGGGACCTCGCCGCCTATGACGCCGCCGTGCGCGAAAGCCAGGCCCGCCGCTGGGTGGTGTATGAGGCGCTGAGGAACGGCGCCTATTTCCCCTGGGATCACCAGCCCCTCCGCGCCGCCTCGGAACGCTACATGCGCAACCACATGGATCTGAACGTGCTGGAGGACAGCAAACGCTTCCCGCGCGGAGAATGATCCGCCCACCCGGTCCCGCCCGCAGATCTTGAGTATTTGGGCCGAGATGAAACAGCCTTATCCCCTTCATCTCGGCAACAAATACTCAAAGGCCGACGGTGCCCCCCGCGCGACAGAGGGCAAGCATCGCGCCCCTGTCATCCCTCCGTGGCAACGCCGTCGAAGGGGGTTCGATGCCCCCTTCGACGGCACCCGGCCAAGGATCACCGCGCGTCGGCCAGCACCAGCTCCGCACCCTTCCAGCCCAGCATCATCGCCGGCGCATTGGTATTGCCCGCAATCAGGTTCGGGAAGCTTGACGCGTCGATCACCCGCAACCCCGCCACGCCATGCACGCGCAGCCGCGCATCCACCACGCTGGTCGCGGCATCCGGCCCCATCCGGCAAGTGCAGGACGGGTGATAGACGGTGCCCGACCGCTTGCGGAAATCGTCGATCATCGCCTCATCCGTCACCACCTCCGGCCCCGGCCGCAACTCCTCGGCGATCAGCCGCGCCAGCGGCGGTTGCGCCGCAAGATGCCGCAGGTATTTCACCGCCAGCAGCATCTCCTGCACGTCATGGTTGGTGGAAAAGGCATTGGCCGTGATCACTGGATGGGCAAAGGGATCGGGCGACCGCAGCCGGATATGCCCCCGGCTGGTCGGGCGGCAGTTCGACAGGCCCAGCGACATGCCCGGGAACGGGTCCGGCGTCAGGATCGGCCGCTCCCCCTCGCGCGGGATCAGCGTCGAAAAGGCCTGCATGTAAAGCTGCATGTTCGGCCGCGCCAGATCGGGCGAGGTGCGGAAGAACCCACCCGCATGGTTGATCGACTTCGCCAGCGGCCCCGACCCCGCCAGCACATATTTCATGCCCGCAATCAGCTTGCCCCACCAGGGGCGCAGCTCGTCATTATAGGTGGGGACCTTCATCTTCCAGGTGTAGTTGATGCCCTGATGGTCGCTCAGGTGATCGCCCACATTGGCATTGTCGCGCAGCACCGGAATGCCCAGCGACTGGAGCAGCGCCCCCGGCCCCACCCCCGACAGTTGCAGCAGTTGCGGCGAATTGATCGCCCCGCCCGACAGGATCACCTCGGCCTTCGCGCGCAGGGTCCGGCGCTGGCCGCCCTGCATGTATTCCACCCCGACCGCGCGCCCCTCCTCGATGATCACCCGCGTCACCATCGCCCCGGTGATCACCCGGCAATTCGGCCGCTTCATCGCTGGCCGCAGGAAGGCCCGCGCCGCCGAATTGCGCCGCGCCTTGTGGATGGTCATCTGATAGACGCCCGCCCCTTCCTGCTCCGCCCCGTTGAAATCGGCGTTCTCCCGCAGCCCGGCGCTTTCACAGGCCGCGACATAATCCTTCACAAGGGGATGCAGCCCCTTGCGATTGGCCGACACGAACAAAGGCCCGCCCTCGCCGCGGAACTCATTCCCCCCGGCTTCGGTATCCTCCATCGCCCTGTAGGCCCGCAGCACATCCTCCCAGCCCCAGCCGGGATTGCCCGCCGCTTCCCATTCCTCGTAATCCGCACGATGGCCCCGGATATAGACCATCGCATTGATGCTGGACGACCCGCCCAGCACCTTCCCCCTCGGCCAGTGGTCCCGCGCCCCCGCCAGCCCCGGATCAGGCTCCGTCTTGTACAGCCAATTCACCGCCGGATCGTAGAAGAGCTTGCCATAGCCCAAGGGCAGCATGACGAAGAAGCGCCGGTCGCTGCCACCCGCCTCCAGCACCGTCACCCGATGCTTGCCGCTGGCCGTCAGCCGGTCCGCCAGAACACAGCCCGCCGACCCCGCCCCCACGATGATGTAATCCGTCTCGTCACTCATGGCCCACCTCATGCTCGGGGCGGAGCCTAGCGCCCGCAGGCGCAGCGTCGTGGCATTATGCGACAGGAACGCGTCGTTTCCGTGTTACCGCCCCTTCCAGACCGGATCGCGCTTCTCGGCAAAGGCCCGCGCGCCCTCCAACTGGTCCTCGCTGGAATAAAGCCGGTCCACCGTCGCCATCTGCCGCTTTGTGATCCGGTTCAGCGCATCCTGAAAGCGCATCGCCTCGGCCTCGCGCACCACTTCCTTGATCGCCGCGTAAACCAGCGGCGGCCCGCTCTCCAGCAGCCGTGCCAGATCCCAGGCCTTGGCCAGCAGGTCGCCTTGCGTGGTGATTTCCTTCAGCAGACCCCAGCGCAAAGCCTCCTCCGCATCGAACCACCGCCCGGTCAGCAAGAGGTCCATCGCCACATGATAGGGAATGCGTTTGGGCAGCTTGATCGAGGCCGCATCCGCCACCGTGCCCGACCGGATCTCCGGAAGGGCAAAGGTGGCATTGTCCGAGGCAAGGATCAGGTCGCAGGACAGCGCCAGTTCCAGCCCCCCGCCACAGCAGATGCCGTTGACGGCGGCGATCACGGGTTTGTTCAGGTTGGGCAGTTCCTGCAGCCCGCCGAAACCACCCACGCCGTAATCGCCATCCACCGCATCGCCCGCCGCCGCCGCCTTCAGGTCCCAGCCGGGGCAAAAGAATTTCTCCCCCTCCGCCCGCAGGATCGCCACGCGCAGGCTGTCGTCATCGCGGAAGTCGCGGAACACCAGCCCCATGATCCGGCTCGTCACCAGATCAATCGCATTGGCCTTCGGCCGGTCCAGCGTCACCTCAAGGATCGCGCCCTCGCGCCGTGTCCGGATCGGGCCATCGACCCGCATCTGCATCCCGCTCATTCCGCTTCCTCCCAGATGACCGCATCCACCGCCACGGCACCCGTGGCCGTCAGCATCAGCGGGTTGATCTCGATCTCTTCCAGCGCCGGGCTGGCCTGCATCCGCGCCTGCAAGGCCATCACCGCCCGCACCGCCGCCGCCACATCCGCCTTTGCCCGCCCGCGATAGCCGTCCAGCAGGGGCCAGAGGCGCAGCCGCCGCAACCCCGCCGCGACCTCCGCCTCCGTCACCGGCAGCACCAGCGTCACCGTATCCGCCAGCACCTCCGCCGTGACCCCGCCAAAGCCCAGCGTCACCGTCGCCCCGTAAACCGGGTCGCGCCGCAACCCGACCAGCAATTCCGCCACCACGCCCGTGACCATCTCTTCGGCCAGATAGCCCTGCGCCCCGGCCATTTCGGCCTGCCCTTCAACCGTGGCAAGACCCAGCCGCACCGCCCCGGCCTCGGTCTTGTGCGCGAAACCCAACCCCTTCAACGCCAGCGGCGCCGTCAGCCCCGCCGCCAAAGGCGCAAGCTCCGCCAGCGTCCCTGCCGTCACCGACCGCGGCACCGCCACCCCTTGCGCCGCCAGAAGCGCCTTCGACGCGGCCTCATCCCGCATCCGCAGCTTGCGCGCGCCAACCACCGGCCAGGGCCGCCATCCCCCCCGGTTCGGCCCGGTCTGCGCCGCCCGGATCGCGCCCAGCGCCGTCTCCAGCCCCATCATCGGCACCACATTCGGCGCCGCCATCTTCACCGCCAACGCCTCATCGAAATTTTCCGGCAGCGAGGCCACGGCAAAGGCCGGCTTGCCCGTGGTCTGGGCGGCCGCCACCACCGCATCCAGCGCGGGCTGGAAGCTGGACGGATCGCACCGATCCGGCCTCGGCGGATCAATGATGAAGATCCCCGCATCATAGCCTGCCAGCATCGTGGTGAAGACATCCGTCGTGCGCGGCCCGTCCCCCCAGATGAAGGTGTGATAATCCAACGGGTTGGAGATGAACACGATCGGCCCCAGAATCTCCCCCAGCCGCACCTGCTGCGCCTCGGACGGCGGCGGGAACTCCACGCCGAAAGGCGCGGCCAGATCGGCCACCAACCCCGCCTCCCCCCCGGAACAGGACAGCGAACACAGGCGCGGCCCGACCTGCGGCCCGCAATGGTGGAAGATCTTCAACGGCTCGATCAGCTCCGCAGGCGTCGCCACCTCCGCCACCCCACAGGCCCGCAGAA
>Ga0164290_1002697_pt1 | contig 10974 bp, 7 predicted proteins | sample Micstemetagenome_FD_108782 | JGI IMG/M metagenome (GOLD analysis project Ga0164290, IMG submission 108782) | Contaminated culture microbial community from soil near Moab, Utah, USA - Microcoleus steenstrupii SON62 (Illumina Assembly) | ecosystem: Environmental > Terrestrial > Soil > Soil crust...
ATAGGCTTTAATGCCGGAACCAGCGGTATCAGGAATTCCATTCGTTCACTACTTGAACAAACGAATACCCGTGCATATGATAATGCTTTTTCCGGTGCTTCCGCCCCCATTACAGGATCGCCGGGAACAGGAAGTAATGCCCCAGGATTTAAGCCTGTAGTAAGAGATGCATTTTCATTTGGTTCTTCGATTGAAGTAGTAAGAAAACTTGGGAAAAAAGAACAGCATGCACTTGGACTTACTGCAGGTTACCATCTATATACTACCAGAACCGGAGTAGGTAATCTCAATACCGGTACGATACAATTCAATAATGTAAATACCACTAATGATGGAAATGAATACTATGCCGTAAAAGACAGTGCTTCCTATACTTCTTACTATCATTTTATTCAACTTGGAATCCGGTATTATCATTCACTAAACTGGTTTAAGAAAATTGAGATGCAATGGTATGGGGGGATTGGTGTAAATGCTTTATTGGGAAGTAATGGACTTCATTTGGGTTCATTTAATGCAGGAGCTTATCTGTTTGAGAACAGGTCTTTATTGCGTTCATTTCAGGTAGATGTATCAGGCGGGCTTGACTTTGGACTGGGTAAATCCAAAAAAATATACCTGGGCCCGCAGATGCAGTATATGCTGAGTAATTTGTCGAAACAACCTGGTGTAAGTCAACATCTTTTCAGACCATCAATACGCCTGTCTTTTCTGCTGGATAAAAGAAAATAGGAGCCATGCAACGTTGTTAGGTAGTGCAGAGTCAAACCGGTATTAAACCATTTGTATGAAGACACTACGCTACTGCTTACTGGCGCTGCCCATTTTCTTTGTTGCCTGTATGAAAGACACGGTAAAAGAATCATACAGTTTTTACCGCCCTGTTTACCAGACAAAGGATGAAGTTAAAGCAGGGATAAAAAACTCGCCTTCAACGTCTATTACCAACCCGGGCAAAATTGTGTTGATGGGAAACTACCTGTTTCTCAACGATATTGATAAAGGAATCCATGTTATTGACCTGTCAGATATTTCCAATCCGCAGAAAATTGCATTTATCTATATCCCCGGATGCGCAGACCTGGCGATCAATGGTAATAACCTGTACGCAGATTGTTACACAGACCTCGTAACAATTGATATCAGTGATCCCAAAAATATAAGCGTAAAACAATTCCTGAATGGTGTGTTCCCACACAGGTATTATGGAGCATATACAGCCGATACAGGTAAAGTCATCCAAAAATGGGTAAAAGTAGACACTGTTGTCAGCAGAAGAATGAGTGGTGGTGTATCCGGAAATTTTGAATTTGATGCAAGGGGTTTGATGATGTGGTCCTCCTTTCGTGCCTCAACAGGAGGTAGCTTTGCCGGTACTGCAGCAACAGGTATTGCAGGTTCAACTGCACGTTTTGGATTGCAACAAAGCAGGTTATATACCGTTAGCCATGATGACCTTAAAGTGTTCAATGTTACAAAAGCCGATGAACCCGCCTATGTAAAAAAAGTAGACCTGAACCAGGGTGGAATTGAAACACTTTTCCCATATAGGAATAACCTCTTTATTGGTGGGCAGGCGGGTATGTATATCTACAATACCAGTAACCCCGATAATCCCCAGCCGCTTGGACAGTTTGTACATGTAAGAGCCTGCGATCCGGTAATTGCCGATGGCGATTATGCTTATGTAACTTTAAAAGGAGGCAGTTTTTGCGGTGGGTTCAGTAACCAACTGGATGTAGTAAATGTAAAAAGCCTTACCTCTCCTCAACTCGTAAAAACCTACCCTTTACAATCTCCCAAAGGCTTGTCAAAAGACGGATCAACATTGTTTATTTGTGATGGAACTGAAGGATTGAAATTATTTAACGCAGCAGATGTTTCAAATATAACCCTTATTAAAACCATCGGTGGTTTTGAGGCCAATGATGTAATTGCCTATCAGGGCTACGCCATTGTGGTGGCTAAAGACGGAATTTACCTGATCGATTACCATGATCTTGTTAATGCAAAAGTCATCAGTAAAATACAAGTGGCTCAAAATTGATCAATCACAAGTAAGAACAAGCAATGAAAAAAATATTTTTAATACTTATTGTATTTGTTTGTACGCAGATAAATGCACAATCTCCTGGAAAAAGCAAATCATACCTCATGCCACAGTTGGGTATGCTGAGTGGAGATCAGGCAAACAGTTTTCAGTTTCAGGTAGTTGGAGGTATCCTGTCAAAAAACTGGAGAATCGGAATGGGAACAGGGCTTGATTATTACAAGGTAAGATCAGTACCGGTTTTTGCAGACCTCAGAAACTATTTTGGAGGTAATAAAAAAGCATTTGCATTTGCCAATATTGGTTACAATATTCCATGGCCGCTGGAAAACCAGTATAGAATTTTCTTTATACAGGGCGGTAATACAAAAAGCAAGTTTGAAATGGGCTGGTATACAGACCTTGGTGTGGGCTACGATATTCAATTGGGAAAACAAAAAAATCTTTCAGTAAGCCTTGGGTATTCTATAAAAACATTCAGTGAAAGATATGATGAACGTTTAGACTGGATATGGGGTTGGCCAATGCCAGTTGGAAACCCGACAGAACGAAAAGCAGACTATACATTCCGAAGATTATCACTAAAAGCAGGGTTTAGCCTGTGGTAATATATTTACGAGGGTTCAGTTTTAGTTTTGGTAAGAGTCAGCCCATTTGAAATATTGGCAATAGTTTTAGCCATGCGTTCAATCCGGGTTGATTCTTTTTTTTCGGTATATATCCAGTCAATATATTCTTTTTGCTGTCCTTCACTAAATCGTAAAAACTGCTGATACGCTTTTGGTTCATCAGTCAAACAATCCAGTAGCTCATCGGGTGTAATTACAGGGTCATTATCGGGATGCAATGTAACCATTATATAATCTCCTGCCTCTTTCTGTATGATTTTTCTGATACTGGCTTTAACCGGTAGAAATAATTGACCATTGCCCATTGGCATTAACTTATACTGGTTGATTTCATACCCGTCAATGGTTCCTTTTACTTTTACCCAGCCAAAAGGGTTGCTCTTGTCCTGTTTTATTTCAGGAATCCGCGCAAAAGTCCAGCCTCCCTTACCCGGAAATTTTTCAAGTAAAATTTTTTTATTGAGCATTGCTTTCATGCTGTAAGAAACGAAGGTTACGCTGAATACCACTGAATTTACTTCTTTTCAGCGGTGAATGTTTAAAGAGTTGTTTGAAAGTATCTTCAGATAAAGCCTCCCATTCTCTGGTACCCAGGTTAAGAATGGCTGGTAAAGGATTAAAATCGGTTTCATGATGTGGTTTACTGAAACGGTTCCACGGACAAACATCCTGACAGGTATCGCAGCCAAACATCCAGTTCTCAAACCTGCCTTTCATTTCAGCAGGAATAAGTGCATCTTTTAATTCGATGGTAAAATAGCTGATGCATTTACTACCATCAATTGTTTTATTGTCGAGAATAGCATCAGTAGGGCAGGCATCGATACATTTTCTGCAGGTGCCGCAATAATCTTTGGCAAAAGGATCATCGTAGGGAAGTTCAATATCTACAATGAGTGTGGCAATGAAAAAGAAGGAGCCACTGTTTTTAGTAATGAGGTTGCCATTTTTGCCAATCCAGCCAGCCCCGCTTCGTGTAGCCCAGCTTCTTTCAAGTACCGGTGCAGAATCAACAAACCCCCTTCCATGTATATCACCATATGTTTTTCTTAATACATCAAGTAATTCTTTTAGTTGTGCACGGATTACTTCATGGTAATCTTTGCCCCAGGCGTATTTTGAAATGCGTGGTGCATCAGAAGACTGCTTTTCGGAAGGGTAATAATTTTTTAAAACGGTAATAACAGATTTAGCGCCGGGAACAAGTTTGGCAGGGTCTATCCTCAGCTCAAAATGATTTTCCATGTACTGCATATTTCCATGGTGGTTTTGGAGCAGCCATTTTTCAAGCCTGCGTGCATCTTCATCCAATGGAACAGCTTTTGCAATGCCACAATAGTCGAAACCCAGTTTATATGCCAGTTGTTTAATAATCATTAAAAGATTTTTTTGAGACCTGTTTCTGGTATCAAATATTTATATATTTTCGGCACTGAAACATTAGTTTACGAATGTAGCTTAATTATACAATCGTAGGGTGTTTTACCTTGTAGCCCGTATAGTAAGACTGCCTCCCCCCTGATAAGTCTTATGTAATACTAAATAAACATTGATTGTTTAGCTGAACAAATATGCACATGAAACGATTATTAGTTTTTGTTGTCTTTGCTATTGCCTCAACTGCAGGAATAGCACAAAACAGACCCCCTGTTAAGTTTGGGAAAATAGACCCCAAAGATTTTATAGTTACTTCCCCGGTAGTAGATTCTGGCGATGCCGCAATTGTATTGTCGGATATAGCCAGTACTGATTTTGAAGGGAATAATAATGGCGACTTTTCGCTTGTGTTTAAACATCATAAAAGAGTGCTGATTCGTAAGAAGACAGCTTTTGATGATGCAACTATTGCAATACAGTTATACGCACCTGGGGCAACTGTAGAAACTGAAAAGCTTTCTGATCTTCAAGCAGCTACATATTATCTTCAAGGTAATGAGATAATTGAAAAGAAACTAGATAAAAATTCCGTATTAACTGAAAAAATGAATAGTCTTATCTCAGTAAGAAAATTCACCTTCCCCGATCTTCGCGAGGGCTGTATCATCGACTATTCTTATACAATTAAATCGCCTTATTATCAAAGATTACGGGCTTGGACATTTCAAGAGGAATATCCAGTTCTGTGGAGTGAATACAAGGTTACTATACCTTTTATGTTTGATTATATTAGAGCCAGCACAGGCTATTTGCCATATTCGAAGGATTCATCATACCGCGAATTCAGAAATTATACAATTAATATTCCATCGAATAATGCATATATGCGGTCGGATTTGATAAGCTTGTCTGGCGATGCTGTTACTAATATCTGGGTTATGCAGGATGTGCCCCCTTTTAAAGTAGAACCCTATATGTCAACAGCTGAAAACCATATTAGCAGAGTAAAATTTCAATTAAGATCAATCACTTATTCGGAAAATAATACCAAGTATATTATCAAAGATTGGATAACTACAGCAAATGATTTAATGAAGGATGAAAACTTTGCAAAATCAATTTATGAAGTTAACGGCTGGTTGGATGATGAAATGAAAAAGCATATAATGAAAGATGATGAATTAGAAACAGCGAAGAGGATATATGCTTATGTTAGAGATAATTTTGTCTGTAGTGATAGGGATAATATGTGGTTATCTCAACTATTAAAGAAAACGTATTCAAGTAAAACAGGAAATGTAGCAGATATAAATATGTTACTAACTGCTATGTTAAGGAAAGCAGGAATTCAAGCTGTGCCTGTAATGTTGAGTACCCGGGATAACGGAAAAGCAAACGAAGAGGCAGCATTGTTGACTCAATACAACTATCTCATCTCAAGAATTGAATTGCAGGGAATCACATATTTACTAGATGCTACCGAAACCAATGCTGGTTTTGGTCAAATAAATGTCCATTGCTATAATGGATCAGGGAGAATTATTGATCAATTCCCTTCTTTAATTCAGTTAGATCCAGATTCAATCTCCGATGTTAATATTATTAGCGTGCAAATATTGAATGACGAAGCTGGTAATATGAAGGGAGACTATTATCAATTGGCGGGAAAATTTTCAAGTATGGCTATGCGAACTTTGTTTGCAAATAAGAAGCAGGATGAACTTATTAAATTAATTACTAAGGATTTTCCTTCCGGATATAGTTTTAGTGAGCTTGTCATTGATTCACTGGCATTGAAGAACTTCCCAGTATCATTAAATTACAAAATGAAATTTAAAATGTCTCAGGAAGACGACGATATAATATATTTTAATCCAATGGCTGATGCTGGACATATTAAGAATCCCTTTGCATCAGCGGAAAGATTATATCCAGTTGAAATGCCATACTGTGTTAATGAAACCTATGTTTTAACTATTGAAGTGCCTAATGGGTATCGTATTGAAGAATTACCCAAAAGTACGAGAGTGCATTTTAATGAAGGCGACGGAATGTTTGAGTATATTATTAATAAGCAAGACAATAAAATATCATTAAGGTCTAAATTGTTTTTTAAGAAAGCGAATTTTCCGCCCGAAGATTATGATGTCTTGCGGCAGTTCTATGGTTTTATTGTAAAAAAACATGCAGAACAGATTGTATTCAAGAAAAATTAAAATTGTATGCCTAAATACCTCTCTGTTATCCTGCTTTTGTTTGCCCTTAAAAGTTCAGGGCAGGAGTATGCGGTCTCATTAATACCCGACTCATTAAAAGAAAATGCAGACGTAATAAAACGGATAGAAGAAGTATCGGTAACCATCAGGTCAACCTCAAAGGCTTTGGTGAAACATAAGTATGCCATCACCATTCTTAATGAAAATGGTGACGACTACGCAGGTTATATGAACGGATATACAAAACTGATATCACTCAGCGATATCAGTGGGAAATTATTTGATGCGGAAGGAAAACTGGTTCGGAGTATCAAGAGAAAAGATATTGCAGACATGAGCGTTGGTGATGACGCGAGTTTATTGACCGACTTGCGTTCTAAAAGTTTCTCTTTTTACCACAAAACCTATCCCTATACCGTTGAATTTGAAGATGAACAGGTATATGATGGCATCTTTTTCCTGCCTAAATGGACGCCCGTAGAAGATGAGAAAATGGCTGTACAGTTCAGTCGGTTTTCTGTAGAAGTCCCCAATGAGTATGTATTGCGTTACAGACAATTCAGTTATCAGTGCGAGCCACTTATCACCCAGGCAAAAAACAAAACCTATGTATGGGATATAAAAGGCTATAAAGCAATTATTGATGAAGTATTAAGACCAGCCTGGAGAGATATTACCCCTACGGTTTACATCGCACCAACTGAATTTGAAATTGGAGAATACAAAGGAAATATGGCCACATGGAAAACATTTGGCCAATTCATCAATCAACTTAATGCAGGAAGGGGGGAATTACCTGAGCAAGTGAAACAAGCCATAAAAGAAATTGCAGGTAAGTACAATACAAAAAGTGAAAAAGTTGCAGCCTTGTATGAATACCTGCAGAAAAATACCCGTTATATCAGCATACAACTCGGAATAGGAAGCTGGCAGCCATTCGATGCCAAATATGTGGCCACTAATAAGTATGGCGACTGTAAGGCATTGTCAAATTACATGGTTAGTATTTTAAAAGAAGCGGGTATCAGGGCACATTATGTATTGATTAACGCGGGTGAGGGGGCCAGAAGCCTGGTAGAAGAATTTCCTTCTCCTAATTTCAATCATGCAATAGCCTGCGTTCCCAATGGGAAAGATACCATATGGTTAGAATGTACCAGCCAGACAGTAGCTCCCGGTTTTATGGGTTCCTTTACGGGTAACAGAAAAGCACTGGTGATTAATGAAGAAGGGGGGCATGTTGTTTCAACCAGAACATATAGCAGCAGTGATAATCAGCAAATACGAAAAGTAGAAGCTTCTATCGATCAGGAAGGTAACCTGAAAGCATTGGTAAAAACATTGTTTACAGGTGAGCAGCAGGAACTGCAGCTCCAATTGATTCACGAGGCAACAGAAGAGCAAAGAAAAAATTACCTCAACAGGGTAATCAGTTTGCCAACCTATAAAGTATTGAATTCTGTATATAAACAGGAAAAACAAGGGGTGCCGCGTGTATATGAAGAACTGAATATTGAGTCTCCAGGCTTTACATCTGTTTCCGGGAAAAGACTTTTTATTCAACCTAATTTGTTCAATAAGTATGGAACACGCTTACCCGAAACGGTAGCCAGAAAATATCCTGTTGTGTTAACAGCCAATTATGCAGATATAGACACAGTAATCATTACCATACCTGATGGTTATACTGTAGAAAGTATTCCTAAACCGGTACAGCTGAAAAATGATTTTGGCGAATACGCAATAAATTTTTCAATAGAAGGTAATAATATTGAAATGATCCGCAGTAACAAACGGGTGAAAAAAACATTACCCCCTGCATCATACACTGAAATAGCAAAATATTTTGATGCAATCAGAAAAGCCGATAATGCCCGTGTGGTATTCGTAAAAAAAGAATGATCCTGTATCCTGCAATAAAATTATTTACAGGTAGAAGGAATAACGTCATCGATTAGTTCTTTCAGGTGAAGAAATAATTCCCTTCTTTCTTCATTCAGTTTGCCTTCTGTAAAGAAAATACAGGCATAATTTCTGCAACGGTCAATCATGGGCCATGTACCAAATAAACCAGGGGAAGTAAAAACAGTGCCTTTGCCGGTTTCATCTGTACTCATGATCCATTGCCCAAAACCATACTGAAAACCCTGCGTGGCTTTAGGTGAATATTTAATCATGTCACTGGTAGTAGCTGCTGTTTCCATTTGTTCAATGGCTTTCTCACTTAAAATTCTTTTTCCATTATAAATGCCCTTATTCAGTATCATCGTCAGAAAAGTCATATAATCACCCGCAGAAGATTGTGCACCACCTGATGGATTTACCGCATTGAAATTACTGAAACTGGTATTCCGCATTTGCAGTGGGCGGGTGATACGTTCAGCCATGATCTGTTCAAAACCTCTTTTTGTAATTACTTCCAACACCCTGGCAGCTAAATTCAATCCAATATTATCATAACGGAATTGTAAACCCGGGTTTGAAACAATTTCTCTCGTAGAAACAATATCTGTAATCTCTTCCTCAAGATTGGTATATTTTTTTCTGTTGAGTTGCTCCTTTAAACTGCGGATAGGTTCAGATTCAATACCTGTTAAATGTGCAAGGCAATCACGTATGGTGATATAACCCTTTGAATATTTTGTGAGAACAGGAATATACCTGCTAACCTTATCATCCAACGATAATTTACCCTGATCAACAAAAGTCATTACCAATGTTGCGGTTAACCACTGACTGGCACTCGCAATAGGTGCCTGAGATTTGGCATTGAAATCAGTACCAATAGCTTTTTGATAAATCAGTTTACCATCTTTATAAATCAAGGCCACTATATGTCCTTCCAGTTGTTTTTTTTCTGCTTCGAGCCTCTTATCTATGGCACTGAAATCATATTGGGCAAATACAGACTGAAAGAATAACAGGAAAACAAGAGCCAGACTGACTTTCATACAGGTTATTTTGAATTTTACAGACATAATTTCAGGCTTTTCCGGTTTTATTACCCGTTTATCGTCTTAGAATAGTTTTTGCATACAAATTATGACTTCAGGTGCAAATCTGCACAGAAGTTTTTATAAGCACTCGTTAAAACAAAGTACAAAGAGTATGAATTTAAATAATTATACCATAAAGGCGCAGGAAACCATTCAATCAGCTCAACAGCTGGCCTTTAATGCTAATAACCCAGCCATTGAAACGGAACACCTTTTAAAAGCCTTGCTTTCAGACAAAGAAAGTCCGATCATTTTTTTACTTAAAAAGAACAATGTAGCCATTCCTTTACTTGAAAGTAAATTGGAAGAAGCATTGGTTAAATTACCCCGTAATCAGGGGGGCGAACCCGCACAGTCTGTGAGTCGCGATCTCAATACTGTTTTCCTTAAAGCCAATGCAAGCCTGAAAAATTTTGGAGATGAATTCATCAGCCCCGAACATTTTATGCTGGCATTACTGCAAATAAATGATGCAACAGCTAAAACATTAAAAGATGCAGGATTAACGGAAAAAGGATTGACAGCAGCCATCAAAGATTTGAGAAAAGGTGATACCATTAAGTCGCAGACACAGGAAACACAATTCGATGTGTTAAATAAGTATGCCCGTAACCTGAATGAAGCGGCCCGTGAGGGAAAGCTGGATCCTGTAATTGGCCGGGATGAAGAAATTCGCAGAACATTACATATCCTTTCAAGAGGAAGTAAAAACAATCCGATTCTTGTAGGTGAACCCGGTGTTGGTAAAACTGCCATAGCAGAAGGACTGGCTATGCGTATCATCAATGGTGATGTTCCGGAGAACCTGAAATCAAAAACCATTTTTACACTTGACATGGGGCAATTGATTGCAGGAGCAAAATACAAGGGTGAATTTGAAGAAAGATTAAAAGGGGTAGTGAAGGAAGTAGCTTCAAGTGAGGGTGAAATCATTTTATTTATCGATGAAATTCACACATTGGTGGGAGCGGGTGGTGGAGAAGGTGCTATGGATGCGGCAAATATTTTGAAGCCGGCATTGGCAAGAGGAGAACTGAGAGCAATTGGTGCTACCACTTTAAATGAGTACCAGAAATATTTTGAAAAGGATAAGGCACTGGAACGTCGTTTCCAGAAAGTAATGATTGAAGAACCTGGTATTGAAGATGCCATTTCTATTTTGAGAGGGTTAAAAGACCGATATGAAACCCACCACCATGTTCGTATTAAAGATGAAGCCATAATAGCTGCTGTAGAGCTCTCGAACCGTTATATCACTGATCGGTTTCTGCCTGATAAAGCCATTGACCTGATTGATGAAAGTGCCGCAAAACTCCGTCTTGAAATGAATTCAATGCCGGAAGAACTGGATACACTTGAACGTCAGATCAGACAACTTGAAATTGAAAGGGAAGCGATCAAGCGTGAAGATGATGAAGAAAAACTGCGGGAACTGAATATCGAAATCAGTAATCTGAGTGTACAACGCGATACACTGAAAGCCAAGTGGAGAAATGAAAAAGAAATAGTAGAAAAAATACAACAGGCCAAAGCTGCCATTGAATCACTGAAACTGGAAGCTGAGCAGGCAGAAAGAAATGGTAATTATGGAAAAGTGGCCGAAATCAGGTATGGTAAAATAAAAGAACAGGAAGCACAGATAACCAGTTTTACGGAACAGCTCAACCAGTTAAGTGAACAAAGCCGCCGGCTGATGAAAGAAGAAG
>Ga0164290_1002698_pt1 | contig 10965 bp, 12 predicted proteins | sample Micstemetagenome_FD_108782 | JGI IMG/M metagenome (GOLD analysis project Ga0164290, IMG submission 108782) | Contaminated culture microbial community from soil near Moab, Utah, USA - Microcoleus steenstrupii SON62 (Illumina Assembly) | ecosystem: Environmental > Terrestrial > Soil > Soil crust...
GCGGCCGGACGACGCGTGTCGAGCGAGGCCATCAGGACCTTCTTGCGGTCGCGGCTGGTCAGCCGCAGCGCGAGCTTGCCCGTCGTGGTCGTCTTGCCCGAGCCCTGCAGGCCGACCATCATGATGACGACGGGAGCGGCGGCATTCAGATCGACGGTGGAGCTTTCCGAGCCGAGCATCTCGACCAGCTCGTCATGGACGATCTTGACGACCATCTGGCCGGGCTTGATCGACTTCAGCACCTCGGCGCCGACGGCCTTTTCGCGCACGCGGTCGGTAAATGAGCGGACGACTTCCAGCGCCACGTCGGCTTCGAGAAGCGCACGGCGCACCTCGCGGAGCGCCGCGGAGACATCTGCCTCCGACAGCGCGCCGCGCCCGGTCAATCCGTTCAATATGCTGCCCAGGCGTTCCTGAAGGCTCTCAAACATCTCATCAATCCTTCTGTCCGGAGGTGTTTTCCGGAACATCGGTACCCTGCCAATTCAAAACAAGAGACAAAGCCGAAAAGCACCCGAGGGCGCAACGCGCTGTCGGGTGTTGACCTCCGGGATCATGGTTTGAGACGTCCCGGTCGGCTGCTGTCACAAATCTCGGACGGGCAGATGGCGGGCTTTAACCGCAATGAGGCGGGAAAGTCAAGCGTGAAGGGATTTCGCGGGTCTGTATGGACGATCTCAAGAGACTTGTATATACAGTACTTCGAAGGAGTGCAGCATGCTGACTATACGAGACGACGAGGTCCGAACCATGGCGCGGGAGCTGATGCAAAGGACCGGCGCGCCAACAATGACCGCTGCCATCAAGTCTGCTTTGGCGAGCAAGCTATCGCAAGCAGATGAGGAGGTCACACTTATCGACAAGATTGCGGCCATTCGCGCGAAAGCCCTGGCGAATGCAGTGAGGCCGCCGCAACCGCCTTTGACCAAGAGCGAGCGCGACTCCCTGTGGGAGCGCTGATGCTTATCGACACATCGGCCATCGTCGCGATTATGGCAGCGGAGCCCGAGGCGAATGCCTATTCGACAGCGATCGACAATGCGCCTTCCAGATTCGTCGGCGCGCATGTTCGGCTTGAATGCGTGATCAACATGGCGCGGATCCTGGGTATCGAGCTGTCACATGCCCAGATTGTCTATGAGGAATTCAAAGCAGCGTCAAACATCGAAGTTTTGCCCATCACTGACGCGGTTTCGCGCATTGCAGTCGATGCTTATGCTCGGTTCGGCAAAGGGCAAGGACATCCTGCTCAGCTCAATTTCGCGGATTGCCTTTCTTATGGCTGTGCCACGAGCATCGGTGCACCAATCCTCTTCAAAGGCAACGACTTCAGCCGGACAGACCTCAAGTCCGCCATCTAACTACCCTGGCAAGCTGTCGATCTCAGAACTCATACCCGAACAATTCGATCACTAGCCGGTCGCGTGAGGCCACCAGTTCACGGAGCTCGTCGGTATAATAATCGCGATAGGTCGAGAGCGTGCGGTTCGAGGTGTTCTTGGGCGTCGGCGCGTTCTTCTTGAGGATCTTCTCGGCGTTCGGCTTCATGCCGAGCTTCTCGCGATTTTCCAGCACGAAAGTGGAGAAATCCTCGGTCAGCGATTCCGACTTGAAGACCTTGTCATAGAGCGCCCAGCGCTTCTGGTGGCGAATGGCCTGGTCCATGCTGCGGATGTTCCACCAGCCCATGGCGAGCGCCGGATGCGGCGTGGTGACCCGCATGAAGCGGTAGGAATAGAAGCCGAGGAACCTGTTGAGCGACGTCTTGGAATAGGGGTGGCCGACCATCACCTCGTTGAGGAATTTGGGATCGGACAGCGCCTTGAGCCAGGTGGCGAAGCTCTCCCTGGGGTTTTCGCTGTCGAAGAGCTTCTTGGCCTCTTCGGGCCCGAGCACCTTGCGGACATCGCGGAAGAACAGCACGTTCGGCTGCTTGATCGAATAGGCCCACATCGAGACATACCAGTCCCAGGGATTGCGGACGGTGGCGAAGGCGAATTTGCCCTGTTTCCAGAAGAAGGGGCGGCCCTTGGTGACCGGCGCATGCCGGGTGACGCGGACCGGCTTGCCCTCCATGAGCTTCCTGAGCAGCGCGGCGATATAGGTGCTGCCCGTCTTGTAGACGTCCAGATAGATGAACTTCTCGTATTCGATCATGGGTGGGTATTCCGTATAGCGCGGCGCAACGTTTTATCGGGCGGCTCTTTATGCCGGAAAGGGCGGATGGTCAATTTGAGCCGACCAAGTCAGAACGTATAGCCGAAGAGATCGATGAAGAACCGGTCGCGGGTGGCGACAAGATCGCGAAGTTCATCGGTGTAATAATCTCGGTAGCTGTCGAGCGTGCGCTTGGAGACGTTCCTGTGCTTGTCGGCCTGCTTGTTGATGATCTCGACGGCGCGATCGACGAAACCGAGCTGCTTGCCATTTTTTGCGGCGAAATCAGCGAATTCCTGGTCGAGCGTCTCGGATTTCATCAGCACGTCATACATCGCCCAGCGCTTCTGGGCTTCGATGGCGCCATCCATGGACCGGATGAAGGGCTTGCGCAGGAAGATTTCCGGATAGGGCATCGTCACCCGCATGAAGCGGTAGGTGTAAAAGCCCATGAAGCCCGTCAGGCCGGATGACGGCAGGCGGTGGCCCTTGAGCGCCTGGGCGAGAAACGCCGGATCGTGCATGGATTTCAGCCATTTGGGGAAGGCAACCCTGGGATTGTCCATCTCGTAGAGTTCGTTGAGCTTTTCCTGCCCGAAGCCCTGTTTGATGTGCTCGTAGAGCGGGTTCTCGACCGTATGGCCATAGGCCCACATCGAGACATACCAGTCCCAGGGATTGCGCACCGTGGCGAAAACCAGCTTGCCGCCCTTCCAGGTGAACGGCCGGCCCTTGGTGAGCGGCGCGTGGCGCTTGACCCGCACCGGCTTTTCCGTGGAAATCTTCTTGAGCAGGAAATTGATATGGGTGCTGCCGGTCTTGTAGACGTCGAGGTAAATGAAGTTCTTGTACTCTATCATCTGGGTTCCACTCGGGTCGTGCCGGCGCAAATTCCTGCCGGCTGCCCTAGCATTGCTCGAGCCAGCGCGCAATTCACCCGGACTTGCAAAGGCCGTCCGCCGCGCTATGTCCATGATAGAGCAACCGGAAAACCACATGCCGAAATCCCGCAAGCCGACCAATCCCTATTACCGGGGCCCGATATCGGACCATTTCAACGGCACCCGATTTTTCAATCCGGGCGGGATTGGCCCCGGCACGTTGCGCGACGTCATCAAATGGAAATGGGGCGGCGAGAAGCCGGCGGTCTGGCCGAAGCGCTTCCCGAGCGCTTTTGCCGGGAACAAGCCGGTGGAACGGATCGAGGGTGCGGGGCTCAGGGTTACCATGATCGGCCATGCGAGCCTGCTGATCCAGACGGCGGGGGTCAACATCCTGACCGATCCGGTGTTTTCCGAGCGCACCAGCCCGGTCTCGTTTCTCGGACCGAAGCGGCGCAATCCGCCCGGCGTGGACTTCAATGATCTGCCGCCGATCGACCTGATCCTCGTCACCCACAATCACTACGACCATCTCGATATGGCATCCCTCAGGATGCTGCAGGCGCGCTTCAGGGCGCCCATCATCACGCCGCTGGGCAATGACACGATCATCCGCCGCGCTGTGCCGGATGCCGAAATCACGGTGACGGACTGGGGCGACCGGACGGAATTCCGCGACCGCGCGATCATTCATACCGAGCCTTGCCATCACTGGTCGGCACGGGGTTCACGCGACCGGCGGATGGCACTGTGGGCCGCCTTCGTAATCGAGACGCCTGACAGCAAGATCTATCATATCGGCGATACCGGCTTTCACGGCGGCATCAACTACCGCGCGGCGGCGGAAAAGCACGGCGGCTTCCGGCTCGGCATATTGCCCATCGGCGCCTATGAGCCGCGCTGGTTCATGAAGGGGCAACATCAGAATCCGGAAGAGGCAGTGGAGGGGATGCGGCTGGCGAACATCGCACAGGCGGTGGGGCACCACTGGGGGACGTTTCAGCTGACCAATGAGGCGGTGGAAGAGCCGGTGAGGGCGCTCATCGACGCATTGGCCAGGGCGGACGTCAGGCCCGGACGGTTCCGGGCTCTCGTGCCGGGCGAGTCGATGGATATCGATCCATCCCGAACCTAGACAAAATCCGTCGTGTCGATATCTGCCGCCTTGATGCCCACAAGCGTGAGTATGTCGCCGTTGCCGTAGTCGATCACTGTATTTTTGCCGATCTGGGTAATGGCGGCGGGATCCGGCACGATTGCACTCAACAGGTCCTGATGCCCGTCGCTACCATCGGCATCAAAGTCCATGATCCTGTCTTTTCCATATCCGGTGAAAAAGCCGAATGTATCGTCCCCGTCGCCTCCCCAGAGCGTGTCGTTTCCCTTGCCGCCGCCGATCGAATCGTTGCCTGCGCGACCCTTGACGACATCGTTGCCGACAGAGGTGTAGAGGTTGTTGTCGTCGCCTGATGTGCCGACATAGGTATAGCCGCGAACAGAAATATTTGTCATGATATTGGTGAAGAACTGGGCGATCGTGGCGCCACCGATCAGCCCGACATCGATATTGAGTTTTGTCAGGCTGAAGACTCTCACGCCCTCCTCGTTGGTGACGTCGAGACTGTTGATCACGCCATCGGTTGGTCGACCGAGGTCGTAGTCGAGGCCCCTTCCCTTCGCTCGAAACTCATTATCGTTCTGCGTGTCGACCCCATAAAAGCCCTTCGCGTTGCCATTGACCAGAAAAGCGTTGCTGATCTCGCCGCCACCGGTAAAGCCATCGAACAAAGTGTATACGGGTTTTGCCATGAGTTCCTCCTGTGAAAAGTCAAGGATGTGTCGCCGGGTCAAAAAGTCAACATGAATTGAAGCCCAACGGACATCATGAAGGATCGCCTGGGACAAACCCACTGGCAATTTCACCTGAATTGGCCCATATACAGCCGGAAATCTCTAGGAATGACCTGACGATGACCATGGATGCGCTATTCGCGAAGATGAACGGGCTTGGCAACAAGATCCTGGTCGTCGACATGCGCGGCCGCAGGGACAAGGTCACGCCGGCGGCGGCAATCGCGCTCGCGGCCAATGCCGAGACCCATTTCGACCAGATCATGGCGGTCTACGATCCGAAGGCCCAGGGTACGGATGCCTGGATCGACATCCTCACTTCCGATGGCAGCTTCGCCCAGGCCTGCGGCAACGGCACACGCTGCGTGGTTCAGGCGCTGGCCGCCGAGACCGGGCGCAAGGCGTTCACCTTCCAGACTATTGCCGGCATCCTCAATGCCCAGGAACATGACGACGGCTCGATATCGGTGGATATGGGCAAGCCGGAATTCGCCTGGAACAGAATCCCGCTCGCCGAAGAATTCGCCGACACGCGCCGTATAGAATTGCAGATCGGGCCGATCGACAATCCGATCCTGCATTCGCCATCGGTGGCTTCGATGGGCAATCCGCATGCGATCTTCTGGGTCGAAAAGGATGTTTGGGATTACGATCTCGATCGTTTCGGCCCGCTCTTGGAAAATCACCCGATTTTTCCGGAGCGCGCCAATATCTCGATCGCGCGTATTCGTTCGGACAGCGAATTGGACCTCAGGACCTGGGAGCGCGGCGCCGGCCTGACGCTGGCCTGCGGTTCGGCCGCCTGTGCCGCAGCGGTTTCCGCTGCCCGCACGCGCCGAACCGGCCGCAAGGTCAAGGTCAACATGCCGAGCGGCGGACCGCTCTACATCGACTGGCGCGACGACGACCATGTCGTGATGACCGGTCCGGCCGAATGGGAATGGTCCGGCAATCTCGACCCCGCGACAGGCATTTACGCCAGAGAACGCCAAGAGGCGGCGGCCCAGTGAGCGGCGTCGACGTCATCACCTTCGGCTGCCGGCTAAACACCTACGAATCCGAAATCATCAAGGCGGAAGCGGGCAAGGCGGGGCTTAACAATGCGCTGGTCTTCAACACCTGCGCCGTCACCGGCGAAGCCGTGCGCCAGGCCCGGCAGGCGATCCGCCGCGCGCGCCGGGAAAACCCGGAAAGCCGCATCATCGTCACCGGTTGCGCCGCGCAGACAGAGGGTGCGGCTTTCGCCGACATGGCCGAGGTCGACGCGGTGCTCGGCAACGAGGAGAAGCTGAGGGCGGCGAGCTATTGCGGTCTGCCGGATTTCGGCGTGGCGGCCTCGGAGAAGCTGCGCGTCAACGACATCATGAGCGTGACCGAGACCGCGCCTCAGATGGTGAGGCTCATCGACGGGCATGTGCGCGCCTTCATCCAGGTGCAGAACGGCTGCGACCATCGCTGCACCTTCTGCATCATTCCCTATGGCCGGGGCAATTCCCGATCGGTGCCGATGGGCGCGGTGGTGGACCAGGCGCGGATGCTGGCGGCGAACGGCTATTCGGAGATCGTGCTGACCGGCGTCGATGCCACGAGCTATGGCGCGGACCTGCCGGGCACGCCCTCGCTCGGCCGGCTCGCCAAGTCCATCCTCAAGCATGTACCGGAGATTAGCCGGCTAAGATTGTCGTCGATCGACAGCGTGGAAGTGGACGATCATCTGTGGGACCTGATATCGGGCGAGCCGCGTTTCATGCCGCATCTGCATCTGTCGCTCCAGCACGGCGACAACATGATTCTCAAGCGGATGAAGCGGCGGCATTCTCGCGAGGATGCGATTGCATTCGTTGAGCGCGCTCGGTCGCTGCGGCCGGAGATGAGTTTCGGCGCCGACATCATTGCCGGCTTTCCGACCGAGACGGATGAAATGTTCGAGAATTCGGTGCGGCTGGCGGAGGAATGCGCTATAGCCAAGCTGCATGTGTTTCCCTTTTCGCCGCGCCAGGGCACGCCGGCAGCCCGGATGCCGCAGCTCGATCGCGGATTGGTGAAACTGCGCGCGGCGCGGCTCCGCGAAGCGGGCGAGCGGCTGCATCTTGCCCATCTCGCCGGTATGGTGGGCTCTGTGCAGCGCATGCTGGTCGAGAATACCGGCATGGCGCATACCGAGAATTTCACGGCTGTCGATGGTCTGGGCATGCCGCCGCGTTCGCTGGTGGATATCAGGATTGCCGGGCATAACGGCAAGCATCTGATTGCCGAGGCGCTGCAGCATGCAGCCGCCTGAACCAATAACGGAATGAACGCATGGCGCTAGGCTTCATCAAGAAAATCTTCTCCTTCGGCCGGGATGAGAAACCCGCGCCCGAAGCCGGGGAGCAGGTGCCTGTCCATTCCACCACGGCGCCCGAACTCGTCGACGAGTTGACCCGTATCGCTGCCGAGACCGGACATGTCCTGCGTCCGGAAGAGCCCGAGATTGCACCTCTTCCCAGAGAGGAGGGAAGCGACGAGATCGCGGCCGAACTCGAAGCCCAGGCAGAGTCCATCGCCGAGTTTCAGGAAGCGATCGAGGAAGAGACGCCAGCAGCGGACGATGCAACGGAAGACCTTGCCCCTGAATCTCTCGCCGAGGTCGTGCCGGAGATTCCCGCCGAGCCGGAGACACCTGTTGAAGCGGCGTTCGCTGTGGAGCCGGTTCTGGACATTGCCGAGCCGGAAATCCGGGAACCTGTCGAAGAGATCACGTCGGAACAGGCGCCGGCACCCATTGAACAACCCCGCGCCCCGCCGGTCCTCCCGCAAGGATTTGCCTCCGCTTCCGAACGCGCGGAATCCCTGCCCATCGAGCCCGAACGCCGCCTGACCTGGATCGAGCGCCTGCGCCAGGGCCTGTCGCGCACCTCGGCGCAGCTGACATCGCAGATCACCTCGCTCTTCACAAAGCGCAAGCTCGATGACGAAACCTTGCAGGACCTCGAAGACCTGTTGATCCAGGCCGATCTCGGCGTCGAGACTGCGCTCAGGATCACCGACACACTGTCGGCCGAGCGCTACGGCAAGGACGTGACCGGCGAGGACGTGTCGAAGATCATGGCGTCGGAGATCACCAAGGTGCTCGCGCCGGTCGCCAGGCCGCTGGAACTCGACCTCAATCACAAGCCGCATGTCATTCTCGTGGTCGGCGTCAACGGCACCGGCAAGACGACCACGATCGGCAAGCTCGCGGCCAAGCTGACCCGCAGCGGCCTGAAGGTGATGCTGGCGGCGGGCGACACGTTCCGCGCCGCGGCGATCGAGCAGCTCCACATCTGGGCCGACCGCACCGGCGCCGACATCGTATCGACCAAGCTCGGCGCCGATGCCGCAGGCCTCGCCTACGAGGCCTATGAAAAGGCCAAGTTGTCCGGTCACGACGTGCTGATCATCGACACCGCCGGCCGACTGCAGAACAAGGTCGAGCTGATGGCGGAGCTTGAGAAGATCGTGCGTGTGCTCGGCCGGCTCGATCCCGATGCGCCGCATACAGTGCTGCAGACGCTCGATGCGACCACGGGCCAGAATGCGCTGAACCAGGTGGAGATTTTCCGCAATGTCGCGGGCGTCTCCGGGCTGATCATGACCAAGCTCGACGGCACGGCGCGCGGCGGCATCCTGGTCGCGATCTCGGCCAAGCATAAATTGCCGATCTGCTTCATCGGCGTCGGCGAGGGTGTCGAGGATCTCGAGCCGTTCAATGCCAAGGATTTCGCCGAGGCAATTGCCGGAATCCAGAACAAATAACCCTTTCCATTCGTCCCTGTTGGGACTAATCGGAACCACAGAATCATGGAAGACAAGATGGCCGAAGAAACCGAAACCAGGCTGCCGGAAGCCCACAAGGAAAATGCCGGCCTGAAGCTGGTGCTGGAGCTCGGGCCGTTGCTGGTCTTCTTCTTCGCCAATTCCTATGGCGAACGCCTTGCCAAATGGTTCCCGGCGCTGGGCGAGCTCGGCGGGCCGCTGTTCATCGCGACGGGCCTGTTCATGGCTGCGACGGTGATCTCGTTGGTGGCGTCCAAGATCATTGTCGGCAAGCTGCCATTGATGCCGCTGGTCTCGGGCGTCGTGGTACTCGGTTTCGGCGGCCTGTCGATCTGGCTGCAGAACGAGATGTTCATCAAGATGAAGCCGACGATCATCAATGCAATGTTCGGAATTGTCCTGCTCGGCGCACTGCTGTTCGGCCGCTCGCTGCTCGGCTACGTCTTCAACTCGGCCTTCCAGCTCGACCAGGAAGGCTGGAACAAGCTGACACTGCGCTGGGGCCTGTTCTTCATCTTCCTCGCGGTGCTCAACGAAGTCGTGTGGCGAAATTTCTCCACCGATACCTGGGTGACCTTCAAGGTCTGGGGCACGATGCCGATCACCATTCTGTTCACGCTCAGCCAGATGCCGCTGATCATGAAACACTCGGTCGAGGTCAAGGAGTGACGGCGACCACCGTTCCTCCGCAACCACGCAACCGCGGGCTCGTCGCCGCGCTCCTCGCATTCCTGATCGTGCTGGCCGTACAAGTCGCGGCCGAACGCCTCATGGGGCGGATCTGGATCTGCGAATGTGGATACGTGAAACTCTGGGAAGGCGGCGTCAACACGTCGGGTAATTCCCAGCATCTCAGCGACTGGTACACGCTGAGCCACATCATCCACGGCTTCCTGTTCTACTGGTTCGCATGGATGCTGTTGCGCGGTCGTTCCTTTGCCGCGCGCCTGGGACTGGCTGCCGTGATCGAGGCCGGATGGGAGGTCCTGGAAAATTCGCCCCTGATCATCGAGCGCTATCGCACGGCGACCATGGCGCTCAATTATTTCGGCGATTCGATACTCAATTCGGCGATGGACACGATCTGGATGGCCGTGGGCTTCCTGCTCGCCTGGCGCCTGCCGGTATGGCTCACCGTGATGCTCGCCATCGCCGCCGAACTGCTCGCCGCCTATGTGATCCGCGACAATCTCACGCTCACTGTCCTCATGCTGGTCTGGCCGGTGGATGCGATCAAGGCCTGGCAGGGCGGCGGTTAGGCTGCTTCGAGTTGCTCTATTTCGGACAGCTCCTGTTTCAATGCTGCCGCGCTGATCTTGAGATCATATCCCGCCTGCATATTGAGCCAAAGCTCAGGCGTTGTATTGAAAAACCGACCAAGCCTGAGCGCCGTGTCGGCACTGATGCCGATCTTTTCCGCCACGATCCGCTCGATGCGCGTGCGCGGCACGTGAAGCTTCTTGGCAAGTGCGTAGGCGCTCATATCGAGCGGTTCTAGATATAGCTCCTTTAGAATCTCGCCGGGGTGGATGGGGGGCAGATTGCTAACACCCATGATCTAGTCTCCGATAGTACCGCGCTTGGCTAATGATAGTCTGTGATCTCGACGTCTTCGGGGCCTTGCTCTGTCCAGACGAAACAGATGCGCCATTGCTTGTTGATGCGAACGGAATGCTGGCCTTCCCGGTCTCCTGAAAGTTTCTCCAGCTTGTTGCCCGGTGGAGATCGAAGATCATTGATGTTCGTCGCGTAATTCAGGAAATTGAGCAATTGTTGAGCCGTCGTATCAAGTCAGGGGGAAACCCTTGCGCACCGAGCCATCATCGATCGACTTTGTCAGCTTGTCCTTGAACGATACAATCATGAGCAAAGCCCGACAACAACAAAGGTATCATAAAGCGATACCAGCGCTTCGTCAACCAAAACGTATCAACTAATGATACTAACTCCGCGCCCGGTCCAGTGCTTCCTCGATCTTCGGCAGCAACTGGTTCTTGACGCTGTCATCCGTGAACGGCCCGACATGCTTGTAGAGGATGACACCTTCCGGGCTGACGAGGAAGGATTCCGGGATGCCGTAGACGCCCCAGTCGATGGCCGCGGTGCCCTTGGGATCTACGCCGATGGCGCGGAAGGGATTGCCGAGTTCGCCGAGAAAGGCGAGCGCGTTGTCGTTGCGGTCCTTGTAATTGATGCCGACGACATTGATGCGCGGGTCCTGTGAGAGACCGAGGATAATCGGGTGTTCCTGCCGGCAGGGCACGCACCATGACGCCCA
>Ga0164290_1002699_pt1 | contig 10950 bp, 7 predicted proteins | sample Micstemetagenome_FD_108782 | JGI IMG/M metagenome (GOLD analysis project Ga0164290, IMG submission 108782) | Contaminated culture microbial community from soil near Moab, Utah, USA - Microcoleus steenstrupii SON62 (Illumina Assembly) | ecosystem: Environmental > Terrestrial > Soil > Soil crust...
GCAGCGGTACAGCGTGGGATGGCGCATCAGGCCGGCGAAGGTCGCATAGCCGCCGTAGCTGGCGCCGGCGATGCAGGCCTTGTCGCTGGCGATGCCCTGCTGCTGGGCCCAGCGCAGCGACTCGGCGATGTCGTCCTGCATGCCCTCGCCCCATTGCTTGTAGCCGGCCTCGAGCAGGCGCCGGCCGTAGCCTTCGCTACCGCGGAACTCGGGCTCGATGACGAGGTAGCCGCGCGACGCCAGGAACTGCGTGTAGCCGGCGTAGGCGTTCCAGCTCCAGTAGCTGCCGCGCGCGTTCGGGCCGCCGTGCACCAGCACCACGGTAGGCAGCGGCTTGGCCGGTTTGACGCCCGGCTTGTGGCCCGGCGGGTAGGTGATGTAGACCGGCATCTCCAGGCCGTCGCGCAGCTTGATGCGCTGGAAGTCCATGCGCCCCATCTGCTCCGGCTTGATCTCGGGGCGAGCACGACCGACGCGCTGCCACTGATCGCCCTTGGCGCGGTAGACCAGGTACTCGCCGGGCTCGCGGTCGGACTCCGAGATCACCAGCGCGACCATGTCGTCCTGGCCGCAACGGCGGCACTGCACCGTGTTGACGCGGCCGGGCAGCAGCGTGTCGACCTTGCTCTGGAACGCCTTCATCGCGGCGTCGAACCAGACCGTCTGCGCCGCATCGGTCACAAGGCGCAGGCCCAGCGGGCGACCCTTGCGCTCGCTGATCAGGCCGCCCTGGAAGTCGAAGCCCGGCGTGCTCACCAGGGCCTCGCGCTCCGGCTTGCCCTTGGCCAGGTCGAAACGGATCAGCACCGCCACCGCATCGGGGCCGCGGCGCTCGCTGACGTAGAGCGTGCCGTCGTTGTCGACGAAGCGGGGCGTGAACGGCAGGTCGAGCAGATTGCCGTCACCGATGCGCTGCCAGTCGCTGCTGCCGGGCTTGCGGTAGTAGATGACGCCCTTGAGCTCGTCGACGCTGATGGCGACGCGCGGCTCGCCGGCCGGGTCGAACATCCACTCGGCGGCGCCGGGCGGGCTGTTCAGTTCGTCGAAGCCGCGCACGACGCCGCTGTTGACGTTCAGCAGCATCGGCTTGGTCGACGCCACGTCGCCGGCGGTGGTGTAGCGCATCTGGCCGACGATGACGGTGTCGTTGCGCTCGCCCGGGGCGAACGCCGGCACCTTCAGCAGGCCGTGGTCCCAGCTCAGGCTGCGGTCGCTCTTGCCCTCGGTGGCGGAGGCGGTGCGCCGGATCAGCGTGCGCAGGTTCTCACCGTCGCGGTCGACGGCGAACAGGCCGCTGGGCTCGTGGCCGCGCCCGCCGCTGCCCAGCGACAGGTTGACGACGCTGAACAGCAGCCGATCGTCGTTGACCCAGTCGATGCTGACCACGTCCAGGCCCTCGATGCGCGCCGCCTGCGTGGGCGGCTTGGCGCCGGTGAGGTCGAACACATAGAGCGTGCGACGGCCGGTCAGCTTGGCGGTGGTCACCGCCAGGTAGTTGCCGCTCGGGCTGAGGTCGACCTCGTTGAACTCGGCCGGCGCGAAGAAGGCGCGGGCCGGCGGTGCGGCGGCGGGGGCCGGGCTCTGCGCCGGCGTCTGGCCGACCAGTAGCGCCAGCAATAGCGCGCCCAGGTGGTTGCGGACTTGCATGGAGGGTCTCCGTTCTTGGACGGGCGGCAGTATGCGATGCCCGCACCGGCGCCTCATGGTGGGCTGCACGAATGGCAGTCCCTGGCGCACGGAACGCCGATTTGCGCGCACCAGTCACCGACAGGCTTACATCTCGATACCCGGCGCTCCAGCAAACGTGGGGGTGGGAGTGGATTTCCACTATTCAGGGGAGGGCAGCCGGCGGCGTCACTTTCTACATTCCGCCGTACCGGGCCGCTTCGGTCCGAGGGAGCGGAACATGCAGATCCCAAGCCTTCGCACCGCCTGGCGCGGCGCACTCCTGATCAGCCTGGCTTGTTCGCCAGCCTTGGCGCAGAACGGTCCCGGCATGGCGGTGCAATGGCGCAGCACCGGTGGCGGCTTCACGGCCTTGCCGTTTGCGCCCTGGTCGGGCTACTCGTTCCCGAACGGCGTCTGGGTCCATGGGGATTTCAACGGGGACGGTCGCGCTGACGCGTTGCATGTCGTTCAGGGCGCCGACTATGTGCACACCTGGATGAGCAATGTCGCCGGCAGCTTCGACGTCGGCAGCTTCAGGCCTTGGGCCGGCTACGGCATGCCCAACGGACGCTGGATGGTTGGCGACCTCAATGGCGACGGTCGCGCCGATCTCGTCCACCTGGTGCAAGGCACCGACTACGCGCACACCTGGCTGAGCAATGGCAATGGCTCGTTCCGCGTCGGCACCTTCCGGCCCTGGGCCGGCTACGGCATCCCGAACGGCGAATGGCTGATGGGCGATATCAACGCCGATGGCCGCGCCGACCTCGTGCATGTCGTCAACGGTGCCGATTACGTGCACACCTGGACCAGCAACGGCGCCGGGGGCTTCGCGGTCGGCACCTTCAGGCCCTGGGCTGGCTACGGCATGCCCAATGGCCGCTGGATGATCGGCGACCTCAATGCCGACGGCAGGGCCGACCTCGTGCATGCGGTCAACGGCGCTGACTACGTGCATAGCTGGATGAGCAATGGCAACGGCACCTTTGCCGTCAGCAGCTTCAGACCCTGGGCCGGCTACGGCATTCCGAACGGCGAGTGGATGCTCGGCGACATCGACGGCGACCGCCGTGCCGACATCGTTCACGCGGTGGCCGGTTCCAACTACGTGCACACCTGGCGGTCTCTGGGCAATGGCAGCTACAACGTCGGCAGCTTCGCCGCCTGGGCCGGCTACGGCATTCCGAACGGTCGCTGGCTGATGGCCGATGTCAATGGCGACCGTCGAGCCGACCTCGTGCACCTGGTGCACAACGCCGACTACCTGCATGTCTGGCAGTCCAATGGCAATGGCAGCTTCGCGATTGGCACCGCCAGGCCCTGGGGCGGCTACCCGATGGGGGCCACTGCCAGCGGTACTTGGCTGGCGGCCGACTTCAACGCCGACGGCCGAGCCGACCTGCTGCATGTGTTCGCCATCAGTCCGCAACGCAACCTGCGTGTCTCGCGGCACAACGTCGCGACCCTGACCGAGGCGGATGCCGAGCGCATCCTCACCGACATGACGGTGGTCGCGCTACGCAACGACAACCCCACGGACCGCACCTGCCTGGTTCGCTACGTGCGCAACGGTGGCGTCGGCAACTTTGCCGCGCCGAACGCAGCCGGCAACGTCAACACGCAGGCCGACTTCAATGCGGTGATCGGCATCGGCGCCGAGGTCAAGGTGGTGAACCAGATCAACTGGTGCGCGACGGTGGGCACCGGCATCATCGGGTGCGCGCCGGTACCCGGCGGCTCGATGGCAGTGGTGCGCTTCACCGCGGCGCGCGAGGGGACGTTGTGGCTGCACGAGCACGCGCACAACCGCGGTCGGAACCACCGCAACGATGTCTCGGCGGTGATGAACCCCTTCATCACGGCGACCGCGCTGGGCCTGGACCAGGCCGAATGCAACGCGCTGCGTTGACCTCAAGGGAGAAACACATGAACCGCATCCATACCCTGTCGCTGGTCGTTGCCACGATGGCCTGCGCGGCCCTGCAGAGCTTCGCCCAGCCGTCCCCGACCGCCACCTTGCGCTGGAGCGCCGCCGAGATCGAGCACCTGGCATCGCGCATGTACTTCGAGGGCGTGCCGGTCGATGTCGTGCAGAGCTTCCCGCCGGCGATCGCCGTGCCGGTGCTCAAGCGCCTGCTTGCCAACCCCGAGAAGTCGGCCAGCTGGCCGAATGCTGCCGGGATGCTGGGCCTCGTCGGCAGCGCCAGCGACGCCGCAACCTTGATCGCCCTGATCGAGGCGCCCACGCCCGCTGGTGCCGACGCGCTGGCAGTGCAGCGAGCACGCTCCAGCGCATTGATCGGCCTGGGCTATCTCGTCAACCGCAATGGCAGCCCCGATGCGCTGCGTTATCTGCAGGAGGGTCTGAGTCCCGGCGCCTGGTCAAGGCGTGCTGCGCAGATCGATGGCTTCGGCTCCGCCGATGAACGCGAGCAGCAGCTCGGCACCCTGAGCGCCCTGGCGCTCGGCGTGTCGGGCAAGCCGCAGGCGTTGGAGGCGCTGAGCCAGGCCGAGCGCCAAGGCCGCTCTCAGCTGCCACTGCAGGAAGCCATGGACACCAACAGGGCAATCGCCAGCGGCGGCCTGCTGGGTTACTACAAGCTGCAGGCGCGACCGAATCTGCAGCTGCTTCGCCCCGGGCAGGTGCTGCCGCGCGGTCCGGCCGCCTCGGAGTCCGGCGGGCTGGGTGTGCCCTTGGTCTTCGCCGGGCGTCAGGGCCGGGCATTGCCGTCCCGCGGCGCCCAGGGCGTGCTGACGGCCCCCCGCGGCCCGGGGGAAAGCCTGCCGCCTGGCGGTTCGGGCGAGATGCTTCGCGAGCCGCAGGAGGGCGAGTTCCAGCCCGGCGCACCTCCGCCGGCATCGGCGCCGCGCTGAACGCCGCTACTTGCCGATGCAGAAGCGCCCGAAGATCTCGCCGAGCAGGTCGTCGGCGCTGAAGCGGCCGGTGATGGCCTGCAACGACTCGTGGGCCAGGCGCAGTTCCTCGGCGACGAGGTCCAGCGGCGGCATCGGCAGCGCGACGAGCTCGTGGGCGCGCTGCAGGTGCTCGGTGGTTGCGGCCAGCGCGCGCACATGGCGCTCGCGGGCGATGAACAGGCCCTCGGGCACCGACTGCCAGCCGGCGCGGCGCAGCAGCTCCCGGCGCAGCGCGTCGAGCCCGGCACCGGTCTGTGCGCTGAAGGCGATCGCGCCGTCGGGCAGCGCGGTCTGCGGCGCCGCATCGCGCTTGTTGTAGGCATGCAGCAGGTGACGATCCAGGTGACCGTCGTGTGCGGCGAGCCGGGCGCGGATGCGTGCGTCCTCCTGCTGGTAGCCGGCCTCGTGCAGACGTGTCAGGTCGTGCAGGAACAGCACCACGTCGGCGTCGGCGATCGCCGCCCAGCTGCGCTGCACGCCGATCTTCTCGACCAGGTCGTCGGTGTCGCGCAGGCCGGCGGTGTCGGTGATGTGCAGCGGCACGCCCTCGATCTGGATGCTGCTCTGCAACGCATCGCGGGTGGTGCCGGCGATCGGCGTGACGATGGCGAGCTCCGCGCCGGCCAGCGCGTTGAGCAGCGCGCTCTTGCCCACGTTTGGTTGGCCGGCCAGCACCACCTTCAGGCCTTCGCGCAGCAGCGCACCTTGCTTGGTTCTCCCGGCGATGCTCGCGAGGCGCTGCTGCAGGCCGGCGAGCTGGCCGAGCACATCCGCCTGCTGCACGAACTCGACATCCTCTTCCTCGGGGAAGTCCAGCGTCGCCTCGACGAACATCCTCAGGTGCACGAGCGCGTCGGCCAGCTGCGTGACCTCGCGGCTGAGCGCGCCGTCGAGCGCCCGCGCGGCGCTGCGCGCCGCCGTCTCGGTGCTGGCGTCGATCAGGTCGGCGACCGCCTCGGCCTGCGCCAGGTCCAGCTTGCCGTTCAGGAACGCGCGCTGCGTGAACTCGCCCGGCTCGGCCAGGCGCAGGCCCGGCATGGCCTCCAGGCAACGCGCCAGCAGCAGTTGCAGGATCACCGTGCCGCCGTGGGCCTGCAACTCCAGCACCTGCTCGCCGGTGTAGCTGTGCGGCGCCGGGAAGTGCAGCGCCAGGCCGTGGTCGATGGGTGAGCCGTCCGCCGCGCGGAACGCGCCGTAATGCGCGTGGCGGGGTTTCAGGCGCTGGCCGCAGATCGCCTGGACCAGTCCGTCGAGCGGCTCGCGCGCCGACACGCGCACGATGCCCACCGCGCCGCGGCCGGGGGCGGTGGCGATCGCCGCGATGGGATCAGCGCGCTGGCTGAGGCTCATGGAATGCCGAGCAGCTTGTGGGTCTGCAGCGAAAGCTTCCACTGCGGATGCGCTAGGCAGTACTCGATCGCGGCGCGGGTGTTCTTGTTCTTCAGCAGCCCGTCCATGGGCTGCAGGTAGAAGTTCTCGAAGTCCAGTTGCTCGAAGCGCTCGGGCATCGCCGCGGCCTGCGGGAACACCAGCTTGAGCTCATGGCCCTTCGTCAGCACCACGGGCGCATCCGCCTTCTGGCTGACGCAGATCCAGTCCAGGCCAACGGGTGCGGGCTGCGTGCCATTGGTCTCCACCGCCACCTCGAAGCCCTTCGCATGCAGGGCCTCGATGGCGGCTTCATCCAATTGCAGCAGCGGCTCGCCGCCCGTGCAGACGACATAAGGTCGGCCCCCAGGTCTCGCTGCGCTCGCCCGCCCCCCGAGGGGGGCTGACGGGCTTGGGGCGGCCCGGCGCCCGTCAGGGCTGCCACCGCCCGGCCAGCGCGACGCCACCCAATCGGCCAGCGCCTCGGGCGTGGCGAACTTGCCGCCGCCGTCGCCGTCGGTGCCGACGAAATCCGTGTCGCAGAAGTTGCAGACCGCAGCGGCACGGTCCTGCTCGCGCCCGCTCCACAGATTGCAGCCGGCAAAGCGCAGGAACACCGCAGGCCGGCCGGCCTGCGCGCCCTCACCCTGCAGCGTGTAAAAACATTCCTTGACCGCGTACGTCATGGCCGCAAGTGTCGCTGCGCCAGCGCGATCAGGCTCCCCAACAGCAGCACGCCGGCCGAGACCGCCAGCCCGGGCTGCAGGCCGCCGGCGCCGTCGGCGACCCAACCGACCAGCGTCGGGCCGGCGATCTGCCCGGCGGCGAAGACCACGGTGAACGCGGTGATGCCGGCGGGCCAGGCGCTGGCGTCGAGGTTGTGGCGCACCAACGCGGTGGTCGACGCCACCACGGCCAGGAACACCGCGCCGAACAGCAGGCCGGAGGCCAGAAGCAGCGCCGGCTGCCGGCTCAGCACCGGCAGCAGCGTGGCCAGTGCCAGCAACGCGTTCAGCAGCGCCATCGGCCGGCCGTCGCGGTAGCGCGCCAGCAGCGGCGCCCACAGCCAGGACGAGGCCACCGTCGCCATGCCCAGCAGCGTGTAGAACACCGCCACCTGCAGCGGCCCCACGCCCTGCTCGCGCAGCATGGCGACGATGAAGGTCATGTAGCCGATGTAGCCGAGGCCGAAGCAGAGGTAGCCGGTGAGGCCGAAGCCGAAGTCGCGCCAGCGCCAGCCGCCGGACCGTGCCGGCTGCGCCGTCACCGCGCCCTCGTCCAGGCTGCGGCTGCCGGCGGCCATGAGCGCGCACGCGGCGGCCGCCAGCACGGCCAGCAGCCACCAGGCCTGTGGCCAGCGGGCGGGCTGCAGCAGCAGCGGCGGCAGCAGCAGGGATGCGGCGACGATGCCCAGCCCGGTGCCGCCGTAGTAGAGGCCGAGCACCAGCGTCGCCCGGGCCCCCGGCCGGCTGCCCAGGCGTGCGGCGAGCAGACCGCCGGCGACGAAGGTCAGGGCGCTGCCGGCGCCGAGCAGCAGCCGGCAGGCGTACAGCCAGGGCTCGCCGAGGCGGATGCCATGAAGTGCCAGCAGCAGCGCCGCGCCGAGCCCGCCGGCGATGAAGAGCCGGCGCGCCGGCCAGCGCCGCAGCAGCCAGGGCATCGCCAGCGCACCGAGCAGGTAGCCGGCGGCGTTGACGGTGTTCATCGCGCCGGCGGTGACATAGCTCCAGCCGAGTTCGCTGCGCATCGCCGGCAGCAGCAGCGCATAGGAAAAGCGCGCCAGCCAGAGCGACAGGGCGGCGCCCAGGGCGAGCGCGGCGGCGGTGGCGAAATGGGCGGGCATCGCCCTGCATGCTAGGGGTGCATGCAGGGTGCCATTCGTCATGCGGCGGCCCGAGCGCCTAGAGTTCGGCCCGCTCATGAAACTCATTGCCTCCCTGCTGCTGGCTGCGACGCTGCTGGCGCCCGCCCTTGCTGCCCCCGACGCCTCGGCACCGGTGAAGACCGACCAGGTCACGGCGCGCCTGCTCGCCCATGCGCCTGAGGGCGTGGCGCCGGGCAAGCCGCTGATGCTGGGCCTGCAGATCGACCACGCACCGCACTGGCACACCTACTGGAAGAACCCCGGTGACTCCGGCCTGCCGACGCAGCTCGCCTGGACGCTGCCGGCCGGCTTCGAGGCCGGCGCGATCAAGTGGCCGACGCCGAGCAAGCTGGCGGTCGGCCCGCTGGTCAATTACGGCTTCGAGGGTCCGCTGCTGCTGCCGGTGGCCGTGAAGCTGCCGGCGGTGCTGCCGCCGGGGCCGGTGAAGGTGCAGCTGGCCGCCAACTGGCTGGTCTGCAAGGAGCTCTGCATCCCCGAGTCCGGCGAGTTCACGCTCGAGCTGCCGCAGGGGCAGGCCATCAGCGGCCAGGCCGCCGCGTTCGAGCAGTCGCGCCAGCAGCAGCCGCAGGCGCTGCAGGCGGCCGTCTCGGCGCGCGTCGACGGCGACGCGCTGCTGCTGCGTGTGCAGGGCCTGCCCTCCGCCTGGCAAGGACAGGCGGTCAGCTACTTCGCCGGCGATGCCGGTGTCATCGACCACGCCCAGCCCGAGCAGGCGAGCTGGGACGGCGCGACGCTGCAGCTGAAGGTGGCCCTGAGCCCGCAGCGCAGCGAATCACCCGATCCGGTGAGCGCGCTGCTGCGCGTCGGCGACGAGGCCGGCGAGCTGCGCTTCGCGGTGCAGGGCGGCTGGCCGGCGACCACCGAGGTGGCGACGCCGGCGCTGCAAACCGCTCCGCCGCCGGCCGAGCCGCTGCCCGCGGCCGCCGGCACCGGCTTCCTGCTCAGCCTGCTGCTGGCTTTTGCCGGCGGCCTGCTGCTGAACCTGATGCCCTGCGTGTTCCCGGTGCTCAGCCTGAAGGCACTGGCCCTGGTCAACGAGGCGCCGCACGAGCGCCACGTCGGTGCCGCCGCCTACACCGCGGGCGTGGTGCTCAGCTTCCTCGCCCTGGCAGGGCTGCTGCTGTTGCTGCGCGACGCCGGCAGCCAGATCGGCTGGGGCTTCCAGCTGCAGGAGCCGCTGGTGGTCGGAGCCCTGGCGCTGTTGTTCACGCTGATCGCGCTGAACCTGTTCGGCGTGTTCGAGTTCGGCAACTGGGCGCCCTCCAGCCTGGCCGGCTGGCGCGCCCAGCGGCCGTGGGTCGATCAGTTCGCCACCGGCGTGCTCGGCGTCGCGATCGCGTCGCCCTGCACCGCACCGTTCATGGGGGCGGCGCTGGGCGCGGCGTTGACGCTCCCGGCCTGGCAGGGCCTGGCGGTGTTCGCCGCACTGGGCCTGGGCCTGGCGGCGCCGTACGCGCTGGTCGCGCTGTGGCCGCCGCTGGCACGGCTGCTGCCGCGCCCCGGCGCCTGGATGGCGCGCCTGCGCACGCTGCTGGCGTTCCCGATGCTCGCCACCGTGCTCTGGCTGGTCTGGGTGCTGGGCGTGCAGCGTGGGCTTGAGGCCAGCATCGCGATGCTGGTGCTGCTGCTGGCGCTGGCGTTCGCGGTCTGGGCCTGGGCGCAGCGGGGCATGGCCTGGCGCGTCAGCGCCTTGCTGGCCCTGGCCGGCGGTGCCTGGTGGTCGGCGCCACTGCTGCTGACCGACGTGCCGGCACCCGCAACCGCGACGCCGCAAGCCGCTGGCTGGCAGGCCTGGAGCCCCGAGGCGCAGGCGCGTCTGCTGGCCGAGGGCAAGCCGGTGTTCGTCGACTTCACCGCCGCCTGGTGCATCAGCTGCCAGTACAACAAGCGCACCGCGCTGGCCGACGCCGCCGTGCTGCAGGACTTCGCCGCCCGCGGCGTGGTGCTGATGCGCGCCGACTGGACGCTGCGCGACGCCGTCATCACCGCCGAGCTGCGCCGCCTCGGCCGCAGCGGCGTGCCGGTGTACGCGCTGCACGTGCCGGGCGCCGCGGCGCCGGTGCTGCTGCCCGAGATCCTTTCCGCCGCCGGCGTGCGCGAGACGCTCGCCAGCACCCTGTCGAAGCCGTCCTGAGGAGTTGTCACGATGAATCTGCTGCGTCGTCTGTTGATCGCGTCCCCGCTGCTCGCCACCGCGCTGGTGGTGCAGGCCAATGCCACCGTCGGCCAGCCGGCGCCAGCGTTCGCCGCCGTCGACGCCGCCGGCAAGCCGGTGAACCTGGCCGACTTCAAGGGACGCACCGTGGTGCTGGAATGGGTCAATCCCGGCTGCCCCTTCGTCAAGAAGCATTACGGCGCCGGCAACATGCAGGGCACGCAGAAGGCGGCGAGCGCCGACGGCGTGGTCTGGCTGACGGTGTCGTCGACAAACCCGTCGGCCTCCGACTACAAGAAACCGGCCGAGCTCGACGCCTGGATGAAGTCCCAGGGCGCCGCCGCGCTGACCGTGATGGACGACGACGGCAGGAACGGCAAGGCCTGGGGCGCGAAGACCACGCCGCACCTGTACATCGTCGACGCCAAGGGCATGCTGGCCTATGCCGGTGCGATCGACTCGATCCCGAGCGCGAACCCTGCCGACATCGCCAAGGCGACGAATTACGTCAGCCAGGCGCTGGCCGAGATCAAGGCCGGCAAGCCGGTCAGCAAGACCTCGAGCACGCCATATGGGTGCTCGGTGAAGTACAGCTGACGGCAGCTTCGCAGCTGGACAAAGGCGCAGCGGCGATAGAGCCCGCGGGGGCTGTCCACCCCCGCCCCGGACCCCGCTTTTCTTTGCTTGCGCCAAAGAAAAGGGGGGAAAAGAAAGGCGCCTCAATGCCGGCCCTGCCCTCGGGGCATGGGCCGATGCCACGGCTGCTGACATGGCAAGCACAGCCCGCGTTGCTGCCTGCGAAGACTCGGGCGCTAAGGCGACCCGGGTACGGGCCGCACAGACCAGCGAGAACCATCGCGGCCGCGCTGCGAGAGCAGGTCGCGACGGAGGACTTCCACGAGCCCGCCCGTGGCGTGCGAAGGCCAAGGCAGAAAGCCGGCGCGGGTACGCGCCGGAC
>Ga0164290_1002700_pt1 | contig 10946 bp, 6 predicted proteins | sample Micstemetagenome_FD_108782 | JGI IMG/M metagenome (GOLD analysis project Ga0164290, IMG submission 108782) | Contaminated culture microbial community from soil near Moab, Utah, USA - Microcoleus steenstrupii SON62 (Illumina Assembly) | ecosystem: Environmental > Terrestrial > Soil > Soil crust...
ATGTTGGCAGTTATACCCTCGGTGATCTGCAGCATCCGCCGCAGCGATTTCGCGCTCAGCACCGAGGGCTGACGCAACGGCGTGTTGCGCAGGATGGAGACCACGAGGGCCTCGAACTGTCCGTTGGCGGCCCTGCGGCCCAGCGTGAATTGCTCGAACCGGCGGGCCAGTTGCACGTCGCCGCTGATGGCTTCACGCGCCTCGTTGACGCCGAAGCAGACGAGCGAGATCCGCAGACGGTTACTGAGAAAGCGAAGGGTGTTGAGGACGATGCGTTGCTCGCGATAGGTTCCGGCGAGAATGTTGTGCACCTCGTCGATCACCAGCACCTGCACGCCGATCGCTTCCATGATCCGCAATGCCGCCTGCTCCATCTGGGCGATATCGGCCCGCGGCCGCTGCGGTGCGCCGAGCAGGGTCAGTAGTTCGGCGTAGAACCGCCGTTCGCCGGGCCGGCTGGTCATCTCCATCGCCAAAACTGGTGTCTTCAGTGTTCCCGTAAGCGAATTGAAGCGTGGCGGATGCTGGTCGCGGAAGCGCTTCATGATCATCGTCTTGCCCATGCCGCTGTCGCCATAGATAGCGACGGATGGCATGCGCGTTCCTCGCGGATGATCGAGGAGCCGGCTCAGCCGATCGAGCGCCTGCTTGGCGCGCGGGTAGAGCACCCAGCGGCGCAATCGTATCGCGCGAATGCGTCGCTCGTCCGTTTCAGAAAGCAGCGCCGCGGCGCTCGCGGTCAGGTGGGAGATCTCGTTGTTCATGCCAGCTCACTCCGTGTCCTCGACGAAGGGCACAGGTTTGCTGGAGTCGATACCGCGAAGCGAGCCCCATCCATTGTCATCCACGTTCGTTTTGGGCTTTCCTGTGCCGCCGCGTCGTACGGCTGCCGTCTTCTTGGTTGCTGCATCCACCAGTTCGCGCTGCGCGATTGCCGTGCCCACGATGGCGCGGGTATTGATTTCCTGTCGCCCTTTCGCCAGCAATGTGCGTCGCGCCGCCACGGCCTCATGAAGGGTGACCGAAGGTAGGGCCAAATCAGCATAACGGGCTTCCACGAAGTTGCCCGAAGGCCGCCGCACGAAGATACGGGCCATGTCGCGGGGATCGTATTTGACGATCAGACGACGGTTTGAGCGACCGACGTTGGCGCTAAGCGCATGCGACCAGTAGCGCAGCCCAAACAGATGAATTCCATTTGGCCGCAAGGTGCGCTCCTGTTCGGGCAGGAACGTCAGCCAGAAACGCATCCGATCTTGCGGCAGTCGCAGAGGAATCTCGCCCTCGTGCTCCCGCCAGACGGCAATTGGCGGACGGCCCAAACTGCTGTGGATCGACTGATGGTAGGAGCCGACAATATCGAGGGCGATGTAGCGCTCGAGTTCGCGCAAAGTGAGGGCCGAATGCCGCTTGGAATCGTATTCGCCAAGCTCCTGCGCGTTGCTGAACGTCGTGCCGGGCAGCAGGTGGAGCTTCCCCATCTGGGTGCCGATCAGACGCTCGATATGACCGCCGAAGCGCGGCTCACCCGCCGGTCGCCATTCGATCGCGATACCGGCATCCTGGCACCCCCTCTTGAAAGCGCGGCTCCTGAAGTCGGCGCCGTTGTCGACGTGCAGTGTTTCCGGCAGGCCGGCGACGGGCCACGGTTCGGTGATCTCGCGTTCGCGCAACCAGGCCGACTTGTCGAAGACGGAGTGCAGCAGGCACAGACTGGTCGACAGGCGGGAAGGCGCGTCCATCGTCAGGTAGAATCCCGTCACCATGCGGCTGCAGACATCCATGGCCAGCGTCAGCCAGGGCCGGCCGATCGGCTGCCGGGTTTCCTCGTCAACGACAAAGATATCCGCCTTCGTATGATCGACCTGAACGACCTGCAAAGGTCGGGAGGCGCCGAACACCCCAGGAACGGCCTGTGTCTGCTTCACGATCTCGGTTTCGCCCGTCGTTTGGCGCGCTTCTGCAGGTCGATGTCCTCCATACGAGCTTTGATAGTTCGGCGATTCGGCGGCTTGTGCCCGGCCGAGATGCAGTTCGTTTGCACATCCCGGACCAACTGCGAAACCGTCGGACGGTTTCGCGTCAGGTAGTATCTGCTGATCGTCGTGCGGATGATCTCTTCCCGCTGGTCATCCAGTACCCGGTGCCCCTCTGGACGACCGCGCTTGCGCTCCACCAACGACATGACCGTGCCACCGGCTCGAAACAGCTTGATAAGGCGATACGCGGTCGCTCGACTGATTTCGAGCTCGCTCGCAAGCAGTGCCACATCTCCGGCGGTCATCTTGCCAGTCCGGTGTTTGAGGAATTCCCGAATTGCGTCTGCGCGCCGGCGAGCTTCATCCCAAAGCGCTTCGTCGACCTCGTCGGGAAATGGGTCACTCATTGCAGAAACACCGTCGATTACGTCGACCGCCTAATTCTCACATTAGTGACAAAATCCAAGCTGGATTCTCAAATTAAGTGCCCATTCTCGAATTAAGTGCCACGCCAACCCATTGAAAGCACTGGTGTAGAAATCTCATCATTAAATGCCAAACGACACTTTGATCGAGACCTACTGGGGAACTGATCGACCGAGGGATCGCACATTATTGGAGCCGCCGATGAGCCTGTCGGTGCCCTTATGACGACCTTGGCTCCCTCAGGAATATTGCGGATCGCGGCTCCGACGCCTTGAGGGTAAACCTGTCCTCTCAGGTAGACACGAAGCGGCTTCCATAGTTGGCTGCTGCCTCGACTTCGGCGAGGCGAGCGCTTCCAACGCCATGCGTCTTCACCCCGGTTGAGGAGAACCGTCGCGAAGTATTACGCCGGACTGGATCACAGCCAGCAAACGACCTCAATCTGCATCGTTGATGACGAGGGCAAGACTGTTGCCGAACGGAAGGTAGCGCCGTGCCCAGACCGATTGATGAGGCGCTTGAGCCGTTCACGGTAATCCGCGCAGGACTGAAACCGCTCCGCTGTTGGCCTGGCTATGGAATAGATTGAAGGAACGCGGCCTTCCCATCGTCTGCATGGATACTCGCCATGCCTGCGGCCATAAATGATGCCTGTTAACACGGACCGCAACGACGCCATTGGCCTGGCGCAGATCGTTCGTACTGGTTGGTGCAAGGCGTTTACGTGAAATCGACGGCAAGCCACGAAGCTCAGGCCCTCCTTGCCAGTCGCAGCCAATTTGTGCGAACCGGTTTCAACATAAAAGAACCAGACCGATGTACGCACCCAATGACGCTTATAGTCCAGGAGGATCGGTGCCGAGGGCTGCCCTGCTGTCCGCACTTCACCGTTTATTTACCATCCAAAGCTATCCATGCCGATGAATGCTTTCTGAACCCCGCGCTCAGCGATGGTTCAGCCCTGCAGGGCAATTATCCAACACGAAAGGGCCGCGGTGCCTGTTGAGAGGGAAATCAATGAAAATCATCGGTTCATTAATTGGAATATTTTGCATCGCGACAGCTGCGCAGGCAGACGATATCTCGCTGGGTATTCCGGGCTACGGCGGCAGCGGCTGCCCCGCAAACAGCGTGTCGGCGACACTCAGCCCAGACGCCAAGGCGCTCAGCCTGCTGTTTGACGAATATGTCGTACAGGCCGGTGGAGAGACCGGTAAGTCGCTCGACCGCAAGACCTGCAACGTCGCTATCCCGGTCCATGTACCGCAGGGTCGTAGTGTTTCGGTTCTCAATGTCGACTATCGTGGGTTTAACCAGCTTCCACTGGGCGCGCGTTCAACTTTCAATGTCGAATATTTCTTCGCCGGTGCACGCGGCCCAGCTTTCATGCAGACGTTCAAGGGTCCGAAGGAAGAAGACTATCTCATCACCAATGACATCGTGGCGGATGCAATGGTCTGGTCCGGCTGCGGCGAGGACGTAATCCTGCGCACCAATTCCAGTATTCGTGTGAGCACCACGAAGAACAAGGAAGCCATGGCCACTGTTGACACCCAGGACGTCAAGGCGGCGATTGTCTATCAGCTGCAATGGAAGACATGTAAGTAGCCCAAACCGGCGCCGTGGCGGCATCGTGCTGCCACGGAACCGCTGCTGCGAGGACGCATTTGCGTTTCATAGCCTCCCGATGGACGACGGTTGTGCTTTTCGCTGCCGGGCTAAGCCCGGTGGCACAGCAGGCCCATGCCATCAATGGCTGCGCCGATGGGACCTACTCTGTCACTGCGTCCCCCGATGGCAACGCCACCAGCTTCCTCTTTAACGATCTGCGCGCGACGAGCGACAGCAACACTGGCAGTCGGCGTGCAAAATGCCGCGTCTCCGCGCCGGTCATGCAAGACAAGGGCTACTCCGTATTCGCCGTCGATTATCGCGGCTTCGGCGTCAAGGACGCCAGCCAGTCGATTTCGCTGAGCGAGGGCCGAAGGCGGCTTTTCGACCCCAGCGGACCCTATGCCCGGGACTTCCAGATCAGCCAACGAATGGGAACCAAGAACGGTGCACCGCTCAATTTTTCCTTGCTGCTAACTGCCAATGGCGATCCCGGCGATCTGCGGCCCGCGGAAATGTATCTCGATTCCATCGATATAGCCGGGATCGGTTTCACCACTGATCAAGATGTGCAGCAATCGCTTAACAGCCTTGCGACACAGCGGCGCGCGATCATGACCAGATCCTATTTCGCTTCGGGTAAGTTGATCGGCCTCGACGAGCCCCTCGGCGAACAGGGAAACTATGTCGCGACGTTCGCAGACACCGATGCAACGAGCGGACTGAAGGCGCGATGGCATACGAGCGACGCCGTTAGCTTCGCCGGCGGCATCGCGCTTTTCCATCCCGGCCGCTCGGTAGCGGATGCGGATGGCGCAGTGCTGCTCGCCGCTTCGGCGCGCTACACCTATCCGTTCGACACCTCCTTGAATGCGTTCGGCGAACTGGGCGGATGGGGATCCCCGAATATCAGAGCTTCCTACAACCGCAGTTACATGAACCGCGATACGCTCGTTTCGCGTCAGATGCAGTCGGCGGGATCGCTATTTGCGATCTATGCGCGGCTGGGTGTCGCCTACACGCCCGATGATACAAATCAGTTCTCGGTATCTGCGCGGCTTGCCCACTCGATGTTCGCCGTCGCCTCGTCGCGCGAGGATCCGAGCAACGGCAACCTGTTTGCCGCTCATGTGTCCGGCGGCACGACCACATCGGATACCGCCGACGTCATGGCGATGTGGACGAAAGCCTGGTCGGCTGAAATCGATGCGTCAGTCTTCGTCATGCTCGGCCATGAGTTCGGGAACGACGATGCCGTTGATGCCCGGATCGATTGGGTCGGCAAGAAGAGCGGGTCCTGGGAAGCACGATATTTCAGCACGGTCGGACTTCGCCTCGGCTGGACTTTGCAGGAGAACTGGGCACTTATAACCACGGCAGGCGTCACGCTGCACCAGAACGACGAGGCCGCCGCCGACTGGAACGCTGGTCTTGAGTTCAGGACAAAATTCTAGACTTATACCCATCCATCTAGGTCATTCCGATGGCGCCTTTGATGGCATTTCAACTTATGACGCCGTTGCTCGGTATAGTGCTGGCGCTGCGTGGTCATTCCGCCACGCGCCAATGGGTTGGAACGGCCGGACGCCGATGCGCCAAGTCAGCGTATCACCACGTTGTGGCGATCAACGCCGATGTCCTGATGAAATGACAAGTCACTACTGGCGATGGGCAACGATCCTTGGTCGAGACAGCAATCGCCGCTACAAATCGATCATTGGAAATGGGTTGCGGGCGCACTCATTCGGAGCGCAGCAGACGGAAGTCGCCATGGGATGCACGGTCCTCGATTGAGTGCTGGCATGCGTCCGCCCGAACTCCGTCCGCTGTAAAACCGTCACCGCATAGCAATCGCGTCAAAGACAGAATCCGTTCTATCAACGACTGATGCACCAACGCTACGATGAGCCGAAAATTCTCTCTCTCAACTAGACCAGTTACGTCTCGTGGGCGCTGATGTCGCACAGGGGCCGGGGTGCGGGGCGTCCGCATCACCCAAGCTTTCTTTGGAGGCAATCATGAGGTATTTGGACCGGTTGATCCTTGGGCACGAGCAGTGGGCGCTAAAAATCGAGCTTGAGCCCACTCTCGCAGAAATCGAACTTGGCCGGCTCCGACTCCGTGTCGTCTGCAAAGGTGGCCTTGACCCACTGCTCGCAGCTATCACTATTTGTGCTCTGGTCCCAGACGAGGTTTGAGGTCGAACTGGGCTTGATGCCACTACCGATGTCAAAATAGCCCCAGTCTTTTTTGTTTTCTGATACGAGTATTCCGGTAATCGCAACCTTGGTCGTGTTGGTCGCTGTGAACGAAAACTCGTCTGCATGTGCGGAGCTGGCGACGACTGCTTGTCCTGCAATACCCAGAACCATTGCGGCAATGCCAACGCGAATGCTGTCGAAATTCATGTGTCTTCCTCGTTGATGTGGTTCGATGGCGAGCTGTCTTGCACATGCTGGATTGGAGAGTGCTATCACCAATCTTGATTACACTCGGTGACTTCGCACCAGCCATCTGTGGATGTCCGCTTCACGCACTCAGCGAGCGCGCGTTTCTCCGCAGCGCGCCTCTTGCCGTAGTTGTAAGAATAGCCGTTGCTGCCCTCGTCAGACTCCGCGATGCATCCCCAAGCGCGTGCCGATGTTGAGGCGGATGCCATCACAAGCGTTATGGTTGCTGTGGTCAATGAAAGTTTAATGATATTCATGGTTCCCCTTGTGTGCCGCCACGAGCAGCTGTCGATCCATAGGGCCATTATCGTCTACACTACAAGGTGTCTCTCGATCGGTTGTGGATATTCTTTTCGACACGGTTAATTGCAGATACCAGCGCTTCGATGTATTCCGGACGCGGCCCAGTTCGTTGGATAGCTGGCTGCGTTCGCAATAGCCGGTGGGAAGGAGGCGCGCGGAACGCCTTAGCTCTCTGGCGAGAGATGCGGATAATGGGTTTTACGGGACAAAGCGGCGTCGTCTCATAATTGGCCCAGCGTCGCCGTCTGGCAGAGAAGGCCACCCAAAGCGGGCTCGCGCGAACTCCGTCGGCGCGGGGCGTTGCCCGCCTGATGACGACGGCACGCGATGATCTGACGAGGACCGAAGCGATTTTGGTGGCTGCGATCGAAGTCAATGTCCCGGAACTCGAAGTTGCCCGAACAGTCATTGGCGACTTCCAATCTATGATCCGCGCAAAGACAGCGACAAAGCTTGCTGGATGGCTTGTCGCGGCCAAAACCACCTTAGTCGGATCGTTTGCAAGCGGCGTCGGGAGGGACATTGCCGCAGTCCGGAACGCTATCCTCTCCCCATGGTCCAACGGGCAAACCGAAGGGCAGATTACACGCCTGAAACTCATCAAACGCCAGATGTATGGACGCGCCAAACTCGATCTGCTGCGGGCAGGATTGATCGGCGCAACGTAGCCATTCCGCTTCAGCAAATATGCGTCAGAGCCGAGTAGCTACCCCTGTGCTCCGGTGCAAGTCGAGCGCGTCTCAAGACAAACGCCCATCGACTTCCTGGCCTATAATCGCGTCGATCACGCCCTTAGTAGCACAGCTCGGGCTTTTGCCTGCTCGACAGGTGCAGCACGATCATTGAGATGGAAGACGAGATGGCCAAGACAACTATTCGCGGATATCGCGAAACGCCCGTAAATGTAGCAGCGTCGAACTCGACATGGATCATTGCACAGGGTGCATTGTTGAACACGGAGAGCTACGGAATTCACGAGAACGCTGAATCGCACGACAACACATACATTGTCAAAGGGACAATCACCACCCCCTCCAACTATCCTTCCCTCTATTTGCAGGGTTCGAGTGTCAAGGTGCTAATAGCCGAAACTGGCGAGATCTCGAGCGATATCCGTATGGAGGGCGTCGGCGCAACGCTGGATAATTACAACGAAATATTGGGGCGAGTATGGGTCCGCAACAAAATCGTCAACCACGAGGGAGCCCGTATCGAGGACGAACGCGGCGGCGCCGTTGCCATTCTCCAAAGCCTTGCGGGGGAACATTCAAAGCTCGTCAACCACGGCGTCATTCGTTATCTCGGCGAGGTGAGTGCTTCGGTCGCTGGCGGATACGGCGATGACACGATCGTGAATCGGGGCAAGCTCGGGGGGCACGTCACGATGGGAAGTGGCGATGATCGTTTCGTCGGCACTGGGGGAAGCGTCAAGGGAGGCTTGGATGGGGGCAACGGGGACGACACCATCGTCCTGCACGGCATGCGTATGACTGCTCACGCGCACTACGGCTCGGATATATTAGGTCAGCACGGAAATGACACGATCAAGCTGACAAATGCCAAACTGGCCGACAGCACCGCCGTTGCCGGTGGCGTCGGTCACGACACATTCATCATCGACAATGCCGAATACCAGATACGGGAGTTTGCCGGCGAGCACGAGGATACCGTCAAGACATCGGTGACCTACGAGATTCCCGCCAATGTCGAAATCCTGATCCTGACGGGGAAAAGGAACATCAGCGCTTTGGGGGGCGAAAGCTCGGATGACTTGAGGGGCAATTCTGGCGACAACATCCTGCGCGGGCGCGGCAGCTTCGACGACCTCAATGGCGGGCGTGGCAATGACCGGCTGTTCGGCGGCACGGGAGGGGATGTGTTCGCGTTCCGGACCGGCCACGGCAAGGACGTCATCGAGGATTTCACACAGGCCGAGTTCGACGTCGTATCCCTGAGCGATTGGAAGGCGATCAAGGACTTCAGCGACCTGATCAGCAATCACGCCAGCAATCATGGAGACGACGTCTGGCTCACCGCCGGCAGCGACCGGCTGATCATCCGAAACATGCAGAAGAACGAACTCCAGGAGGGCGACTTCTTCATCATGTAGCCGGCCCTATCCGCCCTCGTTCATAGTAGCACCGCATGGTGATCGTGGGCCGGATTCGATGCAGTGCCCATCATCGAATGACGTCCTGATTGCTGAGGGAAAGGCGTTGGCGCCGCACGTGCCGATCTTTGCCGGTGACAACAAGGGCTCGTCCTTCAACATCTTGCCGCATAGGCGAGAACCCAGCGATTGATTGTACTGTGAGCGACCTCGAAACCGCGCTCGCGGAAACATTGGGAGCGGCAACTTCCTCGTCGACGGTCAACGGTTCGTTAAACACGAAAATTTGCGACAGGCCCGGAATAAAGCAGCAGTGCGAAAGCGTGACGAACCTGAGGGGCGACACCTCGATGCTGATCAGACCGTCCGACTCACTGCGCCATTGAAGGCGCAAACTGATTGGGCAATCGGCATCGCGGATCCTTATCGTCGCCAACGGTCAATGACCGCGCTGACAGGCCGGACATATGATTGCACCGTCCGATGGAGAGTTACGCGACGAAAACCTTGCTAACCAGGCCGTTCCACATATGAGTCAGAGTGCATTTTGAGATTATCGCCCGAAAAAATCAAGAGGCGAGCCCAGTCCTGATATCGGAAATGGCTATCCTGCAGCCCCATAGGCGGCGATGACTGCGGCGATTTGCTGGGAGTTCATGGCTTCCAGCTGGGGTGCTGTGAGTGCGCTTAGCTGGTCGCGGGCGAGATTGGCGATACCTGCCGTGGTTAAACCTGACATTGCAGCAGCGCTGATTGCGGCAATGTCCTCCCTTGAGAAAGTTGCGAGATTGGCCGGGCTGAGCGACGAGAGTTGCAGCGCGGTCAGGCCTGCGACCTGAGACGAAGTCAGCGCTTCCGCCTGAGTCACGCTTAGCGTTGCGATCTGCCCGGTGGTGAGCCCGCCGATCGATCTGGGATGGATCGCGGAGATTTGATCCGTGGAGAATGCGGCGATCTTGGATGTACCGAGCGCGGCGAGCTGTAATGGATTGAGGGCAGATATTTGCGCATGGCCGAGTACGCCCAGTTGCTCGGAGCCGAGTGCGGTCAATTGGTAGAATGTAAGGCTGGCGATCTGTCCTGGCGTCAGTGCAGATGTCTGATTAAGATCGAGTGCTGCGATATTTGCCGTAGACATTCCCGGAAGGGCGGCCGTGCTGATGGATTCAATGTCTTCTGGTGAGAAGGAAGCAAGCTGGCTGGCGCCGAGCGCGCCGATCTGGGAGGCGGTCAGCATCCCGATCTGCGCAGCGGATAGGGCGTCAATCTGGTCGTTCTTCAAAGCCGTGATCTGGAAGCTGGTGAAGCCGGGAATTGCTTTCAGGCTCAAGGCCGCGACCTGTTCGGAAGACAGGTTTGCGACAATTTCAGTCGAAAGAGCCGCCACCTGCGTGGCACCCAGCGCGCCAATCTGAGCATTGCTCAGCGCGCCAGCTTGCGACGGGCTCAGGGCCCAGAGCTGATCGGGTTTCAGGCCGGCAATCTGGGCGGGCAACAATGCGCCGATTTGTTCGACACTCAATGCTGAAACATTGCCGGCGGACAGTCCGGAAATCGCGGCTGGGTTGACCGTTGCTAGATCGGCGGCGGAGAATGTCGCCATATGCTCGGGTCTCAAGGCGCCGACCTGTGCGGCTGTCAACGCGCCGATCTGAGCGGCAGACAGTGAATCGACCTGATTCACGGACAGAGCGCTGATCTGGCTGGGGGTGACCCCTGGCATAGCCTTCGCATCAATCGCGCCGATCTGCTCGACTGAGAACGCGGAAATGTCGGCCGGCGATAGCACCGCAATCTGGCTGGCGTTGAATGCGCGTACCTGGGGCGCCGTCAATGCGGACAGTTGCGACGGCACAAGTGCCGCGACCTGACCTGGCTTGAGACCCGCCACTTGCGACGGCGTGAGCGCGCCGACCTGTTCGGCGATCAGCGAGGCGACATTGGCCTCGGAAAGGCCGGAAAGTGCCGATGGGCTGAGTGCCGCGATATCGGTGGCCGAGAACGTCGCCAGCATGTCGGTGCTGAATGCCGCGACTTGCGACTCCGTCAGGGCGCCAATCTGCGTCG
>Ga0164290_1002701_pt1 | contig 10943 bp, 12 predicted proteins | sample Micstemetagenome_FD_108782 | JGI IMG/M metagenome (GOLD analysis project Ga0164290, IMG submission 108782) | Contaminated culture microbial community from soil near Moab, Utah, USA - Microcoleus steenstrupii SON62 (Illumina Assembly) | ecosystem: Environmental > Terrestrial > Soil > Soil crust...
CGCTCGGGCACGGTCATCTCCTGCCGTCATGAAGGTCGTGCCGAGCTTCGACCGCGAGCGCGCGCACGGCGGCGTCGTGGCGGGCGTCGACGAGGCCGGGCGCGGGCCGCTCGCCGGTCCGGTCGTCGCGGCGGCGGTGGTGCTCAACCCCGCGCGCATCCCGAGCGGCGTCGCCGATTCGAAGAAGCTGACGCTGCGGCAGCGCGAGCGGATCTTCGCGGCGCTATCCGAATCGGCGCGGATCGGCGTCGGCCAAGCGAGCGTCGAAGAGATCGACGCGATCAACATCCTGCGGGCGAGCCACCTCGCGATGGCGCGCGCGGTAGACGCGCTGCCGTGCCGTCCCGAACTCGTGCTGGTCGACGGCAACCTTGCGCCCGACTGGGCGTGGCCGTGCGAGACTCTGGTCGGCGGCGACGCGTCGTGCCTGTCGGTCGCCGCCGCGAGCGTCGTCGCGAAGGTGGTGCGCGATCGCTTGATGCTCGAGCTGCACGAGGCCCATCCGCACTACGGCTGGGCGTCGAACATGGGCTACGGGAGCGCGGCGCACCGGGACGCGCTCCGCCGGTTCGGACCGACCCCGCATCATCGGCGATCGTTTCGCCCCGTTGCCGAATTCCAACAAACATAACCGTGAGTCGTTTCGGCAACACCGCAATCTGTAGGGTCTGCTTGAGTCGCCGACTCAACCGTTAGCGGTTCCATGCCCGCAACGTTGACATAATCTTAACACAATCACCTAAAGCGCTGATTCGTTAATGTTTCGGCCGATTGACGGAGTCCGCCTCCTGACTCACCCTTGGGCTCAAGGGCAAAGAAAACGGGGGACATCGCGTCATGTCAGGGCTGCCGCTCGACCGCATTCTGGAAGACGACTGCATCGCCGCCATGGAGGCGCTGCCGGCCAAGTCGGTCGACATGATCTTCGCCGATCCGCCGTACAACCTGCAGCTCGGCGGCGAGCTTTTCCGCCCCGAGGGCGGCCGCGTCGACGCGGTCGACGACGACTGGGACAAGTTCGACAGCCTGGCGGTCTACGACGACTTCACGCGCCGCTGGCTGGCGGCGGCGCGGCGCGTCCTGAAGGACGACGGCACGATCTGGGTGATCGGCAGCTACCACAATATCTTCCGCGTGGGCGCGACGCTCCAGGATCTCGGCTACTGGGTGCTGAACGACATCGTGTGGCGCAAGTCGAACCCGATGCCGAACTTCAAGGGGACGCGCTTCACCAATGCGCACGAGACGCTGATCTGGTGCTCGAAGTCCGAGGATGCGCGCTACACCTTCAACTACCACGCGATGAAGGCGCTCAACGAAGACCTGCAGATGCGCTCCGACTGGGTGCTGCCGATCTCCACCGGCGGCGAGCGCGTCAAGGTCGACGGGATCAAGGCGCATCCGACGCAGAAGCCCGAAGCGCTGCTCTACCGCGTGCTGCTCGCCTGCACCGATCCGGGCGACGTGGTGCTCGACCCCTTCTTCGGCTCCGGCACGACGGGCGCCGTCGCGAAGCTGCTCGACCGCCGCTTCATCGGCATCGAGCGCGAGCGGCGCTACATCGACGTGGCGCGCGAGCGGATCGCGGCGGTGCGCCCGCTCTCGAACGAAGCGCTCGCGACGATGCAGGGCAAGCGGGCGCAGCCGCGCATCCCGTTCGGCGCGCTCGTCGAGACCGGCATGGTCAAGGCGGGGTCCGTGCTCACCGACCTGTCGCGGCGCTACCGCGCCTCGGTGCGCGCCGACGGCTCGGTGTCGATGGACGGCACCGACGGCTCGATCCACCAGATCGGTGCCAAGGCGCAGAACGCCCCGAGCTGCAACGGTTGGACCTTCTGGCACCTCGAAGAGGCGGGCAAGCTCGTGCCGCTGGACGCGATGCGCCAGCAGTACCGCGCGGAGATCGGCACGGCCTGAGCCGACCCGGGCGGACGATGATCGACCTCGCCAGCCTGCCGGCCGACGCGCGGCTCTACCTGCGGCCGACCGCCTTCGTCGACGCGCCTTTCGGGCTCGACGGGCAGGCGGCGCGGCTGGCGGGCGGCATGCTGTGGTTCTCGGCGGTCGAGATCGTCGGTCGCGTCGGCGCGCGCCGGACCGTGAGTCAGCTCGTGCCGATCGAGCGGCTCGACCAGGCGCGCGCCGCGTTGCCGGCCGGACGGCGAGACCGCTTCGACCGGCTTTGGTCGCGGCTGGTGGCGGCGCGCCCGCCGCTCGACCTAGGCCCGCGCCGGCTGCGGTTCGACGAGCCGTCGGTCATGGGCATCCTCAACGCGACGCCCGACAGCTTCTCGGACGGCGGGCGGTTCGCCGATCCCCAGGCCGCGGTCGCGGCGGGCGTCGACATGGCGGCCGCCGGTGCCGCGATCGTCGATCTGGGCGCGGAGTCGACCCGCCCCGGCGCCGCCCCGCTTTGGGAAGGCGACGAGATCGCGCGCCTCGAGCCGGTGCTGCGCGGCCTGAGCGCGGCCGGTCTGCTCGTGTCGGTCGACACGCGCAAGGCGGCGGTGATGCGCACCGCGCTCGACCTCGGCGCCCGGATCGTCAACGACGTGTCGGCGCTGACGTTCGACGACCGGTCCTTGCCGCTCGTCGCGGCGTCCGGTTGCCCGGTCGTGTTGATGCACCACCGGGGCGACCCCCGGACGATGCAGGACGACCCGCGCTACGACGACGTCCTGCTCGACGTCTTCGACTGGCTCGACGCGCGTGTCGAGGCCTGCGTCGCGGCCGGGGTGGCGCGCGAGCGGATCGTCGTCGACCCGGGCATCGGGTTCGGCAAGACGCTGCGCCACAACGCGGATCTGCTGAACGGCCTGTCGATGCTGCACGGCATCGGTTGCCCGCTGCTGCTCGGTGCCAGCCGCAAGCGCTTCATCGGCGCGCTGTCGAACGAGGCGCCCGCCGACCGCCGTCTCGGCGGTTCGGTGGCGGTGGCGGTGGCCGCGCTCGCGCAGGGCGTGCAGGTGCTGCGCGTGCACGACGTCGCCGAAACGGTCCAGGCGATGCGGGTCTGGCGGGGGCTGCGCGACGCCGCGCTCTCGCCGCCCGCCTGAGCCGCCCCGACGCCGCCGGAACAAGGCCGTTCGCGCCCTCGTTCCACGCGGGATGGCCGCCACCTCCTACAGCACCGACAGCCTGGGCGTGCGGCCGACCGCCCTGTTCCTGAAACCCCACGAAGCGCCGATAGACGGCGCGACCGGCGCGTCCGCCGAGGCGCCCTTCCCGATGCGCGAGGGCTGCCGCGTCACGCCCCTGATCGAGGCGGCGGACATGTACCCGGCGCTCGAGCGCCTCGTGCTCGGGGCGGAGTCGCAGGTCCACCTCGCCTTTCGCATCTTCGATCCGAACACCCGCACCCGTTCCGACGAGGCGCGGGCGCTCGGCCTGGCGGACTGGACGGCCGTCATCCGCCACGTCGTGATGCGGGGCGTCGTCGTGCGGCTGCTGCTCGCCGATTTCGAGCCGGTGATGGCGCACGACCTCCACGCCGGCTCGTGGCGGACCTTCCACACACTGCGCGACATGAGCGCGACGCTCCCCGACGATCGGCGCGACGGCTTCGAGATGATCGTCATCCAGCACGAGGGCGAACTCGGCTGGGGGTGGCGCCACCTGCTGCGGCTTCCGATGCGCCTGCGCATCGCGCGCGTGCTCGACGAGCTCCAGCGCCGCGAGCGCGACATCGAGGCGCTGCTTCACGCCCGCCCGGGCATCTGGCGGCGGCACCGCATCGTCGGAGGACGCGCCAGGCACAAGTCCGGTCCGCCGCCGCGCATTTGGCCCTCAACCTATCACCAGAAGTTCGCGGTGGTCGACGGCCGCGTCGCGATCCTCGGCGGACTCGACGTCAACGAGCGGCGCTGGGACACGCCCGAGCACCCGCAGCCGGCGCCGCAGAGCTGGCACGATATAAGCTGTCGCCTCGAAGGCCCGGCGGTCGCCGACTGCGCCGAGCATTTCCGGCGGCTGTGGAACGCCGAGATGCCGCGTTTCCGCGAGATCGCGGGCGAGTGGATGGACGGGACTGACAAGAAGCTGGTGCTCGACCCGCTCGATCCGATCGAGGCGGCGCCGGTGTCGCCGCCGCCCGTCGGCGAGGCGCGCGTCCAGGTGCTGCGCACCCTATCGAAGCACGACCAGCGCCTCTTCGCGTTCGGCCCGCGCGCCCATATCCGCGAGCTTGAGGCCGCGCACCGCAAGATCGTCTTCACCGCCGAACGATTGCTCTACGTGGAGGCGCAGTTCTTCCGCTTCCAGGCGGCGGCGCGATGGGTGGTGGAGCGGGCGCGTCAGGCGCCCGGCCTCAACGTCGTGGTGGTGCTGCCGAACGCGCCCGAAGAGGTGGCCTTCGACGGCGACAGGAGCCCAGCGCACCAGCACGGCGAATGGCTGCAGGCGCGCGCGCTCGACTACATGAAGCGGCATCTGGGCGAGCGGATCGGCTTCTTCGCGCTGGCTCGACGCGCGCGCGCGAGCGGGGAGGAGAGGGAGCACGCCCCCGACCGCGGCACCGCCTACGGCAGCGGCGTCATCCACGTTCATTCGAAGCTGCTGATCGCGGACGACAACGCCTGTCTCGTTTCGTCCGCCAACATCAACGGACGCAGCTTCCGTTGGGACACCGAATTCGGGATGCTCTGGCAGGATCCGGACACGATCAGGACCTTCCGCCGCCGCCTTTGGCAGCAACTCCTGGATTGGCCCGAGCCCCCGGACTGGGATCTGGGCGAAGCGCTGGCGCGGTGGCGCGAGATCGCGCTCGGCAACATCCGCGTGGAGCCCGACCGGCGGCGAGGCTTCATCGTGCCGCACCAGACCGGCCGCACCCGGCGATTCGGCCGTCGCTACCGCTTCGTGCCGGACGACTTGGTCTGAAGGTCGCCCCGTGCCTAAACGACGAGCGCCGCCGGATCGCTCCGGCGGCGCTCGCGAAACCGTGTGGTCGAAGCTTACTTCGCGGCGTCCTGCGCGGCCTCGCCGACCGATTCGACGTCCTTGCCCGCGCCTTCGATGGTGTTGCAGGCGGCGAGCGCGAGACCGCTGGCCACGAAAGCGAGCGTTACGATCTTCTTGAGCATGTCAGGCTCCTTGGGTTGATCCGACAGGCGCAGTAACTTCTCGTTCGAAACGAAAGTTCCGTTCGGCCGCCGCCTCGCGGCCTGATCGGGTGCCCCAAGAACGGAATGAGCCCGGATGCGTTCGGGGGGCGTACGCATCCGGGCTCGGATTTGGACCGCGAGAGCGGGGGGCAAAGATCGCGATCCGAAGAGCAGAACTGCCCGCGCCCGGGTTGGTTCCAGGACGCGCGAAAATTTTTCTCGGAACGCCGGAACTTCGTCTGTCGTTGGGCCAACGAGCACCGAAACGAAAGGTCCGTTCCATGGCGAAGCCGCCGCCCTCGACGCCGCATTCCGACCTCGAAGGGGTCCACCGGGACCGGGCGCATCGCTTGTCGCCGAAAACCTTCGACGCGCAGGCGATGGAGCAGTTGGAGGCCGAGAACCGCGAGAACGTGGGACGGCCGGACCAGGACGGCGCCGACCAGCCGAAGGACGACCCTAACGTCGGCGTCGGCAACTGAGCAGCTGAGGAACGTTCGAACCAAGAGAGGAGAGCCGCGAGATGACCGACGACCGCTATCCGGAGGAAAAGCTCTGGGAAATGATGGAAGACATCCGGGTCGCCATGCTGACCACGAAACGGGGCGAGGAACTGGATAGCCGTCCGATGCACGCGTACATCGATCGGGACGCGCGCTGCATCTGGTTCATCACGAACCTCGACACCGACAAGACGCACGAGATTCAGGAAGGTCAGCCGGTCAACCTCGGCTTCGTCGACAAGGACGACCAGAACTTCGTCTCGCTGAGCGGTCACGCGCGCGTCGTGCGTGACGTCGCCAAGCAGAAAGAGCTTTGGAACCCGTTCGCCGAGGCCTGGCTGCCGCAGGGGCCCGAGGCGCCCGACGTCGGCCTGATCCGCGTCGATCCGATCCACGCCACCTACTGGGATTCGCCGTCGAGCCGGATCGCGAAGATGTGGGAGGTCGCCAAGGCGAACATCACGCAGTCGCCGCCCGACAACGACGAGGTCCGCAAGGTCAACCTCGCCTGACCGGCGGCACCCGCCGGCTCGAGCGTCAGGCGGCGACCGGGAACTCGATCGAATAGCTCCCTAGGTCTGGGTCGTGCGCCAGCTTGCTCCGCATCTGGCGCGCCATCCCTTGGATGATGCGCGCCGACGGATCGCCGCTGCCGGTGGCGAAGCGGTCCTCGCCGCGGAAGCTCGCGGCCTGCACCGTCAGCTGGCCGCGTCCGTCCTGCGTCTTGGCGACGACGCGGGCCGACAGCGGCGCCTCGCCGCTCAGGCGCGCCGCGGCGGTCACGAGCTCGGTGATGAGGAAGGCGAGGGGCACGGCCGTGTCCTGCCCGACGTAGACCCGGTCGATGTCGGCGGCGATACCGACGGACGTGCCGTCCGCCGTGGTGGTGCTCTGCTCGAGCCCGGCGCAGAGGTCCTGGCCGAGGCTGCGCAGGTCGACGCCGCGCATCGCTTCGTCGTCGTAGAGCCAGCGATGGACCAGCGCGAGCGCGTTGACGCGCTTCTGGATCGTCGCATAGGCGTAGGCGACGTCGGGGCTGGCCGCGTCGCGTGACTGCAGGCTGAGCAGGCTCGAGACGATCTGCAGATTGTTCTTGACCCGGTGGTGGACCTCGCGCGTCAGCTTTTTCTGCGTGGCGAGCGCGTCGCGCAGGTCCTCCTCGTGCCGATTGATCTGCTCGGCCATGCGGTCGAACGACTCGCCGAGCTCGCGCACTTCCTGCGTGCGGAAGCGCTCGCCGCTCAGCCGCAGCGCGGCGTCGCCGGCGGCGTAGCGCTCGAGCGAGCGTCGGACGCGGCCGAGCGGTTGGACGACGAGCGCGCGGATCGCGAACCAGCCGATCAGCACCGCGGCGAGCCACATCAGGATCGGGGCCGCGATCGTGAGCGCGCGGCGGAGGCTCAGCTCCATCGTCTCGCGCATCACCAGGAGCCGCAGGCCGGGGATGGGCAGGTCCTGCACGCCGTAGAGCCATCGTTGGCCGTCCGCGGCTTCGAACCGCTCGAGCTCGCCGTCCCGGAGACCGGCGAGCTCGGGAACCGCGGGCATGACCGCCTCGCCCCAGACGCCGAGCGCCTCGCCGCCGCGCAGCAGGCGGACGTGGTCGCCGGGATCGAGGTCGCCGGGCTGGATGATGCTGCGCAGCGACGGCCGGCTCACCCGGGCGATCACGCGGTGGCCCGTCGCCGGATCGCGCAACGCCAGCACGATGTCGCGCGACGGCTGGCTCTCGTCGATCGCGGCGGCGCGGGGCAGCCGGCCGCCGACCGGTGTCTCCCATGCCATGTCGCCGCCGGTCGCGCGCGGCAACGCGGCGCCGACCGACGCGCAGAGCAGAGCGCCGTCGGTGTCCACGCGCAGGATCGAGTCGATCTCCGGGTCGAGATCGACGTAGCGGCTGAGCCGGCGGTCGCAAAGGCCTCGGGCCTCGGGCGTGGAAGCGTCGTTGAACAGTTCGGCGCGCAGGAGCGCGAAGTCCTCCTCGAACCGGCTCTCGACGACGCGCGCGAAGGCCGTAAGCCGGCTCCGCACGAGCTCGGTCTCGCTCGCGCGGACGCTGCGATAGTTCTCGACGGCGGCGTAGATCGCCAGCGCCCCGAGCGGCAGCAGCGCGAGCGCGAGCGCCGCCATGACCTGGACCGACAGCGGCCAGGCACGGAACGGCACCAAGCGCGCGCGCCTTGTGCCGGGGCTGGGCGGGTCGGAGGCCATGCGCCCTACTAACCTAGTCCTCGGCGGCGCGTCACGCGCCATCGCTCAGTCGAGCTTGCGGAGCAGGTCGGCGAAGCTGTCCGGCACGGGCTCAACCAGCACGTCGTCGTAGATGCGCCGCAGGATTCCGCGCACCCGCGCCTCGCGATCGTCGGCTCGAACAGCGTCGATCTCATCGGTTCTTCCGTCGCCGTCGCCGGCCGGAGCGCGCCCCATGAAGTGCCTTCCAAACCTCGTGTCGACGTGCGGTGAGGCGCGGCTTTAGCGGCCGCACCGGGGGTCAGGAAACAAAAAATGTGATGGGAGGTTCCGGGTGGCGGGGTTGGTGACGCGGGGTTGACGCGGCATCGGCGCCGTTCCATTGCCTTGCCCCCGAGCCGGGGGGCGCTTCGACACGTCAGGGATAGGGAACCAGAATGTCGCTTGCCACCGAGATCGCTCCGCATCTGCCTTACCTGCGCCGCTACGCGCGCGCGCTGACCGGCAGCCAGAGTCACGGGGACGCCTTCGTGCGGGCGGCCCTCGAGGCGATCGTCAGCGCCCCCGACTCCTTTCCGCGCGACGTCGATCCGCGCCTAGGGCTCTACAAGACCTTCCACGCGATCTGGTCGTCGGCGAACCTCGACGTGCCCGACGAGCAGGGCGACGCGGGAAGCGAGTTCGAGCGCATCGCGCAGAACCGCCTCGCCTCGATCACGCCGCTGTCGCGCCAGGCGCTGCTGCTGACCGCGATGGAAGGTTTCACCAACGAGGACACGGCCTACCTCATCGACGCGAGCCCGCAAGACGTGACGAATCTCGTCAACGAGGCGCTCGCCGAGATCGAGCGCCAGACCGCGACGCGCGTGCTGGTCATCGAGGACGAGCCGATCATCGCGATGGACATCGAGGGCATCGTGCGCGACCTCGGCCACGACGTGGTCGGCGTGGCCGTGACCCGCGACGAAGCTGTGAGCATGGCGATGGCAGAAAAGCCGGGCCTCGTGCTGGCCGACATCCAGCTCGCCGACGACAGCTCGGGCATCGACGCGGTGAAGGACATCCTGGGCAACTTCTCGGTGCCGGTCATCTTCATCACGGCCTTCCCCGAACGGCTGCTGACCGGCGAGCGGCCGGAGCCCACCTTCCTGATCACCAAGCCCTTCCAGCGCTCGACGGTGAAGGCCGCGATCAGCCAAGCGCTGTTCTTCAACTCGACCGCCTCGTTCGCCTAAAGCCCCGCCAAACGCTCGGCTTTTGCGGCCCGCCCCCGGGAACAGGGGCGGGCCGCAATCGTTCGGAGGTGCGAGAGTCGAGTAGGATTGGGCATGGCGAATATGGAACATCAGGACCGGGTGAACACCACGGAGGCGCGGGCCGGCGCGACGCCGCACGTCGCGCGCTACGTGCTCGTGATCTCGATGATCCTGATCGTCGTCGCCTTCGCCGCGCTGATGATGATCTGGGCCTGACGCGCCACCGGCGCCGGGGTCTCCTCCGTTACGATGGGCGGTAGTTTATGAGCATGAACCGGACGGCCGGCGGCGATCTGCCGCCGGCGACTCGCGATGTGGGCGCCTACCTGCGCGCCGCGTTCGCCGACGTGTGCGCGCAGCCGTTGCCGGGCATGTTCGACGACCTGCTGGCGCGGCTGAGCAGCGACGACCGCGACGCCGAAGAAGAGGACGACGAAGATCTGAGCCTCGTCTCGGCCAAGTCGCAGCCGCGCGCGCTCGGCGACGAGGACTTCAAGACCGAGCTGGCCCAGGTGATCCCGCACTTGCGCGCGTTCGGCCGCTCCCTGTCGGGAAGCCGGGACCTCGCCGACGATCTCGTTCAGGAGACGCTGCTCAAGGCCTGGGCCGCGCGAGACCGCTTCCAGGCCGGCACCAACATGCGCGCCTGGACCTTCATCATCCTGCGCAACCTGTTCCTGAGCCAGATGCGCCGCGCGCGCTTCAAAGGGGAGTGGGACGAATTCACCGCCGGCAAGCTGCTGGCGGCGCCGGCCGGCCAGGACCGGCGCGTTGAGCTTTCGGACCTGCAACGCGCGCTCATGCAACTGCCGCAGGCGCAGCGCGAGGCGCTGATCCTCGTGGGCGCCGGGGGGTTCGCCTACGAAGAGGCGGCCGCGATCTGCAACTGCGCGGTCGGCACGATCAAGAGCCGGGTGGCCCGCGGCCGCGCCGCGCTCGAAACCATCCTGACGGAGGGCCTGCTCCCGTCGCGTCGCCACAGCGCGCCCACCGACGGGCAGTCGCCGCTCGTCAGCATCATGAACGAGGTCGACGCCCTGTCGCGGCATTGACCTTGCCCGTCGGGCCGGTCGCGGCCACCGACAAGAAAAAGCCCCGCCGACGGCGGGGCTTTTTTCGTTCCGGGAAGGTGAGCCTCGATCCGATTTTCGGGGGGTTGGGCGGGTATCGGATCGAGGCTCGGGGGGCAGGGCAATGTGGAAGCCGCTTGATCGCGTGGGAGTGCCTCCACGGACAGATCAACGAACGCTCCATTTGGGCGTTCCCAACTATCCGCGGTTAATACACCTCCATAACGATCGAATTCGTTGCAGAGGGGCAATCATCGGCCGGCATCGTTCGAACCGTGTCGAAGTATTGGCGCGTCCTCTAGGCCAGGCGTCGCAGTGCTTTTCGTCGGGAGCCGGGCCCGTTAAGCATCGGGGATGACCGGCTTCGCCTTGCCGCCCCTCGGTCCCGCGCCCGTCGACGAGGCGCTGCGACTTCTCGACCGCCTCGACGCGCCGCCACCGACGGGCTCGGTCGCCGACGCGATCGATCATGCCTGGCGTTATTCCACCCACCTTCGCGCGCTGCTGCGCCAGCGAAACGCCGCCCTGACGACGTTCCTGCGCGAAGGCCCCGCGGTCGCCTTCGACGGCGCGATGGCCGTCTTGCGGGCGGACGACCGACCGGCGGGCGTGCGCATGCGGCAGGCGAAGGCGGACGCGGCGCTGGTCGTCGCGCTCGCCGACCTCGCCGGTCTGTGGCCATTGGAAGAGGTCACGGGTGCGCTGTCGCGGCTCGCCGACGCGACGCTCGACCTCGCGGTGCGCGCTGCCGTCGCCGAGCGCGTGCCCGACGCCGATGCGCGGGGGTTCGCCGTGCTCGCGCTCGGCAAGCTCGGCAGCCGC
>Ga0164290_1002702_pt1 | contig 10932 bp, 13 predicted proteins | sample Micstemetagenome_FD_108782 | JGI IMG/M metagenome (GOLD analysis project Ga0164290, IMG submission 108782) | Contaminated culture microbial community from soil near Moab, Utah, USA - Microcoleus steenstrupii SON62 (Illumina Assembly) | ecosystem: Environmental > Terrestrial > Soil > Soil crust...
CGCGAGGGTGCGCTTCTTCGGGTCCATGGTGGTCTCCTTGAGCTGGGAGGCCATCATCTCGCCCAGACCCTTGAACCGCCCGATCTCGACCTTCTTGCCCTTGAACACCGTGGCCAGCAGCTCATCGCGGTGGGCGTCGTCGCGGGCGTATTCGCTCAGGGGGCCGGCGCTGATCCGGTAGAGCGGCGGCAGGGCCATGAACAGCCGGCCCTGGCGGATGGTCTCGGGCATGGAGCGGTAGAAGAAGGTGATCAGCAGGGCCGCGATATGGGCGCCGTCCACGTCGGCGTCGGTCATGATGACGATCCGCTCGTAGCGCAGGTCGTCGATGTTGAACCGGCTGCCCGGCTGCACGCCCAGCGCCAGGGCCAGATCCGACAGTTCGATATTGGCGCGCAGCTTGTCGGCCGTGGCCGAGGCGACGTTCAGGATCTTGCCGCGCAGGGGCAGGATGGCCTGGGTGGTGCGGTCGCGCGCCTGTTTGGCCGAGCCGCCGGCCGAGTCGCCCTCGACGATGAACAGTTCGGTGCCGTTGGCCGACTGGCGCGAACAGTCCGACAGCTTGCCGGGCAGGCGCAGCTTGCGCGTGGCCTGGGCCCGCTGGACCTCCTTGTCCTTGCGCCGCTTCAGCCGGTCCTCGGCGCGCTCGATAACGAAGCCCAGCAGGGTGTTGGCCTGTTTGGGGCTTTCGGTCAGCCAGTGATCCAGCGGATCGCGCAGCAGCTGCTCGACCAGACGCTGGGCGTCGGGCGAGGACAGGCGGTCCTTGGTCTGGCCCTGGAACTCGGGGTTGCGGATGAAGACCGAGATCATCGCCCCGGCGTTGGCGATCACGTCCTCGGCCGTGATCAGTCCCGCGCGCTTCTCATTTGTCAGCTCGCCGTAGGCCTTGAGACCCTTGACCAGTGCGGCGCGGAAGCCGGCCTCATGCGTGCCGCCGTCGGGGGTGGAGACGGTGTTGCAGTAGGAGGAGACGAAGCCGTCCGCCTCCCCGAAGCCGATAGGCGACCAGGTCACGGCCCATTCGACCGCCCCGGCCTCGCCCTTTCGTTCGACCCGGCCCGCGAAGGCGGGGGTGACCGTCTCCAGCTCGCCGATCCGCTCTGCCAGGGCGTCGGCCAGACCGTTGGGGAAGTGGAAGACCGCCTCGGTCGGCGTGTGGTCGGTGATCCGTTCGGCGGCGCAGGTCCAGCGGATCTCGACGCCGCGGAACAGATAGGCCTTGGACCGGGCCATGCGGAACAGGCGGGCCGGCTTGAAGGCCGCGCCGACGCCGAAAATCTCCTCGTCCGGCTTGAACCGGATCAGGGTGCCTTTCTTCCTGGAGGCGGGGCCCTGAACGATGGAGCCGAGCGGCAGGCCGCGGCTGAACGACTGTTTCCACTCGAACCCGTCGCGCCAGACGGTGACGTCGAGCCGCTCGCTCAGGGCGTTGACGACGCTGACGCCGACTCCGTGCAAACCGCCCGACGTTTCATAGGCTTTACCGGAGAATTTGCCGCCCGAGTGGAGGACGGTCATGACCACTTCCAGCGCCGACTTGCCCGGATGTTTGGGGTGCGGATCGACGGGGATGCCGCGGCCGTCGTCCTTGACCGACAGCCAGCCCTCGGCGTCCAGATCGACGGTGATCAGCTTGGCATGGCGGGCGACGGCCTCGTCCATTGCATTGTCGAGGACCTCGGCGAACAGATGGTGCAGGGCCCGCTCATCGGTGCCGCCGATATACATGCCGGGGCGTTTGCGGACGGGCTCCAGGCCCTCCAGCACCTCGATCGAGGAGGCGGAGTACCCCGTCACGGCCGCCAGCGGGGCCGGGGAGGGCGCGTCGGCGGGCCGCGGTTGCGGCGCCGGCTCGGGGCGCGGGGCGACGGCCTGCGGGATCAGGGCCGGGTCGCCGGCCGCGACGGCAGGCGCGGGCGCCGGGCCTTCCGGCCCGGGCAGGTCATCGAACAGGGAAGGCGCGGCGGTGGGACCCATGCGGATACTGTGAGACGATTCGGGGACCGGTCTGGTAGGCCCGGCGGGGCTTCTCCACAAGCGGCGCGAGGGCGGCGGCCGGCGACGGGAGGAGGGCGCGGGTCAACACCGCCATGAACAGCACCCAGGGCAGGCCCTGGTGCGCCATCAGAATGCTCTCCGACAGGCTCAGCACGAGGAAGGCGCCGAGGAAGCCCAGCGACCACCAGCCCTCCCGGACGCCGGATCCGGAAGACCTCAGCACGGCGATCAGGGCGGACACGGCCATCAGCCCGCCGACGAGGATCGCGCCGGGCCAGCCCAGCTGGACGAGCAGGTCGATCCAGCCGTTGTGGGCCGACGGGACGATCCAGCCCGTCTCCTTGCGGACCCAGTCGGCCGGGGCCGACTCGCCGATCCGGCCCCAGAAGGCGCCATAGCCGTAACCGGTCCACGGCCGGTCGGCGACCTTGCGCATCAGGGCGTCCCAGATGTCGGTCCGGCCGGTCAGCGACGGATCCTTGCCCAGCGCCTCCAGCAGTTCGACGGAATGGGTGTCCCACAGCCAGAGACCGAAACCGGCCAGCACCACCGCACCCCATATGGCGCCGACCGCGACCACAGGGCCGCCGCGCCGCATCGCCCAGAAGCCGCCGATCAGGCCGAGACCGACCATCAGGCACAGCAGGGAGGTCTTGGACTGGGTCGCCAGCACGAGGCCGCTGGACAGCGCCAGCGCGATCGCCGGCAGCAGCCGCCGCGGGTCAGGCGAGGCCAGACAGGCCGCCGCGGCCGTCGCCCCGATCACCATGACGGCGCCCATCTGGTTCTTCTCATACCAGAGACCACGCCACAGGCCGGCGTTATCGAACTGGTGCACCCCGATGCTCGGGAAGGCGAAGACCATCACCAGACTGCCGAGGGCCATGACCAGCGCCGTGTGCATCAGCAGCCGCGGCAGATGCGGCCCCCGGAACACCGCGCCGAGATAGAGGGCGAAGGCGCAGCTGATGGCCAGGGCGATCACGCGCCGCATGGTGGTGGCGAAATCGATCGACCAGTAGCGCGAGGCGAAGGCCAGGCCGACGATGGCGACGATGGCGATCATCGCCGGCCACGCTCGCCACAGCCGGTCGATGCGGAACAGCAGCAGTCCGGCGATCGCCGCATAGGCCGGCAGCCAGACCAGCCGCAGCACGGGCGTCTCTTCCTGCAGGGGGGCGAAAACCGGTCCGATCAGGGCGCCGGTCATCATGGCGATGATGACGCCGCAGATGATCCGCTCCCACGGGCTGGGAGCCGGTTCGGTCAGGACGGCGGCTGGACGGGATTCGCGCACCCCCGCAGGGTGGGTGAACGGCCTTAACGAAGGATTGGCGATGGAACGGGGGTCAATGCGCGAAGAGGTCCGCGGCTACCCTGAACGGTCAAGCTAACGTCTTATAACTGCGCACTTTTTATGCCGGCGCCGGGAACGCCGGGCAGCCCCTCGCGCTTACTCGGAACAAGGAGGTACCCATGAAAGCGCTCAATCTCATCACTCTCATCCTGCTGATCGTCGGCGGTCTCAACTGGGGTCTCGTCGGCGCCTTTGAGTTCGACCTCGTCGCCGCGATCTTCGGCGAGGGTTCGACCCTGTCGCGTCTCGTCTATGTCCTGGTCGGCCTGTCCGCCCTCTGGCAGATCATGCCGCTGATGCAGGCGTTCAGGATCGGCGAAGCGAACGCCGAAGCCGCCCACCGCCCGGTGCGCATGTAGGCCCGGATGCGGCGGGCCCTTGCGGCCCGCCCTTCCATCCGCCTCAGAAGCCCGCGAGCGCGTCGTCGATCCGGCGTAGGTCTTCCGCCCGGTCGCGCCGGCTCAGCCTCAGCGCCTCGCCGTCCCGACGCACCGTCGTGCAACGGAGATCCCGCAGGTTCCGGTCGATCTCTGCGCGGCGCGCCGGGTCGAACGGCTCCTCACCCATCCAGTGCTCGCACATCCCGGCCCGCTCGACGAAGCGGCTCACCGCGTCCTCGCTGAACGAGGCGGTGGCGCACGCCGACAGGGCGAGGGCGGCGGCCAGCGCCGTAACCAGCATCCGCATCACGCCTTCTCCACAAAGGTATCGATCACCTTCTTCTCCCCCGCCTTTTCGAAATCGATCAACAGCTTGTTGCCCTCGATCGCGGTCACGGCCCCATAGCCGAACTTCTGGTGAAACACCCGCTGTCCCAGGGACCAGTCGCCGCCGGACCTGGGGTCGGCCGTCGCCACCAGCCTTCCATCTCCCTCGATCAGGGCATGCCGCGCCGGCTTCGCCGCCGGCGCCCGACCGGCTGTGAAGGACTGCGCCCGCTTCCAGCCGGGGGAGGCGTAGCCCGCCCCGAAGGTGGGCATCTCGTCCCAGCGGGACTTGGCCTCCTTCATGCCGGGGGTGACGCCGTAGTAGCCGGTGTCGCTCTCGGCCTCGACGTGCTCGATCGGCAGTTCGTCGACGAACCGGCTGGGCAGTTGCGAGGTCCAGCGGCCGTACACCAGCCGGTTGGCCGCGAACGAGATCCGCGCATCCGACTTCGCCCGGGTGACGCCGACATAGGCGAGGCGGCGTTCCTCCTCGAGGCCTTTTTCGCCCTTTTCGTCGATGCTGCGCTGGCTGGGGAAGACGCCTTCCTCCCAGCCGGGCAGGAAGACCAGCGGGAACTCCAGTCCCTTGGCCCCGTGCAGCGTCATGATCTGCACCGCGTCGTCCGAGCCGCCCCGGTCCAGGTCCATGACCAGCGACACGTGCTCCAGATAGGCGGGCAGGGTCTCGAACGACTGCATCGACTGGGTCAGCTCCTTGAGGTTGTCGAGCCGCGTCTGGCCGGTCGCCCGGTCGGCCTTCTGCATGTCGGTGTAGCCGCTCTCCTCCAGCACCGTCTCGGTCAGCTCCCAGTGGGTCGTGGTCTGGGCGAAGGTCCGCCAGCGATCGATGTCGCGCACGAAATTCGACAGGGCGGTCCGCGTCCGCGCCTGCAGCTCGTCCGAGGTGATCAGATCGCGCACCGCGCTCATGGCCGAGACGCCCGACAGACGCGCGATCTGCAGCACCTTTTGCACGCTCGTGTCGCCGATGCCGCGCTTGGGCACATTGACGATCCGCTCGAAGGCGAGGTCGTCGTCCTCGGACAGGATCAGCCGCAGATAGGCGTGGGCGTCGCGGATCTCGGCGCGCTCGAAGAAGCGCGGCCCGCCGATGACGACATAGGGCACGGCCAGCAGGACGAACCGCTCCTCGAAGGCCCGCATCTGGAACGAGGCGCGCACCAGCACCGCCATGTCCTTGTAGGGCGTGCCGGCCCGCCGGGCCGTTTCGATCTCGTCGGCGACCAGCCGGGCCTCGGCCTCGCCGTCCCAGACGCCCCGCACCCGCACCTTATCGCCGCTCAGATCCTCGGTCCACAGCGTCTTGCCCAGCCGGTCGCGGTTGGCCGCGATCAGGCCGGAGGCTGCGCCCAGAATATGCTGTGTGGACCGATAGTTGCGCTCCAGTCTTACGACCTTGGCGCCAGGGAAGTCGCGTTCGAAGCGCAGGATGTTGTCCACCTCGGCGCCGCGCCAGCCATAGATCGACTGGTCGTCGTCGCCGACGCAGCAGACGTTGCCCGTCGAGGAGGTCAGCAGCCGCAGCCACAGATACTGGGCGACGTTGGTGTCCTGGTACTCGTCGACCAGGATGTAGCGGAATCGGCGGCGATATTCCTCCGCGATATCCGCATGCTTGGACAGGATCGTGAGGTTGTGCAGCAACAGATCGCCGAAGTCGCAGGCGTTCAGGCTGACCAGCCGCGCCTGATAGGCGGCGTACAGCCCGTGGCCCTTGCCGTTGGCGAAGTCCTCGGTCGAAGGCAGCGTTTCAGGCGTCCAGCCGCGGTTCTTCCAGTGGTCGATCAAACTGTTCAGCGACCTCGGGGTCCAGCGTTTGGTGTCGAGACCGGCCGCCTCCAGCAGCTGTTTGCAGACCCGCTCCTGATCGTCGGTGTCAAGGATGGTGAAGGTCGACTTCAACCCGACCAGCTCCGCATGCCGCCGCAGGATCTGCGCCGCCACCGAGTGGAAGGTTCCCAGCCAGCGCAGGCCCTCCGCCGACGGGCCGATCAGATGGGTGATCCGCTCGCGCATCTCCCGCGCGGCCTTGTTGGTGAAGGTGACGGCGAGCAATTCCCACGGCCGCGCCCGGCCGGTGGCGAGGATGTGGGCCAGGCGCGTGGTCAGCACCCGCGTCTTGCCCGTGCCGGCTCCGGCCAGCACCAGCACCGGGCCGTCGACGGTCTCCACCGCCTCGCGCTGCTCGGGGTTCAGGCCGGCCAGATAGTCCGCGGCCGGCGCGTCCACGCCGCCGGGCCCCCGTGCGCGGGCGAGGTCGGAGATGCGCGGGGCAGGGGCAGCTGGGAGACTCATCGGGAGAACATAAGGGGCACGGAGCCGGATGTCAGCGCCGGCGTGCGAGAAGCCTCACGGAACCGCCAAGCCTGTTCGCCGTTCCGGTGACGTCATCAACCCGGGGAAGGGAAAATCCATGACCGACAACAGCACCAACAGTGGCGGCGGCGGCAATGGCGGCGGCAATACGGGCCTCGCCTTCATCGTCGGCGGGATCGTGGTCGTCCTGGCCATCGTGGCCTATTTCGTGTTCGCCCGCGGCGGCGCCCCGGAAACCAAGGACATCAACGTCGATGTCGACCTTCCCGAGGTCTCGGCGCCCGCCGTTCCCTCGACCGGCGGCTGATCTATGACCGATCCCAACATTCCGCCGCCGGAACGGCCGGAAGTCGTCCATCACACGACCATCAACAACTCGCCGCCCCGCAAGAGCGGGGGCAGCTGGATCGCCCTGCTGCTCGGCGGTCTGGTGGTGGTGGTCATCATCATCGCCGTGGTGGTCTTCTCGAACGGCGGCGTCAGCACGCCGGAGAGCACGGACATCGACGTGGACATCGACATGCCGCGGCCGGAGCTCCCCGACGCACCGAAGATGCCGGACCTGCCGGATATTCCGGCGGTCGAGCCTCCCGCGGTCCCGCAACCGAACCCGTCGCCGGGGGCCTGATCTTCCGGCTCAGCGCAGCTGATAGCTGACCGTCGCCACGACACGCACCCGCTTGTCGAGTGAGGTGGATTCGCTGTCGATGTCCTCGCGGGCGAGGATTTCGAATGACCCCTGCGTCGCCTGACGAATCGGACCCAGCGGCGCGCCGGAATCCTTGGCGAACTGTTCGGCGCCCGAGCGGGCCGAGGCGGTGGCCTCGGCGATCATCGAAGGCCGCACTTCGTTGAGTTTGGTAAAGACATAGGTCGGCGCGGCGAAGTCCAGCTGCACGCCCTCGCGCACCAGATCGTTCAGCGCCCGCTCGGTCTGGGCGACGCGCTGGACGTCGGTTGTTCGCACGGTCACGCCCTGGGTGAGGATGTAGCGCACCACATTCTCGGTGGAACCGTATTCGCGGGCCCGGGTATCGGTCACCTGCAGCCGTCCGATGGTGATCGCCTCCGCCGGATATTCCTGGCGGGTCAGAAAGGCCCGGACCAGCGCCAGGTCGGCGTCGATCTTCGCCTGGGCCGTCGGCAGGTCGTCATTGGCGGCCTTGAAGCTGAGGGTCAGGACCGCGAGATCCGCCACCACATTGCGCTCGGCCACGCCGCGCACCGTCACCTGACGGTTGCCGACCTGGGCGTTGACCACGCCGGAGCCGATGAAGGCGCCCGCGCCGATCAGTCCGATGGCGATCAGGCCTCCGAACAGGGCGGCGGGGATCAGGCTCTTGTCGATCTTGTCGAACACGGCGAGGTTCCTTCTGGCAGGCCGACCATGCGCCAACCTTGGCCGCTGTCAATCGGTCGAATCCTGTTCGATGAAGCCGCGGTCGCCGCCGACCCATGACAGGGCGAGCAGGCGGCAGGCAGAGGCGAGGGGCGTTCGGCCGCGCCGCTCGTCGATCCGCTTCATCAGTCCGGCCTGCGACAGGCCGCCGGCGGTCGCGATGGCGTCCAGCACCGCCCAGAACTCGGCCTCCAGCGCCACCGAGGTGGCGTGGCCGGACAGGGAGACGGAGCGCTTCTTCAGCATGGGCTCGACCCTAGCGCGGCGAACGATCCGTCGGCCATGGGGTGCGACCTGAACACCGTTCACCTGCGCGCGTCTTCGCGCTATCATGGCCGGGACGACACAGGCCAGGACCATGACCGCCGCCCACTACGACGCTTCTGATCGCTTCCGGCCGCAACGGCTGGAGCCCCTGACGGCGTTTCGCGCGTTCCGCAGGCTGATCCGAGACAAGGAGGACACCGCCCAGGTGTTCGAAATCATGCGAGCGCTCAGCGGACGCTCGATCGCGCGCGGCTATGACCGGATGTTGCGGACCATGGAAGGCGGGCGGCAGGCCTTCCTGCGGGAGGAGCTGGCGCGCAAGCTGGATGATCCCGTCTGGCTCGGCCGCTTCGGCCCGGGCACCGTCGGCGCCGCCTATCGCGAATTCCGCGAGGTCCGCGGTTTTACCGCCGAGGGCCTCGCTGACGAGGCCCGCAAGGTGGCGCCGCTGGTCGACGCCGAACATCCGGTGATCTGGTATTCGCGCCGCATCCGCGACGTCCACGACATCTGGCACGTGCTGACCGGCTACGAGACCGATGCGCTCGGCGAGGCCTGCGTGGTCGCCTTCTCCTACGCGCAGACCGGCAATCTCGGCTTCGCCTTCATCGGCTGGGGCGCCGCGCGCGAGATCCAGCGCGAGGCGCGGTCCGTGCCGGCGCGACGCGCCGTGTGGCAGGCGTACCGCAACGGCCGGGCCGCCCGCTGGTTGCCGGGTCTCGACTACGAGGCCCTGTTCGAACAGCCGCTGGAGGTCGTCCGCGCCCGGCTCAATATCCGGCCGCCGACGGTCTATCAGGCTGTGCCGGCCGAGCGCCGCAACGGGCTCAGACTGCGCGGCTGATCGCGCTTTCCGGACCTCACAAGCGGCGCTTGTGCGTCGGGGTCGAAAACCGTCTTGCCCCCGCCGATGGCTTCCGCCACTGGGCGTTGGTGACCTCCCCTGAATCCGCCCCTGAATCCGCCCCCGTCGCCCGTCCGCCCCTGTCGCGAACGACCCTTCTGGGGATCGGCGGGGTGCTGGTCTGTGCGGCGATCTGGGGCACCACCTGGTACGCCATCACCCTGCAACTGGGGACCGTGGCGCCGCTGGCCTCCATCGTCTGGCGCTTCGGGCTCGCCTCGGCGCTGCTGGTCGTCGGCTGCCTGATCGCCCGCCAGAACCTGCGGCCCACCCGCGCCCAGCACCTGGCCGCGCTGGGGCAGGGGGTCTTCGCCTTCTCGATCAGCTACAGCTTCACCTATGCCTCCGAGGCGCTGGTCGCCTCGGCCATCGTGGCGGTGACCTTCGCCTCGCTGACTTTCATCAATCTGGTCCTGTTCCGCATCATCGCGCGCCAGAAGGCGGCCGCCGCATCATGGGGCGGCGCCGTTCTCGGTCTCGTGGGCGTCGCCGTGTTGTCCGGCGGCGAGGTGCTCGGCGCCGGATTCGACGACCGGGCGGCCCTCGGCGTCGGTCTGGCCCTCATCGCCACGACGGCCTCGGCCTTCGGCAATTTCTTCGCCTGGAAGGGCCAGCAGAGCGGTTCGCAGGCGATCCCGGCGACGGCCTGGGCCATGGCGTACGGGACCGGTCTGCTGGTGCTCTACGGCCTGGCGACGGGGGTCGAGTTCCGTATCGATCCGGATTTCACCTACGTCGGATCGCTGCTCTACCTTTCGGTGTTCGGCTCGGTCATCGCGTTTGGCCTGTATTTCACCATCGCCCGGATGATCGGCTACGCCCTGGCCAGCTATGTCTCGGCGCTGACCCCGCCCATCGCCATGCTCGTTTCCGTGCTGTTCGAGGGCGCGCATTTCGGCTGGACCGCCCTGGCCGGACTACTGCTGGTGCTCTCGGGGCAGGCCCTGATGATCCGGGCGCCGCGCGCCTAGCCGAACCAGCCGCGCTGCTTCTTCGGCCGTGGAGGAGGGTCGTCCCCGGCCGCCGCCGCCGCCTCGGCGGCGCGCTGCCTGCGCCGGGCCGCCACCCGGATTGCGACCAGCATCGGGATCAGGCCGTGACGGTCCTGCGGCATGTCAGCCATCCCCGTCCTCCAGCTTCGCCCCGTCCAGAAGGCGGGCGGCGCGTTCGCGCTCCGTCTCCAGACGGGTCCGGTCGGCCCGGGTGCGCCCGTGGACGGCGCGGTTGGCGGTGGCGGTCGCCGCGGCCGCGGCCTTCGCCCTTTGCTTGCGCGCCCGGTTCAGGTTGACGATTTCGCCCATGCCGCGCTCCCTCGTGCAACCCGACGCACGGTCGGGCGGTTGTCCTTCCCGTCGCAACAGGAAGGAGCCTGCATGATAGACCCGTCTCAAATCCGCGAACACCTGGAAGTCGTCGGCTCCGACGGCGCCCACGTGGGGCGCGTCGACCATGTGGTCGGCGACCAGATCGAACTGGCCAAGCTCGATCTGACCGGGGCCTTCAAACACCACCTCATCCCGGTGAGCTGGGTCGATCACGTCGACGAGCACGTCCATCTGAAGCTCACCCGGGACGAGGCGCGGGCGAGGTGGATCGAAAAACGGCACTGACCGGTTACGACGAATTCACGAAGACCCCGCTGTCGCCGGCGGGGTCTTCTGCATATCTGGGGTACAGCGCCGCTTCGGCGCGATGGAAGGTCCGCCTTGATCCGCCTGCTGCTCAACCTGCTCTGGTTCGTCTTCGGAGGCTGGCTGTCCGGCCTGCTCTGGCTGTTCGGCGGCGCCGTCCTGGCCCTGACCGTCGTCGGCCTCCCCTGGACCTTCGCCGCCTGGCGGATCGCCAGCTACTCCTTCTGGCCCTTCGGCCGCGAAGTCGTCTGGCGCGACGAACTGGGCCAGTTTGATGTCGGCACAGGCCCGCTGGGTCTGGTCCTGAACATCATCTGGTTCATCTTCGC
>Ga0164290_1002703_pt1 | contig 10929 bp, 10 predicted proteins | sample Micstemetagenome_FD_108782 | JGI IMG/M metagenome (GOLD analysis project Ga0164290, IMG submission 108782) | Contaminated culture microbial community from soil near Moab, Utah, USA - Microcoleus steenstrupii SON62 (Illumina Assembly) | ecosystem: Environmental > Terrestrial > Soil > Soil crust...
CGAAGCCGAACTGAACGCCGCGATCACTTCCTTCAAGAAGTCGTTCGCCTAAAGCCAAGGACCGCGGGGCTCGCCTCAAAACCAGCCCCGCACTGACCAGGAGTTCGAATGGCTTCAAGCAAAGAAATCCGCGGCAAGATCAAGTCGGTCGAGAACACCAAGAAGATCACCAAGGCGATGGAGATGGTCGCCGCATCCAAGATGCGCAAGGCGCAGGAACGGATGCGCTCGGCCCGCCCGTACGCCGAGAAGATCGGCAACATCGCCGCCGAACTGGCCAAGGCCAACCCGGAGTACCGCCATCCCTTCCTCGTCAAGAACGAGAAGGCGACGGGCGCCGGCATGGTCGTCGTCACGACGGACAAGGGCCTGTGCGGTGGTCTCAACACCAACCTGCTGCGCGCCGCGACCACCAAGCTGCGGGAGCTGGAAACCGCCGGCCAGAAGACCGACGTCGTCGCCATCGGCGGCAAGGGCTTCGGCTTCATGAACCGGGTCGGCGCCAAGGTGGTGGCCCACGCCACCCAACTCGGCGACCAGCCCCACATCGAGACGCTGATCGGCCCCGTCAAGGTGCTGCTCGACGCCTACGCCGCAGGCAAGCTGTCGGCCGTCTACCTCTGCTACACCAAGTTCATCAACACGATGAAGCAGGAGGTGGTGGTCCAGCAGCTGCTGCCGCTGAAGGCCAGCGACATGGCGACCGAGAAGCCCGCGCACTCGTGGGACTACCTCTACGAGCCCGACGCTGCCACCGTCATCGACGAGCTGCTGGTGCGCTACACCGAGGCCCTGGTCTTCCAGGCCGTCGCCGAGAACATGGCCAGCGAGCAGTCCGCCCGCATGGTGGCCATGAAGGCCGCGACCGACAACGCCGGCAACCTCATCAACGAACTCAAGCTGGTCTACAACAAGACCCGCCAGGCCGCGATCACGAAGGAACTCTCCGAGATCGTCGGCGGCGCCGCCGCAGTGGGTTGATCAGGTTTCAGCACGCAAAGAATTGAATTGAAGGAACGCACAAATGGCTAACACTCAAGCCCTCGGCAAGATCGTTCAGTGCATCGGCGCCGTCGTGGACGTGGAATTCCCGCGCGACCAGATGCCCAAGGTCTATGACGCCCTGAAGATGGAAGGCTCGGCCCTGACGCTGGAAGTCCAGCAGCAGCTGGGCGACGGCGTGGTCCGCACCATTGCTCTCGGCTCTTCCGACGGCCTGCGCCGCGGCACCCAGGTCTACAACACCGGCGACACCATCCAGGTGCCGGTCGGCAAGGCCACCCTCGGCCGCATCATGGACGTGCTGGGCAACCCCATCGACGAGCGCGGCCCGGTGTCCTCCGAGCTGACCGCTTCCATCCACCGTGCCGCCCCGGCCTACGACGAGCTGAGCCCGTCGCAGGACCTGCTGGAAACCGGCATCAAGGTGATCGACCTGATCTGCCCGTTCGCCAAGGGCGGCAAGGTGGGTCTGTTCGGCGGCGCCGGCGTCGGCAAGACCGTGAACATGATGGAGCTCATCAACAACATCGCCAAGGCGCACTCGGGTCTGTCCGTGTTCGCCGGCGTGGGTGAGCGCACCCGTGAGGGCAACGACTTCTATCACGAGATGTCGGACTCCAACGTCGTCGTGCAGGAGAACCTGTCCGAGTCGAAGGTGGCCATGGTCTACGGCCAGATGAACGAGCCCCCGGGCAACCGTCTGCGCGTGGCCCTGACCGGCCTGACCATCGCCGAGTCCTTCCGTGATGAAGGCCGCGACGTGCTGTTCTTCGTGGACAACATCTACCGCTACACCCTGGCCGGTACCGAAGTGTCCGCCCTGCTGGGCCGCATGCCTTCCGCCGTGGGCTACCAGCCGACGCTGGCCGAGGAAATGGGCCGCCTGCAGGAGCGCATCACGTCGACCAAGGTCGGCTCGATCACGTCCATCCAGGCCGTCTACGTCCCTGCGGACGACCTGACCGACCCGTCGCCCGCCACGACCTTCGCCCACCTGGACGCCACCGTCGTGCTGTCGCGTGACATCGCCGCGCTGGGCATCTACCCCGCCGTCGACCCGCTGGACTCCACCTCGCGCCAGATCGACCCGAACGTGGTCGGCGAAGAGCACTACACGACGACCCGCGCCGTCCAGGCCGTGCTGCAGCGCTACAAGGAACTGCGCGACATCATCGCGATCCTGGGCATGGACGAACTGTCGCCGGAAGACAAGCTGGCCGTGGCCCGCGCCCGCAAGATCCAGCGCTTCCTGTCGCAGCCCTTCCACGTCGCCGAAGTGTTCACGGGCACCCCGGGCAAGTACGTGCCGCTGAAGGAAACCATCCGCGGCTTCAAGATGATCGTCAACGGCGAGTGCGACAGCCTGCCTGAGCAAGCGTTCTACATGGTTGGCACCATCGACGAAGCTTTCGAGAAGGCCAAGAAGATCCAGTGAGCCTGATGGGGCGCCCGCGCGCCCCGTCCCTCGCAAGACCTTCTCAATGGTTATCTAAGGAAGAACGAACATGGCAACCCTCCACGTCGACGTGGTCTCCGCCGAAGAGCAGATCTTCTCCGGCGAGGCCAAGTTCGTCGCCCTGCCGGGCGAGTCCGGCGAACTGGGCATCCTGCCCAAGCACACGCCGCTGATCACCCGCATCAAGCCGGGCGCCGTGCGCATCGAGCTGGCCAGCGGTGGCGAAGAGTTCGTCTTCGTGGCCGGCGGCATCCTCGAGGTGCAGCCGAACCGCGTGACCGTGCTGGCCGACACCGCCATCCGCGGCAAGGACCTCGACGAGGCAAAGGCTCTGGAAGCGAAGAAGGCTGCCGAAGAGTCGCTGCGCAACGCCAAGGACAAGATCGACCAGGCCGCCATCCAGAGCGAACTGGCCATCCAGGCCGCCCAGATCGCCGCGCTGCGCAAGTTCCTGAAGAAGTAATCAGGCGCGGCGTCGCGTACAGCGATGAACGAGCAGATGCTCGGCACCCCCTCGACGAACGCGGCTCCGGCCGCGTTCGGTGTTTCTGCACCCGTCGCCCTGGGCGAATGGCGGCACAGCCTTGTCGTGCTCGAAGGGTTGGAGCCGGGCCGCCGCATCGAGCTGGGCGACAGGCCCCTGGTGATCGGCCGCCGCACCGCCGCCGATCTCGTGCTGCCGGAGCTTCAGGTGTCGGGGCTGCACTGCCGGGTCCAGGTCCTGGCCGGCCGACCGGTCCTCAAGGTCATCGACTTCAAGTCCACCAACGGCAGCTTCATCAACGGCAGCCGCATCGACGGCAGCGCCTATCTGGCGCCGGGCGGCACCCTGGCCGTCGGCCGGCATCTGTTCCGCCACGATTTCCTGTCGCCCCAGGCGCGGGTCCAGGCCGTCTACCAGGACGTCGAACGCGAGCAGACCGTCTCGGCCTGGCTGCCGCTGCCCGCCAGCAGGGGGGCGGTGCGGACCCAATGCTGCTACCGCGCCGCCGAACCGCCGCGCGGGGCCGGCTTGGCGATGCTGCCCCTGGCCGGCGAGCGTGTTGCGCTCATCCTCGTCGACGTCTGCGGCCCGCGCGAGCATGTGGCTCGCCACGCCGCCCGGGTGCTGCGCGAGCTGCAGGAGGTCAGCGAAGTCGCCGGTCCGGCCCAACTGTTCGAACAGTTGCACCGGCGCTGGCGCGAAGGCGCCCATGACGGCCTGTTCTTCACCGCCTGGGCCGCCGTCTACGACCCCGGCACGCGCCGGCTGCGCCATGCCTGCGCCGGCCAGCACCCGGCGCTGCTGCGCGTGCCCGAGGGCGAGATGCTGCGTCTGGACGCCCTCAATCCGCCTGTCGGGCTGCTGCCGGGCACCGAGTTCATCGACGAGGAACTCGAGGTCCCGCCCGGCGCTCGCCTGCACCTCTTCAACCGCGGCGCCTTCGCCTTCATGGACCGCAGCGGCCGCGAGCTGGAGCTGGACGACATCGAAGCCCTGCTCGCCTGCCTGCCGCCCACGCCGGGCAACGCGCCCGAGCAGGCCTTCGTGCAGCTGCGGCGCATGGCGGAGTCGACGCGGCTGCACGACGACTTCCTGCTGCTGCAGGCCGAATTCGACTGACTCACCTTGGATGCCATGACCGGCCCGAACACCCTGATCCTGCATGCGCCCGACGGCGCGACGGCCAGCCTCAGCCTCGATGGCGGCCATGTCCTGTCGTGGCAGCCCGCCGGCGCCGCCGAGCAGCTCTATCTGTCGCCGCGCAGCGAGTTCACGCCCGGCAAGGCCATCCGCGGTGGTGTGCCGGTGTGCTTTCCGCAGTTCGCCGAGCGCGGGCCCCTGCCCAAGCACGGGTTCGCGCGCACGACGCGTTGGGAGCTGGTGAGCCAGGAACAGGGCAAGGACGACGCGCTCGCCGTGCTGCGACTGCGCGACAGCGATGCGACCCGCGCGATCTGGCCGCAGGCCTTCGAGCTGGAACTGAGCGTGCGCGTGTCCGGTCGCAGCCTGGACATCGAGCTGGCCTGCGAGAACCGTGGCGACGCCGCCTTCAGCTTCACGGCCGCCCTGCACAGCTATTTCCGTGTCGCCGATCTCGATGCGGTCAGCGTCGAGGGTCTGAGCGGGCTGCGTTACTTCGATTCCGTGCTGCAGCGCGAGTCCACCGAGCGCATGGCCCTGCTGCTGCCCGGCGAGAAGGGCGTGCTGGACCTGGACCGCATCTATTTCGGCGTTGACCGAGAGTTGGAGCTGGCTGAGGACGGCCGGCGCGTGACGATCTCGCAGCAGGGCTTCGAGGACGCCGTCGTCTGGAACCCGGGCCCCGAGCGCTGCGCCAGACTGGCCGACATGCCACCGGAGGGTTGGCGCGAGATGCTGTGCATCGAGGCCGCCACGATCGCTCATCCGGTCGAGCTGCCGGCCGGCGAGACCTGGGTGGGGCGGCAGAGCCTGACCCTAGCCTAGGACCGGTTCGTCGGGCAGCTCGTTGAGCCGCGCCGCTGCATCCGCGGCGCGCGGGAAATGAGCCACCAGCAGCGCGTCCACCGCGACGATCACGTCCAGCAAGCCCTGCTCGAAGCGGCCCGCGCGGAAGGCTTCGCCCATGCCGTCCACCAGGCGCTGCCAGTGCTCGGGCGCGACGCGGCGGGCCAGCGCGCGATCCGCCACGAGCTCGATGCGGTGCTCGGCGAGCAGCAGGTAGACCAGCACGCCGTTGTTCTGCTCGGTGTCCCACACGCCCAGCCTGCCGAACATCGCGACGGCCCGCTCCCTCGCCGTTGCGCCGCGCCACAGATAGCTCAGCGGCAGCCCTGCCTCGATGCAGATGCGGATCTCGCCGCTGTGGCGCACTTCGCTCGCGGCCACGGCCTGCTGCAAGCGCGCCAGCGCCTCGGCCGGCAGCACGCGCCGCGCATCGTCCTCATCCCAGAGGCGATGGCGCAGCAGGCGCTTGAGCGAGAAGCCTGCCATCACCAGTCTCCCGAGGCGCCGCCGCCACCAAAGTCGCCGCCTCCGCCGGAGCGGAAGCCGCCTCCGCCGCCGAATCCACCGCCGCCAAAGCCGCCGCCGCCCCAGATGACGGGCGGCATCACGACGCCGCCGCGTCGCCCGAAGGCCGAGGGCCGCCGCGCCGCGCCGATGCCGAGCAGCCCGACCAACAGCAGTGCCACGCCGGCCGCCATGCCGGCCACGAGCGCGCTGCCCGCAAAGGCCCAGCCCGCCGCGCCGGCGGCCCCCGCGGTGGCGAGGCTTCCCAGCTTGCGCCCCAGCAGCCCGGTGAGAAACAGCCCCAGCATCGGCACGCCGATGAAGAACAGCAGGCCCAGGTCCTGGAAGCCGACGTCGTCGGCCGGCGCCACCGGTCCGCGTGCGGGCGGCGCGGGCAGGCCTTCGCCGGCAATGCGGGCCTGCAGCCGGGTCAGCGCCGCGTCCAGGCCGCCGGCGTAGTCACCGGCCTGGAAGGCGGGCTTCATCGCGGTGTCGATGATCTGCCGCGCCGCGAGGTCGGGCACGGCGCCTTCCAGCGCCTTGGCCACCTCGATGCGCATGCGGCGGTCGTTCTTGGCGACGAGGATCAGCACCCCGTCACCCACCGCGCGGCGGCCGATCTTCCAGTGATCGGCCACGCGCTGGGCATAGGCGGCAATGTCCTCCGGCGCCGTCGTCGCCACCATCAGCACGGCGATCTGCGGGCCGGACGCCTGTTCATAGGCCGCGAGCCTGTCTTCCAGCGCCTGGCGCCCCGCGGCGTCCAGCGTGCCGGTCTGGTCGATCACGCGGGCCGTCAGTGTCGGCACCGGCTGCACATCCTGCGCAAGGACGAGCAGCGGCGCCAGCGCCAGCAGCAAGGCGGCCAGCCAATGCATGCTGCTCTACCGGGAGGCGGCCGGCGCCGCGGGCCTGGCCGCGCCGAAGTCCACCGTCGGCGCCGTCGTGATGGCCGCTTCGTTCTGCACCGTGAAGTTGGCCTTGGGCTTGTAGCCGAACACCATGGCGGTCAGGTTGTTGGGAAAGCTGCGCGTATGCACGTTGTAGGCCTGCACAGCGTGGATGTAGCGGTTGCGCGCCACGGTGATGCGGTTCTCGGTGCCTTCCAGCTGCACGCGCAGATCCTGGAAGCCCTGGTTGGCGCGCAGATTGGGATAGTTCTCGGTGACCACGAGCAGCCGGGACAACGCGCTGCTCAGCTCGCCCTGCGCGGCCTGGAACTTCTGCATTGCGGCCGGGTCGTTGACCAGTTCCGGCGTGACCTGCACGGCAGTGGCGCGCGCCCGGGCCTCGACGACGCGGGTCAGCGTCTCCTGCTCGAAGTTGGCCTCGCCCTTCACCGTGTTGACGATGTTGGGGATGAGGTCGGCACGGCGCTGGTACTGGCTCAGCACTTCGCTCCAGGCCGCGTTGGCCTGCTCGTCCAGCGACTGGAACTGGTTGTAGCCGCAACCCGACAGGCTGGCGGCGGCGAACAGGGCAATGGCGGCGTTGCGGATCATGGGCTCGTCTCGCGGCAGGGAGAGCCCCGCCTTGGCAAACTGCGTTCCCGCGTCGCACGAAGCCCTGCGCGGATAATTCGCCGATGTTCGCTCCGCTGCAAAACGACACCTTCCTGCGCGCCTGCCTGCGCCAGCCCACCACCCACACGCCGGTCTGGCTGATGCGCCAGGCCGGGCGCTACCTGCCCGAGTACCGCGCGACGCGGGAGAAGGCCGGCAGCTTCATGGGGCTGGCCACCAACACCGACTACGCCACCGAGGTGACGCTGCAGCCGCTGGAGCGCTATCCGCTCGACGCGGCCATCCTGTTCAGCGACATCCTGACCGTGCCCGACGCCATGGGCCTGGGCCTGTCCTTCCAGCAGGGCGAGGGGCCGAAGTTCGCCAAGGTCGTTCGCGATGAGGCGGCGGTTGCCGCGCTCGAAGTGCCCGACATGGACAAGCTGCGCTATGTGTTCGACGCCGTCACGTCCATCCGCAAGGCCCTGAACGGCCGCGTGCCGCTGATCGGCTTCTCCGGCAGCCCCTGGACGCTGGCCTGCTACATGGTGGAGGGTGGCGGCTCGGACGACTACCGCCTCGTCAAGAGCCTGATGTATTCGCGCCCCGACCTGATGCACCGCATTCTGGAGGTCAACGCGCGCGCCGTTGCGGCCTATCTCAACGCCCAGATCGAGGCCGGCGCCCAGGCCGTCATGCTGTTCGACTCCTGGGGTGGCGTTCTGGCCGATGGCGCCTTCCAGCAGTTCAGCCTGGCCTATTCGCGCCAGGTGCTCGCCCAGGTCAAGACCGAGCACAACGGCCAGCGCATTCCGCGCATCCTCTTCACCAAGGGCGGGGGCCTGTGGCTGGACGACATCGCCGCTGCCGGTACCGATGTGGTCGGCCTGGACTGGACGATGAACCTCGGCACCGCCCGCGCCCGCGTCGGCGACCGCGTCGCCCTGCAGGGCAACCTCGATCCCAATGTGCTCTTCGCGCCCCCCGAAGCCGTGCGCGCCCAGGCGCGCGCCGTGCTTGACAGCTTCGGCGCGCCGACGGCCGGCAGCGGCCATGTCTTCAACCTCGGCCACGGCATCAGCCAGTTCACGCCGCCCGACAGCGTGACGGCGCTCGTGGATGAAGTGCACAGCCACTCGCGCCGCCTGCGCGCGGTAGGTTGACGCCCATCAAATATGCACGGCCGGTGCGGACTTATCCCCAAATATCGGGACGCGAGCCGCACGGCCGCATTTTGATGCGGCGCACCTAAGAGTTTTCCCGGGTTCGAGCTAAGTGCTTGATTTCAAAGTGTCTTGCCCTGGGCCCCAAACGGCTTGTCACCAGGGCATGCGAAAGCCGCTTGATACCGCCGGGCGCCTCGACGACCGAATTGCTCACAAACTTATCCACAGAAACTGTGGGCAACCCAAGGTCCTTGAGAATCATGCACTTGCGGTCGTTTGCTGAGCCACTGCTTCACCAATCGCGCGGAGCTGCGCATGGCTGAGCCGGCGGGTCCGGCGACGGTTCGCGTCGCCGTCGACGCCCCCCAGCACAGCGGTCTTGCGGGGCCGCTTGACTACGCCAGTGAGCAGGCGCTCGCACCCGGCTCCCTGGTGCGCGTGCCCCTGGGCAAGCGCGAGTTGCTGGGCATCGTCTGGACGAGCGCGTCCGAACCGACGGCGCTGACGTTGCGGCCGGTCGCCGCCGTCTTCGACGCGCTCACGCCGCTGGGCGAGGACTGGTGCCGGCTGCTGGACTTCGCGGCCGGCTACTACCAGCGCAGTGTCGGCGAGCTCGCCAGCGCCGTGCTGCCGCCGCAGCTGCGCGAGCTGTCGCCGGAGCAACTGGCGGCGCGGCTGCGCAAGCTGGAGAAGAAGGTGGCCAAGGTTGCGGCGGCGCCCGATCCGGCGCGGCCCGAGCTGGCGCCCGAGCAGGCCCGGGCCGTCGAGCGCATCACCGCCCAGTTCGGCGCGGCGGCGTCCAAGCCCCTGCTGCTGTTCGGCGTGACCGGCAGCGGCAAGACCGAGGTGTATCTGCGCGCCGCCGAGGCCGCCCTGGCCGCCGGCCGCCAGGTGCTGGTGCTGGTGCCCGAGATCAACCTGACGCCCCAGCTGGAGGCGCGCTTCACCGAGCGCTTCGCGGCCCTGCTGCCGGAGCCGCTGGCCATCGTGTCGCTGCACAGTGCGCTAACGCCGGCCCAGCGCCTGCAGAACTGGCTCGCCGCCCATCTCGGCCGCGCCCGCCTGGTGCTGGGCACACGCCTCGCCGTGTTCGCCTCCCTGCCCGACCTCGGGCTGATCGTCGTCGACGAGGAGCACGACCCCTCCTACAAGCAGCAGGACGGCGCGCGCTATTCGGCCCGCGACCTGGCCGTCTGGCGCGCGCATGACCGCGGCATCCCCGTGGTGCTCGGCTCGGCCACGCCGTCGCTGGAGAGCTGGCAGCACGCCGAGTCGGGGCGTTATGAAAGGCTGACGCTGGCGACCCGCATCGGCGGCGGCGCCCTGCCCAGGGTCAGGCTGTTCGACATGAAGGCCCTGCCGCCGTCGCCGGGCGTGACGACGGCTCTGACCGCGCCGCTGCTGGCCGCGCTGAAGGAGCGCCTGGAGCGAGGCGAGCAGAGCCTGGTGTTCCTGAACCGCCGCGGCTATGCGCCGGTGCTGCATTGCGGCGAATGCCAGTGGAAGAGCGACTGCCCGCATTGCAGCGCCTGGCGCGTCTTCCACAAGCGCGACCGCACGCTGCGCTGCCACCACTGCGGCTTCACCGAGCGCGTGCCGCGCGCCTGTCCGAATTGCGGCAACCATGACATCGCGCCCATCGGTCGCGGCACCGAGAGACTGGAGGAGCAGCTCGCCGAGGCGCTGCCCGGCGCCCGCGTGCTGCGCATCGATGCCGACTCCACGAAGCGCAAGGGCGAGCTGGAAGCCCAGCTGCAGGCGGTGCACGACGGCGACGTCGACATCCTGGTCGGCACGCAGATGATCACCAAGGGCCACGACTTCCGGCGCATCCGCTTCGTGGCCGCGGTGAACCCGGACGGCGCCCTGTTCAGCAGCGACTTCCGCGCGCCCGAGCGCCTGTTCGCCCTGTTGATGCAGGCCGGTGGCCGCGCCGGGCGTGACGCTGCCGGAGCAGGCCCGAGCGAGATGTGGGTGCAGACCTGGCACCGCGACCATGCCCTCTACCAGGCCCTGGCGCGGCATGACTACGAGCGCTTTGCGCGCGACCAGCTCGCCGAGCGGCGATCAGCCAGCCTGCCGCCCTTCGCCCACCTGGCCCTGCTGCGCGCCGAGGCCCGCACGGCGGAGGCCGCCAAGGCCTTCCTGGACGCGGCGGCGGGGCTGCTGCAGGATGACGGCGTGCTGGTCTACCCGCCGGTTCCGCATGCTGTCGCCCGCGTCGCCGACGTCGAGCGCATGCAGATGCTGGTGGAGGCCACGCAGCGCGCGCGGCTGCAGGCCTTTCTGCGCGCCTGGGTGCCGGCCCTGATCACGCTCAAGCGCGAGCACAAGGCCGTGCTGCGCTGGGCCGTCGATGTCGACCCTTTAGCGATCTAGGGTGCTGGCGAGCGCCTTGGCGCGACGAGCTTCGGCATGGCGGCGCAGTGTGCGCGGCAGCAGCAGGCAGCCGGCGAGTGCGGCGAAGGTGAGCGCCAGCGTGCCGGGTTCGGGCACGCGGTTCAGGCTGACGTTGTCGAGGTTGCCGCCCAGGCTGTCGCTGGAGCCGGTGGCGGCAAAACTCAGCAGGTTGGCGCCGGCCTGGGCCGTGACGCGGTATTGGTGCAGCGTCCAGTTGTTGCCGACGCCGCCGAGGGCCGTCATGGAGTCCAGCAGCGTGCCGTTCCAGAACACCTGGATGCCGTTGGTCGACGCCGGCTGGTATTCGCGCGGCGAGTACCAGAAGCTCAGGTCGAGCAGGCTGCCGGCGATCAGGCCGTTCACAGACTGGCCGATGCGCGCATTGCCATTGGTGTCCAGCTCGATGTAGTTCAGGCCCTCCTGGGCGCG
>Ga0164290_1002704_pt1 | contig 10926 bp, 11 predicted proteins | sample Micstemetagenome_FD_108782 | JGI IMG/M metagenome (GOLD analysis project Ga0164290, IMG submission 108782) | Contaminated culture microbial community from soil near Moab, Utah, USA - Microcoleus steenstrupii SON62 (Illumina Assembly) | ecosystem: Environmental > Terrestrial > Soil > Soil crust...
AGGGCAGCATCAGCATCGCCACCGGCGCGGCCGCGCTGGACCTGATCGGCATCGACGCCCTGTTCGCCAAGATGATCGTCGCCACCGCGAGCAACACGGCCTGCCAGAGCGGCCAGAACGGCCTGAACGCGTCTTTCGACCCGCTGGCGCGCGCCAGCATCGACCCGGTCTCGCCGGCTTTCGCCGGCTCGCAGGCCGCCTTGGTCATCTGCCTTCGCCTGGGCGGCGTGGTGGGCGGCAACGAGAACATGTTCGGCGGCAAGCTGCTGCCGACGACGCTGGGCCGCTGCGACTTCGGCGCCGGCGATCCGGTGTGCCGCGTCAATTTCGTCTTCCAGAACAGCAAGGGCTTCCAGCGCCTGCTCGGCACGGAGCAGGTCGTCGTCAAACGCCCGACGGGTTGGGCCTTCCTCGGCAACCGGCTGGAGGTGCAGGCCAGCGCCACGTCCCGCCTGGTGCTGACGCGCCGTCTCGACGCGGCGGCGCCGGACAGCTATGCGCGCTATCTGGACATCGCGATTCCGGCCGTCGCCGTGTCGGGCGGCGACACGCTGCAGTGCGCCCGCGTCGTCCAGAAGGGCAGCGATGGCGGCGACGTTCCGATTGCGCTGTTCAAGAAGGCCGGCGCCGGCAGCTATCTGAGCCTGTGGAGCACGAGCGCCAGCGACGCCACGCCCAGCCTGGACCCGGCCAGCGGCGCCACGCGCGGCGACAGCATCACCGCCCTGCCGCTGCCCGGCGGCGCCGCCGGCGACGCCACGGTGCGCAACTTCGCACGCGCCGGCCGCGCCTTGACGATCCGGCTCTACAGCGATGCCGGCTGCAGCACGCCGCTGACCGGCGCCGACGGGCCGGCGGTCAACGTGGACGTGGCCGGGCTGCTGCCGCTGTCGGCCGCGAGCCAGGCGGGCCAGCTCTGGCCGGTGCCGACGGCGACGACCGTCTCGACGCTGGTCTCGATGAAGGGCCCGGCCAGCACGACGATCAACTACGCCGCGGCCTGGACCCTGCCGCGCGCAGGGCTTGGCCTCGACCGCGCCCTGGTCTGCACGGACACCGCCTGCAGCACGCGGCTGGCGGAGCTGGAGCTGGCCGCCAGCGCCACCTCGGCCGCGCTGACCGTGGCCACCGGCGGCACGGCGCTGAACACCAACAGCTTCAAGCTGCTGCGCCTCACCGGGCGCACGCAGGACGGCCTGGTGTTGCAGTTCGACGGCCAGTCCTGCTCGGCCCAGGTGGCCGGGCTGGGCTGCTAGCGCGACACGCGTATCGGCTTGACGCTGTCGGTGATCATCAGCAGGGCGCCGTCGGCGCCCTGCTTGACGTCGCCGACCGCGTCGCCGTAGTTGCAGCCATAGCTGACGATGGGCCAGCCGCCGCCTTGCGGCCCATGCTCGCCGGTCTGCGGATGCCATTTCCACTCATCGGTGCAGAGTTGCGGGCAGCCCCCGGTGATCTAAGCAGCCACCGAATCCAAGTCTAGTTAAGTCCCGAGAAAAGCGCGCGGAACTAGCGTCCCTTTGCTCCTCCAATGAGCCTAAATACAAACTTGGCGCGAAGATGAAGTCGTATATTGAGTCTTTATTCAGCTTCAACCCTGGCTTCAACGCCTCACTCAGATCTACATTAAAGTTGATTCGCTGCCCCGGCCTTAATTTACTTGTTCGAAACTGAGGTCGCTTTTCGGGCGAACCATGGATGGAGTATGAAAACTCTCGCTGCACCGCCGTGAGGCCCGAATGATTCGGCGCTTCACTTTCATAAATTATCGCGCCGACCACCTCGACCGGCCTTTCAAGATGGGTGAGGCCAATTTGTGCTTCACCAAAATTTTCGAGCCCCAACTGATAGCCGACAATGGTGCCTTTCATGCGATGGATTGTTGTCTCAAACCGGATACTGAATTGAGGCACTTCGCAAATCTTGGGACCCTCCGCAGCGGCAGTGATTTCAGTGCAGAGCAGCATGCATATCGACGCAATAATTGACGCCGATAATTTATTTCTCATTTCATACCATCTGACAACAGTGGCGCTCGTACGGTAAGCAGTATTGCCGCCCGCGCGGCGGTCAGCGCCGCGGCAAGGGGTAGGCGGCCAGGCTGGCAAAGCCCTTTCTCGACACCGCCTGCACGCCGAAGACGACGTTGTCCTTGGACACCGGCAGCGTCGCGCGCGTGGCCCTGCCCACGTCCTTGAACTGCTGCCAGGCGGCCGAGTCGGTATCGCGCCAGACGATGCGGTAGCCGACCACCTCGGGGTCGTCGCTGGCGGTCCACTCCAGCGTCGAGTCGTTGGTCAGCTCGCGGGCGTCGAGCCTGACACCCTTGGGCGGTGCGGGCGCCCAGGCCAGCGTGGCCAGGCCGGCGAGGTTGGCACGCGTCACGTCGGCCACATAGGGGAAGTCGACGAACTCGGGCAGGTCGCCGTAGACGATGCCGTTTTCCGTCCTGGGGTTCTGGTGCTGGTGGGCGAAGTTCTCGAAGGGCTCGCTGATGCGCACGGCGGCATAGCCCCGCTCGAGGAAGGGAATGTGGTCACCGCCGCGCAGATAGCGGTCGCGGCGCTGGATGAGCTGGACGGTGAAGCCCGGCAGGGCGGCTTCGGCGGCCGACTTGAGGTGGCGGCCGAGCTGGTGGGTGGGCAGGTCTTCGCTGCCGCCGGCCTGCAGCAGCGGCAGCAGCTCGGCCTGCATGGCGGCGAGCGCCTTGGCATCGGCCTCGCTGGGCGGGCGGTTGGCATGGGCCGCGGTCAGCAGGCGCACCAGCGGATCCAGGCCGTCGGCGAACAGGCGCAGCCGCCTGGCGTCGCGCTGGCCGGCGTCGCCGCGCGAGCTGCCGATGATGTCGTTGGTGATCATGGCCTCGACGTTGGTGCCGGCCGCGCGGGCCTCGCGCGCCCATTGCGCGGCGCCCAGCAGGCCCTGCTCCTCGCCGGGCACGGCCATGAAGACCAGGGTCGCGTCGAAGGAGCGCTTGGCCATCACGCAGGCCAGCTCCATGACGGCGGCCGTGCCCGAGGCGTCGTCGTTGGCGCCGGGCGCATCGCCCAGGGAATCCATGACGTCGCTGTTGCGCGAGTCGTAATGGCCGCTGACGACGAGGACGCGGCCCTTGCTGGCGCCGCGGCCGGGCAGAGTGGCGACGACATTGACGAGCTCGGTGGGCTGGTTGACGCGGTTGCCGGCGGGCTCGATGAAGCTCTGCTCCTCGACCTGCAGCCGCCCGCCGGCGGCCTTGGCGCAGGCCGTCAGCTCGCTGGTGATCCAGCGCCGTGCGGCACCGATGCCGCGGGTCTCGGAGGCGATGTCGGACAAGGTGTGCCGCGTGCCGAAACCGACCAGCTTGCGAATGCGCGCCTCGATGCGCGCCGGGCTGACCTCGGCCAGCATGGCCTGCAGTTCGCCGGCGGGAGTCATTTGGGCCTGGGCGGGAGCGGCGGCCAGGGCCAGCAGCAGGAGGGTCATGAGGCGTGCTTGCATCCGGAAGATTCTGCCCTTGCCGGCCGGTCGCCGTTCTTCTACCCTGGGACCCACCACCGAGGAGAGTCCGATGAGCGACAGCCTGGATTCACGAGTGAGCGCGATCCGCACCGTCGCGCTGGTCGGCCCGGCGGCCGCGGGCAAGACCCTGCTGCTGGACGCGCTGCTGGCGCATGCCGGGGCCATTCCGCAGGCGGGCAGCATCGAGCGCGGCAGCACCGTCAGCGACCACGACCCGCTGGAGAAACGCCTGGGGCATTCGCTGCAGTCCAGCCTCGCCCACTTCACCCATGGCGGCATCCGCGTCCACGCCATCGACACCCCCGGGGCGCCGGACTTCGTGGGCCAGGCCCTCCCGGCCCTGGAAGCGGCGGACACCGCCATCATCGTCATCAATGCCCAGAACGGCATCGAGCTGATGGCCCAGCGCATGCTGGCCGCCGCGGGCGAGCGCGGACTGACCCGCCTCATCGTCGTCAACAAGATCGACTGCCCCGACATCGACCTGCCCGGCATGCTGGGCCAGATCCGCGAGGTCTTCGGCAAGGAGTGCCTGCCGCTGAACCTGCCTTCAGACGGTGCCAAGCGCGTCGCCGACTGTTTTTTCGCGGCCTCCGGAGAGGCCGATTTTTCGTCGGTGGCGGATGCCCACCGGGCGCTGGTGGAACAGGTGGTGGAGGTGGATGCAGCCTTTGTCGACCGCTACCTGACCGAGGGCGATGTCGATCCGCGCGAGCTGCACGCGCCGCTGGAGCAGGCGCTGCGCGAGGGGCATCTGATCCCGGTGTGCTTCTGCTCGGCCAAGAGCGGCGCCGGCATCGGCGAGCTGCTGTCCGTCATCGAGGCCCTGATGCCCAACCCCGCCGAGGGCAATCCGCCGCCCTTCCTGGAGGGCAAGGGGCCCGAGCCCCAGCCCTATCCTGCCCGGCCCGACCCGGCGGCCCATGTGCTGGCCCATGTCTTCAAGATCGTCGCCGACCCCTACCTGGGCAAGATGGGCATGCTGCGCGTCCATCAGGGCCGCGTCGCCAAGGGCGGCATGCTGTTCGTGGGCCATGCGCGCAAGCCCATCCGCGTCGGCCATCTCTTCATGCAGCAGGGTGCCAAGCACGTGGAGGTGGACGAGGCCCTGCCAGGCGATCTCTGCGCCGTGGCCAAGGTCGAGGACATCGCCTTCGACGCCGTGCTGCACGACGCCCAGGAGGACGAGCACATCTTCCTCAAGCCGCTGGAGTTCCCGACGCCCGTGCATGGCCTGGCCATCAGCCCGGCGCGGCGCGGCGACGAGCAAAAGCTGTGGGAGGTGCTGGCCCGCCTGGTCGACGAGGACCCCTGCCTGCGCATCGAGCAGGCGGGCGAGACCCATCAAACGCTGGTCTACGGCCTGGGCGAACTGCACCTGCGCCTGCTGCTGGAGCGGGTGCGCGAACTCTACAAGGGTGAGGTCGTCACCCAGCCGCCGCGCATCGCCTACCGCGAGACCATCGCGGCACCGGCCGACGGGCATTACCGCCACAAGAAGCAGAGCGGCGGCGCCGGCCAGTTCGGGGAGGTCTATCTGCGCATCGAGCCGCTGCCGCGCGGTGCCGGCTTCGAGTTCGTCGACGCGGTCAAGGGCGGCACCATCCCGGGCCAGTTCATGCCGGCCGTCGAGAAGGGCGTGCGCTCGGCCCTTGCCAGCGGCGTCATCGCCGGCTACCCGCTGGTGGACCTGCGCGTCGTCGTCTACGACGGCAAGCACCATTCGGTGGACAGCAAGGAGATCGCCTTCGTGACCGCCGGCCGTCGCGCCCTGATGGAGGCCGTGCGCGCAGCCCGTCCCCTGGTGCTGGAGCCCATCGTGCAGGTCGAGATCACGGCGCCCGAGCACAGCATCGGCGACATCACCGGCGACCTGGCCTCGCGCCGCGGCCAGGTCAACGGCACCCGCGCCGCCGTGCCCGGCAGCCTCATCGTGCAGGGCCTGGCGCCACTGGCCGAACTGGCCAGCTACCAGTCACGGCTGAACGCGATGACGGCCGGCGAGGGCCGCTACACCCTGCTGCTGTCGCACTACGAGGCCGTGCCGCCGAATACGCAGGCCTCGCTGGTGGGCGCCTACAAGGCGGGTGACGAAGGCGATTGATCAGGATTCGTCGTCCTCTTCATCCTCGTCGCCGTCCTCGATCTCGGTCTCGGTGTGCATGAAGCAGCGCCACTCGCCGTCCTTGCGCATCCAGACCGACGAGTCGGCCATCAGCTGCTCGACCGCCTCGGACTCGTCCTCGCCGCGCTCGCCCATGGACTGCCTGACCTTGTAGGTCAGCACCGCGGTGTCGTCGTTGGGGAACATGACATTGACGTCGCTGAGCTCGAAGGACTTGATGACCATCTGGCCCTTCTCGGCCATCTCGCGGTACTCGCGATGGTTGAACTGCAGGGCGCCTTGTGAAGTCACCATCAGCGCCGGCTCGTTGAGCATCTCGAGGGCGGCGTCGGTGTCGTCGTCCACCATGGACTGCCAGAACTTCTTTTCGAGGTTGATGAGGGTGCTGTCTGCGGTGCGCATGGAAGTCTCCTGAAGAGGGCCGGAAAACGTCAATATGCGCGCCGGCTCTCGACGCCGCGGTAGGAATGGCCAGCGCCACCCGGTGGGCCCCCTCCTACGCCGTAACAGGGCAAGCCTCATTTATCATCGCGGCCCATGCCCAGCGCCCCCCGCGACGTCGCGCAGATCCGATTGGACAACGCGATGCGGCTGTTCGAAGAGTTCGTCAGCGCCACCGTCAAACATGCCGATGCGGCCACCCTGCGTGGCCTGGAGCGGCGCTTTGCCGAACGCCTGCAGATCCAGCCCAGCTACTGGAGCCAGATCAAGGGCCGCTCGCGCCAGATCGGCGAGCGCCTGGCGCGCCAGTTCGAGCAGCTCTGCCACAAGCCCCCGGGCTGGATGGACCTGGAACATGGCCAAGCCGCCGCACCAGCCCCTCTGCTGTCGATGGCCACGGCCCTCGCCCCGGCCGCCGCACCGGCCGAGCCGTCGCCCAGCCTGCCCCAGGATGACGACGAGCGCTTCATCATCGGCCTCGTTCTCACCTACTACCGCCGCCACCCGCAGCGTGCACGTACTCGGCTGCTCGACTTGCTCGGCGAGGTGCTGACGCCCGAGCCCGCCGCCGCGCCGCGCGCCGCGCCCAAGATGGCGCCGAGCCCGCAGGCCGAACTGGACGAGTGGCGCAAGCTGCAAGCCGGCATCGCGCCGCTGAAACCCAGGAAGCGCTGAAGCTTCACCGCATCCGGGCGGCGCACATCCTCCACGTTAGGGGTGTTGGATAAATACCGCTTGCGCAAGATCAACGTTTGTTTATCATTTGCGCAAGTCGTGATGCAGAAGTCCCCACATCACGGCGAGGCGCACACCCGCTACCCCTGACCCGCCCGGCCCGCTTGTCTCGAAGCGCAAGCCCCGGGCATCCGATCCATCCCTGCAAACGCTGATCCCGGCCGGGGTCGAGCCGCTGCATTCCCGCCGCCCTCGCGGCCCTACCGGAGCCTTCCATGCCCCAGTTCACCTCTCCCCGACCGCTGCAGATCAAGGCGCTGAAGCCGCGCAATCCGCTCGTCGCCCCGGCCATGAAACGCCAGGCCGGCGCCCACCAGAGCGCCCACCGCGCCCATGCCCAGCGCCAGCAGGCCCGCCTCGAACTGCGACGCCTGCTGCGCGACCGCTTCCCCGACGACAGCCCCTGAACAACGCGCACCGCCCGACCCTCGTCGATTCATGTGATGAGGGCCGCCGGCAGGTGCCAAGGAGACCCTCATGAGATTGATCGAACTGCGCGGCCCCGAGGCCGCCGAAACCTACGACGCCTGGGCCCTGCGCTTCAAGCGCATCAAGCGCGCGGCCCGTGCCATCCGTCTGGTGTTCTCGCCGGCCTACCGCCGCCGGCGCGCGCGCAACCACCTGGAGTTCTATGCCGAGGCCGGCGCGCCCGAAGGGGCGCTCTATGTCGACGGCCAGCTGAGCGCCCAGCTGGAAGGCGTGCGCAGACTGTGAACTGAGGCGCGAAACGGGGCCACCTCCCACAACCGGGCGGCCCCGCCCGGGCCTAGCATCGACCCACCATGGCCGACCGCCTGTGCCTCACCACCCCGCTGTCCAGCCTGGACGCCTGGGTGAATGCGTTCGCGCAGGCCGAGATTCCCGTTCTGGCTGAGACGGCCGAGGCGCTCGAGCAGATGCGGGCCACCGAAGACGATGTCGATGCCCATGGCTTGGCCGAGCTGATCGAGACCGATCCGCTGATGACGCTGAAGGTGCTCACCCATGCCAACGAAAGGCGGCGCGGCGGCCACAGCGAGTTCAGGGCCGCTCCCGAGACGGTGACCGCCGCCCTGGTGCTGACAGGCATCACCCCCTTCTTCCGCGACTTCGGCCAGCAGCCGACGCTGGAGGCCGTGCTGGCCGACAACGAGGAAGCCCTGCTCGGCCTGTCGCGCGTCATGCAGCGCGCCGAGCGCGCCTCACGCTATGCGCTCGGCTTTGCCGCCCACCGCGCCGACCCCGATGCCGCGATCATTCACGGCGCCGCCCTGCTGCACGACTTCGCCGAGATGCTGCTGTGGGTGCATGCACCCACGCTGGCCCTGCAGATCGCCGCCTTGCAGCAGGCCGACCGGCATCTGCGCAGCAGCGCGGCCCAGCGCCAGGTGCTGGGCATCACCCTGCCCGACCTGGAGCAGGCCTTGATGCGGCGCTGGCAGCTGCCCGAGCTGCTGCGCCGCATCACCAGCGAAAAGGACGCCCGCGACCCGCAGGTGCGCTGCGTGCAGCTGGCCGTGCGCCTGGCGCGGCACACGGCCCGCGGCTGGGACGACGCAGGCGTGCCCGACGACCTGCACGACATCGCCGAGCTGCTCAATCTCAGCGAAGCCCACGCTCTCAAGCTGCTTCACGAATTCGACTGACGGCGGCGGCGCCAGGCAGCCAGCCCGCCCAGACCGAGCAGGCTCAGCAGCGCCGTGCTCGGCTCGGGCACCGGCGTGGCCGTGAAGTTGGCGTTGTCGGGCGCGAAGTCCGAGATCGCGGTGAAGCCGCTGAAGGCGCCGTCGCGCGGCCACAGATTCCAGGTGTAATCCAGCTTGTTGCCGAAGCCGGTGCTGGGCAGCAGGCTGGCGCTGAGCGTGGCGGTGATGGTGTTGCCGGCGATCAGCACCGAGCCGGCCGGCAGGGCGCCGGCGCCAGCCACCGTGCCGCTGCCGTCGGGGCGCAGGATGACGACGCGGTCGAAGCGCACACCGCCGATGCCGTTGGCGGCAAAGCCCGCCGTGCCGGCGCCGCGGTTGACACCCCAGACATAGAGGCCGGTCGCGGTGCTGCCGACGGCGCCGTTGAGCGTCGCCTTCAGCGTGAAGCTGTCGCTGCCGGCGTCGTAGAGGACGGTGGCGGCCAGCACGTCGAGGTCGCTGCTGCCGAGGCTGCCGGCGAAGCTGGCGAGGAAGTCGCCGGGCCGGTCGGTGATGCCGTCGAGCGCATGGCTGGCCAGGGGCGAGGACAGGACCAGGGCGGCGGCGGAGGCAAGAAGACGCATGAGGAACTCCAGGGTTGAGATGAGGGTTGCCTGGGGTGGACGGGCGACGGGCCTGGCTATTCCGCCCACCCCCTAGAAGGTCCAGGACCGCCCAGCCGGGCGCGCAGGCGCTCCCGGCCTCGGGCCACGCGCGACATCACGGTGCCGATGGGAATGCCCAGGGCCCGGGCGATCTCGGCATAGCCCGGGCCCTCCAAGGCCAGCAGCATCAGCACCTGGCGCTGCTCGGCCGGCAGGGCGGCCAGCGCCCTGTCGAGGTCGCGGAGATCCAGCCGGTCGGCGGCGACGGTGGCCGCGGCGACTTCGGGCGCCTGCTCGTCAAGGTCGACGACATCCAGGCGGCCGCGCCGCAGCGCGTCGACGTGCAGGTTGTGCATGATGCTGAACAGCCAGCCGCGCATGTCGCCCACGCCGTGCCAGAGCGCGGCCCGCGACCACGCGCGCTCCAGGGTGTCCTGGACGAGGTCGTCGGCGTCCTCGTGGTTGCGGCGCAGCGCCCGCGCATAGCGGTGCAGGCGCGGCAGCCAGCCCAGCATGGGGCCGGGGTCGGGGGAAGGCGGTTGCAGGCTGGCCATGGCCGGTGAATGCCGACCATCCGCACCCGCGTTCAAGACCCCCCTAGACTGGAACCGCCGTGGTGTTCTTCAGCCGCTCCAGCACGAAGCTGGTCTTGCAGTCCTGCACGCTCGGGTGCATCAGCAGGGTGTCGCTGATGAAGCGGGCGTAGTGCTGCATGTCCTGCACCAGCACGCGCAGCAGGTAGTCCATCTCGCCGGTCAGCGCGGCGCACTCCACCACCTCGGGCCAGGTCTGCACGGCGGCGCGGAAGAGGTCGCGCGGGTTGCGCAGCGGGTTGTCGGTCTGCTTCTCCAGCCTGACGTTGATGTACGCCGTCAGCCCGAGGCCGACCCGCTCGGGCGGCACCAGCGCCACATAGCTGGCGATGACGCCGGCCTCCTCCAGCCGCCGCACGCGGCGCAGCACGGCCGACGAGGACAGGCCGGCCTCGCCGGCCAGGGTGTCGTAGGTGATGCGGCCATCCTGCTGCAGCGCACGCAGGATGCGGCGGTCAATGGCGTCGAGCTCGATGACGGCTTCCATGCGCATCATTTTGCATTTTTCTTGCGTTTACACAGGAATCGGCGCCGCAGATTGCATGAAACCTGCGCGAACCGCGCCGCAGAATTTTCGTTTTCAGCATCACCTCGCCGGAGACATCCATGGCCAAGTTCACTCCCTGGGACAACCCCATGGGCACCGACGGTTTCGAGTTCATCGAGTTCGCTGCGCCCGATCCGGCCGCCCTCGGCGCCCTGTTCGAGACCATGGGCTTCACCGCCGTGGCCAAGCACCGCCACAAGAGCGTGACCCTCTACCGCCAGGGCGGCGTCAACTTCATCATCAACGCCGAGACCGACTCCTTCGCCCAGCGCTTCGCCCGCCTGCACGGCCCGTCGATCTGCGCCATCGCCTTCCGCGTGGAGGATGCCGCGCACGCCTACCGCCGCGCGCTGGAGCTGGGCGCCTGGGGCTTCGACAACAAGGCCGGCCCGATGGAGCTGAACATCCCGGCCATCAAGGGCATCGGCGACTCGCTGATCTACTTCGTCGACCGCTGGCAGGGCAAGGGCGGCGCCAAGGCCGGCGCCATCGGCAACATCTCCATCTACGACGTCGACTTCGTGCCCATGCTGGACGAGGCCGGCCAGCCGGTCGACGCCAACCCCGCGGGCCACGGCCTGACCGAGATCGACCACCTGACGCACAACGTCTTCCGCGGCCGAATGAAGGAGTGGTCGGAGTTCTACGAGCGCTTCTTCAACTTCCGCGAGGTGCGCTACTTCGACATCGAGGGCAAGCTGACCGGCCTGAAGTC
>Ga0164290_1002705_pt1 | contig 10922 bp, 6 predicted proteins | sample Micstemetagenome_FD_108782 | JGI IMG/M metagenome (GOLD analysis project Ga0164290, IMG submission 108782) | Contaminated culture microbial community from soil near Moab, Utah, USA - Microcoleus steenstrupii SON62 (Illumina Assembly) | ecosystem: Environmental > Terrestrial > Soil > Soil crust...
GAAGCGCAGCAGCGCCTGCGCCGGCGTGCCGGCGCCGTTCGGGCTGTCGGAGTCGGCGAAGAGCTGCGTCGTCGCCGCGTAGCTATTCGTCGGCTTGTCGGCGCGAAGGTTCGTGTCCACCGTCCCGACATAGCCGGACACACCCTGCCGAAAACTCAAGGTCGTTGACATTGGTCAGCTCCCGAAATTGAGAGGCCTCTGGCAGCAAGCCGCCGTCGTGAATGCGTGGCGGTGGGCGGCGCAGGCGGGACGCGGGCGCGTGGCGATCGCGCGTCGGGTGCGCAGGTCGTGACGCGACTCCGGCCCTGCCGGACCGGCCGCCGCGTGACTCCGCGGAGTTGGCGCAACCAATGCGGCGGGCATCAATCGGCGTTCCAGGTGATGAACCGCCCCATGGCGGTCAGGACGATGATTCGAATGTCGAGCAGAAGCGACCAGTTACGGACGTACCAGAGGTCGAGCTCGACGCGGCGCAGTGCCTTCTCGAGCGTATCCACCTCGCCGCGGGAGCCGTTGATCTGCGCCCATCCGGTCACGCCCGGCTTCACGAGGTGGCGCACCCGGTAACGGCCGACCGCCTCGAAGTAGTACGCATCGCCGATGCGCATGTGCAGCGGATGCGGGCGCGGCCCCACCAGCGACATCTCGCCGCGCAGCACGTTGAGGAGCTGCGGCAGCTCGTCGATGCTGGTGCGCCGCAGGAAGCGTCCGATTGCCGTGACGCGGGGATCGCGCGCCTGGGTCCGCCGCTCGCCGGTGGCATCGCAGACGTCGGACCGCATGGTGCGGAACTTGATCACCCGGATCGGGCGGTTCGCGAGGCCGAAGCGCCACTGGCGGAACAGCACGGGGCCTGGTGACTCCAGCCGGATGGCTAGCGCAACCAGCAGCAGCACGGGCGACAGCGCCAGCAGCAGCGCGCCAGCGATCAGAACGTCAGTCGCCCGCTTCACCGCGCCATCCAATCCGCCCTGTGGATCGTTCAGCAGATCGAGTAGGGCGTAGCGCCCGAGCGACGTCAGCCCCGGCGGAAGCCGGGCGAAGGTGCTGGCGTCGAGCGCTTGGCATACGCGCACGCGCCGGTCCGCCACCCGGTCGCGCACGGCGTCGATCCGTCCGACGGCGTCGGGCCCCGAGATGCACAGCACCACCATGTCCACGCCGCCGCGGTCGATCATCCGCAGGAGGTGGAGGATCGCGCCGGGATCGCGATCGTCGACGCGCCCGGCGAGCCTCCAGCCATCGTGTTCCGCCTCGGAGATCGCGCGCGCGATCGGATCGCCCGCTTCCGCCGGCCCGACCACGACGACGCCGTGGCCGCAGACGATGTCGTGCGCAACCCGCGCGACCCCGAAGCGCAAGACCGCAGCGCCGGCGACCGCGGTGGCGCACCAGGCCACCAGCCAGGCGGGCATGTCCTGCCAAAGCGGCGCCGTGGCCGGCACTACCAGCCAGCCGAGCGCGCCGGTTTCGGCAAGCGCGACGACGATCGCAGCGCTGGCGCGCAGCGCGGCCGAGACCGGCGGCTCGGGATCGGGTGCGAGGGCGAGGCGCAGCGCATATCGCACCGGGATGGCGAGCGCCGCCGCCAGGAATCCGAGCCCGGCGACCTCCGACGCGCTGAACGTCGCTGCCACGCCGGGGAAGAAACTCCGTGTCAGCAGCGCGAAGCCGACGAGCACCGCCGCATCTGCGATGGCGACGGCGATGCGGATGGCAGTTGGCGTGACTCGGATCTTGCGGGAACTGGCCGCCGCTGCCGGATCCGCCAGCAGCGCGCGCAGATCGGAAAGCTCGGAATTCTTGAGGGCAGCCTCGCTCATCTGTCCACCTGCGCATTATGCTTGCGCCTGTCTTCCGCGCCGTTCAGCGGTGCGTAGGGGTTCTTCATGGACCCTGGTCCGGTGCGGCTTGGCTCAACCGTTCAGGACCTCGCCCGCCTTCGCGCGCTCCGCGCCGTCGACCGCGACTTCGGCTGGAGCGCCAGCCGCGCCGACGCGTCGCAGTGCAGCCGGGATCGAGGGCGGCACGACCACCCCGGGCATCGTGACGATCGCACGGGCCGGTCCATGCCCAAGCGCGAGCCGGAAATAGGAGATCGTGCGCGCCAAGCCCTCCTCGAGAGGCGTTACCGGCGCCCAGCCGCCGAGCAGCTCGCACGCCTTGCCGATGTCCGGCCGGCGCTGCCGCGGGTCGTCGGCCGGCAACGGTGCGAAGGTCAGGCGCGAGCGCGACCCGGTCAGCCGGAGCACCGTCTCGGCAAGCTCGAGCATCGTGAACTCGGCAGGATTGCCGAGGTTGAGCGGTCCCGGCTCTGCGGCCGGCGTCTCCATGAAACGCGCAAGGCCCTCGACGAGGTCGTCGACGTAGCAGAAGGAGCGGGTCTGCTGACCGTCGCCGTAGATGCTGATCGGATTCCCCGCCAGCGCCTGCACGACGAAGTTGGATACGACCCGACCGTCATCGGGCCGCATCCGCGGGCCGTAGGTGTTGAAGATGCGGGCGACCTTGATGTCGACGCCGTGCTGGCGGTGATAGTCGAAGAAAAGCGTCTCCGCGCAGCGCTTGCCCTCGTCGTAGCAGGCACGCGGCCCGATCGGGTTGACGTTGCCCCAGTAGCCCTCGTGCTGCGGGTGCTGGACCGGGTCGCCGTACACCTCGCTGGTGGAGGCCTGCAGGATGCGGGCGCGCAACCGCTTGGCGAGCCCGAGCATGTTGATTGCGCCATGCACGCTCGTCTTGGTCGTCTGCACGGGATCGTACTGGTAGTGCACCGGAGAGGCGGGGCAGGCGAGATTGAAGATCCGATCCGCCTCCACGTAGAGAGGGAAGGTCACGTCGTGGCGCATCACCTCGAAGGCCGGGTCGCCGATCAGGTGCGCGACGTTGGAACGCGAGCCGGTGAAGTAGTTGTCGACGCAAAGCACGTCGTGCCCGTCCCGGACCAATCGCTCGCAGAGATGCGAACCGATGAAGCCGGCGCCACCGGTGACAAGGACACGCTGCTTCTTGCTCGGCATGGGTCCCATCGCTCCTTCCTCATGGGCGACGCTCGTAACCGCCGAAGGAGGGATCCAGGCCGTCGTGGAACAGGACGGCGCAGCCCAGAGGCTGCTGCGAAACACTTTGGCGCTGGAATCCCACTCTCAAACAGTCGAACGCCGCAATCGACAAGGCAACAAATCAGCCGGAACTTCGGCATCGCCGCCCTGCCCAACGGCAAGCTGGCGGCGAGCAATGCGCAGTCTGAAAAACCGTCCGAACTCTAGAAGTCTTCGCTGAATGTCTCGCGGTGCGCCGTGTGGCGTCCGAGCGACAAACATCTTACGATGATACTGCGCTGCCGTGACGGACTTGGCAGGGAGAAATGTCCGCTTCCACGCGCATGTGATGTGTCGGAAGCGGTTCCAGGCACGCGCCGAAACCGAGTGGCGCGTGTCACGTGCAGCGGCGGCTCCCCGCGTGGCACAGGAAGCGAAACCGTCTCAATCCGACGTGAACTCACCGAGTCCTGGTTTCCCGAGACGCGCGTCGCCGTCGTGTAATGCCGGCGTCGCAAAGTGCCGCGCTGAGTAGGCGTCGGCACGGCGCGCCGTGCTGCCGCGACGTGTTTGCAGCCGATCGCAAGATTTCCAGCCTTATCTTGAGCAGCGGGTGTGATGCAGCGGACCGACAACACGATCCCTCGGATTCCCGAAGGCCGCGCTCCGGCTCAGCCCCAGGCAAGCGAAATCCTGCCCGCCGCCGCCGTCGGTGCGGTGCTCGGCGCGGTGCGCCGAGGGGCGCGCTTCATTGCGGCTTGGATCATCGTCCTGATGGGACTCGCGGTGTTCCTGATCAGCAATCTGACGCCGTGGTACCGCAGCGAGGCGCAGGTGATGCTCGACACCCGCCAGGTCGTGTATGCGGAGATGCGCGCCGTCCTGACCGGTCCCTCCGCCGCGGCCGGGTCCGACGCGGTGCGCACGGAAGCGGAGATCCTGCAGAGCCCTGGGCTGATCCGCACCGTGGTCAGGGATCTCGAACTCATGCATTGGCCGGAGTTTGCGCTGGACGGCCCGCCCCGCTACCGGCTCGTCACCGCGCTCGCGTCCGGGCTGCGCTCGGCGGCAGAGATCGGGTTGCCGCTCGGCTGGGCGGCCGACTACCTCGAGAATGTTGCGAACGGCATCTGGACCCCGCCTTCCGGGCAGGACCTGTTCGACGTGGTCGTCAATGCGTATCGCGACCGCTTCTCCCTTCGGTTCGACGGCCGTTCCTACATAATCACCGTCTATTTCGAGGCGATGGATCCCGACGTCGCGGCACGCGTGCTGAACCGGCATCTCGAGCTTTACGTCGAGGCACAGCGCCGCATGAAGGCGGATGCCCTGCAGAGCGCGAGCGCGTGGCTGGACCGCGAGATCCGGACCCTGGCGGGCCGCCTTTCCACGGCCGAGCTGGCGTTGCAGGAATACCGCGAGCGCAACCGGCTGTTCACGCCACGCGGCACCGGGCTTGTCGCGCAGGAGATGGCGGACCTGAACAGCCAGCTTTCCGCGACGCAGGGCGAAGTCGCGCGCCTCGCTGCACGCGCGCAGCGGATCCGGGATACCGGGGGCCGCAGCGAGACCCTGAGTGAGATCGTGGGCGCCGAGAATGTCGGCCGGCTGCGGCTTGCCGAGGCAGAGGCCATGCGGCGCGAAGCAGAGGTGGCGTCGCAACTCGGCTCGCAGCATCCGACTTTGGTGTCGCTTCGTGCGCAGCGTGTCGAGGCGCAGCGGAAGCTTCAGGAGGAAGTCCAGAAGGTCCTGCAGGCGCTGCAGGGCGATCTCGTCGTGGCGCAGTCCCGGGAGGCGAACTTGCGACGTGCCATGGAGGAGATGACCACGCGCATGGCTGCGAATGAGGTGGCCGAAGTGCGCGCGCGAGAGTTCGAGCGCGAGGCGCAGGCGGTTCGGGCCCTCTATGAGAGTCTCCTGGTGCGCCGCCAGCAGGTCTCGGCTCAGGAAGGCATCCAGCAGGCGGATGCGCGCGTCGTCTCGGAAGCGGTCCCGCCACTCCGGCCGGCATTCCCACGCACCTTCGTGTTCTACTTCCTTGCGCTCGCGGTTTCTGCTTCGTCCGCCGTCGGCGTCGCGATCGCGCGGGACCGGTTCCGCGGCGGCTTCGCGTCCATCAGGGAGCTGGAGGAAGGCCTTGGCATCCCTGTGCTCGGCGCACTGCCGACCGTGCCGCGCAAGGCTCCGCTGTCGCGTCAGGTGGTGAAGGCCCCACGCTCGGCGGCGGCGGAATCCGTGCGCAACCTCCGCCACCGCCTGGCGGTCCTGTTGCCGCAGACGCCGACGCAGATCTTCGCGGTCACCTCGGCCCTTGGAGCGGAAGGCAAGACCAGCGTGGCGCTTGCGCTGGCGCGCAGCATGGGGGGGTCCGGGCTGGCGGTGCTGCTCATTGACGGCGACCTCCGCTGTCCCTCCGTGGCCAGGGCGGCCCTGGGGGGAAGCGAGACCAAGGGGCTGGTTGCTGTCGTCGCCGGCAGGTGCCCGCTCGACGCCGCGATCCGGCAGGACCCCGAATCTCCGCTCAGAATCCTGGCAGCGGAGGAGGGCTCGAACGCCCCGCAGGACCTGCTCGCGTCGGAAGGCTTCGCCGCGGTGCTGAGGACGGCCACACTCGCCTTCGACTGTATCATCGTGGACACGCCTCCGGCCGCCGCCTTCTCGGATGCGGTGCTCCTGGCCCGCGTGGCAACGGCGACGATCATGGTAGTCCGCTGCAACCGCACGCCGGTCGATGTCGCACAAGCTACCGTCCGCACGCTGTCGAGCGGCGGCGCGGGCCTCGTGGCCGCGGTGCTGAACGACGTCGATCTGAGCAGGGTGCCGGGTTACGCGCCCTACGAACTGAAGCGCTACGGAAGCCTTCGAGGCCACGTGCGGGCGTGAGCAGCGCCCGCATGTCGCGCCTTCATGATGCCGGGCGCAGGCCCGGTTCGGGTCCCGGGGGTGAGTCGCCATGAAGATCGCGTTGGTCCACGACGCGTTGAATCAGTATGGCGGCGCCGAGAAGGTGCTGGAGGAGTTCCACGCCCTCTACCCCGACGCGCCGGTCTTCTGCCCGGTCTACCTGCCTGGGGCGATGCCGCGCGCTTTCGATGCCTGGGACATCCGGCCGTCCTGGCTGGCGCGGCTGCCGGGCGCGAACCGTTACCATCGGGCGGTATTCCCGCTCTATCCCTACGCAATGCACAGCCTGGACCTGACGGGCTACGACCTGATCCTCAGTAGCTCCTTCAACTTCGCCCACAACGTCGCCGGCGACGCCGAGGCGTGCCACGTCTGCTACTGCCACTCACCCAGCCGCTTCCTCTGGGACTTCCACAACTACGCACGCCGCGAGGGCTTCTCCGCCGTAAAGCGGGCGGCGGTGCTGCCGTTCCTCCCGCATCTCAGGGCCCAGGACACGGCGTCGGCCCATCGCGTCGACCGTTGGATCGCCACCAGCCGCGCGGTGCAGCGGCGCGTGCTGAAGACGTACCGGCGCCGCAGCACCATCATCCCGCCGCCGGTGGACATCGACGCCTTCCACACCGCCCGCACGCATGACCGCTATCTGCTGGTGCTGATGCGCCTGGTGCCCTGGAAGCGCGCGGATATCGTGATCGAGGCCTGCAATGCGCTGGGGCTGCCGCTCGTCGTTGCCGGCGATGGCCGCGACCGCACGCGGCTCGAGCGGATGGCGGGACCGACGGTGCGCTTCGTCGGCCGCGTCGAGGGCGCTGCCAAGGCAAAGCTCTTCGCGGATTGCGCCGCCTTCGTGCTTCCGGCTGCGGAGGATTTCGGCATCACCCCGCTAGAGGCGATGGCCTCGGGGCGCCCCGTGATCGCGCTCGGGCAGGATGGTGCGCTCGATACCGTGGTGCCGGGTGTGACGGGGGAGTTCTTCGAGGAGCAGACGGCGTCGAGCCTCGCCGCGGTGCTGCGGCGCTTCGATCCGGATGCCTATGACCCGCAGGCGATCCGCGCGCACGCCGAGACCTTCGGCAGCGCGCGCTTCCGGGAGCGCATCCACGACTTGGTGACGTCTGCCTATCGCCGCCACCGCAGCGCGCTGACGGGACCTCCGCCTGCGCTGTCGCCGGCGGCACGCAGCGCCGGCCTCCGCGTGGTCGCCCGGGCTCCGGCCTGACGGCCGCCGCGTCGCGGACGGGGACGGGTGGAGAGGAGATGAAGCAGCTCGGCGTTCTCCAGATCGGCAATGGCTGGTTCCCCGAACGCAAGGGCGGGGTCGAGAACGTCTTCTACAATCTGTGCCTGCAGCTCCCCAGTCAGGGCATCGAGGTGCGCGGCCTCGTGCCCGGCTCGGCCGGCATCGCCGACAGCACGGGCGGTCGCATCGCGAGCTTCGCACCTGACGGTGCGCCCGGCCCGCATCGCGCCCGCGGCGTGCGGCGGGCCGTGCAGGCCGCGATCGCAGCGCGGCCGCCGCACCTGGTCGCGGCGCATTTCGCGCTCTATGCGCTTCCCGTCCTGGACCTTCTCCGTGACCTGCCCCTGGTCGTGCATTTCCATGGGCCCTGGGCACTGGAGAGTGAGATCGAGGGGCAGGGGCGCCTTGCAATCGCGGCAAAGCGCCTCGTCGAGAGGCTTGTCTATCGGAGGGCGAGCCGGGTCATCGTCTGCTCGGACGCCTTCGGGCGGCTCCTGCAGTCGGAGTATGGCGTCCCGGCCTCGATCATCCGCCTCGTGCCCAACGGTGCCGATATGGATCGCTTCGCGGTGGCGATGAGCCGCGCGGAGGCGCGCGCGGCGCTCGGCTGGCCGGCTGACCGGCCGATCCTGCTGAGCGTGCGCCGATTGGTCCGGCGCATGGGCCTTGGGAGCCTGATCGAAGCCGTCGCGCTGCTACGCCGCACACAGCCGGACCTGTTGCTGTGCATCGCAGGAACCGGACCGCTACATGCCGAGCTCGAACTGCAGGCGCAGGCCACCGGACTTGCGGGCTCCGTGCGTTTCCTCGGCCGTATCTCCGACACGGAACTGCCGCTCGCCTACCGCGCGGCCGACCTCAGCGTCGTTCCCACGCTTGCGCTGGAAGGCTTCGGCCTGGTGGCTGTCGAATCCCTCGCGGCCGGAACGCCTGTCATCGTCACGCCGCGCGGCGGGCTCCCGGAGGTGGTCGAGCCGCTGTCGCCGGAGCTCGTCACCGCGGGCACCGGCGCCGCGGAGATCGCGGCGGCGCTCGACCGGGCGCTGTCCAACCCCACGCGCCTCCCGTCCGAGGCGGCTTGCCGCGAATATGCGCGGACGCATTTCGACTGGCGCCGGATCGGCGCCGTCACGGCCGATGTCTACCGGGAGGTGGCGTGACCGCGCCGGACGACCTGCATTCGCACATGGCAGCCGGTGCGGCGGCGGTTGAGACGTCGTCACGCCGCCGCGTGCTGCTGGTCAACCGCGTCGGCTTCCTTGGCGGCGTCGAGCGCATCCTGGTCACGCTTGGCGCGGGGCTCGGCGCGCATGGGTGGCAGGCGCTGCTCGCCTGCCCCGGCGATGGCGAGCTCGCGCAGGCCGCCGCCGCGCAGGGCATCCGCGTGGTCGCCTGCCCCTTCGACCGCATGAGGATCACCGCCGATCCGCGCGTGCTCGCGCGCTATCCATCTGCCTGGTTGCGCTGCGCGGCGGCGCTGGAGGCGACCTGCCGCGCGGAGCGGATCGACGTGATCCACGCCCATCATCCGGTTTCCGCCCTCTACGCGCTGCGCGCGGCGCGCCGGCTTGGCATCCCGATGCTGCTGCACGTGCACGAGACGCTGCCGGCCCGCCCGCTCTACGCCGCGGCGATGCGGGTGGCGCTGCGTGCGGCGTCGGGCGTGGTCTGCGTGTCGCAGGCCGCGCGGGATCTCGCACTGGCGCTCGGCGCCGATCCGGCGCGCGTCTCGGTCGTGCACAACGGGGTGGATCCCCGTTTTTTCGCCGCCCAGCCGCCGGAGCCGGCCGCCGAGGTGCGGCAGGCCGGCCCCGGCCCGCATGTCGGCCTCTTCGCCGTGATCGAGCCGCGCAAGGCGCAGCACCTGCTGCTCGAGGCGGCGGCGATGCTGGCGGGTCGCTTTCCCGCGGCACGCTTCTGGATCGTCGGCGCCGCGGCGCTGCAGGACAAGCGCGACTACGCCGAGCGCCTGCGGCAGATGGCCGAGACGCCGCCGCTGCAAGGGCGTGTCGTGATGACCGGCTTCCGGGCGGATATGCCCTGCTGGCTCGCCGCCATGGATGTCGTCGTGCAGACCTCGGTCGCGCTGGAGTCCTTCGGCATGGCGCTGGCGGAAGCGCAGGCGCTCGGCCGTCCGGTGGTGGCGAGCCGCGTGGGCGGGATGCCCGAGGTGGTGACCGAAGGGGAGACCGGGCTGCTCGTGCCGCCGCAGGACGCGCCCGCCCTCGCCGCGGCGCTGGCCCGGCTGCTTGGGAACCAGGAGCTGCGCGAGACTCTCGGCCGCAACGGGGCGGAGGCGGCGCGGCGTCGCTTCGCCCCGGGGGTGTTCCGCAGCCAGGTGGCCGCCCGCTACGACGCGTTGATGCCGGCCCGAGCCGGCCCGAAGCCTTCCACGACGTGACGGCGACCCTCGGCGGGCCGCCGTCCCGGCGCTTCTCCGGCGCGTGAGCAGGAGCGCATGCGCCGACCGTCTTGGGTGGACTGTATCAGCGCCTCGTGCGGCGAGCCCGCATCAGAGGAACTGGTCCACCCGTGGGTCGAAGGCCGTGCTGATGGGCAGGCCCATCGGCCCCGCGATGTCCTCCCACTGCACGAAGCGGTACAGCGAGGAGGTGGAGCTCGTCGTCGCGTCATGCGCGACGAACAGGCCCTGCGTGTAGTTGCCGCCGAGATTGACGTTCGTCACGTCCAGCCCGTCGGTCAGATTCACGTCGGCCGCCCCGCCCGGCTCGTCCAGGGTGAAATGCCCGAGCCACGTCTTGTTCACGCCGCCGGTCACGTCATAGACCTCGAACTGCGTCGTGTCGTTCTGCGACGAGGCGATCAGGTAGGTGGCGCCGTTCGGGCCGTGGTAGAGCGCGAGGCCCTCCACATCCGCCTCCATCTCGCCTGCGACCGTGCCGATCGCCGTGCGCGTCGTGCCGCCATTGGCGCTCGCGTCGTAGCGCCAGACGCCGGTGCTCTCCTGGCCGACGTAGAGCACACCGCTCTTGTCATCCACGACCAGCCCCTCGGACAGCGAGCCGACCGGGATGGTGCGGACATTCGTGCCGGTGATCTGCGCGCCGGCCGGCCCGGCCGCATTCCAGTCCACCTGGAACTGGTAGGTGTTGCCGCTGTTGCGGTCGGTCACGTAGGCGTAGTCCTCGCCATCCACCCGCCCCAGCGTCATGCCGTAGGGGTCGAAGCCGGTCGCAACCTGGCCGAGCTTGGTGAACGCCTTCGCGGCGAAGTCGTAGGTGTAGAAGATCAGCTGGTCCTTGCTTGCATCGGCGATCCCCACCAGCGACACCTTGGCGCCGTTCGCCGTCGGGAACTGGTACAGGACGTCGACCGCCGTGACGCGGTTGCCGACGTTGGTGTCGGCCAGGATGTCGCCGTTGAGATCGAAGGCATAGAGCCTGCCGACCGTCGGGTCCTTGTCGATGCCCAGCACCACCGACTTCGTCAGGTCGGTCGGATGCAGAAGGATCGCAGGGTCATCGGCCATGTCCGTGCCGCCGGCACCCGACACCGCAACCGGGGCAGAGCTGTCGAAGGCGTCGATGTCGAGCGCGGTGCGCGGGCCCGTCGGAGTGGGCGTTGGCGTCGGTGTTGGCGTCGGTGTTGGCGCCGGTGCGGGTGTTGGCGCGGTGGTGGAGGTTCCGGTTTCGTAGGTGATGATGAGCCTTGGCGCGGTGGTGCCCTGGGCGGAGTGGAAGTCCCAGCCATCATTGCCGAGCGGCAGGAAGGCC
>Ga0164290_1002706_pt1 | contig 10915 bp, 10 predicted proteins | sample Micstemetagenome_FD_108782 | JGI IMG/M metagenome (GOLD analysis project Ga0164290, IMG submission 108782) | Contaminated culture microbial community from soil near Moab, Utah, USA - Microcoleus steenstrupii SON62 (Illumina Assembly) | ecosystem: Environmental > Terrestrial > Soil > Soil crust...
GTATAAGGCTAAAGACGGCAAGTTCTATGGCAAAATGGTATGGCTGAAAGAACCATTGGAAAATGGCAAACCTAAAGTTGATAAAGAAAACCCGGATGAAAAGAAGCGCAATACACCACTGATTGGTTTAATACTGCTGCGTGGGTTAGAAAAAGATGGCGATAAAGAGTATGACGGCGGCAAAATATATGACCCCAAAAATGGTAAGACCTACTCTTGTAAAATAACCCACAAAGGCAATACGCTCGATTTGCGGGGTTTTGTAGGTATTTCTTTAATTGGCAGAACATCCACCTGGACATTGGCAGATTAACTGTATCCATAACATGATTTTATAAGCAAAAAGGCACTCTCGGGTGTCTTTTGTCTTTGTTGCTAAAAGTTATTCACATATACAGATGTCAGTTGGGATTGTATATCAATTCATCACCAAAAAATCACACCAAATTGTTAGCTTTGCACAATTTGTTTTTTTATGCCTGCAACACAAGCTATTATTGTACCCGCGTATTTATTGTTGGAAGACGGCACTTTCCTGAAAGGAAAAGCTTTTGGAGCCAAAGGAACCAGTGGGGGGGAATTATGTTTTAATACTGGGATGACCGGTTATCAAGAGGTGTTTACAGACCCTTCATATACTGGTCAAACGCTGATAATGAATACCGTTTATATAGGCAACTATGGTGTGAAAGCGGAAGATGTAGAGAGCGACTCGGTGAAAGTAAAAGGCGTTATATGCAAAAACATATCGCACCGATACAGCCGTATGACGGCAGATGATAGCCTTGAAAATTACTTTGTTAAAAACAATATTGTAGCCATCTACGATGTAGATACCCGTGCATTGGTATAACATGTACGCAATAAGGGAGCTATGAACTGCATCATCAGTACTGAAATAAGCGACCCTGCATTGCTGAAAGCTGAACTGGCAAAAGTACCATCTATGGATGGGCTTGAATTGTCATCTGTCATCAGCACCAAAGAGCCATATACATTTGGCAACCCTGATGCAAGCATGCGCATAGCCGTGATGGATTTTGGTGTAAAACGCCACATCCTGCAATGTATGGCAGATAGAGGTGCATACTTGAAAGTCTTTCCCGCTAAGACATCATACGCTACTGTAAAAGAGTTTCAACCGCATGGCGTGTTCATCAGCAACGGCCCGGGCGACCCTGCTTCTATGGACTATGCAGTAAATACAGTAAGAGAAGCTGTTGAAGATAATAAGCCACTGTTTGGTATATGCCTCGGGCACCAATTACTGGCACGTGCTAATGACATACCCACATTCAAAATGCACCACGGACACAGGGGATTGAACCATCCTGTAAAGAACCTGATAACAGGCAGGAGCGAAATCACTACCCAAAACCACGGCTTTGGTGTTGTGCCGGAAGCAGCGCAAAATTCTGATAAAGTAGAAGTAACGCACATTAACCTGAACGACGGTTCAATAGAGGGCATACGCATGAAAAACAGGCCTGCTTTTTCTGTGCAATACCACCCGGAAAGTACACCCGGCCCGCACGATTCACGCTATCTTTTTGATGATTTCATCGCATTGATAAAGAAAGAGAACAACCTCAACTAAATACGATAAGTATTATATTGTACGCAAATAACTAAAGCCTTTTGATGAAACAGGAAAAAGTTCTGATAATGGGTGCCGGCGGGCAGATAGGTGTTGAGCTGACGATGGCACTACGCGCTATATATGGCGAAGCCAATGTAATAGCCAGCGACATCCGAGAGGCGCATCCGTTACTGGCAGGCAAAGGCCCTTATGTAGTGCTAAACGCTATGGATGCCAATGCCACATTGGAACTTGTAAAGAAAGAAGGCATTACACAGATATACCTGTTGGCAGCGCTGCTCTCTGCAACAGGTGAGAAAGACCCTAAACGTGCATGGGATATCAATATGCAAAGCCTGTTGCAAGTATTGGATATGGCAGTACAGGAAAAACTGACGAAGGTTTACTGGCCCAGTTCTATAGCTGTGTTTGGTTCTACAACAGCAAAACAAGACACTCCTCAAAAAACAATCGTTGAGCCACGCACAGTATATGGTATTAGTAAATATGCTGGCGAATTATGGTGCCAATACTACAACCAACGATGGGGGCTTGACGTACGTAGCATACGCTATCCGGGTTTGATAAGTTGGAAGTCTGAACCCGGTGGCGGTACTACAGACTATGCAGTAGAGATATATCACGAAGCATTGAAGCATGGCAAATACACCAGCTTTTTGTCAGAGCATACATACCTGCCCATGATGTATATGGACGATGCCATCCGTGGGACGATAGAGTTGATGGAAGCATCTGCTGAAAAGATACAATCGCGTATGGCGTATAATTTAAGTGCAATGAGTTTTTCGCCTAAAGAAATAGCGGCATCTATTAAAAGCACATCCCGTCTTTCGAGATAAGCTATGCCCCAGATTTCCGTCAGCAAATAGCAGATGGCTGGCCGCAAAGTATAGATGATAGTGCTGCCAGAGCTGACTGGGGTTGGCAACATCGCGTCGATTTAGATAAAATGACGGCCGATATGCTACATCATTTAAAAGGATAGTTTTGGTATTAATACATTGAAAAGCAGGCTTTTAGCCCGCTTTTTTTGTTAAACATCGGTTAATCAATAACAATAATTTGTTTAACGTGATGTGGATTTGCATTTTTATTCCGTGAAACAAAAACGTACAAAATCAGATAGGCAGCGCAGGCTCGATAAGCATCACGGCTTTCGACGCAGGAAGAAGTTGCATAAGTATGTTGCCATACTTGTTTCTGCATTGGTATTGTGTATTCCCATCTATATTAAATTCTTCGCAGAATAATCGTGTTGGCATAACTTAGTAAAGAATTATGACTAAGTATGTCTAAACCAAAAATTGTAGTGCTGACAGGTGCGGGCATCAGTGCCGAAAGCGGTCTTAAAACTTTTCGTGATAGTGATGGATTGTGGGAAGGTTACAATATAGAAGATGTTGCAACACCTCGCGCTTGGCGAAAAAATCCGCAGTTAGTTTTAGACTTTTATAATATGCGCCGCAAAGCGGTGATAGAAGCACAACCCAATGCAGCGCACAAAGCACTTGCTGCATTAGAGGTAGATTTTGATGTCCGCATCATTACCCAAAATATAGATGACCTACACGAACGTGCGGGCAGTACAAACGTACTGCACTTGCATGGCGAAATATTAAAAATGCGAAGTGAGCGTACCCCACACCTTGTTTACGATATTAACACAGACATAGAGTTAGGCGATACTGCGGGAGATGGTGCTCAACTACGCCCGCATATAGTATGGTTTGAAGAGCCGGTGCCAATGATAGAGCAGGCTGTATCTATCATGTACGATGCTGATGTCTTTATATTAATAGGGACTTCGTTAGCAGTGTACCCCGCAGCAGGGTTGGTAGATTATGTACCAGACCGTATAACCAAATACGTGATTGACAAAAATATACCGCCTGTTAGCAGGTATAGCAATGTTGTAAGGATAGAAAAAGCAGCTACAGAAGGTGTTAAGGATTTGCAGCAAATGCTGTACGGAAGCGGAAATTGATAGTGTCTGCATACACCATAATCAACGCATAAGTGGTAACAGGTATGAGTTGATGCACCAACCAGTTGAGCGAAGTAAACAAATGCCATTCTAAGTCTTGCGGTGTGATGATGTACACTATAAAATAAGATAAGCATACTGCCAATATAAACAATACACGTCTATCGGGCATTCGTTTCATGATGATGCGTATTAGTAAATGCAATGCCACAAGGCATGTAAGCGTGTAATAATTATCAAGTACTAATTTTTTCAAAGCAGCATATACTACATCATATCGTTGTGCAGATAATAGCTTTTGTATTGTATGACCACCTTGTGCAGAAACAATATCATTTGACGGGGCATAAGCTAACTTAAAAACCAATAATGCTATCAAGGGTAATGCAATTCCAATAATGCTATATTTTACATTTTGCTTTTGCAGCAAGGGTTTATAGTAGAAAGCTATAAACAAGGCCGATAGTAAAATCCCTTCATTCTTCGTCCACATACACAAGCCAAACATAGCTGTGGAAAGGCTTATATAACGTTTGTCAGCCGTTGCATTGTCTGCACATATCATAGCGCAAAGTAGCAGGAAGCCAATCAGGTTATCTGCAAGCTGGTATGCTGCAATGCCTAAGAAATAATCATTAGTACTGAGCCAGAATAATCCGATAGCTGCAAATAATATATTCCTGTTGTGTGTTTGCAGAAAAATAACGACAGGTATACATATAGTAATGATAAGATGAAAGGCGTAAGAGGTAATGAGCATATCACCACTCAACCTGCTAAAGAAAGCAATGTTAGCAGGCAATAGCAATGGATAGTCTGTATGTGTAGCAGTTGTGTTTTTAAATAATGTTGCCCAATGCTGGCTATCCATCAGGTATTTTGCGTGCATATTCCACATAGCCCATGTATCCCATACACCATGCTTTTCAGATAGCAGTACGAATTTTTGCCCCACAAGGCTAATGACTAATAACAGTAAAGCTAAGGGTAGTAAAGTAAGTGGCTTGTCTTCTGTTGCTATTTTATGTAGTGAATATCTTAATGGTGCTAGTGAGCCTGACAACATTAATATCATCACCAATACAGGTAGCCCTGTCATCAACCCGAAAAAATATACGATGCTGATAATGCCAAGCAATAAAGGCCAAAACAATATGTATAATGTTGTTTTCTGCATTATCTCGGTACGCTTAGGGTGTATGTATATAAACTATCAGATGTTCGCCATATTGGTAGCCTGCTATATTCTATTGCATTAATCGTGCTATCGGCTACATCATTTTTTTGTATGGTTAGCAGGGTGTCTTTCGAGTCGGGAGTATGTGGTAAGATAAGTACAGGTGCTAGCACATAGCGTGCTATTGAAAATAACTGCACCATATCTTTCTGCCCTGCAAAGCTGATGGTGCTGTTGGGTTGTATAAATGGTTTTGTGCACGATAGGCTACGCTCTATTATATCTACTTCATCTGTTTGAGCATTTATCCGCTTACTGAAATAATAAGAAGATATAGCAGCCGATATAACAATAAACGATATGATAACAACAGCCTTCATCAATGTTATAAAGTAACATCAATTTTTGTTGCCGTAAAAGCGTTACTATTATCCTTCGAGGCTGAAGAGGCTGTCAACAAACTCTGCTTTATTGAAAATTTGCAAGTCTTCCATACGCTCACCAACGCCAATGTATTTTACGGGTATCTTAAATTGGTTGGCTATCGCCAGTACTACGCCGCCTTTGGCAGTGCCATCCAACTTGGTAATGGCTAATGAAGTAACATCTGTAGCAGCGGTAAATTGTTTGGCTTGTTCCAGCGCGTTTTGTCCTGTGCTGCCATCCAATACCAATAATACTTCGTGTGGTGCATCAGGCATTTTCTTGCTTACTACACGGCGTATCTTACCCAATTCATCCATCAGGTAAGCTTTATTATGCAGCCTGCCAGCCGTATCTATGATAATGACATCGGCATCTTTTGCAAGCCCGCTTTGTACGGTATCAAAAGCAACTGAACCTGGGTCGCTGCCCATTTCTTTTTTCACAATATCAACACCCACACGTTCACTCCATATTGTCAATTGGTCAACCGCTGCTGCTCTGAAAGTATCTGCTGCACCTAATACTACTTTTTTCCCATTCTTCTTGAAGTTATATGCCAGTTTGCCTATTGTGGTTGTTTTACCAACACCGTTTACGCCAACTACTAATAATACATAAGGCTTTTTGCCTGCGGGTATGTCAAAAGTTTCAAACTCATTGCTGGGTGCTGCCGTCAGCATACCCATAATTTCTTCCTGTAGTATGCGGTTCAGTTCTGATGTACCTAAGAATTTATCTTTTGCCACACGCTCCTCAATACGGTTGATGATGGCAACGGTAGTATCAATACCCACATCAGCACCCACCAATGCTTCTTCAAGCTGGTCTAGCACTTCTTCATCAACCTTGTCTTTACCTGCTATGGCTTTGGTGATGCGTGAAAAAAAACCTTCTTTGGTTTTCTTCAAACCCTCATCTAATGCTTCTTTCTGTTCCTGTTGTTCTTTATTGCGTTTAAAGAGTTTGTCGAATAAACCCATAAGTATGTTCTAAATGTAAAAAGGTAAACAAGCCGTTGCGAAGTTAGCGTTTATAGCATCATATAGTTTGTTAAATAAGCAACGGGGCAATTTAGCCCCGTTATATACTCATACATACTTTTATGGGTCTATCGCCCCTTCAAGTATGTCTATTTTCTCTACAAAGTTCATTGATTTTGCCATGTACACATCTGCAGGTTCAGAGTTGTCAATGCCTACATCCTGCAACAGGCGGGTATTATCAAACACATGCCCCAGTTCCATAAAATCGAGATAAGGGTCTAAGCCAGCAAATAACACACGTAGTTTGCTTTTGTCTTCAAATGTATCCTTCCAATAGTCGAGGTATTTGCGGTAGGCATACAATTCACTTTCCGGTTGCAGCCTGCCTTTTGTCCAATGCTTCACTTGGTTCAGCATGTCTTTGTTGATGAAATTGAACGGTGGCATTTCATCAAAATAGGCTTCCAGTGTTTTTGATAATCGCAATGCAGTAGTGGAGCCGGCCTCACCAGCCGATATATGGTACACGCTATGTTTACGGTCAGCAAACAATAGTTTTACAATCGCTTCTGCAGCATAATCAACAGGTATAATGTCTAGCTGTGCATGTTCGTTAACGGGTATCAGGCGCAGGTGGTTAATAGTAGCCATAGCCCACAATATTACCGGGCTTCGTGGCATGATGGGCCTGCTATCGCCCATGATGATGGACGGGCGGGCTATCAGTATTTTCTCTACAGGCAAATGCTCGCGTATCAGCAATTCGCCCTTCATTTTGGTATATGTGTATTTTACCAAATGGGTAGCATCCAGATTGGGTGATTCGTCTTCATGTACCACACGGTCTTTCACATCTTTGCCGCATATAGTAGCTGTACCTATGTACAGGAATGTTTTGAGGTGGGGTAGTTGCTTTGCCCAGTGTAGTATTTTGGTAAGACCGCCAATATTGGCTTTCTCTACCAAATCATCATTAAACCTAGAAAAAGAAGTATTAGCAGCAGAGTGAAGTACTACATTTACATCGTTTAGGGCTTGGTTCGCTTTCAGCGCGTCAGTTAGGTTATCGTCAAACAGGTTGCCTAGTACTGGTACTATTTTGTCAGCATCGTACTGGTCGTCGTGTAGGCAAAACACTTTTTGGAGCCTTGCTTCTGCCTCTTCAATAGTTGCAGAACGCAGCAGGCAGTATATTTTCTCTACCTCATTGCGTTTAGCAAGCGTTACCAGCAGTTCGCCACCCACAAGCCCTGTAGCTCCCGTCAGAAAAACATTCATAATAGTGTATCATCAATTACAATGTAAGCCAACGCTTATATTATAATTATTATAAATTTAGTTGTATTGAGGGGCAAAGTTAGTCATTTACAGCCATTTTCTTAAACAGACTGAAACGTTAAAGGCCAACGTATGTCGGCCTTTAACAAGTATTGGTAGTTCTTTTTACTTACCCAGCTTTGCTTGCAGATTCTGGTCAAGCGCATCAAGGAACTCCTCTGTGTACAGATAGTGTTCGCCGTGATTCACTTTATTGCCATGTATGCACACCGCTAGGTCTTTAGTCATTTTACCACTTTCTACGGTTTCTATACATACCGCTTCCAGCGCATTACAGAAGTCTATCAATGCTTGGTTGCCATCCAACTTTCCACGGAAAGCCAAACCGCGCGTCCATGCAAAGATAGATGCAATAGGGTTGGTAGATGTTGGCTTACCTTTCTGATGCTCGCGATAGTGTCGTGTTACTGTGCCGTGCGCTGCTTCCGCTTCCATCGTTTTACCATCGGGGGTAATGAGTACAGAAGTCATCAAACCAAGCGAACCGAAGCCTTGCGCTACCGTATCGCTCTGCACATCGCCATCGTAGTTTTTACAAGCCCATACAAAATTACCGTTCCACTTCAGCGCGCTCGCAACCATGTCGTCTATCAGACGGTGTTCGTACACCAATCCGTTAGCGTCAAATTGTGCTTTGAATTCATTTTGGTAGATGTCTTCAAAAATATCTTTGAAGCGACCATCATATTTTTTCAGGATAGTGTTTTTAGATGACAAATACAAAGGCCATTTCTTTTGCAATGCCATGTTGAAACATGCACGGGCAAAGCCTTTGATAGACTCATCTGTATTGTACATAGCCATTGCTACGCCATCTCCTTTGAAGTTGAACACTTCATGCTCTATCACCTCGCCGTTTTCACCTTCAAACTTTATAGTCAGTTTGCCTTTACCCTTTGTTACAAAGTCGGTAGCGCGATACTGGTCGCCAAACGCATGACGGCCAACGATGATGGGCGCATCCCATGTAGTTACCAAGCGTGGTATATTTTTTATAACAATCGGCTCACGAAAAACAGTGCCATCCAGTATGTTGCGGATAGTACCATTCGGGCTCTTCCACATTTGTTTCAGGTTGAACTCCGTTACACGTGCTTCATCAGGTGTAATCGTAGCGCATTTAATGCCTACTCCATATTCTCTGATGGCGTTGGCAGCATCAACGGTTACTTGGTCGTTTGTCTGGTCGCGGTATTCTACGCCCAGGTCGTAGTATTTAATATCAACGTCTATATAAGGCGTTATCAGTTTATCTTTAATAAATTTCCAGATGATGCGTGTCATTTCATCACCATCCAGTTCCACTACGGGATTCGCTACTTTTATTTTATTCATATAATTGTCTTGAGGGTTCGCAAAAATAGCTAAATAGACAGTATATCAAAGAACCCGAAAAAAATGGATGCTTAATAATGTAAATAAGCACTATATAAACATAAAAGCTACTCATTGAGCGGCTTTTTATTATCTGTAGTCCCGCCAAGAATCGAACTTGGATCTAAAGTTTAGGAAACTTCTATTCTATCCATTGAACTACGGGACCAACGGGGTGCGAAAATAAGGAATATTGTATTATCATACACTGCTTGCAACAAAAAATGCAGGCTTTGTGCCTGCATCTAATAATGAAAATACGTAAACTATTTCTTCTTTAAATCGGCGTTTTGCTTGTTCACCTTCGCTACATTTTCCTTCTTTAGTTTTGCCAGTTTTTGCTTCAAGCTGCTATCTGCAATGGCCAGCATCTCTACTGCCAACAAACCCGCATTATGTGCACCATTTACAGCAACAGTTGCTACAGGTATATCATTAGGCATTTGTACGATGGATAACAACGAATCCCAACCGTCTAATGAATTGGAAGATTTGATGGGTACACCAATAACAGGTACAGTGCTTAATGCGGCTACCATGCCAGGTAAGTGTGCAGCACCACCTGCGCCTGCTATTATTATTTTAATACCTTTTTTGTCTACAGATTTTGCATAGTCGAACATGGCATCGGGTGTGCGGTGTGCCGATACTACGGCAAATTCATGATCCACGCCAAACTTTGTCAGCACATCTGCCGCTGCCTGCATAATGTGTGCGTCTGAGCTGCTGCCCATTATTATGCCAACCTTAGCTTTTTTCATATAAACTATTGAAAGTGTTTCGTGTTTTGTTTGCCAAAGTTACTGCTTCTTCATGGGTTTTTGCGGTGATGTTAATGTGGCCCATTTTTCTGCCCGGCCGCCCCTCGCTTTTGCCATACCAGTGTATATGCACACCAGGTATGCGCCCTATGGCTTTCAGCACATCTTCCGTATTCCCTTTTTTATCTTTTGCAGGCTCTATTATATTTATCATAATAGTGTGCGCGGTTGATGAAGTGTCACCTAACGGCATACCTGTTATCACGCGCAGCAGTTGCTCGTATTGAGATGTGTTGCAGCCCTCAATAGTGTGATGGCCGCTATTATGCGGGCGTGGTGCCAATTCATTTACTAATACTTTATTTTCAGCAGTTACAAACATTTCCACCGCCAGTATGCCTTTTAATTGCAATGCTTCAGCTATTTTGGTAGCAATAGTTATGGCTTGGTTGGTAATGTCTGCTCCTATATCGCATGGACTTATCTGGTAGTCGAGCAGCAGTTTTACTTTGTCAAACTCCATCAGTATCGGGTCGTAGCATTTCACCTCTCCCGCTTCGTTTCTGGATACTATTACAGATATTTCATGCTTTATTTGTACCAAGTCTTCTAATATTGACGGGCTGTCAAAAGCATTAGCAATATCATCGACAGTTTTTAATATCATCACGCCTTTGCCATCGTAGCCATCGCGGCGCATTTTCAGGCAGGCAGGTAATTTATTTTTATGCTGCTTCAGTTCTTCTCGATTAGCTATTTCTATAGCAGGCACTACGGGTATATTGTGTGCTTCTAAAAATCGTTTTTGTGTAAGTTTATCTTGTATGGTTTCTACCGTTTCAGGGGCAGGGTATACTTTTACTCCTTTTTCTTGCAAGGCTCTTAATGCTTTGGTATTAACCGCTTCTTTTTCTATGGTAATAATATCCAGCCCTTCTCCAAATTTCATGACGTCATCATAGCTAAGGGTATCACCCAATTGAAAACCGGATGAATAATTAGCGCATGGAGCAGCTTTATCTGCATCCAATACTGATATGTGCAGACCGAAGTCAACGGCATGCCTTATCAGCATCGCCCCAAGCTGCCCGCCACCCAATACACCTATCTTTTTCTGAAAAAACATCTTAATATTTTGCGCAAATGTAATACAACAGTATTAAAAGCTGCCTACCTCGTCCACCTCAGCGACTTCAGCATATATTCTATATCCGTCCTCAAAAACTCGTTCACTGGTTTCAGCGAGTCGGCATTGGGGGTAACATCAAAATA
>Ga0164290_1002707_pt1 | contig 10914 bp, 8 predicted proteins | sample Micstemetagenome_FD_108782 | JGI IMG/M metagenome (GOLD analysis project Ga0164290, IMG submission 108782) | Contaminated culture microbial community from soil near Moab, Utah, USA - Microcoleus steenstrupii SON62 (Illumina Assembly) | ecosystem: Environmental > Terrestrial > Soil > Soil crust...
AATGGTATCATCCGGGACGGGGGAGGGCCGCACCCTGCCCCGCCGCCGCCCGCCTGTCGAGCGTCACCGTCCCGCCAGCCACCGCAGCGCCCCGTCCGCCGCCGCCACGCCCGAGGCCATCGACGCCTGCAGCAGATAGCCGCCCGTCGGCGCCTCCCAGTCCAGCATCTCGCCGGCCACGAAGACGCCGGGCAGGGCGATCAGCATCAGTCCCTCGTCCACCTGATCCAGCGTCACCCCGCCCGCCGACGAGATCGCCCGCGCCAGCCCCTGCACGCCGGTCAGCGTCAGCCGCACCGCCTTGATCCGTTTCGCCAGCTTGTCCGCCCCCGCCGGCAGCTCGCCCGGTATCTCCCGCAGCAGCCCGACCGCTGGCGCCGACAGCCCGCCCGCCTTGCGCAGCCAGTTGGCCGCGCTGTCCTTGCCGCGCGGTTTCGCCAGCCGTGCCGCCAGCGCCTCCGCCGACAGATCGGGCCGCAGGTCCACCGTCAGCACCGCGGTTCCGTCGCGCTCGACCGCATCCCGCAGCCCGGCGGACAGGGCGTAGACCGCCCCGCCCTCGATCCCGTAGCGGGTCAGCATCGCCTCGCCGCGCACCGTCTGGCCGGCATGCGTCATCGCCACGGGTTTCAACGGCTGCCCCGCGAACCGCTCTGCGAACACCGCCGACCAGCCAACGTCGAAGCCGACGTTCGACGGCCGGAACGGCGCCGCCGCGACGCCCTCGCGCTCCAGCCAGTCGCGCCACAGTCCGTCCGATCCCAGTCGCGGCCAGCTGGCCCCGCCCATCGCCAGCACGACGGCGTCGGGCCGCTCGACCCGCTCGCCCTCCGGCGTCCGGAACACCCACTCCCGCCGCTCGTCATCGCCCCGGTCGTCATCCCGGCGAAGGCCGGGACCGGAACAGCGCGACCGGGTCCGCACCTCGACGCCAAGCGCCTCCAGCCGCCCCAGCCAGGCCCGAAGCAGCGGCGAGGCCTTCATCGCCCGCGGAAACACGCGTCCCGATGATCCGGTGAACGTGGCCTGGCCCAGGCCCTCGGCCCAGCCGATCATATGGGTCGGCGAGAACGCCTCCAGCCAGGCCGCGACCGTCCCGCTCGCGGCGCCATACCGCCCGACGAACCCGTCCAGATCCTCGGAATGGGTCAGGTTCAGCCCGCCCCGCCCGGCCATCAGGAATTTGCGCGCCACCGAAGGCATCGCCTCATGCACCACCACGGCCGCTCCGGCCTGCGCCAGCCGCTCCGCCGCCATCAGCCCGGCGGGTCCGGCCCCGACTATATGGACGGTCTTGCGCATCATCATGGCTCCTGATGGACCGGAACGCTGCAAGCCGCCATACGCTCATCCTCCATGAGCGTCGCCTTTACCCGCGAGGAGGATCTGGAGGCCACGGCCGCCGACCTGCCCGATCGTCCGATATCCCCGCACCCGAACCTCGTCACCCTTTCGGGCCTGGCGCAGATCGAGGCTGCGCTCGCCGCGGCCCGCGCCGCCTGGGGGGCCGCCCAGGCGAAGGGCGACATCGAGGCCGACCGCACCGCCATGGCCCGCGCCACCCGCGACCTGCGCTACTGGTCCGCCCGGCGCGCCACCGCCCAGCTGGTCGAGACCGCGCCCGACGGCCGTGTCCGCTTCGGCGGATCGGTGACGCTGGAACGCGACGACGGCCGCACCCAGACCTGGCGCATCACCGGCGAGGACGAGGCCGATCCCGCCGCCGGCTCCGTCAGCCACGTCTCCCCCCTGGCGGTCGCCCTGATCGGCAAGCGGGTCGGCGAGGAGGCCGTGGTCGCGGGCCGGACCGTCGAGGTCATCGCCATCGATTGACGGTCAATGGTTGCTCCGCCGCCCCGCTTGCCCCACCTTGGGGTCAGCAGCGCCCGTCGACGGCGCGCACACCGCCCGGCGCCTGCGGCGCCCAAAAAAGGAAAACAGGCATGGCCCGCAAGCCCAACTACAGTTTCGAGCGTCAGGAACGCGATCGCGCCGACGCCAAAAAGGCCGCTGAAAAAGCCGCCGCCAAGGCGGAAAAGAAAGCCGCCGCCGCCGCCCGGAAGGAAGCAGGACTGCCGCCTCTCGAGGACTGAGAGCCCTCGGTCCAGGCGGCTTCGGCGGGCTCCGGGCCGCCTGCGCCGTCCGGACCCGGCCCCGCGCCGGCTCGCGGATCGGCGGCGGGGGCCTGCCAGCCGGGCGGCAAGGATTGCGCCCGCGTCCGGTCCGGGTATGGTCGCCCCCATTCCCGCCCAACAGGACCGTATCCCATGCGTCGTCGCCTCGTATCGCTTGCCGCCCTTCTCGCAGCCATCGCTCCCGCGACATCGGCCCTGGCCTGGTCTCATGAGGCGGCTCCGGTCACGGTCAGCGCCGCCGCCGCCGCGCCCCAGGCGGCGCCCCTGCAGGGGGCTCCCGTCGCCGACCTGGTGGCCCGCGTCGACATCCCCTGGTCGCGCTTCCAGCTCGACAACGGCCTGACCGTGATCGTCCACGAGGACCGCAAGGCTCCGGTGGTCGCCGTCTCGGTCTGGTACAATGTCGGCTCCAAGGATGAGCCCGCCGGATCGACCGGCTTCGCCCACCTGTTCGAGCATCTGATGTTCGGCGGTTCCGAGAATTCCCCGACCAGCCACATCCAGGCCATGAGCGCCGCGGGCGCCACCGGTCTGAACGGCACCACCTGGTTCGACCGCACCAACTATTTCCAGACGGTGCCCACCCCGGCGCTGGAGCAGACCCTGTTCCTGGAAAGCGACCGTATGGGCTTCCTGCTCGGCCAGGTCGGCCAGGAGGTGCTCGACCTGCAGCGGGGCGTCGTCCAGAACGAAAAACGCCAGAGCGACAACCAGCCCTACGGCCTGGCGGGCTACGCCCAGCAGGAGGCGCTGTTCCCCGAAGGCCACCCCTACCGCCACTCGACCATCGGCTCGATGGCCGATCTGGACGCCGCCAGTCTTGAGACGGTGCGCAACTGGTTCCGCGACAACTACGGCCCCAACAACGCCGTGCTGGTCCTGTCCGGCGACATCGACGAGGCGACCGCCCGCACCCTCGCGAACCGCTATTTCGGCTCCATCCCGCGCGGCCCGGTCAACACCCCGGCCGAGGCGGACATTCCGACCCTTGCCGCCCCGGTCGAGCAGGTGCTCCGCGACCGCGTCGCCCAGACCCGCGTCAGCCGCGCCTGGGTCGTGCCCGGCATGCTGGACCCCGACGCCGTTCCGCTCAGCGTCGGCGCCTCCATCCTGGGCGGCCTGGCGTCCTCGCGCCTCGACAACGCCCTGGTCCGGGGCGACCAGACCGCCGCCTCCGTCAGCGCCGGGGCCCAGGCCTTCCACCGACTCGGCTTCTTCAGCTATTCGGCCAACGTCAAGCCGGGCGAGGACGCCGCCGCCGTCGCCTCGCGCATGGACGCCGTCTTCGCCGACTTCATGGCCAACGGCCCGACCCAGGACGAGATTGACCGGGTCGTCACCCAGTACGCCGCCCGCACCATCCAGGGGCTGGAGCAGGTCAACGGCAAGGCCTCGGCCCTGGCCGAAGGCCAGCTCTACGCCGGCGATCCCGACTTCTACCGCACCCGGCTCGCCGCCTACGCCGCCGTCACGCCCGCTCAGGTCCGTGACGCCATGCAGCGCTGGCTGAACCGCCCGGTCTACAGGCAGATCGTCGAGCCCGGCGACCGCGAGGCCTATGCCGAGGCCGCCGCCGCCCCGTCCGGCGCCGCGCCCGTCCCGGCCGCAGAGATCCAGCGTGTCGCGCGCGACCCCATGCCGACCATCGGCGACGTCTCGAACATCGATTTCCCCGCCGTCCAGCGCACCACGCTCTCGAACGGCGTCGAGGTCGTCTACGCACAATCGACGACCGTTCCGGTCACCCGCGTCGCCGTCGAATTCGACGCCGGCTTCGCGGCGGATGAGGCGAACGCCCTCGGCGTCCATTCCATGATGCTCAACCTGATGGAGGAGGGCACCACCACGCGCGACTCCAATGCCCTGGCCGAGGCCCAGGAGCGGCTCGGCGCGACGGTCAGCATGGGCGCCTCCATGGACCGCACGGCGGCCAGCCTGACCGCCGTCACCACCAACCTCGACCCGTCGCTGGTCCTGCTGTCGGATGTGGTGCGCAATCCCGCCTTCGCCCCGGCCGAGGTCGAGCGTCTGCGCGCCCAGCGCCTCGCCGCCCTGGCGTCGGAGCGCACCCAGCCGGCGGCTCTCGCCGCCCGCGCCCTGCCGCCGCTGATCTACGGCGAGGCCAGCCCCTACGGCCGCCCGTTCAGCGGCTCCGGCACGCCCGAGACCATCACCGCCCTCACCCGCGAGGACCTGATCGCCGAGCACGCCCAGTGGGTCCGGCCCGACAACGCCCGCATCTTCGTCGTCTCCGACCTGCCGCTGGCCGATGTCACGGCGCGGCTTGAGCGGGCCTTCGGAGACTGGCGCGCCCCCTCCACCCCGCGCGGGGCCAAGGCCTTCCCGACCGACATCCCCGCCACCACCGCCCGCATCGTGCTGATCGACCGGCCGCAATCGCCGCAGTCGCTGATCTACGGCGGCGCGGTCCTGCCTGTCTCCGGCACGGACGACCTGCTGACGCTGAATGCGGCCAACAGCATCCTCGGCACCGACTTCCTCTCGCGGATCAACGCCGACCTGCGCGAGACCAAGGGCTGGTCCTATGGCGTGCGGGGCACGATCAACCCCCTCCAGAACCGCGCGCCCTACATCGTCAACGCCCCGGTCCAGGCCAATCGGACGGGCGAGTCGATCGCCGCCCTCATCGCCCAGTACGAGCGTTTCCTGCAGACCGACGGCGTCACCGCCGCCGAGCTGGAGCGCACCATCAATGGCGACACCCGCGGCCTCGCCGGCGGATTCGAAACCTCGGGCCAGATCCTCGCTGCCCTGCGATCCAACGCCCTCTACGGCCGTCCGGACGACTATCAGGAAAGCCTGGCCAGCCGCACCCGCGCCCTGACGGCGACCGACATGGACGCGGCCGCGCGGGCGGCCATCGACCCGTCCCGCTTCGTCTGGGTCGTCGTCGGCGACGCCTCGGTGGTTCAGCCCCAGCTTGAGGCCCTCGGCCTTCCTGTCGAGGTCCGCCCGGCCCGTTAACCTCGGCGGCGCCTCGGAAAGTGGCGGGCCCGGCGACCGGGCCCGCCACTTTTTCGCGTCTGGTCTCTAGGCGCCCGCCAGCGTGCGGGACAGTTTGCGGGCCAGTTCGGCCTGGGTGAACGGCTTGTGCACGATCAGATCGTCGCCGAGATCGGCCATGGCTCCGGCGTCCGCATATCCGGTCACGAACAGGATTGGCGCGGACGGCCGGCGCACCCGGAGTTCTCGCGCCAGGTCGGCGCCGTTCATGCCCGGCATCGCGAAATCGAGGACCACCGCGTCGATCCGGTCATGGTCCTCCAGCTGCGCCAGGGCTCCGCCGCCGCTTCGGGCCTCGATGACGTTATAGCCCAGCTCGTTCAGGAAGCCGGCGGTGACCTCGCGCACGGCGTCGTCGTCGTCGACGACCAGAATGACCAGCCCCGGGTCGCTGGCGATGTCCAGCTCCTGGCTGGACTGTCCGTCCGGAACGGGCGCCGACCCGGCGCGGGGCAGGAAGATCCGGATGGTGGTGCCGCGGCCCAGCTCGGTGTCGATGGTGACGCCGCCGCCCGACTGTTTGGCCAGACCGAACACCTGGCTGAGCCCCAGTCCCGACCCCTTGCCCACCTCCTTGGTGGTGAAGAAGGGCTCGAACGCCCGGGCCAGGACCGCGTCGGTCATGCCTGAGCCCGTGTCCGCGACCGTCACCGCCACATAGTCGCCCGCCGCCGGATCCTCCGGCCCCTGCGGCTCGCCGAGCGAGACGTTTTCGGTGCTGATCGTCAGTCGCCCGCCCACGGCCATGGCGTCGCGGGCGTTGATCGCCAGGTTCAGGATGACCAGCTCGATCTGGGTCGGATCGATCATCGCCGACCACAGGTCGGGCGCCAGTTGAGGCGGCTCGATCTGTACGCTGCCGCCGATCGCGCTTTGCAGCATGTCGCCCATGCTCCGCACCGTCTCGTTCAGATCGACCGCGCGCGGCTCCAGCTTCTGCCGTCGCGAGAAGGCCAGCATCTGCGCGGTCAACCGCGCGCCGCGCCTTGAGGCCTCCCTCATCATGTCCAGCCGGCGCAGGATCTGCGGGTCGTGTTCGCGCTTTCTCAGGTGCTCGACATTGCCCATGACCACGGTCAGCAGGTTGTTGAAGTCGTGCGCCACGCCGCTGGTCAGCTGTCCGACCGCTTCCAGCCGCTGCGCCTGCCTCAGGGCGGATTCGACCTTCTCCCGCTCAGCGATCTGCGAGGCCAGTTGACGGTTGGCGGCCTCGAGCTCGGCCGTCCGTTCCGCCACCCGCCGTTCCAGCAGGGTTTCGGCGCGGCGGATCTCCTCGATCCGCTCACGCGCCTCATACTGGCGCTTGCGGCCCCGCAACGCCGTGCGCACCGCGCTGACCAGCGTCGTGGGATGGAAGGGCCGCTCAAGGAAGCCGACATTGCCCAGCGTCACCGACAGCCGCCTGGCCATCGGGTTCCGCTCGATGCTGCCGCCCCGGTGGGTCAACACCAGGAACGGGAAGTCGGACCAGGACGGCTGGGTCTCGATCCAGTGCGACAGGCCCGACAGGTCGCTGTCCCGCAGCGCCTCCTCCACAAGCACCGCCGTGCCGGCGCCGGCGCGCATCGCCTCGAGCAGTTCAGACAGGCCGGCGCAGATCAGGGTCGGCGCATGCGCCTCGCCCAGTATGGCGGCCGCGATCGCGGCATCCCGGCCTGCAGGGGCGAGGATCAGCGTACGCTCGGACAGATCGCCGCCGTGGCTCATGCCGAGGCGTCGCCCATCAGCCCCGACCCCTGACCGACGAAATTGGGCACCCCGCGCAGCACGCCCTGGAAGCCGCTCAGCGGCTCGCCGAGCGTCAGGCCGTCCACGCCGATCTCGTATTCGCGGATGGTCTTCTCATGCCCGCCGGCGCGCTTCTTGATCACCGAGACCGCCCGCCGCACATGGCCGGCCGCCTCGAAATAGCGCAGCAGGATCACGGTGTCGGCCAGATAGGTGACGTCGACCGGCGCCTTCATGTCGCCGACCAGCCCGTGCTGCGCCACCGTCAGATAGGTCGAGGCGCCCTGGCGGTTCAGATACTGCAGCAGCTCGTGGATGTGCAGCACCAGGAACTGCTCCTGCGGCATGGCCGCCTGATAGCCGTTCAGACTGTCGATCACGACGGTCTTGATGTCCTGCTCGCCGACGCAATGCCTGACCCGAGCCGCGAACTCGCCGGGCGAAAGCTCGGCGGCGTCCACCTGTTCCACGATCAGCTGGCCGCTCGCCTGCATGGCCTCCAGATCGACGCCCAGCCCGCGCATGCGGTCGTAGAGCAGGCCCAGCTCCTCGTCGAAGATGAACAGCGCCGCCTTTTCGCCGCGCTCCACCGCCGCCACCGCGAAATTGATCGAGAACAACGACTTGCCCGTCCCCGCCGGCCCCAGTATGAGCGCGCTGGACCCGCGCTCCACCCCGCCGCCCAGCAGCTGGTCCAGCTCCGGCACGCCGCTCGACATCGCCACCCGCTCGAAACTGGTCCGGTGCTCCGACGCCACGATGCGCGGATACACCTCAAGCCCGCCGGTCTTGATGGTGAAGTCGTGGTAGCCGCCGCGGAACCGCCGCCCGCGATATTTGATCACCCGCACCCGCCGCCGCTCGGCCCCGTACTCCGGCGCCAGCTCCTGCAGCTGGATCACCCCGTGCGCCACCGAATGCACCGTCTTGTCGTTGGTGTCCGTGGTCAGGTCGTCCAGCAGCAGCACCGTCGTCCCGCGCCGGGCGAAATAGTGTTTCAGCGCCAGCACCTGCCGCCGGTAGCGGAGCGAGCCCTGGGCCAGCAGCCGGATCTCCGAAAGACTGTCGATCACCACCCGGTGCGGCGTCGCCTTCTCCACCGCCTCGATGATCATCCGCGTCGTCTCGCCCAGCTCCAGGTCCGACGAATACAGCAGGCTCTGCTGCTGCTGTTCGTCCAGCAGGCTCTCGGGCGGCGCCAGTTCGAAGATGTCGATCCCCTCCAGCGACCAGTCGTGCGAGCGGGCCGTGGCGCGCAGCTCCTCCTCGGTCTCGGACAGGGTGATGTAGAGGCAGGCCTCGCCCCGCTGCGCCCCCTCCATCAGGAAGCTCATCGCCGCCGTCGTCTTGCCGGTCCCGGGGTTGCCTTCCAGCAGATACAGCCGGTCGCGCGCCAGCCCCCCGGCCAGAATATCGTCCAGCCCGGTCACGCCGAACCGCGCCTGTTTGTCCATTGTCGCGGCGTCCGTCATGCGTCCTCTCTGCTTTCAGCTGAGCCGTAACGCACGGGCGACAATAAGGGTTCAGGCAAAGGACCCCGCTCCCGGCGCCTACAACGGCGTCGCCCGCGGCCCCCGCATCCCCGGCGCCGGCATGAGCTCCGTTACCGCCCGGACCAGCGCCTCGGCCCGGTCCGGACTGGCCCCGCCCGCCGCCTCACGCCCCCGCCCCCTCCAGCACCCCCAGCACCTGGCCGAACAGCCCCTGCGCCTCCCGGTCCCCCAGGGCCTCGAAATCCACCCCGGCCGTCATCCGCTCCAGCCGCCGCACCACGTCGCTGCAGTCCGCCCGCGCCCCCGGCGCTTCATCCATGACCCATTCGGCGATGGCGGCGATGCTCTGCAGCGCCTCCTGGTCGCTCATCCGCCCGCCCTCCAGCCCCGCCACGGCCGCGATCTCCCCGATCTCGCGCAGGGCCCGCCGGCAGGTCTGTGGATCACGCTGTCTGCTCATCCCGCCCGAACGCCCCGGGCGGACACCGGTTCACCAGTCCTCCCCCAACGGGGGAGGGGGACCACGCGCAGCGTGGTGGAGGGGCGCCCGATCCCGCACAGCTCTCCTCAAGAGGTCGGCGCGCCCCGCGCGCCCGACCCCGGTCGCCCGACCCGGCGCGGGTCAAGGACAGGCCATCCCGGCCTGCCGCGCGAGCGGCGCGCAGCGTCCTTGGGGCGCGCCGGGGCGGGTGGCTCTTCTCCGTCTCTACTCCGCCGGGAGACGGGAGTACGAACAACTGCGAACGGCGGCTAAGCGCCCGGAGCGTGTTGGGTGGCCGCGGTCTTCCGCCGGGCGAGCAGGGAGACCAAGTGTTTGTCCCCCTTCGGGGTTATAGCCCAATAGCTGTTCCGGTCGTTCACGCCACGCTTGCGCACCCCTGGCTGGATTAGACCTAGCGCCCTGAACTGGATCAAAACCTCGTTTAGACTTTCTTGGTCAAGCTCCACGTTTGAACCAAGCTTACCATCAGGGGGCTCAGCAAAGCCGTGGAAGCGAACAACGATGTCGCCGCATTTTCTATCGGTAGCCTCGTTTATGAGTGCAGGCCCGAGATCGCGAAACAGATCGTCCCAAGTGGCGGCAGCCGACCATCTCTCGGTCACGTACCCTTGACCGACGGCGTATTTTTTCCAGTCTCCCTGTAAGACAATCTTGTCCAGCCCACTTTCGAGGCTGTCGTCAGACTCGTCGTCAACAGCCGCAGCAGTCCGCAGTTCCTGATTTTCCTGAGTCAGTGAGTTGATCTGCTCCAAGAGAGCGATCGGTGACGAGCCGTCGTTCCGAATCCAACCGGGCCGAGGATTAACCCGCACTTCGCGAATCAGTGAGCGTGACACAAGACCTCCCAGCTCAGCAGCCGTAGACCAAGTCCGTATCGGATGGCTCTTCATCACGTCGTCGCGAAATGCTTCGAGCCTTTCCCTTTGGTGGGAGTCGAGCTCTGTTTTTCCCACAGGGATCTCGTCGGGCGCTCCATGGACGAAAGCCAAGACGGGAAGCCCGATTGACTTAGCGTAGCGATATTCTTTTTCGGTGTAGCTGACGCCCTCTGGCGTCACCGTGCCGTACCGGCCGCCGATTATCAGCACATAGTAATCACATTCATCGATCACCCGTTTGATGACCGCCCATTGGCTTTCGTTGGACGCCACGAATGCCTCCATACCAGTCGGTATGCAGTCGAGTTCCCACAGGGCCTGAATAACCTCTGCCCGCTCTTCCTTAAGGTCCGTGAAGGTTGAACTCACAAAGACCTGATGGCGAACGCTGTAAGTCATATAGGTCCTATTCTAAAGCGTAGGCGATAGCTGCACAGGCGAGCGCGATGATCAAGGCCGCCGGGGCTGCGGCGCGGGCAGGCACCGGTGGACGTACGTCGCGCCGGAAGCGAACCGTCCGAATGTCCGATCTGGGTCAGAAATAGTCCAACCGAAAAAGGGCGGAGCCTCGCGGCCCCGCCCTTCCTCTTCGTTCAGCGTGAGCTGAGCGTGGACTAGAAGTCCATATCGCCCATGCCGCCCATGCCGCCGCCCATGCCGCCGCCGGCGCCGCCCGCGGACGCCTTCTTCGGCGCGTCGGCCACGGCCGCTTCCGTCGTGATCAGGATCCCCGCCACCGAGGCGGCGTCCTGCAGGGCGGTGCGCACGACCTTGGCGGGGTCGATGACGCCGGCCTGGATCATGTCGACATATTCCTCGGTCTGGGCGTTGAAGCCGTAGGTGGCCGAGGGGTTTTCCAGCACCTTGCCGACGACGATGGAGCCTTCGACGCCCGCGTTCTCGACGATCTGACGGATCGGGGCCTGGATGGCGCGGCGGATGATGGCGATGCCGGCGGTCTGGTCGGCGTTGTCGCCTTTCAGACCTTCCAGAGCCTTCGTGGCCTTCAGCAGGGCGATGCCGCCGCCGGGGACGATGCCTTCTTCAACGGCCGCGCGCGTGGCGTTGAGGGCGTCGTCGACGCGGTCCTTCTTCTCCTTGACCTCGACCTCGGTCGAGCCGCCGACGCGGATGACCGCGACGCCGCCGGCCAG
>Ga0164290_1002709_pt1 | contig 10901 bp, 6 predicted proteins | sample Micstemetagenome_FD_108782 | JGI IMG/M metagenome (GOLD analysis project Ga0164290, IMG submission 108782) | Contaminated culture microbial community from soil near Moab, Utah, USA - Microcoleus steenstrupii SON62 (Illumina Assembly) | ecosystem: Environmental > Terrestrial > Soil > Soil crust...
CCAGCTACCTGTCCGTGCACCTGCGTTTCGGCACGGTCTCCATCCGTGAGCTGGCGCGCGCGGCGCATGCGCTGGCCCAATCGGGCGATGCGGGAGCCGCCACCTGGCTGGGCGAGCTCGTATGGCGCGACTTCTACTTCCAGGTGCTCGCCAACTTCCCACACGTGGCCGATGCCGGTGGCACGGCCCACAGCTTCCGCCGCGAGTACGACGCGATCGAATGGGAGCAAGGGCCCGAGGCCGATGCGCTGTTCGCCGCCTGGTGCCAGGGCCGCACCGGCTACCCGCTGGTGGACGCGGCCATGCGCCAGCTGAACCAGACCGGCTACATGCACAACCGCCTGCGGATGGTCACGGCAAGCTTCCTGTGCAAGGACCTGGGAGTGGACTGGCGCCGCGGCGAACGTTATTTCGCCCGCCAGCTCAACGACTACGACCTCGCCGCCAACAACGGCGGCTGGCAATGGGCCAGCTCCTCGGGCTGCGACGCGCAGCCCTACTTCCGCATCTTCAACCCGGTCAGCCAGAGCCGCAAGTTCGACGCCGAGGGAAAGTTCATCCTGCGCTACCTGCCGCAGCTGGCCGGGCTCGCGGGCGACGCGCTGCATGCGCCCTGGACCGCTTCGTCGCTGGAGCTGGACGCGGCGGGCCTGAAGCTCGGGCAGGACTATCCGCTGCCGGTGGTGGACCACGCCGCGGCGCGCGAGCGGACCTTGCGGCGCTATGCGGTCGTCAAGCAGGGCACTGGCAGCGTGCTATCGAAAGAATAGCGGCCTGCGCCCGCTCCGTGCGGGCTGCGGGCCGATTCGACGCTCAAGCCGCGATGGCTGCGCTGCTGTAGTGGCGCACCAGGCTGAGCAGCTCCTCTTCCGAGTAGGGCTTGCCCAGGTAGTGGTTCACGCCCAGTTCCTTGGCGTGTTCGCGGTGCTTCTCGGCAATGCGCGAGGTGATCATCACGATCGGCAGGTCCTTCAGCCGCGCGTCGCCACGGATGTTGCGCGCGAGGTCGAAGCCGTCCATGCGCGGCATCTCGATGTCCGAGAGCACCACGGTGGGACGCTCCTCGGCCAGCCGCTCCAGCGCCTGCAGGCCATCCGCCGCCAACGCCACCCGGTAGCCTTCGCGCTGCAGCAGGCGCTGCGTGACGCGGCGCACGGTGATGGAGTCGTCCACCACCAGCACCAGCGGAATCTGCGGCGGCGCCGCCACCTGCTGCACGGCCGGCAGGCTGGTGCCCGCGGCGGCTGCGGTCTGCTCCAGCACTTCCGGCTGCGCCTGGTCGGCGCTGAGCTGGCGGGCCTGCTCGCCGTACACCGCGGTGAGCGCCACCGGGTTGTAGATCAGCACCACGGCGCCCGAAGCCAGCACGGTCATGCCCGCCAAACCGGGCAGGCGCGACAGCTGGGGGCCGAGGTTCTTCACCACCACTTCCTGGTTGCCCAGCACTTCGTCCACGTGGACCGCGATGCGCTGCGCGGCGCTTCGGAAGATCACGACCGGCAAGGTCTTGCCCTGCGGCTCGGTGCTGCGCTGCGACGCCTGCAACAGGGCGCCGGACCAGTAGAACGGCAGCTGCTCGCCCAGGAATTCGTAAGCACCGCTGTTGTAGGCCTGCTGGACTTCCTTGGCCGTCGCGCGTCGCACGATCTCCACCACGTTGGCCGGAACGCCGATCGAGAGGTTGCCCGTGCGGATCATCACCACCTGCGTCACCGCCGTGGTCAGCGGCAGCACCAGCTTGAAGCTCGTGCCCTGGCCTGGCTGGGTGCTGGTCTCGATGCGGCCGCCCAGCGAGTTCACCTCGGAGCGCACCACGTCCATGCCGATGCCGCGGCCGGCCAGTTCGGTCACCTGTGCGGCCGTCGAGAAACCGGGCATGAAGATCAGGTTGGCCGCTTCCGCATCGCTGATCTCCTGGCCCGCTGTGATCAGGCCCTGCTGCAGCGCCTTCTCGCGGATGCGGGGCAGGTTCAGGCCGGCGCCGTCGTCGCGGAACTCCACCGACACGTCGTTGCCTTCCTGGTGGAGGCCGATCAGGATGGTGCCGACCGGGTCCTTGCCGGCCGCGCTGCGCTGCGCGGGCTCCTCGATGCCGTGCGCCACGCAGTTGCGCAGCAGGTGCTCGAAAGCGGGCGTCATGCGGTCCAGCACGCCGCGGTCCATTTCGATGGAGCCGCCGGTGATGTCCAGCTTGACCTGCTTGCCGGTCTCCTTGGACGCCAGCCGCACCACGCGGTACAGGCGGTCGGAGATGCCCTCGAACTCCACCATGCGGGTGCGCAGCAGGTCGCGCTGCAATTCACGCGTCTGGCGGGCCTGGGCGATCAGGTCGTCTTCGGTGGCTTCCACCGTGCGCTGCAGGTTGCGCTGCACGGTGGCCACGTCGTTCACCGACTCGGCCATCATGCGCGTGAGTTCCTGCACGCGCGTGAAGCGGTCGAACTCGAGCGGGTCGAAGCCGGCGGCCGAGTCCTTGGCCTGCGCCAGGCGCGACTGCATCTGCGATTCGGCCTGCAGCTCGATGTCGCGCAGCTGGGCGCGCAGCCGGTCCAGGTTGCCGGTGAGGTCGTTCAGCGAACTGCGCAGCTGGCCCAGCTCGTTCTCGAGGCGCGAGCGCGTGATCATCACTTCGCCGGCCTGGTTGACCAGCCGGTCGAGCAGCTGCGAGCGCACCCGCACCGCCTGGTTGGTCGCTGCGCGCTGGGGTGCCAGCAGTGTCGTCACCGGCTTGGCCAGGGCCGTGCGCGCGGCGGGCGCGGAAGCTTGTTCCGGCGCCGCCTGCGGTTCAGCCTCGGGCTGCACCTGCGTTGCCGCGGCCTGCACCGGCAGCGGCTGCTCGCCGCCTGCGCGCAGGGCGTCGAAGCGGGCCTGCATGCTGTCGAAGCGGTTCAGCAGCGGCTCGATGTCCGCGGCATTGACGTGTTCGGAGCCGAGGTATTCGATCTCGGACTCGAGCCGGTGCGTCATTTCGCCCAGCCTCAGGGCGCCGGCGAGCCGGGCACTGCCTTTGAGCGTGTGGAGCGCGCGCAGCACTTCCTCGCGCGCGCTGCGGTTGTCCGGCCGCGCTGCCCATTGGCGCAGCGCGCCGCCCAACTGCGGCATCAGCTCGATGGCCTCTTCCTCGAAGATGGGGAACAGGTCCGGGTCGATCGCGTCGGCGATGTCGATGTCGTCTTCGTCGTCGCTGAGGCTGACGACCGGGGCTGCCTGCACGGCCACCGGCGCTTGCACGGCCGGCGCGGGCTGTTCCGGCGTCACCGTCACGGCCGGGGCCACGACAGGCTCCATCTTCGGCTCGGCCGGCGCCGCAGCGACGGGTTCGGCCGGCACCGCGGCTTCGGCCTGGGCCTGCCCGTCGGGCGACCCGAAGGCATGGTTTTCGAAGGTGTCGGCACGGCGCGGCACGTCGAGCGTCTCGAGCTGCGACAGCGCCTGCGTGACGCGCGGATCCGGCTCCTTGAGGAAACCGGCGGCGAACTGGTGCAGCAGCCTGCGGATCTCTTCGGCGGCAGCCATGAAGGCCTGGCCATGCTGCGGCGTGCCGTACGCCAATGTCTGGGTGTTCTGCAGCGAGTTCTCGAGCGCCCGGGCGATCTCGGACAAGGCGTGGAAGCCCACCGTCGCCGAGCTGCCCGCGAGGGCGTGGGCCAGGCCCACGGCCGTGTCGGGCACGCGCTGGTTCAACTCGAGCGCCCACTCGCCCACCTCGGTGACCAAGCGGCGGGACCATTCGTCGGCCTCGTTGAGGTAGACGTTGTACAGCGGGATGCCGATGCGCAGCGAACCGATCACCTTGACCTGTTCGTCGGCGCTGGCCAGTGCCGGCTCCGGCTCGAAGGACAGGTCCATCGGCGGCTCGGTCATCTCCGGCTCGGGTTCGGGCTCGGGCATGGCGGCGGCTGGTGCCGGGGCGTCCAGTGAGAGCTCGATGGTTTCGGTCGGTTCGGGCAGCGGGCCGCTTCCAGAGACGGCGGCTAGGCTGCCGAAATCGATGCCCTCGATCTGCACCGGCTCGGCCACTGCCGATTCAGCCGGCTGGGCCGGCTGGCCCAGGTCGAACACGAAATCGGCCGGCAGTTCGTCGGGGGGCAGTTCCTGCGCCTGGACCGGCTCAGCGCGCAGCACCTGGGTCACGTCCAGGGGCAAGGCCTCGGGCACGGCCTCGATGGGGGCGTCCGCGGGTGCGGACAGGTCGAAGAAGTCGATCTCGGGCGACTGCGCAGCCACCGGTTCGGCCTGGGGTTCGGCGGGTGCGGCCTGCGGCTGCGCCGGCTCGGCGAACGTGAGGTCCAGCGAGATTTCGGGCATCGCCGGCTCGGGCAGCTGCTCCGCCTGCGGGGCGGTCTCCAGCACCGCCGGCACTTCCGGCACTTCCGGCACTTCCGGCACTTCCAGCACTTCCGGCACGGGCGTCGCCGCGGCGGGGGTGGAAAGGTCGGGCAGGTCCAGCGCCACCGGCTCGATCACCGACTCGACCAGCGCGGCGAGATCGGTCGTTGCGGGCGGTGCCGCTTCCGGTGCGGGACTGGGCTCGGGCAGCACCAGGGGCACCAGACGGTTCTCGGTGCGCAGCGCGTCGGCCGCGCCGCGGAAGATGCCCGACTTCCAGTGGCCGTCCTGGTGCGCGGCGATGTCTTCGATCCAGCGGCCGAAGCCCTGCATGGCTTGCGTGGTGAGCGCCCGCAGCTCGTCGGTGGCGCTCTTCTGGTCGGCCAGCCAGGTGTTGAGCACCTGCTCCAGGGACCAGCCGGCTTCGCCGAACTCGTTCAGGCCCACCATGCGCGAACTGCCCTTGAGCGTGTGGAACGCACGGCGCAGGGTGGTCAGCTCGGCGACGTTGCCGGGTTCGGCAGCCAGCGCCTCGATGGCCGCCAGGCCGGTCTGCACGACCTCGCGCGCCTCCTCCAGGAAGATGTCCAGCAGCTCGTCTTCTTCGCCGTCGTCCTCGGGCGTTGCAGCCTGCACTGCAGCCGCGGGCGCCACGGGCGCAGGGGCAACGGCCGGGGCCGGCGCCGCAGCCGGGACTGCCACGGCAATGGGCGCGGCGGGCGCCTCTTCGGGGTCCTGCTCGAGGCGGATGCCAGGCTCGTCCGCCTGTGCCGCGCGCTCGCCAGTGCGCCCCATCAGGGGCTTGAGCTCGCCCAGGTTGTCGTCATAGACGAACAGCTTATTGGCCAGCGTCGGCTGGTAGTTGAGCATGTCGATGAGGAAGCCGAGCGCACCCAGGTTGTTGCCCAGCTTGTCGAAGGTGCCGGCGGCGCGCGCCTTCTCTTCATCGATCTCGGTGACGATGATCTCTTCCACGGCCTCGCGCATGCGCAGCACGGCCTGGGCGGCCTGGTCCAAGCCCAGCACGGACAGCACGCCGCGCATCTGCGACAGGTGCGCCGGCGCGTTCTGCAGCGGCGCCTTGTCCTGCGGATTGCGGAAGAAATTGTCCAGGACTTTCTCGAGCTCGCTCAGGGTCGCGCGCAGTTCGCCCACCACGCTGCCCATGGTCTGCCGGTCGCTCACGCGCCGGTAGAGCTCCTCCATCCAGGTCTCGAGCGGCTCGGGCTGGCCGCCCTGCCGCACGGAATCCAGGCGTTCGGCCAGGCGTGCGGTGCGGGCCGCGAGTTGCGAGTCGCTGGGGTCCAGGTCGTCGAACGCCGCTTCCAGGTACAGCACCGCGGTGGCGACTTCCATCGCCAGCTCGGCACGCGGGGGCTGGCCCGACCGGGCCACGCCATCCACTGCGGCGGCCAGGCTCTGGGCCAGCGGCGCACTGGGCGGGTGCAGCTTGGCCAGCGAGTCGCCCACCAGGTGGAACTGCTCGGCCACGCTCTTGAGCTTGTTGGCATCGCCGCCGGACAGGGTCGACCAGGTCTCCTTGGCGATGGCGATGCGCTTGCGCGACTGGGCCAGCAGGGCCGGATCGAAGCGGCCGAACTGCGCCGTCTGGTAGTCCACCGGCTTGAAGCGCGACAGGCCATACGCCAGCCGAACGCCGTTGAGGGCCGGAGCATCTGCCGGACGCACAGGCACGGCTTGGCTGCAGAAGAACACCAGGTCCTGCGCCAAGCGGTCGGAGACACCCAACTCGCCCTTGGCCAAGGAAGCGTACTGCAGCAGCACGCGCGAGGCGGCGCGCTTGACGTACACGTCCAGCGGCAGCAAACCCTGGGCCAACGCCTCGAAGTAGCCGGCCGCGATTTTCCAGAACACCTTGGGCTGGCGTGCCGACTGGCTGGCCGCGAGCGACAGGCAGGCATCGGCGAGCTCGCGGCCCGCCGGGCGGTCGCCGGTCTTGACGATGCGCAGCACGGCGTGGTCCATGCGCGAGCGCACGGCCGGGTCGTACACCAAAGCGCGGGCCACGGCCGGCGTCTCCGGCTCCACCCAGCGCCAGTCGAGCGACCACAGGTCCGCAGGATGGACGCGGTCGGCGCCCGAGAGCTCCTGCACGTCGCGGTACTGTGGGAACAGGGCGACGGCCGAGACGGCCTTGCCCATCAGCACACCCTCGAGGTACTCGGTCAGCGCGAAGCCGGCACGCTCCACCTTGGCGGCAGCGGCCTCGCTGCACAGTTCCGGACGCTCGACGAATTTCTGGGCCGCGGCTTCCATGCAGCGCAGCACGTGCGCCGGGGCTTGCAGGCCCACCATTTCCAGCGCGCCCACGGCCTGGTGCAACTGCTGGCGTGCGATCCGGAGCTGGCCGTTGTCCACCGAGGCCATGTCGGTGCCCCGCGCCTGGCCGGCGTCACGCACGAAGCGGCGCAGGGCCGCGGAGGCCGTGTCGAGGGACTTGCGCAGTTCGTCCAGCACCCAGGCCAGCGGGCCCAGGTCGTTGGCGGCCAGATCAAGATCGGTTTGTGTTTCCATGCTTCACCCGCGGCTGACTTCGACGGGGGCCACCGTGGAACCGGCTTTGCCGGGCCACTGGTGGCGCCCCCCTGGGGGGCAGGCGCCGAAGGCGCTTCGGGGGGGGGCCATTTTCAAGCGATCTTGAATCGCGACACCGACTGGCGCAGTTCCTCGGCCATCCGGGAGAGCTCGCGCACCTGCTGGGCGGTCGAGCGCGTACCTTCACCGGTCTGTTCCGTCACCGCGAAAATGTGCTGGATGTTGCCGGCCACCACGTTGGCGGATTCGGCTTCCTTGGCCGCGGTGGCCGAGATCTGCTCAATCAGCTCGGCGAGTCGGCGCGACACCTGGTCAATCTCGGTCAGCGCGGTACCGGCGTTGTCGGAGAGCTTCGCACCCTCCACCACACCTTGCGTGGAACGCTCCATGGCCGCCACCGCGTCCTGCGTGTCGGTCTGAATTGCCTTCACCAGCGCCGAGATCTGGCGCGTGGCGTCTGCGGAACGTTCCGCCAGGCGCTGCACTTCTTCGGCCACCACCGAGAAGCCTCGTCCGGCTTCACCGGCGGAGGCCGCCTGGATGGCGGCGTTCAGGGCCAGCACGTTCGTCTGTTCGGTAATGTCCGAGATCAGTTCCGTGATTTCACCGATCTCCTGGGACGATTCACCCAGCCGCTTGATCCGCTTGGAGGTTTCCTGGATCTGGTCCCGGATCGAGTTCATGCCCCCGATGGCGTTCTGCACGGCCGCAAGGCCCGATTCGGCGGCTTGCAGCGATTGCCGCGCCACCTGGGCCGATTCCTGCGCCTGCCCGGACACCTGGTTGATTCGGCCTGCCATGTCGAGCACCGACTGGCCGGTTTCGCGAATCTCGCGCAGCTGCTCGGTCTAAGCCGCCAGCAGCTCGGTCGACGTGCTTTCCACCTGCGCCGTCGTCTGCGCCACCTTGGTCGCCGTGCTCTGCACGCTGCCCACCAGCTGGCGAAGTTCTTCCACCGTGTAGTTCACCGAGTCGGCGATGGCGCCCGTGATGTCCTCGGTCACCGTGGCTTCCTGCGTCAGGTCGCCTTCGGCCACTGTCTGCAGTTCGTTCATCAACCGCAAAATCGCCGCCTGGTTGGCGTCGTTCACGCGCTTGGCTTCCTGCTCCTGCTGCTCGGCCAGCTGCCTTTGCTGTTCGGCCACCGACTGGCGCTTGCGGCTGTCCTGCAGCTGCACGTACGCCAAGCCGATCGAACACAGGATGGCCAGCGCCGCCGCGACGGACAGGCCGATCAGGGCACCGGCACCGAGGCCGGTCTGGGCGGACAGCTTGCCCTGCAGGTCTTCCAGCGACCGGCGCAGCGGTTCGCTGTCGGCAATGATCGCGGCCTGCGCCTCGCGCGCGGACACCAGGCCCTGCAGGTTGCCCAGGATGGCGCCGGCCTGCGTGCGCGTTTCTTCGTACAGCTTCATCAGCGCTTCCAGGCGCTCGCGGGTCTGCGGGTCCTTGGAGCCGGCCAGGCGCAGCTCGGGGCTGCCGTCGAGCAGGCCCTGCGCGATTTCCTTGAACGAGTTCAGGTCCTTGCCCAGCAGGAACACGGCCTCGGGGCTCACGCCTTCCATCGTCAGGAACTCGTTGGCCGACTTGCCGATGCGCTGGGTCAACATCACCAGCTGGCCGGCGGCGGAAATCTCGGCGGCGGTGGCGTTCTGCTGCAGCTTGAGCGAAGAGACCGTCTCGGCGATTTCCAGCAGGTCGGATGACTGCCGGTTGATGGTGCGAAGCGCGTTGCCCACCTGCGTCAGGATCTTCTCCTGGCCCATCACGGTGCCGGCGTTCTTCTCGGCGCGCTCCATCAGGGGCATGATCTTGGAGACGTCTTCCTGGAATTCGGCGAGCACCGGCTGCAGGCGCAAGGCGTCATCGCCGTTCTGCAGGCCACGCACCGTGCGCGCCAGCACGTCGGCGCTTTCCTTCACGTCCGGGAAAGCCTGGGCGCTGCCCACCAGGGCCTGCGATACCGATTTCGCCAGGCGCTGCGACTGCATCAGGGACTGGCCGGTACCCGCCACCTGCTGGGCGACCGTGTCGGCCTGCCGCACCGCGAACACGGCCACCGCACCGAGCACGATCAGCGCGAAAGCCAGGAAGGTGAACAGGATCCGCTGGTGGGTGACCACCGTGCGGCGCCCCAGCATCGGCACTGCGATCAGTTCGGCCTCGTCCGCCGTCGCTTCAGGCGCGACGGAATCGTCGCCGTCCAGGCTGAACGGGTCGCCGCCCTGCGCCGGCGCCAGCGGCATGTCGTCGGCCCGGGCTTCGGTCGCCTCCATGGCGCCGGTCGCCATCGGGTCCTGCGAGGCGTCGGGCATGGCCAGGCTCAGCTCGCCGCTGGGCTCGGCTGCAGGCTCGGCGGATTTCTTCGAGAACAGTTTTTTCAGTTGGTCGACGACGGACATGGTGCAAGGCCTTCCGGGGAAACTTAAGCGCTGATGCTCAGGAACTGGGGTTGTTGCGACAGCGCCTGCAGGTTGATCTCCTGCCAGTACGCGCCAGTGGCATCGGTGTAGCCGCTGCCGAAATAGGCCGGCGAACCTTCGGGGGGTTCGCTGGACGACGAGAAGCCGTCGAGGTTGCGCAGCCCCGCCAGCCGGTCGATCAGGAGGGCGCAATTGACTTCGAGCATCGCGTTCAGCGCCACGAGCCGCGACTCCGCACGGCCGGCGTCGGAGCGCGCCGCCGGCGGCCGCCCGGCCACGAAGCTGGCCAGGTCGACCACGCCGTACAGGCCGCCACGCAGGTTGGCCACGCCCAGGAACCAGGCCTGCGTGTAGGGCACCGGCTGCGCGCTGGCAAAGGGGAAGATTTCGCCGGACTGGGCCAGCGGGAACAGGTACCGCGACCCCGCAGCCTCCACCGCGAGCCAGGACGCCTGCACGCCTTCGGTACGGGCCGCCTGCAGCCGGCTGGCCAGCCGGCTCTGGAGTTCGCGCAGGGCTTCGCGGTTGGCCATCTTGCTCTACTGCAGGTTCAGCCGAGCGCTTTGATCTTGGCCATCAGCTCGTCCTGATCGACCGGCTTGGTGATGTAGTCACGCGCGCCCTGGCGCATGCCCCAGACACGGTCGGTTTCCTGGTTCTTGCTGGTGCACATGATGATGGGCACGTCGGCGTACAGCGGGTCGCGGGGGATGGCGCGGGTGAGCTGGAAACCGTTCTGGCCCGGCATGACGACGTCCATCAGGATCAGGTCGGGCTTCTCCTCCGCCAGGCGGCGGAATGCGTCTTCAGCGTTTTCTGCCGTCTTCACCGCGAAGCCGTTCTTTTGCAGCAGGTCCGTCATGAACATCAACTCGGTCTTGGAATCATCCACGACGAGGACTTTTTGTATTGCCATCACATCACTCCTTCTTGGGCGGCCCCGAACTGCTGCACGGTCTGCAGCAGCTGGTCCTTGGTAAACGGTTTGGTCAGGTAGTCCTGGGAGCCGACCATGCGACCGCGCGCCTTGTCGAAGACACCGTCCTTGGAGGAGAGCATCACGACGGGAACGCCGGCGAACTTGGCGTTGCGCTTGATGATCGCGCAGGTCTGGTAGCCGTCCAGCCGCGGCATCAGGATGTCGCAGAAGATCAGGTTCGGCTGGTAGTCGTTGACCTTGGCCAACGCATCGAACCCGTCTTCGGCCAGCAGCACCTCGTGGCCGCCCTGCTTCAGGAAGATCTCGGCGCTGCGCCGGATCGTGTTGCTGTCGTCGATCACCAGCACCTTCAGTCCAGTCGTACTCACTTGGCGCTGCTCCTCATTTGTAACTGCCTTGGGGCTGCGTTATCCGAAACTTGTAACAACCAGGCCCGGTTAAATCTGAACCATCTCAAAATCTTCCTTGCGGGCGCCGCACTCGGGACAGGTCCAGTTCATCGGCACGTCGGCCCAGAGGGTGCCGGGGGCTATGCCGTGGTCCGGGGCTCCGGCTGCTTCGTCATAGATCCAACCGCAAATCAAACACATCCAAGTCTTCGGTTCAGTCACAGCTTAAAGGGCCTTCGAATAGAATGCAACGATTGTATCGAG
>Ga0164290_1002712_pt1 | contig 10886 bp, 8 predicted proteins | sample Micstemetagenome_FD_108782 | JGI IMG/M metagenome (GOLD analysis project Ga0164290, IMG submission 108782) | Contaminated culture microbial community from soil near Moab, Utah, USA - Microcoleus steenstrupii SON62 (Illumina Assembly) | ecosystem: Environmental > Terrestrial > Soil > Soil crust...
CTCCAAGCGCCGCATCTCGCTGGGCCTCAAGCAGGCCCAGGACAATCCGTGGGACGCCTTCGTGGCCGCCAACCCGATCGGTTCGACCGTCGAGGGCGAGGTCAAGAACGCCACCGAGTTCGGCCTGTTCATCGGCCTGGACAACGACATCGACGGCATGGTCCACCTGTCCGACCTGGACTGGAACGTCTCGGGCGAGGAAGCCATCCAGCGCTACCGCAAGGGCGAAACCGTCAAGGCCAAGGTGCTGGACGTCGACGTCGAGAAGGAACGCGTCTCGCTGGGCATCAAGCAGCTGGGCGGCGATCCGATGGAAGGCGATGTCTTCAAGAAGGGTCAGCAGATCACCGTCACCGTGACGTCGATCGAAACCGGCGGCATCGAGGTCAAATTCGGTGAAGACGACGCTCCGGCGACCGCCTTCATCCGCAAGTCCGACCTGTCGCGCGACCGCGCCGATCAGCGCACCGAGCGCTATTCGGTCGGCGACCGCGTCGACGCCATGGTCACCGGCATCGACAAGGCCTCGCGCCGCGTCTCGGTGTCGATCAAGGCCCTGGAAATGAAGGACGAGACCGCGGCGATCGAACAGTTCGGTTCGTCCGACTCGGGCGCCTCGCTGGGCGACATCCTCGGCGCGGCCCTTCGCGAGAAGGCCAGCACGAAGGAATAGTCTCCTTCACTCCGGTGAAACGGATCAGGCGGCCGGAGCGATCCGGCCGCCTTTTTCGTGGCCCGGCGACCTGCCGGATTGGGGGTATTGGCCGCCTGTACGCCCGTTAACCGACATTTCGACGCTGAATCGGCGTCAGCCCCTTTTTCCCCCGGCGGGTGACCGCTAGGGTGGGCTTGCATCCTGCGCTCGGATGCACCCGTATGCGTGCTGGGGAAGCGCGCGACAGACCGGGGGCTGCAGATGATAAAGTCCGAGCTGATCGAGAAGCTCGCTGCCGAGAACACCCACCTGACCCATGGCGAGGTCGAGCGGGTGGTCAATATCGTACTGGGCCGGATGGTGGATTCCCTTGGCGAGGGCGGCCGGGTCGAGCTGCGCGGTTTCGGGGCCTTTTCGGTGCGGGGCCGCCCGGCGCGGGCCGGCCGCAATCCCCGGACCGGCGAGACGGTCGATGTGCCCGCCAAGGCCGTGCCCTTCTTCAAGAGCGGCAAGGAACTGCGCGAGCGTCTGAACGCAGCCGGCGACGCCTGACGCCGTCATGGGGATGATCGCGGAGTTCAAGGACTTCATCTCCCGCGGCAACGTCATCGACCTGGCGGTCGGGGTCATCATCGGCGCGGCCTTCGGCAAGATCGTCACCAGCCTGGTCGAACAGGTGGTCATGCCGCCGATCGGCCTTGTCCTGGGCAGGGTCGACTTCTCGAACCTGAAATGGGTGCTGGCGCCCGAGGATCCGGCCACCGAGGCCATCGAGGAGGTGGCGATCCAGTACGGCGCCTTCATCAACACCCTGATCCAGTTCGCCATCGTCGCCTTCGTGATCTTCCTGATGGTCAAGGCGATCAACCGGATGCGCCGCGAACAGGCGGCGGAGCCCTCCGCGCCCGCCGCGCCGACGGCGACCGAGGCCCTGCTGGCCGAAATCCGCGACGAGCTGAAAACGCGTCCGGGGGCCTAGGCCTTCACATTCGAGCAGGGAGGGTCTGTCAGACAACAGACCTGCTGACGGGCCGCTTCGGTCGAAAGCGGACCTGGCCCGGCCCAAAACGCTCAGGTCCGCGAGCGCGGAGCCCGGACTTCAACCGCCGGGCATTCCGCTGTAGGCGTTGGCCTATGAGTGTGGTCGCAGCCTTTCTGTATCAGCACGGTCGTCGGGTTCGACCCGTGGAGATCGACGAGCGCATCGACTGCCCTGAAGACAAGTCGCAGTTCGTCTGGATCGGACTCGTGGATCCTTCGCTTGACGAATTGCGGACGCTGCAAAAGAGCTACGGTCTCCATCCCCTTTCAGTCGAGGACGCCGTCAAGGGCGAGCAGTTGCCCAAGCTGGACGTGTTCGGCGATCAGCTTTTCGTGGTGGCGCGAACAGCCTGGCTGGAAGACGGCGACATCCGCTACGGAGAAACCGCCATCTTCGTCGGCCACAGTCACATCATCAGCGTCCGCCGCACCTCCAGCCGGGGACATGCCGCGCTGCGGCAGCAGCTTGAGGCCTCGCCGGCGCTGCTCAGCCAGGGCGTGGATTATGTCCTCCACGCCATCCTCGACTTCATCGTTGACGGCTATCTGCCCCTAGGGGAGACGCTTGAGGACGAGGTGCTGGCGATGGAGCGCCGCGCCGTGGACAGTTTCCTGGCGCGAAGCGAGGTGAACCGCATCTTTGAAATCCGCCGCCAGTTGATCCGCTTCCAGCGCGTGCTTGCGCCAACGTCGGAGGTGGTGGCCAAGCTCATTCGTCTGGACCTTCCGAGCATCGACCCCGAAGCGCGACCCTATTTCAACGACGTGCTCGACCATGTTCGCCGGGTCCAGGCCATGACCGACGGTCTGCGGGATGTGCTCAATTCGGTGTTCGAGTTCAGCAGCCTTCTGGAGCAGCAACGCACGGGCGCCATCACCCGCCAACTCGCCTCATGGGCGGCCATTCTGGCTGTGCCTACCGCCATCGCCGGCATCTACGGCATGAACTTCGCGCACATGCCCGAGCTGAACAGTTCCTGGGGCTACCCCGTCGTGATGCTGGTGATCTGCGCGACCTGCATTGGTCTTTATATCCGCTTCAAACGGACCCGCTGGCTCTAGGCTGGCCATGGGCCTTATGGGTCGGGGAGCGGTGACCAGGCCTGGCCGGCATGGTCCCACGGGGGTGAGAGACGGCGCGGTCAGGATTCTCCGTTTGACTCTCTGTTCTCTAGGAACAAATAGTGAACATCTGGATTTCCGGACTCTCATGACCCCCCTTCAAGCCTCTTCCCCCGACCCCTGGCCCGAACGGCCCGCGCCGCTTGAGGAAGCGTGCGCGGCCGGTCCCCGGGACGTGGCGGCCCTGATGCTGTTCGCGCTTTCGCGGCGGCTGGAGGGAGACACGCGGCCCGTGCTGATGACCGCGACCCGGGGATGGCTGGGGGAACAGGGGCGCCCCTATGGCCCCGGCCTTCCGAACGCCTGCCTGATCCTCGCCCCGGTCTCGACGGCGGCCGAGGCCCTGTGGACACTGGAACAGGCCTTGCGCTCCGGGGCTGTGTCCCTGGCTCTGGGAGCGGTCGACGGCGCGAGCCTGACGCAGACGCGGCGGCTGGATTTCGCCGCCAAACACGGCGGCTGCGTGGGGCTGATCCTGCCGCGCGGACTGGACGGGCTCAGCGCGGCGCGGCGGCGGTGGCGGATCTCCAGCCTGGCCAGCGCCGTCGATCCGGACGACGCCCGGGCCCCGGGTCCGGCGCGGCTGACGGCCGAACTGGTGCGCGGCCGGGGCGAGCGACCGGGGGCATGGATGCTGGAGCAGGATGATGAGACGCATCGTCTCCGTCTGGCTGATCGACTGGCCGGTGACGGTCTGGCGGCGATCGGCCATGCGGGCGCGCCGTCCGGCCTCGCCGCCTGACCCCGCCCTCGATCCGCAGAACCCGTTCGCCCTGATCCTGAAGAACAGTCGGGGCGCGGCGATCCTGCACGCCCTCAATCCGGCGGCGCGCCGGGTCGGCCTGCGCCGGGGCCAGACCCAGGCCGACGCCCGGGCCATGATCCCGCACCTGATCTGCAAGCCCGCCGATGTCGAGGCCGAGGTCCGCGCCCTGACCGCACTGGCCGTCTGGGCCGAGCGCTGGTCGCCGTCGGTCAGCCTCGATCCGGCCGGCGAGGGGCTGGAGGGCCTGTTCCTCGATCTCACCGGCGCGGCCCATCTGTTCGGGGGCGAGGCGGCCGTGCTGGACCAGATCCGCGACCGGCTGGCGGAGGCGGGCATCCGGGCGCGCGTCGCCATGGCCCCCACCCCCGGCGCGGCCTGGGCTTTGGCGCGCTGGGGCGGAACCGAGGGCCACGCCCCCGTCGCCACGGACGACACCGCGCGCGGCCTTCTGGCGCCCCTGCCGGTCGAGGCCCTGCGCATCGACGACCGGACCCTGACCCAGGCGCGGCGCTTCGGTCTGAAGCGGATCGGCGACCTCTATCCCATGCCCCGCGCCGGGCTGGCGCGGCGCTTCCGCGACGGCGCCGGCGTCGGTCTGGTGCAGCGGCTGGATCAGGCGCTGGGCTTCGCCGGCGAGGCCCTGACGCCGGTGCGGCCGCCGCCGAAATACCGGGCCTGGCAGGCGTGGATGGAGCCGGTCGGCGACATCGAGGGGGTGGAGGCGCGGCTGACGGAACTGGCCGCCGACCTGTCCGCGCCGCTGGTCCGCGACGGGCAGGGGGCCCGGGCCCTGACCCTGACCGGGTTCCGCTCGGACGGCGGGACCACCAGCCTGTCGGTGCGCATGGGCCGGCCCGGCCGCGACGCCGGGATCTGGCTGCGGCTGTTCCGCGAGGCCGGGCTGGGCCGGCTGGAGCTGGGCTTCGGCCTCGACGCCCTGATGCTGACCGCCGATGCGGTCGAGCCGATGACGGCGCAACAGGGCGCGCTGGAGAGCGAGGCCGAGGCGAAACAGGCCGAGAGTCTGGCCGCCCTGATCGACCGGCTGACCGCGCGGCTGGGCGAGGACCGGGTGCTGACGCCCGAGCCGGTCGACAGCTGGATTCCGGAGCGGGCGGAGCGATGGCGGCCGGCGCTGGGGCGGCCCCTGTCGCCGCCGGAGCCGGACGGCCGCCGGCCCATCCTGCTGCTCGACCCGCCCGAGCCGGTGGAGGCCATCGCCGAACTGCCCGACGGCGCGCCGGCCCGCTTCACCTGGCGGCGGCTGTCGCGGCGGGTGACCCGCGCCGACGGGCCCGAGCGGCTGTCCCCCGAATGGTGGCGGCCCCGCCCCGACGACCGGCAGGTGCGCACCCGCGACTATTACCGGGTCGAGGACGATGCGGGCGGCCGCTACTGGCTGTTCCGCGAGGGGCTGTACGGGCGGGAGTTTTCCGGCGCGGCGGAGGAGCGGGCGCCGTCGTGGTGGATGCACGGGGTGCTGCCGTGACCGGCTGGGACGGCCAGTACGCCGAGCTCGGGGCCATGACCAATTTCAGCTTTCTGGAGGGGGCGTCGCATCCGGGCGAGCTGATGATGCAGGCGAAGTCGCTGGGTCTGGCCGCCGTCGGCGTGGCCGACCGCAATACGCTGGCGGGCATGGTGCGGGCCCTCATGGGCGCCGAGGACGTCGACATCCCGCTGGTCGTCGGGTCGCGGCTGGGCTTCACTGACGGGACCGAACTGATCGTCTTCCCGCGGGACCGCGCCGCCTGGGGCCGGCTGTGCCGCCTGCTGTCGCTGGGCAAGAGCGAGGTGGTGCCGCAGCCGGGCGCCGATCCGGAGGCCGACCGCATCGAAAAAGCCGAGACCCGGCTGACCTTCGAACAGGCCGTGGCCATGGGCGAGGGGATGATCGCCCTGGTCCCCGCGCCGGAACGGCCGGACGCCGCCTTCGAGGGGCGGCTGGCGGCGTGGCGAAGGCGCTGGCCCGACGACCTGTATCTGGCCGCGGCGCCGCTGTGGCGCGGGGACGACCGCAAGCGGCTGAACCGGTTGGCCGCCACGGCGCATCGCACCGGCGCGCCGATGATCGCGACCAACGCCGTCCTGTATCACCACCCCGACCGGCGCCAGTTGCAGGACGTCCTGACCTGCATCCGCGAGGGGACGACCATCGACAAGGCCGGGCGCCGGCTGAAGGCCAACGCCGAACGCCATCTGAAACCGCCGGCGCAGATGGCGCGGCTGTTCCGGGGGCATGAGGCGGCGCTGGCGCGGACCATGGCGGTGGCGCGGGCCTGCACCTTCAACCTGCGGGAGCTCAGCTATCAGTATCCGGACGAACCGGTTCCGCCGGGCTATTCCGCCCAGGGCTGGCTGGCGCGGCTGACGCTGAAGGGGGCCCGCACCCGGTGGCCGGACGGGACGCCGAAAGGCATCCGGGCCATCATCCTCAAGGAGCTGCGGCTGGTGCGCGAGCTGAAATACGCACCCTATTTCCTGACCGTGCACGACATCGTCGCCTGGGCCCGGTCCCGGCCCGATCCGATCCTGTGCCAGGGCCGGGGCTCCGCGGCCAATTCGGTGATCTGCTTCTGTCTGGGGATCACCAATGTCGATCCCACCCGGCAGGAGGTGCTGATCGAGCGGTTCATCTCCTCCAACCGGTCCGAACCGCCCGATATCGACGTCGATTTCGAGCACGAGCGGCGCGAGCAGGTGATGCAGTACGTCTACGACCGCTACGGGCGCGACCGGGCGGGGATTGTGGCGACCATCATCCACTATCGCCCGCGCTCGGCGATCCGCGACGTCGGCAAGGCGCTGGGGCTGACCGAGGACGTCACCGCCCGCATGGCCGACACCGTCTGGGGCTCATGGGGCGACGGGGTGAAGGACGAGCACGTCGACCGGACCGGGCTGAGCCGCGACGACGTACGCATGAAACTGGCGCTGGAGTTGACCGCCGAGCTGATCAAATTCCCGCGCCACCTGAGCCAGCACGTCGGCGGCTTCGTGCTCAGCCAGACGCCGCTGATCGAGATCGTGCCGATCGGCAACGCGGCCATGGCCGACCGCACCTTCATCGAATGGGACAAGGACGACATCGACTTCCTCAAGCTGATGAAGGTCGATGTGCTGGCGCTGGGGATGCTGACGGCGATGAAGCGCGCCTTCCGCATGATCCAGACCACCTACGGCCGGCCCCTGCCGGACACCGCCGCCGTGCCGGCCGAGCGGCGCGGGGTGTACCGCATGCTGTGCAAGGCGGATTCCCTGGGCGTCTTTCAGGTCGAGAGCCGGGCCCAGATGTCGATGCTGCCCCGCCTGCAGCCGGTGGAATTCTATGATCTGGTGGTGCAGGTGGCCATCGTCCGGCCGGGCCCGATCCAGGGCAAGATGGTGCACCCCTATCTGCAGCGGCGGCTGGAGCGGCGGGTGCATGAGGCGAAACACGGCCCGGGCAGCTACCGTTTCTCCATGCCGGGGTCGGTCGCCGATCCGGACGAACTGGCCAAGGTCCTGCGCAAGACCCTGGGCGTGCCCCTGTTCCAGGAACAGGCGATGAAGATCGCCATGGTCGCGGCCGAGTTCACCGGCGCCGAGGCCAACGGCCTGCGCCGCGCCATGGCCACCTTCCGGCACAACGGCACCATCGGAAACTATGAGGAACTGATGGTCGGGCGGATGATCGCGCGCGGCTATGACGCCGAGTTCGCGCAGAACTGCTTCAACCAGATCAAGGGCTTCGGCGAATACGGCTTTCCCGAAAGCCACGCCTGCTCCTTCGCCCACCTGGTCTATGTCTCGGCCTGGGTGAAGTGGCTGTATCCGGACGTCTTCGCCGCCTGCCTGCTGAACAGCCAGCCGATGGGCTTCTACGCCCCGGCCCAGATCGTTCGCGACGCGCGCGAGCACGGCGTCGAGGTGCGCCACCCCGACGTCAACGCAAGCGACTGGGATGCGACGCTGGAGCCGCGCCCGCGACGGCGGCGGCGGGCGCTGCGGCTGGGGATGCGGTCGATCGACGGGTTCAAGAGCGTCTGGGCCGAGGCGATCATGGCGGCGCGGGAGGACGGGCCGTTCGCCGATCTCGACGACCTGCGCCGCCGCGCCGCCCTGCCGCCGTCGGCCCTGGACCGGCTGGCCGAGGCGGACGCCTACGGCTCGCTGGACCTGACGCGGCGACAGGGCGTCTGGGCGGCGAGGGGCGCCGCGCCCGCGTCATCAGCGCCGCTGTTCGAGGCCATGGGGCTGAACGAGGCCGACGGCCGCCCGCCCGAGGCCCTGCCGGCGCTGGCGCCGTCCGAGGAGGTGGTGAACGATTACCAGACCCTCCGCCTGTCGCTGAAGGGCCATCCCGTCGCCTTCCTGCGCGAGCGGCTGGCGCGGGCAGGGGCGCTGACGGCGGAGGATTATCCGGGGCGGCCGAACGGCCGGACCGTCGCGGTCGGCGGGGTGGCGCTGGTGCGTCAGCGGCCCGGCACGGCCAAGGGCGTCTGCTTCATGACCATCGAGGACGAGACCGGCGTGGCCAATCTGGTCATCTGGCCCGATGTGTTCGAGCGGTTCAGGCCGGTCGCGATGGGCGCCCGGATGGTGCTGGCGCGGGGCAAGGTGCAGACGGCCGAGGGGGTGACCCATCTGGTCGTCGACCATCTGGAGGACTGGACGCCGATGCTGGGCGACCTGACGCCGGACGCCGCGCCGGGGTCAGGGCACGCGCCGGCGCGGGGGCGGCATCCGCGGGATGTCAGGGTGTTGCCGGGGTCGCGGGATTTTCACTAGCGGACCCGGCTTTCACGATGACGACGACGGGGCTCCCGGCGCCGCGACCATCGCTTTGGCCACGGCGGACGCCAGGCTGTTCGCCGTAAACGGCTTTGACAGGCGCGGCAGGGCCGGACCCGTCTCCCCGAGGCTCGCATAGCCGGTGATCAGGAGGGCGGGCAGGTCGGGCGTCTCCGATCGCATTTCCCGCACCAGCACATCTCCGGTCATGCCCGGCATGGCGTAGTCGGTGACAAGCAGATCGGCCCGCAGGCCCTCCCTCCACAGGGCCAGGGCCGAGCTGCCGGAGCTTGCTTCGATCACCACCGCGCCGGCCTCCTTCAGCATGGCGACCGTCGCCGTCCGAACGAGCGCCTCGTCGTCGACCAGAAGAACGGTCAAGCCCTTCAGGCTGACCTGGCCGGTGACGGCCGCCGGGGCCAGCCCGGACGCCGTCCGCCCCTCGATCGCCGGGAAGCTGAGCGTTGCGACAGTGCCGCCGCCGATACTGCTCTTGAGGGTGAAGGCCCCGCCGGATTGAAGCGCCAGTCCCTGGACGGCGGAGAGGCCGAGGCCCGTGCCCCTCCCCACTTCCTTGGTGGTGAAGAACGGCTCGGTTGCGCGCGCGAGCACGTCCGGCGCCATTCCGCCGCCGTCGTCCGACACGGCGACATGGACCCATTGCCCTTGCTGGCCCGGCGCAGCTTCCCGCCAGGCCCTGAAGGAAATCCGCCCGCCGTCCGGCATCGCGTCGCGCGCATTGACCGCAAGGTTGAGCAGGGCCAGTTCCAGCTCATTGGGGTCGGCCGAGATATAAAGCCCGGGCTCGCAGTCGACCACCAGCTCGATCTGCGGCCCTATGGACGGGCGGACCAGATCGCTGATCCCGTCGAGCAGCGCCCTGAGTTCCAGAACGCGCGGTTCGAGATGTTGCTTGCGCGAGAAGGCGAGCAGCCGCTGGATCAGCGTCCGCGCCCGCTCCGCCGCCTGAAGACCTCCGGCGGTCAGTTTTCTCAACCGGTCGTCGTCGCCGGCCTTGCGATTGGCGACCTCAAGCGCGCCGACGATCGGCGTCAGCAGGTTGTTGAAGTCGTGGGCCACGCCGCCCGTGAGCTGGCCGATGGTCTCCATTTTCTGGGACTGAAGCAGCGCTTCCTGGGCCGCCGTGCGCTTGGCCGCCTCCTCGGTGATCCTCGCTTCCAGGGAGGCGTTCAGCTCACGCAGCGCAGCCTCTGACTTGGCTCGCTCGACGTGCGCCCATGATCGCTCCGTAACCTCGGAAATCAGGGCAAGCTCTTCATCCGTCCAGACCCGCGGCACGCAGTCGTGAATGGCCATCAGCGCGGTCAGTCTTCCCGCCTTCACCAGCGGCAGGCAGATGGTCGCGGCGATGCCGATGTCCTGGAAGGTCTTTGCCTCCTCAGGAGCGAGTTCCCTGAGATTGTCGTTGATGATGAGCGGGCGTCGGGCCCCCAGCTCCTGGACGGCGAGCTTTCCGAAATCGGCCAGACTGTAGTGGCCGACGATGCTGGGCGACCCCGGCGCGGCCCAGTCGCCGCGGATGGTGAAACCGTCCTCGTCCGCGTCCATATCGGCATAGGCGCAGTTCGACAGGCCCAGATGCTGCGCGACCATCCGCGTCGTCACCGCGAGAATGGAGTCGGCGTCGGTCTCGCCCGCGACGGCCTGACCAAGATCGTCGAGGAACCGCAACCGGGCTTCGCTGGCCGCGATGGCGCGTTCCGCCGCGCGGGCGGCGCTTACGTCGCGAACCAGGGCGAAGAAACCTGACCGGGTCCCGTCGGGCAGCTCGCGCGGCGTGTAATCGATGCGGACGCTCCTTGCGCCCTCCGCATAGGCCAGTTCCTGCTCGAAACTGAGAGCCTCGCCGGACAGGGCGCGGGCGATAAGGGGCGCAACCACACTGTAGGCGGTATCGCCGACGACCTCCCGGATCGTGCGTCCGACAATCTGGCGGCTTCCGAACCATGAGGCATAGGCCCGGTTCACATATTGATAGCGCTCGTTCTCATCGACCCAGGCGACCAGGGCGGGGATGGAGTCGACAAGCCGCCGCAGCTCTGCGACGGATTCTCTCAACTGCTCTGCGGTATGATCTTGCAGGATATCCCCCCGACGGTCCCTGGCCGGCGCAGCTTCGCCGTTCCTCAACGCACGTCGGGTCCCAACGTTGCCGTCGGGAAACCGTCCCGGCCCCGGGCGGTGTCGTCACCGTCACGCCCGGGACTCCCGGCCCTACGCCCGCCGCTGGAACCGCCATTTCCACACCCGGTACCCCACGATCGGCGCAAAGCCGCCGACCAGCGCCGCGATCAGCACCGTCCAGAAACCGCCGCCGAGGCCGTATTCGCCGACGGCCGCCCCGACCCCGGCCGCCAGAACGGGGCCGAGCCAGGGCAGCCAGGCCGGCGGCTTAGGCATCCACCTTGATGACGCCGCGCCGGATCTGGTCCAGCTCGATGGAGTCGAACAGGGCCTGGAAATTGCCCTCGCCGAACGCCTGGTTGCCCTTGCGCTGGATGATCTCGA
>Ga0164290_1002714_pt1 | contig 10869 bp, 8 predicted proteins | sample Micstemetagenome_FD_108782 | JGI IMG/M metagenome (GOLD analysis project Ga0164290, IMG submission 108782) | Contaminated culture microbial community from soil near Moab, Utah, USA - Microcoleus steenstrupii SON62 (Illumina Assembly) | ecosystem: Environmental > Terrestrial > Soil > Soil crust...
CACGCCCGTCAAGATCAAGCTGAACTGAGCGGAGGCGGCCATGAGGACGACCCGCCGCTCCTTGCTCACGGCGCTGCTGGCCGGCGGCCTCAGCCCCGAGCTGCTGGCCCTGGGCCTGCCGGCCGACGGCTTTGCCGCCGATGCGCCCGAGCTGGCGCCGTTGCGTGGGCTGAGCGGCGAGAGCCTGGAAGCCGATGCCGCCATCGAAGGCCGCCTGCCCGCGGGGCTGCGCGGGCGCTATTTCCGCAACGGCCCCGGGCTGATGCAGCGTGGCGACCGACGCTACCGTCACTGGTTCGACGGCGATGGACTGGTGCAGGCCTGGACCCTGGCCGACGGCCGCGCCAGCCATCAGGCGCGTTTCGTGCAGACCGACAAGTTCCGCGCCGAGCAGGCCGCCGGCCGCTTCCTGCTGCCCGCCTTCGGCACCGCCATCCGGCCGGAACTTCCCGTGCGCGGACCGGACAGCGTCAATGTCGCCAACACCAGCGTGCTGATGCAGGGCGAGCGCCTCTACGCGCTGTGGGAAGGCGGCAGTGCCTACGAGCTCGACCCGGCAACGCTGGCCACGCGGGGTATCAAGACCTGGGCGCCCGAGCTGCGGGGCATGCCCTTCTCGGCGCATCCCAAGGTCGAGCCCGACGGCACGGTGTGGAACTTCGGCAGCGCGGGCGGCCGCCTGGCGCTCTACCAGATCGACCCCACCGGCCAGGTACGCCGCCACGCCGTGCTGGACGACATTGCCGCGCCGGCCATGCTGCACGACTTCGCCGTGTCCCAGCGCCATCTCGTCTTCCTGCTCGCACCGATCCGGCTGGACATGGCCGGCGTGCGCGCCGGCCAGTCCATGCTGGAGGCCATGCGCTGGGGCGCCGACCAGCCGACGCGCGTTCTGGTCGTCGACAAGGCCGACTTTTCACGCCGCCGCGTCTTCGAGATGCCGGCCTGCCATGTCTTCCACTTCGGCAATGCCTGGGACGACGGAAGTCTGCTGCGCGTCGACTATGTGCAGGGCGTGCCGCTGCCCGAGTTCAACGCCAGCGCCGAGGCCATGATGCGCGGCCAGCGCAGCGGCCGCGAGGTCTCGACGCCGCGGGTGCTGGAGATCGACCTGCGGACCGGCCGCCTCGCCCTGGCGGTGCGCGACGAGGCCGTGGAGTTCCCGGTGGTCGACCCACGAGTCGTCGCGCGGCGCCACCGCTTCGTCTGGTACCCGACCGCCATGGATACCGGCGAGCGCTGGGGCTTCAACGGCCTGATGCGCCTGGACATCGAAAGCGGCGCCCGCGAGCGCTTCAGCTTCGGCAGCGGCGTCGTCGTCGAGGAACATGTGATGGTGCCGCGCCCCGGCAGCGAGCGGGAAGGGGAGGGCTGGCTGGTGGGCATGGGCTATGACGTCCAGCGTCGGCGCAGCTTCCTCAGCGTCTTCGACGCCCTGCGCCTGGCCGACGGGCCGCTGGCGCGCGCCTGGCTCCCGTACTGGGTGCCCTATGGCTTCCACGGCCGCTTCCACGCCGCCTGACGCCGGTCCCCTGCTTCAAGGACAGGTCAGGGGACGCCACATTGACAGCCTCCAGCAAGCCACTTATTGTCCGCGCCGTTTGCTGAAAGCGCTTTCAGAAAGCGCTTTCACTTTCGGCGATCGGCAGCAGTTCGTCGTCGCCCGTGCCGGGATTCCTTCCCATCGACAACACCAGGAGACGACCATGCTGAAAACGAAGACCCTGGCGGCGCTTGCCGCCCTCACCCTGGCCGGCGCTGCAGGCGCCGCCACGACGAATGGCATCGCCAACGGCGGCTTCGAGGCCGCCGGCAACGGCCCCTTCATCGCCGCCGGCTGGCTGACGGCCGCCACCAACAGCCCCGCGGCGCTGTCCACCGACGCCCATTCCGGCAATTTCGCGCTGCTGCTGAGCGCGCCCAACGGCTTCGACGCCTCCATCGCGCTGCAGGACGCCACCGGCCACGGCGGCCTGCCGGCCCTGACGGCGGCCCATGTCGGCGACACGCCCTGGCTGAGCTTCTGGGCCAAGGGCGACGCCAGCACCACCGGCAACGCCTTCGTCACCCTGCGCTACATGGGCCCGGGCGGCATCCTGGCCACGGCGCTGAACCAGCAGTTCCAGAGCCAGATCAACCCCGGCGGCTGGACCCAGCTCAGCTTCCAGGCCAGCGCCATTCCCGCCGGCGCGACCTCGGTCTTCATCGAGATCGGCACGGCCGTCGGGCCGCTGCTGGACGGCCGGCCCAATGCCGTCCTCATCGACGACCTGCAGCTGACGCTGACCACCGCCCCCGTCCCGGAGCCGGGCAGCTATGCACTGCTGCTGGCCGGTCTCGCCGTCGTCGGCACCGTTGCGCGCCGCCGCGCCTGAACGCCGGGAGTCAGACAATGAAGCACCACGCGTTCGCGAAGCTCCCCGCCCTGTTGCTGCTGTGCGGCCTGGCCGCGCCGGCCCACGCCGCCGGCACCGTCGTCCTCGACAGCTACGGCCCCGACATCACCTACCTCGAAGGCTGGCCGACCCCGCTCGCGCAGGGCCAGGACATCGCCATCCCCTTCGACATCGCCAGCGCCACGTCCATCGCCTCCCTCCTGACCACCATCGACGGGATCGGTGGTGTCACGGTCGGCATCCTGGCGCGCAGCGGCCCGCTGCCGACGGCCGGCGGCTGGCTCTACAGCACCCATCTCGTCGACCCCTGGGCCAACACGACGCTGACGCCCAGCGGCTGGACGCTGGCGCCCGGCAGCTACTGGCTGGCCGCCGTGCCGGACGCGGGCTTCGAAGGCAGCTGGCAAAGCCCCACCAACACCGCCACCTCGCCCTGGGCCTACACCTCCGCGCCGGGCGTCTGGACGGCGGTCACGACCGCCTTCACCGGCATGCCCGGGGCCCGCATCACCGTCACTACTGCCGTGCCCGAACCGAGCAGCTACGCGCTGCTGCTGGCCGGCGGCCTGCTGCTGGCCGCCGCCCTGCGCCGCAAGTCCAACGCCCAAGGATGAACGTCATGAAACTCCAACACCTCATCGGCGGCCTGCTGCTGGCCGCCAGCGCCCTGGGCCATGCCAGCGTCACCAGCCCCGTCATCGGCAAGCTGCTCTGGTCCGAGGAATTCAACGGCGCCAGCCTCGACACCACGCTGTGGACCGCCTCCAACGGCAACGGCTGCCAGATCGGCCTGTGCGGCTATGGCAACCAGGAGCTGCAGTACTACCACCCCAACAACCTCGGCCTCGTCAACGTGCCCTTCGAGCCCGGCACGCGAGCCCTGGCCATCACGGCCAGGCGCGAGGTCGTCGGCGCCAACCAGTTCACCTCCGGCAAGATCGACTCCTCGGGCAAGGTGCAGGTCAAGTACGGCCTCATCGAGGTGCGCATGGCCACGCCCAAGGTCGGCGTCGGCCTGTGGCCGGCGGCCTGGCTGCTGGGCACCAGCCCCCAGGTCTGGCCGCGCAACGGCGAGATCGACATCATGGAGATGGGCGGCCGCCAGCCGGCCGGCCTGCCGCCCATCTCGCCCGACCAGTTCGTCGGCTCCAACGTCATCTTCTTCCACCCCGACGCCTGCGTGCCCGGCAACGAGAGCTGCGCCGCCTCGACGGCCTGGCAGACCAAGAACTGGTACACGCCCAGCCGCTCGCTGGCCAACCGCTTCGTGACCTACCGCCTCTACTGGACGGACACGCAGATGCGTTTCAGCGTCATCGACAACGGCCGCGAGTACGACATGTACAAGGCGCCCATCACCATCGCCTCGCCGTCCCTGCAGCAGCCCTTCTACCTGCTGCTCAACATGGCCGTGGGCGGCAACTTCACCCCGGCGGCCACGCCGGCGCAGGTGACCGCACCGCTGCCGGCCACGACCTTCGTGGACTATGTGCGTGTCTACGAGCTCGACGGCCTCGGCGAGGTCAAGCTCGGCGTCGGCATTCAGCCCGAGGTCGGCAAGTTCGGCGTCTTCACCGACACCACGCCGGTCAACAACGGCCAGGCCCTGGGCGCCTCGGCGGACTTCTTCATCTGGAACACCGGCTCCATGAGCGGCGGCAGCATCCCGCCCTACGAGGGCGGCAATGTGCTGGCCCTGAACTACTTCGCGCCGGGTCAGTGGTTCGGCGGCGCCATCCAGTCGCGCCAGACGCACGACATGAGCGGCTTCCGCAACGGCCACATCAAGCTGAAGATCAAGGCGCCCGCCAACGTCGCCTTCCGCATCGGCATCCTCGACAACTACACCAACCACGGTTGGGTGACGTTCCCCGCCAATACCACCGCCTACGGCCTGGTGCGCAACGGCGAATGGGGCACGGCGACCATCCCGGTGGCCGAGATCGCCGGGCCGCTGGTGGCGCTGCAGTCCATGAACTCGCTGTTCGAGTTCCTGAGCGTGGACGGCGCGGTGCCGGGTGCGCCCTTCCAGATCGCCTTCGACGACATCGTCTGGGACTCGGGCGTGGCCGGTGCGCCTCAGGTCGCGGTGGCCAAGACGGCGGCCGCGCCGGCGGCGCTGTCCGGCGAGGCCGTGCAGGCGGGCGCCACGACCCTGTCCTTCGCCGTCAAGTCCCGCAGCTGGGCCGATGTGCACTACAGCGTGAACGGCGGCGCGACGCAGACCGTGCGCATGCGCCAGGATGGCGCCACCAGCCGCTACACGGTCGTCGGCCTGAAGCGCGGCGACGTCGTCGACTACCGCTTCACGGCCTGGGACGGCCAGCGCCAGATCGCGGTCGATTCGGCCGGCAGGGCGGTGACCATGAAGTGAGCCGGCAGGGGATGGCCGCGTGGTCATCCCCGACAATCCGGCCATGAACCAAGACCAGCTCAAGCAACTCGTCGGCCGCGCGGCCCTGGACTACGTCCCCGCCGGCCAGATCCTCGGCGTCGGCACCGGCTCGACGGTGGACTGCTTCATCGATGCGCTCGCCGCCAGTGGCATTGCCATCCCGGGCGCCGTCTCCAGCTCCGAGCGCTCGACGCAGCGCCTGCACCGGCATGGCATCACCGTGCTTGACGCCGCCGAGGTCGAGCGCCTGGCCGTCTACATCGACGGCGCGGACGAGATCGATGGCCGCGGCTTCATGGTCAAGGGCGGCGGTGCGGCGCTGACGCGCGAGAAGATCGTCGCCGACCTCGCCGACCGCTTCGTCTGCATCGCCGACGAATCCAAGCTTGTCCAGACCTTGGGCAAGTTCCCGCTCCCGGTCGAGATCATCCCCATGGCCGCAGCCCAGCTGGTGCGTCGCTTCGCCGCCATCGGCGGCACGGCGACGCTGCGCGCCGGCGTCGTGACCGACAACGGCGGCCACATCCTCGACGTGCGCGGCCTGGCCATCACCGACCCGCTGGGCCTGGAGGCCGAAGTCAGCCAGTGGCCGGGTGTCGTCACCGTCGGCGTGTTCGCGCGGCACAAGGCCAGCGTCTGCCTGCTCGGCGCGGCCGATGGCGTGAAGACACTGACCTTCTGACCCCCACGAGCAAAAAGCCGGGCATGGCCCGGCTTTGCTGATCGCGGCGGCTCGCCGCCGCTCAGAAGGTTTGTAGAACGTTCAAAAGGTTTCCCAGTCGCCGTCGTCGGCAGGCGCCGGCGCGGCCGCACGCGGGGCCGGCGTGGCAACCGGCGCGGCGGCAGGCTTGGGCGCGGCCTTGGGCGCAGCCGCCACGGGCTTGGCGGTCGCCGGCTTGGTCACGGCCGCCGGCTTGAAGGCGGGCGTCGCCTTGGGCGCGGGCGCCTTGGCCACCGCGCGCGGCGCCGCGCCGCCCAGCTTGAACACGCCGATGGCCTCGGCCATGCGGGCCGACTGCTCGCGCAGGCTCTCGGCGGCGGCGGCGGATTCCTCCACCAGGGCGGCGTTCTGCTGCGTCATCTGATCGAGCTGCACGACCGAGCCGTTGACGACGGCGATGCCCTCGCTCTGCTCGCGGGCCGCGGCGCTGATCTCGCCAATGATGTCGGTCACGCGCTGCACGCTGGCGACGATCTCGGTCATCGTCGCGCCGGCGGCCTGCACCTGCTCCGTGCCGCTGTCCACGCGCTCGACGCTGGCGCTGATCAGGCTCTTGATCTCCTTGGCGGCCTCGGCGCTGCGCTGCGCCAGGGCCCGCACCTCGCCGGCCACGACGGCGAAGCCGCGGCCCTGCTCGCCGGCGCGGGCCGCCTCGACGGCGGCGTTCAGCGCCAGGATGTTGGTCTGGAAGGCGATGCCATCGATGGTGCCGATGATCTCGTTGATCTTGCGCGAGCTCTGGCTGATCTCGTCCATGGTCGACACCACCTGGGACACCGCTTCGCCGCCGCGCTGGGCCACGGTGGCGGCCGAGCTGGCCAACTGGTTGGCCGTCATGGCCGCGTCGGCGGTCTGCTTGACGGTGCCGGTCAGCTCGCTCATCGACGAGGCGGCGTTCTGCAGGTTGCTGGCCGTCTGCTCGGTGCGCTGGCTGAGGTCGAAGTTGCCGGTCGCGATCTCGGCGCTGGCGGTGCTGATGCTGTCGGCGGCGCTGCGCACGTCGGTGATCAGCTTCTGCAGGGCCGTCTGGGTGTCCTGAAGGGCCGACATCAGCCGGCCCATCTCGCCGCTGCCGCCGCCGCGGATGGGCTGGGTCAGGTCAAAGCGCGCCAGGGCTTCGGCGGCCTCGGCCGCCGCGCCCAGGCCGGCGCCGCTGCCACCCGAGGTCAGCGCCGCGGCGATGCCGGCGACCCAGGCCAGGGCCAGGGTCGCACCGAGCCAGAACTTGGCCGAACTGCCGTCGGCCAGGCCCGAGAAGGCGACCACGCCGCCAAGGGTGGTCAGGATCAACACCAGTCCGAGGGCGAGGGTCAGGCGTTGCGCGGGGCTGTTCGGCATGGAGGTCTCCTGGATGGCGGGCCTGGGGCCCGAAGCAACGGCGCAGTTTGCCGCGGACGCCACCGGGGCACGGCCGGATCAGCCCGGCAAAGCGGCAATAGTTGTGCGCCGCGCGCGCCGCAGTGCGAAGCGCAGCGGGTCCACCGCGTCCAGCAGTTCGGCCTCCAGCGGCCGCGGCAGGCCCAGGGCCAGGGCTGCCGTCAGCCGCCCGGCCAGGGCCGCCCAGGAGATGCCGCGCGAGGCGAACCCGCTGCAGACGACCAGGCCGGGCCGGCGCGGCTGCAGCCGCAGCTGGTCGGCCCGCGGCCCCGGCGCGGCCAGGCCGCCGATCAGCGGCAGCCGGTCCGGCGCGATCAGCCGCCAGCCGACGCGGCCGGCCAGCGGTGCCTGGGGCGGCTGGGCCAGGCCGGCCAGGCGGGCATAGCGGGCGAGGTTGTCGGCCTGGTCGGCCTCGCGCAGCGCGGGGTCGAGGTCGCCGTCCTGGGTGGTCGCGCCGCACCACAGGCCGCCGCGGCCGTCGGCGATGGCATAGCCGTCGCCGGCGATGGGCACGGCCGGGCACCAGGGTGCGGCCGGGAGATGGGTCAGCTGGCCGCGCTGCACGACGAGGTCGGCAGCCAGCTCGCCGAGCAACGCCAGCTGGCCATGACCGCCGGCCAGCACGAGCAGGGGCGTGTCGGCAACGACGCGGCCGTCGGCATCGAGCAGCTGCCAACCCTGGTCGGTTTCGCGCAGGGCCGCTACCGCCGTGTTGAGGCGCAGCGCGGCGCCGCTGGCATCCAGCATGGCGCGGGCGTAGGCCGCCGGGTCGACGGCACCGCCACCCGGGTAGAACCAGGCGGGATGTGTCAGGGCGGTGCCGGCCAGCTTCGAGGCCGCCTCAGCATCGAGGGCCTGGACATAGCCCGGCGCCTCCTGCATCTGCGCCCGCGCCAGCCTGGTTTCCAGCCGCAGCAGCCCGTGCCGATGCGGCAGGCCAAGCTCGGCCAGCAATGCCTGCGTCGCCAGCGCAGCGGCGCGGTTGAAGCGGGCATGCGGGCCGTCGTCGGGGTTGACCGTGCCGTGAAAGAGGCCGGCCGGGTTGCCCGAGCTGGCCTGGGCCGGTGCCGCCAGTGCATCGATGACGGTGCAGGCCAGGCCGGCGCGCGACAGGGCCAGGGCGCAGGCCGCCCCGGCCAGGCCGGCACCGAGGACGACGGCCTCGCAGGCCCGCGGTGCCAGCGGCTCTCGGCCGACCGGCCGCTGCGGCTGGTGGCGGGGCGCATGGCGGGCGACCGTCATCTCGGGCTTGCTGGCAAAGCCCGGCGCCAGCCCGACCTCGAAGCCCAGAGCCGCCAGGGCGCGGCGCATCGGCCGGTTGATGCTCCAGGTCGCGACGGTCGTGCCGGGCCTGGCATGGCGGGCCAGGCTCTTCAGCAGCCATTCGTCCCACATCTCCGGGTTGCGCGCCGGGGCGAAGCCGTCGAGGTAGAGGGCGTCGGCCTCCAGCACCAGTTCGCGCAGCAGCGTGCGCGCATCGCCCAGGCCCAGCAGCAGCTCGACGCGGCCGCCCTCGAAGGCCAGGGTGTGCAGGCCAGGCGTCAGCGGCGGCCAGCGTTCGACGAGCTGGGCGGCCAAGCCGGGCAGTTCGCTGCCGGCATGGGCGCGTGCCAGGTCCTCGCGGCGCAGCGGATGCTTCTCGACGCTGACGAAGACCAGGCGCTCGCAGCGCGCCGCGTCCTGGCGCCAGGCGTCCCAGGTGGCCAGGAAGTTGTTGCCCAGGCCGAAGCCCGTCTCCAGCACGACGAAGCGGTCGCGCCCCTGCCAGCGGCCGGGCAGGCCGTTGCCGCCGAGGAAGACATGGCGGGCCTGGCCCAGGGCGCCGGCGCGGGCGTGGTAGACGTCGCGATAGGCGGGTGCGGCCGGCGCGCCGGGGTCGGAGAAATCGACCTCGGCCGGCGTGATGGCGGCCTTCATGCGAGGCCGCCGTGCAGCACGAGGGCCAGGCCGCTGCCGAACAGCAGCGGCAGCGCCAGGGCCTGCACGACATGGCGGGCGAACCCCCAGCCGCCGGCCGCCACGGCCGTGATGGCGCGCGTCGTGCTGTTGCAGGCAAAGGCCAGCAACAGGCCGAGCAGGGCCTGGTGCACGCCGATGCTGCCGGCCGCCTGCAGGCCGGCCAGCGAGGCGATGGGGGCATGCACGTCGGCGAAGGCGGCCAGGGCGACGGCGCCATAGAGGCCCGAGGCGCCGAAGTGCTCCCGCGCCCAGCTGACGCCCACGGCCACGGCGCTCAGCATCAGCGTCAGCAGCAGGGCCTCGCGCAGGCGCAGCGGGCCGCGGCGGTCGGCGGCCTGGGCGCTGGCATGGCCGTCCTGCTCCAGGCGATGCGAGCGGCGGGCCAGCAGCCAGCCCAGGCCGCCGCACAGCGCGATGCCGAGCAGGGCGATGGGCAGCAGGGCCAGCGCAGCGCGCGGCGCCAGCGCGAACAGCATGGCCTGGGCCTGCAGCCAGGTCGCGCAGGTGGACATGACGGCGCCGGCCGCGCAGGCCAGGCGCAGGCCCGGCTCGGCGCGCGCCCGGGCGCCCATGGCGGCGATGGTGGCGGTGCTGGAGACCAGCCCCGACAGCAGGCCCGACAGCGCCAGCCCGGCCTGCGGCCCGGCCAGCCGCAGCGCGACATGGCCCACGGCCTGCAGGGCGAGCAGCAGCAGCATCAGGCCCATCAGCGAATGGGCCTTCATGCCGGCCAGCCAGGGCAGGGGCTGCTGGGGCATCAGCGGCAAGACGACGAGGGCCAGGGCGCCGAGCAGCAGGCCGTCGTGCAGCTCCTCCTCGCGCAGCACCGTCGTGGCGAAGCGGTGCAGCTTGGTGCGCGCGGCCAGCAGGGCCGTGACGACGACGGCGGCCGGCGCGCCCAGCAGCGGCGCCGTCACGCACAGGGCGCCGATCAGGCAGGTGACGACCAGGGCCAGGGCCCGCGTCAGCCCGGGGTCGCGGCCACGGCCACGCGCATGGGCGACGGCGGCCAGCGCCGTGACGGCCAGGGCGACGACGGCCAGCAGCCCGGGCAGCGCCAGGGCCTGGGCCAGGCCACCGGCCAGTGCCGCCAGCGTGAAGGTGCGCAGGCCGCCGGGCTCGCGGTGGGCGCCGCGCTGGCGGTGGCGCTCGCGCTCCAGGCCGATCAGCAGGCCGCTGCCCAGGGCCGCCGTCAGCCCGGTCAGCAACTCGCTGGAGACGCCGAAGGCCGGCCCGAGGCCGTCCATCACCAGACGACCGTCTCGCCGTGCTGGGGCACGCGCACCGGCAGGCCCAGCTCGTCCTGGATGCGGCTGCGCAGCGCATCCGCGGCGGCCGGCTCGCCGTGCACGACATAGACCTGCTCGGGCGGCCGCGGCAGGGCACGCAGCCATTGCAGCAGGCCGTCCGCATCGGCATGGCCGGACAGGCCTTCGAGCTGGCTGATCTCGGCATTCACCGGCACCCAGCGTCCGCGCACCTTGATCTCGCGCTCGCCGGCCACCATGCGCGCGCCGCGTGTGCCGCCGGCCTGGAAGCCGGGGAAGGCGATGTGGTGGCGGGCCTGGGGCGCCAGGGTCTCGATGTAGTTCAGCACCCGACCGCCGGTGGCCATGCCGCTGGCGGAGATGACTATGCTGGGCTTGGCGCGGGGCTGGGCCAGGCTGGCGGCGAGCTTGAGGCTCTGGGCCTGCTTGGTCACGTAGTGGACGCGGTCGGTCAGGCTGCGGGCCTCGCTGGCCGAGATGCGCAGCAGGCGGGCATGCTTGACGGTCAGCTCGGTGGCCTGCTCGGCCATGGGGCTGTCCAGCCAGATCGGCACGTCCAGCGGCAGCTCGCCGGCGCGGCGCAGACGCTGCAGCACCAGCAGCAGGGCCTGGGCGCGGCCGACCGCGAAGCTGGGCAGCAGCACCGAGCCGCCGCGCTTGAGCGTCGTGCGCAGCAGCTGCGCGAGGCGGGCCTGCACGTCCTCGGCCGGGTGCAGGCGGTTGCCGTAGGTGGACTCGATCATGACGACATCG
>Ga0164290_1002715_pt1 | contig 10868 bp, 6 predicted proteins | sample Micstemetagenome_FD_108782 | JGI IMG/M metagenome (GOLD analysis project Ga0164290, IMG submission 108782) | Contaminated culture microbial community from soil near Moab, Utah, USA - Microcoleus steenstrupii SON62 (Illumina Assembly) | ecosystem: Environmental > Terrestrial > Soil > Soil crust...
GAGACAAGAACATGACCAAGCAAGTCCTGCAGCCCGCCGGCTGGGCTCAACCCCGCGGCTATGCCAACGGCGTGGCGGCGCAAGGCCGCCAGGTCTTTGTCGCCGGCCAGATCGGCTGGAACGAGCGCTGCGAGTTCGACAGCGACGACTTCATCGCCCAGGTGCGCCAGACCCTGCTCAACATCAAGGCCGTGCTGGCCGAGGCCGGCGCCGCGCCCGAGCACATCGTGCGCATGACCTGGTATCTCATCGACAAGCGCGAATACATCGCCCGCGGCCGCGAGGTGGGCCAGGCCTACCGCGAGGTGCTGGGCCGCGACTACGGCATCGCCATGAGCGCCGTGCAGGTCTCGGCGTTGATGGAGGACCGGGCCAAGGTGGAGATCGAGGTCACGGCCGTCGTGCCGGATTGAGCGGCGGCTGCTTCAGGGGGAACGCAGCGCGTCGAGCTGGGCCACCGAGGCGTCCAGCAGGTCGCCCACCAGTCCCAGCACCCGCTCGCGCTCCAGCCGTACCGGCCCATCATCAGCCGCGTCGGTGCCGAGCAGGCGGTGGAAGGGCAGGTCCAACAGCCGGCCCTCCATGACGCCGCGCGGGCCGGTCGGCAGGCCGCTGCCTGGCGTGGGCGGGCGTTCGGTCAGGTCGAGCATGGCGCCCACCATGCGCACCGCGCGCCCGTCGGCGCCCCGCTCGATGACCCGGCCGCGCGAGTGCACCAGGCGATAGCCCGAGCCATTGCTGCGCAGGCGGAAGCGCGCCTCGTAGCCTGGCGCGCCGCCCTGCGCATGCTGGCGGATGGCGGTCAGCATGCCGGCCAGGTCGTCGGGATGGACGCGGCAGCGCCAGAAATGGGTGCTGTCGGCACTGTGCGGTTCCGGGAAGCCCAGGCGCTGCTTCCACTGCGGCGAGTACTGGACGGTCTCCAGCTCCAGCCGCAGGTCCCAGATGCCGAGCTCGCCGGTCTCGACCGCCTGAAGCCAACGCCTGTGCACCGGTGTTCGCCGAATGTCCATGGCAGCGATTGTGGGGGCAGGCGGCCGGCGGCCGCCGCCGCCAAGCTGTCAGGCCGCCAGGGCCGCCCGGCCCGGTGGGTCGGCGTGATGACCCGGCTGCATCGTGGCTGTGAGCCGCTCAGGCATCTGGGGCGGGGCGGGGGATATCAAGCCCGCAGCGGCTGGGCTGCCAGCTGCTCCGTCGTCGCCTTGCGATAGGGCGCGCAGAGCTGCTCCACATACGCCTGGTGGCCCGGCAGGCCGGCGACGATGCGCGAGACCTTGGTCTGGATGTCGCCGAGGAAGTTGCTCAGCTCCTGGCGGCCCATCAGGTCGGCGACGGGGTGGTAGCTTTCGGGCAGCAGGCCCTGGCCCATCATGACCTGCACCCAGGAGTTCTCGGCGAAAAGCTCGTCGCTGGGGCGGAAGACGCGGGCGCTTTCCCTGAACAGCTCGATGCGGTGCTTCAGCGTCGCGGGCAGCTCCATCGTGCGGACATGGTTCCACAGCGCGGAGTCGCTGCGGCTCGTCACGTGGTAGTGCAGGATGATGAAGTCACGGATGTGGACCAGCTCGCGCTCGCACTGGCGGTTGAACTCCTCCACGTCGGCGGGGTTGATGCCGCCGGTCGGGAAGAGCTGCATCAGCCGGATGGCCGAGCGCTGGATGAGATGGATGCTGGTGGACTCCAGCGGCTCGATGAAGCCGCTGGACAGGCCCACGGCGATGCAGTTGCGGTGCCAGACCTTGTGGCGCTGGCCGGGCAAGAACCTGATGACGCGCGGCTGGATCAGCAGCTCGCCCTCGACGTTCTTCTTCAGCACCTCGGGCGCGTCGGCATCGGCGAGTTCCTTGCTGCTGTAGACCAGGCCGTTGCCGACGCGGTGTTGCAGCGGAATGCGCCATTGCCAGCCGAAGGGGTGGGCGATGGAGCGGGTGTAGGGCCAGGCTTCGCGGACGGAGGCCGTCTGCACCGCCACGGCGCGGTCGCAGGGCAGCCAGTGCGACCAGTCCTCGTAGCCCACGCCCAGGGCCTCGCCCAGCAGCAGCGAGCGGAAACCCGTGCAGTCGATGAAGAGGTCGCCGTCGATGCGCGTGCCGTCCTGCATCTGCAGGGCGGTGATGTCGCCGTCACGACCGTGCGGACCGTCCATCAGCACGGCGGCTATCTTGCCCTCGATGCGCTGAACGCCGTAGCCCTCGCTCATCGCGCGCAGGAACTTGGCGTAGCGGCCGGCGTCCAGGTGGTAGGCGTAGTTCAGGGCGCTCCGCGGCACATGGGCGAAGCGGTTGGCGAAGGCGGCCACCGTCTCGGGGTTGTAGTCGGTGTAGGTCCGCGACAGGCCTTCCTTGCGGCCCTTGAGCCAGAAATGCTGGAAGCCGGCGCTCCAATGGTCGTTGCCCGTGCTGCCGAAGGAGTGGAAGTAGTCCTCGCCTTGTGTCCTCCAGCCCTCGAACTTGATGCCGAGCTTGAAGGTGGCGTTGGTGGCCGCCATGAACTCGGCCTCGTTGATGCCGAGCAGGTTGTGGAAGGTGTGCAGGGCCGGGATGGTGGCCTCGCCGACGCCGACGGTGCCGATCTCCTCGGACTCGATGAGCTTGATGTCCAGGCGCTTGCCGAGCAGCTTGCTCATCAGCGCGGCCATCATCCAGCCGGCGGTGCCGCCGCCGGCGATGACGACGCGGTTGAACGATGAATGGCGTGGCTGCGTAGTGGCTGGATTGGAGGCTTGCATGGTCATGGGTGATCTCGCATCAGATGAGGTTTCCGAGCGGCTGCCGCGGATCCGGCTTTGCTGGGCCGCTGGCGGCGCCCCCTTGAGGGGGCCGGCGAAGCCGGTAGGGGGTGGGCTGTCTCTATCGTTTGAGCTGCGTGAGAAGTTGCGCGCGGGCCTGGCGCGACAGGGTCTCGTCGATGGGGCCGAGCAGGCCGCGGGCGGCCCTGGGGATGTGGTCCCAGGTCGTGTCATCGGCGCCGAAGACGAAGTGCTGGAAGTGGTGCTGCCAGACCCGCTTCTCCTTCTCGGGCAGGTCGCGCAGCGTCATCAGGGCCAGGCGCAGCGTGGTCAGCGGCGAGTCGACGAACTCGGGCGTCTGCCGCCACCAGGCGTTGATCAGCAGGTTGACCGGCGTCAGCCCCTCGACATGGTGGAACCACATGCTGGGGATGAAGATCGCGTCGCCGGGCTCGAGCTCGGCCACCTCGCCGGCTTCGAGCGCCTGGGCAAAGCGGGGAAAGCGCTCGAAGTCAGGATTCGAGAAGTCCACCAGGCTGACGGGCTGGCCTGCCGGCGTCGGGTCCAGCGGGCCCATGTAGAGGTTGTGGATCTGCTCGGGCGGGAAGACGGTGAAGCGGCGCCGGCCCGCGGCGACGACGGCCAGGTTGTCGGGCAGGTCGTAATGCGCCGCGATGCGGGTGCGGTTGCCCAGCCACAGGCTGACGAGGGCGTCGCGTGGGCCCAGGCCCATGACGTTGGCGTCCATGAATCCGGGCAGCACGGCCTCTACGGTCGTGGAGCCGACATAGAGGGCGGGCGGCTCAGGCGTGGCGACCAGGCCGAGCAGGCCGCTCAAGACCTGGTCCAGCGTGGCGCTGTAGCGCGCGAAATTGAAGCTCGCCAGCGTCTCGTCGGCATAGAAGACACGGCCGCGCGCTTCGGGCTCCAGCTGGAAGAGGCCGATGCGAACGCCGTTGTAGAGGCCCATCAGATAGCGGGCCAGGGCTTCGTCGGACTGGCGCGCGGCCTGCACGACCGGCCATTGGGCGAACCCCCCGCGCACGACGTAGGGGCGGTCGGCCGCCAGCAGCTCGGCAGGGAGCTGGTGGGGATCGAAGGGACCGGTCCAGGCGGGTACGGCTCGCATGGTTCGGTTCAGCGGCGGTTGGCCTTCTCGAGGAGAACGGGGAGCTGGGCCAGCGAGGCGATCTGCATGTAGATGGGCAGCAGATGGCCTTCGCGCGCCAGGGCCTCCAGCGCCGCGCCGGGCAGTGCGGCAAGGCGCTCCTCGTTGATGGTGAACAGGCCGGTCAGCCGGGCCTGTTCGCCGCCGGGCGTCTCGACGTCGATGACGAAGGGCTCCAGCAGCTGGTGGCGGGTCAGGGCCTCGATGAAGACCGGCAGGTGCTGGGCCTGGGCGTGCAGGTGCTCCATCAGTTGCACGACATGGTCGAGGTAGTCGCTGAATGCCCCGTGGGGCATGAAGAGGGCGGTGCCGACCTCGCCGTCCTCAGGCCGCACGACGCGCGGGCTGTCCATGTCGATGTGCAGCTGCAGGCCGTTGTCGGCGCTGCGGCCGATCATGAAGGGATCGCGCTGCAGGGCCATGGGCACGCAGGGCGCGTCCCAGCCGGTGTCGGTCAGGAAGAGGTTCTGGCCCTCCTCAAGGCCGAACAGGGCCACCGGCTGGAAGCCGGTCTCGCCGTCGACGAGCTGGAAGACGAGGGGGAAATGGGCCTGCAGCTGGCGGAACTCGGCCGGCAGGGCCAGCACCGACTGGCGGGCGTCGCCCAGGGCGGCGGAGCGCTCGGTGCGCACGCGCAGGTGGCGGTGGGTGACGTTGTCGAGCAGGGCGGGGCGGGTCATGGTTTGTGAAGATGGGCAATGAGGGCGCGATGGCCGGGCAGCGCGGGCACGAAGCGGCGCGCCTGGCGGGCAGCCTCGTCGAAGCAGGCCTGGGCTGCCTGGAGTTTGGCGGCGGACAGCGCCTGGGCGTCAGGGCGGAAACCCATGCCGTAGAGCACGTACTGGTAGCTGGCCGAGGGGAAGACCTCGTCGATGCGGCCGAAGTCGTGGCGGGCCGGCGCGCGCAGCCGCCATTGCGGCAGCAGCTCGCGCAGGCGCTCGGGCCAGGTGGCCGGGTCGCGGTGGGCGCGCCAGTAGTCGCTGTCGTCGCGCTGGCTGAGGGCGTAGTGCAGCTTCAGGAAGTCGATGACGCGCGCCCAGCGATAGCCGAAGTCGTCGTTGAAGCGGCGCGCGACGGCCTCCATGCTGGTGCGCGTCATCGGCAGCTCGTCGCACAGGCGCTGGGCCGACAGCTCCACCATGGCCAGGGCCGAGGCCTCCAGGGGTTCGATGAAGCCGGAGGACAGGCCGATGGCCACGCAGTTGCGCACCCAGAACTGCTGGCGATAGCCGGGGTCGTAGCGGATCAGGCGCGGCGAGGGGCGCTCAGCGGGCGCGCCGGTGGCGTCGAGATAGGACTGCAGCGCAGCCTGGGCCTCGTCCTCGCCGGCGTGGGCGCGCGAGAACACGCAGCCGACGCCGCGCCGCGTGGGCAGGCCGATGTCCCAGATCCAGCCCTTGGCCCAGGCGGTGGCGATGGTGACGGGGGCCAGCGGCGCGTCGGCGACGGCATAGGGGACCTGCACGGGCAGTGCGGCGTCGTTGAAGAGGACGTCGCGCTCGCTCTTCAAGGCCACGCCGAAATGCTGGCCGATGAGGCGGGCGGCGAGGCCGGAGCAGTCGATGAAGAGGTCGGCCTCGAGATCGCCATGCTCACGGGTCTTCAAGGCAGCGATGTCGCCGCTCTCGCGGGGGATGACGGCCTCGACATGGTCGACGACATGGCGCACGCCCAGCTTGCCGACGGCATGCTCGCGCAGCAGCTGGCCGAAGAGGCCGGCGTCGAAGTGGTAGGCGTAGTTGGCGACGGCGGCGAAGTCGGGCGTCTGTACCTGCTTGGGCGCGCGGCCGGCCTCGCAGACCTGCACCGAGGGGCTGACGACGTCGGCGAAGGGGCGCTGCGGCTGGGTGGCCAGCCAGCCTTGCACGAGGTCGGCATCGCCGTAGCCGACCGGCAGCATGAAGGGGTGGTAGTAGCGGTCGCCGTCCGTGCCGGCCGCCCCGCGGGCCCAGCCGTCGAAGCGCGAGCCCTGCTTGAAGCTGACCTGGCAGCGGCGGATGAAGTCCGGCTCGGACAGGCCGATGCGGCGCAAGGTGTCGCGCATGGACGGCCAGGTGCCTTCGCCGACGCCGATGGTCGGCACGTCGCTGGATTCGATCAGCGTGATCTGCAGATCGGGATGCTCGGCCGCCAGCAGTCCGGCCACCAGCCAGCCCGCAGAGCCGCCGCCCAGTACCACCACTTTGCGCAACCGGTTGTCCGACATCTGGTCCTCAGAAACAAAAAGGGCCGCTCGCGCGGCCTCGCCTATCGGCGAACAAGGACGGCGCCCCAAAGCGCAAGCACCGCCGAACCAGACTGTGCCTGACAAGGAGGGCCCGGAGGCTCCGGACCTTCCTTGACGAGGCGGCGCTCGATCAGAACTTGTAGCGCGCGCCGAGCATGATGCGACGGCCCAGCTGGGTGACGGCACCCATCTGGTTCTCGTTGCGCATGTGGGTGCGGGTGTACTCGTCCGTCAGGTTGATGGCTTCGAGCTGGAAGCGCAGGTTGCGGTTGAAGTTGTAGCCCACGCTCACGTCCAGCTGGCCGAAGGGCTCGACGTAGAGCGGCTGTGCGCCTTCCACGCCGCCGAAGTTGGCGGCCAGGAATTTGCCGCGCCAGTTGTAGGCCAGGCGGGTCGACCAGGTCTCGTTCTCGAAGAAGCCCACCAGATTGCCGGAGTCCCCCATGCCGACCAGCACGTCGGTCTGTGCGCCGCGCTTGTTGTTGTCATAGCTCAGGTTGGACTTCACCTTGGTGAAGTTGGCGGACACGCCGAAGCCGCTGTTGCCGAAGATGTGCTGGGCGTTGAACTCGAGGCCGTTGATCTTGCTGGTGCGCTGGTTGTTGACGAAGGTGCCCAGCTTGAACATCAGCAGCGGGTCGTTGGGCTGGGCGGTGATGCTGCCCAGCGAGGTGCCCGGCGTGCCGCTGACGCCCGGGGCGTTCGGGAAGTTGGTGAAGATGTATTTGCGGATGCAGTCCGAGTCTGCGCCGCAGCCGCCCGCCGTCTGCGCCTGCTGGTACATCGCGCTGCCGATGGGGGTGTGCAGGTTGAACAGGTTGACGTTGGAGATGATGGCTTCGTTGTAGTCCTTGAGGGACTTGCGGAAGTAGCTGGCCGCGACGTAGCTGCTCTTGGCGTAGTAGTGCTCGGCGGAGAAGTCGATGTTGCTGGACTTCAGCGGCTTCAGGTCGGGGTTGCCGACGCTGCCGGAGCCGCCGTCCACGCGGGCCAGCGGGTCCAGGCGCAAACCGCCCTGGATGGCGTTCCAGCCCGGACGGCCGATGGTCTGGCCGTAGCTGGCGCGCAGCTTGGTGTCGGCGGTGACGTCGGCGCTGAAGTCGATGGAGGGCAGGAAGTAGCCGTACTTGCCGGAGCGTTCCGCCGAGCGGGTGCCGCTGAAGCTGATGGGCACCTCGTTGTTGGCCACCCAGGCGACAGACACCGGGATCTTCTCGATGGACGGTGAATTGACCTTGGTGCGCTCGTAGCGGGCGCCCATGGACAAGTCCATCGGCACGCCCCACTCCCAGGCGAGGTTGTACTGGCCGAACACGGCCTGCGACTTTTCGGTCGTGCGGTAGTCGTCCTGCCAGTCGAAGGAGGCCTTGAGCAGGGCGTCGGAACCCAGGGCCTTGATGGCCGCGGAACGCAGGTCCTCGAAGTTGAAGTAGAAGAACTGGTTGAACAGGCGCGAGTCGCTGGAGCCGGGCACGCGGTTGAAGTACTTGCTGATCGAGTCGGTCTTCCAGATGTCGTCCGGCATGGCGGCCGGGCCGCCCGCGGCGCCGGCACCCCAGGAGTCGCGCTGCACGTTGGCGAAGGCGGAGCGGTTCTTGACGTTGGTCAGCGTCAGGCCGAAGTCCAGGCTGCTGTCGTCGTCGAGCTTCCAGTTGCCCTTGGTCTGGATCTGGTCGACCTGGTTCTTCTGGTAGCTGTTGCCGAACACCGAGCCCTGCAGCTCCATCAGCTTGGGATCGAGGGTCGTGCCCTTGATGTTCAGCACCGGGAACTTGTTGCTGAAGTCGACAAAGGTGTCGCCGCGGTTCATGGAGGCGGTGCCCAGCGTGACGGCGGTGCCCAGCGGGTCGTTGGCGCCCGAGGTGGCGGTGGAATGGTGGGCATCGAACTCGAAGTTCAGCGCGTTGCTGGCCTTCCACTTCAGGTTCAGGCCGATCTGCTGGTTCTTGTTCTTCGTGCTGATGCGCGAGGCGCCCATGGCCAGGTCGGCATTGCTCATGTGCTCGCCGTAGATGATGGGCGAGGAGGGCGAGCCGGTCTGGAATTCGCCGAACTGGCCGCCGTAGTTGAACCAGGCGGAGATGTCGTTGCGGCGCTGGCGGAACTTCTGCTCCGACATGACGAAGTCGAGCGTGCCGACCAGATCCTTGACCGGCTTGAACTGCAGCACCAGCTGGCCGTTCAGGCGCTCGCGGTGCACGCCGGTGAACGAGTAGTTGAGGTTCTGCGGCACGCTGTAGATGGAGCCGATGGCCGGGCGGTTCTTGATCTCGGTGGCCTGAGAGGCAGGCGGCAGGCCGCCCCAGACGGCGTTGGAGCCGCCCCAGTCGTTGTCCTGGATGCCGTCGAAGGTCTTCCAGCCGCTGCTGACGTTGGCCTGGGAATAGCCGGAGTCGCGCACCTGGTAGGTGCCCATCAGCGCGATGCCGAAGCTGCCGTCATTGCTCTGGGTGCTGTAGATGCCGCTCAGCTCGGGCGTGGCGTTCTTGCCCTGTTGCTCGCCGGGCAGGCGGCGGGCGGACTGGTCGCTGACCAGCTTGACGCCCACCTGGGCAATGGTTTCCCTGATGTCAAGGGGGCGCGGCGTGCGCACGTTGATGGTCGCGCCCATGCCGCCGGTGGGGCTGCTGGCGCGGCTGGTCTTGTAGACCTCCAGGGCCGCGACGCCGTCGGAGGCAAGGTTGGAGAAGTCGAAGGAGCGCGAGGACGGGGCGCTGCCGTCGATGCTGGCGCCGGGCATCTGGCGGCCGTTGAGCAGCACCAAGTTGAAGTCCGGGCCCATGCCGCGGACGGTGATGCGGGTGCCTTCGCCGTTGGCGCGGTCGATGGAGACGCCGGAGATGCGGCTCAGCGATTCAGCCAAATTGGTGTCGGGGAACTTGCCGATGTCCTCGGCCACGATGCCGTCGACCAAACCGGAGGAGGAGCGCTTCAGGTTGACCGAAGTCTCCAGGGCGCGCCGGATGCCGGTCACGACGACGGTCTCCAGCTGCGTCGTGCTGTTGAGCGCCTGCGGCAGGGAGGTGCTGGGCGTCGGGCCCTGCGTCGGGTTCTGTGCCTGCGCAACGGCGCCGGCGAACAGCAGGCCGCTGGCAGCGGCCAGCGTCGTGAGGCGAAGGGCAGGGCGAGGCTGTCTCATTCACGTGTCTCCAGAGTTGTGATCTTGTCGAGTGACGCTCGATGACGAGCTGAAAGCGCTTTCAAGCATATGCCATTGGCAGCGCTTTCAACCTAGGCAACACCCTCGGTCTGCGGCTTGAGAGCAACGCCCGAAGGGAAGTCGGCTGGCGCCCCAAGGTCTTCCTCGCTGTGAACGCTCCCATAGGGAAAGCATGCAAGAAATCCGGAAAGCAGTGCGGCGCCAGGGTCAAAAGCAATGTCGTGGCGAAAGCATTGAAAGCGCTTTCATGCCATCATGCGTTCAGGCCGAGTGATCGGCTACATGGTTTACCCGGGCCGGAACAACAGCCCGATGAGGTCCCGGAGGGTGACGTGCCGCCGCCCCGGTGCAAAGCCGGCCTGCGGCTAGCGCTGCATGCGCCGCGTGCTTTCGCGCACGACCAACTCCGGCCCCGGCAACTCGGCCTTGGGCTGGCCGCCGCGCAGCATCTCCAGCATGGCGGTTGCGGCCTCCACGCCGATCTCGTAGACCGACTGCCGCACCGTCGTCAGCGGCGGCATGGAATAGCGCGCCATGATGAGGTCGTCGAAGCCGACCAGCGAAACGTCGTCCGGTACCCGCAGGTTGCGCCGGTGCAGGCCGAGACAGGCCCCGATGGCCATCTGGTCGTTGGACGCGAACAGGGCCGTGAAATGAGCATCGCGCTCCAGCAGCCGCGTCACCGACAGCATGCCGCCGGCCTCGGTGTAGTCGCTTTGCACGATGAGGTTGGGGTCGACCGGGATACCGGCCGCGGCCAGCGCGTCGAAATAGCCGTTCTGGCGTTCGACGGCGTCGTCGTGCATCAGGTCGCCGGCGATGAAGGCGATGCGGCGATGGCCCTGCTCGATCAGGTGCTGGGTGGCCAGGCGCGCGCCCTCGCGGTTGTCGAAGCTGAAGCTGAACAGCTGCGGCCCGGCCAGCTGGCGGCCGACGACGACGACGGGCAGGCTGTCCGAGACCTTGGCCAGCTCGGCGTCCGAGATGCGGCCAGCCAGCACGATGACGCCGTCGACCCGGCGCGACAGCAGGGTCTCGATGGCCTTCCTCTCGTCCTCTTCATGCCAGTTGCCGGACACGAAAAGGGGCACATAGCCGGCGCGCTCCAGCTCCCGCTCGATGCCGAGGAGGGCCTCGCCGTAGAAGGGGCTGGAGATGATCTGAGTGACGACGCCGATGGACAAGGTCTTGCCGCCGGCCAGGCCGCGGGCCACCGGGTTGGGGCGGAAGCCCAATTCCTGGATGGCGGCCTGCACCGCGTCCTTCTTGGCCTGGCTGACGGCCGCCGTGCCGTTCAGGATGCGCGACACCGTGCTCGGCGACACGCCGGCCAGCTCGGCGACCTGTTCCAGTGTGACGACACCGTCCGGACGGGCTGAAGGCGCTTTCTTGGCAGGGGTCGACTTGGCGTTCATCGGCAATGGCGAGGCGAAGTCGCGAGTGTAGGCGCGGCCCGGGAGGGCTTGGATCCGGCGCCCGGCGCACTGCAGATGCAGGATGGGGCCATCGAACACGGAGAAAAACCTTCTGCTGGCCTCCTCCGGGCCTCTAGGCCCCGTGACCTCGCGCCGGTCTGCGAGCTTCA
>Ga0164290_1002716_pt1 | contig 10856 bp, 10 predicted proteins | sample Micstemetagenome_FD_108782 | JGI IMG/M metagenome (GOLD analysis project Ga0164290, IMG submission 108782) | Contaminated culture microbial community from soil near Moab, Utah, USA - Microcoleus steenstrupii SON62 (Illumina Assembly) | ecosystem: Environmental > Terrestrial > Soil > Soil crust...
CCATGGTGGCAAAGAGCTCACCGTGCGGGCTCGACAAGTCGATGTCGAGATCGACCGCCACCAGGTTCCACCCTCGACGCTGGGCCCGCTGCATGAGGGTGGCGAAGTCGATGAGGCTCCGGCTCAGCCGGTCGAGTTTGGCGACGACGATCGCCTCGGCGGGTCCGGTCTCGACGTCGGCGATGGCGGCTGTCAGCCCGGGGCGTCGCTTCATGCTCGAGCCGGTGACTGCGGCGTCTTCGTGCAGGGCGTGAAGCTGCCAGCCTCGACGAGCACACTCGGCTTCGATGGCGTCGCGCTGGGCGGGAAGACCGCCGCCGGCGGCGACCTGATCGGCGGTGGAAACCCGGACGTAGCCGACCACGAGGGGCGCTGCGGGGGCCGGTTCCATGGCCCTAGCCAACACAAATCGGGCGTTTTGTGGGGGGATACCCCGCAAACCGGCCCCAGAAAGGCGCTGAGAGGGCGCGCGGCGTCGGCTCCTTAGTTGAGCGACCAGCTGGCCCAGGGGAGCTGCTCTACGTAGACGTTGGCCAGGAAGTTCACCAGGTCGTTGCGGCCGTGGTAGCGGGGGCGGCCGCCTGTCTGCTCCATGAGCACGACCGGGACCCCGCCGAAGCTGGCGGAGAAGGCGCTGCGGGCGTCTTCTCGGCGGGTGGGCTGGGAGATCACGCCCGGGCGCACGGCCACGACGGCGAACTCCACGCCCTGTTCCTTGATGAGAGCGGCATCGAAGTTGGCCACGGTGGCCACCTCCTCGGGTTGTCGATGACCCCGGGAGATGGCCGGGGAGGGGGTGAAAGCCCTCAGGAGGGCTACAGGCCACGCCCGCGAGATTTCCCGCAACCAGGTGAGCTAGCCGGCGTCGTCGACGCCGGCCGGGGTGGCGGTCGGCTTATCGAGGAAGTCGATGTTGCGAGCGACGATCTCGAGCTTGGAGCGTCGAGAGCCATCCTCGGCGGTCCATTCCGAGGAGCGCAGGCGGCCCTCGACGGCCACCAGGCGGCCCTTGCTGAGGAAGTCGGCGCAGGTGGCGCCGAGGCCGTTGAAGGCCACCACGGTGACGAAGTCGGCTTCGTCGTCTCGACGTGGGATGGCCAGGCGGAGCGTGGCCACGTTGGTGACGCCCTCAGTGTTCTCGAAGCTCTCGTAGCTGGGGTCGGCCGTGAGGCGGCCGGTGATGGTGACGGTGTTCATGGTGTCCCTCCTGTGGGTGCTGTCTGTTGAACGGCACCCGATCGCCCGGTCTGAGGACTCGGGGCCAAGAGCCGGCGCAGCCGAGCGAGGACGTGAAGCGCAGCGGAGCCCCGCAGTGATGCCCTTGGGGCCGAGGCTGCGGACCGGGCAGGGTTCGCCGGACTTTTTTCGGAGGAGGTGCCATGGCGCCAGCAACCAACCAGTGGAGATGGCCAGCGCGGCTGCTGGCGGCCAGCGCCGTCATGGCCTTCGTGATCGGTCCTTGGGTGCTCGTCGCCGTGGTGGTGACGGGGTCAGCCCAGGTGGGCTGCTTTGCAGCTACGTTGGCCACGTCGGCTCGGCGGTACCGACTGGCCCGAGCGGCGGTGGAGTTCATCCGCACCGGCGGGGGTGAACTGGACGAGCCGAGCTCTCAGCTCGAGCCGCTACTTCGTGCGCTGCATCGTGAACCCGCCGATCCTCGAGCATCCGCGCGCGGTTGACCCATCGCGACTGAACTACACGCATGGCCACGTGTGCGAACGCCGGATGCGACAAGGCCCCGATGAGCAAGAACGCTCGGTTCTGCTCGCCGGAGTGCCGTCACGACAACTGGAACCGCCAACGTCGACAGGGCTTGCCCCGACCTCGGCGAGACGAACCGTTGTCGGGCAAAGCCGCCCCGGTGGTCAACCTGCGGGTCTCTGAGGAGCTCTACGAGGCCCTGAGCCTCGTAGCGGAGCGCGAGGGCATCCCTCGCACCGAAGTCGCTCGCAAGGCCATGGCTGCGTACCTGGAAGCCGAGGGGGTGCGCCAGCGAGCTAGCTGACCCCTAGACGCGCAGAAGGCCCGGGTTGCGACCGGGCCTCCATGCATTGCGTCGATCAAAGCCGAACGTTCCAACGGTCAGTGTACCGCATCTCGCGGAGCTGGCAAGGCTCTGGTCGCCGTGAGCTGGGCTCGCGCGCCCAAACGGCAGTAGACCCCGGCAAGGCCGGATGACAGCAGCCTGGGCCCCCAAGAGGAGGGCACACCTGTAACGAACGGCATGACTGCCCCACGAGCCGGCCCAAGGGTCGGCACCCTCGAGCGAAAGCGGCTTGGAGGTTCCAGCTGGGCGGTGAGTGCGACCCCTGTTGAATGGGAGCGTCTAAGTGCCCGAGGAGCTACCAGCTCGACGTCGACCACAAGGACGTCGCAGTGGGCTGGCCAGCCTCGGAGTGAACGCGTAGCCCGGCCAGCAAGGGTTCTCTGGCGTCATGGCCGGAGCTGACACGGTCTGATCCGCACCGTAGAAAGCGGGGAGGGTGGCTGGTCCTAGATAGGGACCAGTTGGCAAGAGCGGGACCAGGCAGACGAGAGGACCACTCCACCGGGGAGCAACGGCATCGGCCTATGCGTTTCCGAGGGTCAGGGGTTGAGAGCTAGTGGAGTCGCCTACGGCGACACTCATCCTCTGCCTGACGAAATGGGTGGGTGTTCGCGCCCGGAAATACCACTAGGGGGTGGGGGCCACCGCGTAGCGTTGTTCGCCATGAATCCCTCCCTCCGAAACTGGTTGCTCTTCGCAGCAGCGGTGGCTGGGCTCCTGAAGGCCTTCGAGCAGGTGAAGGTCCAGGGGCGAGCTGTCGATCTGTGGTGAGCGACCGGCGCTGACCAATCGAGCGGGTACCGGCAGCGGAGGTCCTTGCGCGCTTGCGAAGACGCTGGGCCGGGCGAATAGCTTCCCCGATGAGCTCGGCGGTTGAGGGCTGGGGATTCCGCCGCCACCAGGTCTCCCGCCGGGCTCATCGGGAGCGCAGGCTGACGATCTCCGGCACGGCTAGGAGGTGCACGGTTCTGTGCCTCTGTGCTTCATTCACCGACGAGGTAGAATCCGCAGAAGTCCTCGACGTCGGAGACGTAGCGGCGGATGCCGGAGCGAATCTCGACGACGGCATCGTTGCGGAGAAAGAAGCCCACGACGTAGTTCTGCTCTTCGGGGTCGCTCGGCTCGAAGAGCCAGGCCTCTTCGGACTCGGTCCCGTTGCGAATCTGCGCAAGGTCGGGGTAGGCGCTGTGGAGCTCGTCAGCGGTGCTGCCAACGCCGATGCCGGATTTGGTCAAGTACCCCGTGGAGTCCACGACCACGGTGGCGACGCGGTCCCCGATGACGAGAGCGAAGAGCGGCCCTGTGGTTAGACGAACGGCGCCGACGGTGCACGTGAAGTCGCCAGTGGTGCCGGTGTACTCGGTCGACCACGTGATCCCCGGCACGGCTTTCAGGTTTTCGTAGGTCTCACCAATCAGGTAGGGGCCAACGCCGTTGGTGGCGATCACCTCGCCAGGTTGGAGCGGGTCTCGACGCTCGGGGGCCAGCTTTGGTGGCCGGAGGACGGTGACGTCCTCGGGTGCCTCGCCGCTGCCGGCGTTGGCCGTAGTCGAGGTGATGCTCGACGTGGTGACCGTCGATGAGCTGGTGGCCGCCGCCTCGGTCGACGACGACGCCGGCGGAGGAGTCGCCTCGCTCGAGGTCGGTTGCGCTTCGGCGGTAGTTGACGTCGCAGCGGCCGAGCTGGTCACCTCGTCGTCACCGGCCGGCCTGCGGACTATCAGGACCAAGCCGACGAGAGCCAGCACGGCCACCAGGGCGACAACGCCCACGGTGGCACCCCGGCCGGGGTGCTGGGAGGGCTCTGTTCCCCCGCCGGCTGGGGAGACCACAACAGCGAGACAGACACGGCAGTAGGCCTGGCCATCGGCCATTTCGGCGCCGCACGTCGGGCACTGCATCTTGGCTTGGTTCATCTCGTTCCCCCCCTCCCACGCTGCGGTGATCGTGGCATCATCGCCCGGCCGGCGCTGCAAGGGGGGATCAAATGAAGCAAGCACGAGGGGTGATGCTGGGCGCCGGCTTCATCGCCGTGGTGGCCTACCTCGGGCTGGTAGCTACCGAGTTGCGATGGTCTCTTGCTGAGGACCCCGGCGACCTGCGCTGGTGGTTCATGGGCTTCACGACGGTGTGCGGTGTGGCCACGTTTGCGTTGCTGTCCATGTGGTTGGAGAACGCCACGCCAGCTGACAAGCAGGGCCGCCAGATCGTGGCGGGTGTTGTCGGTGTCGCCGCTGCCATTGGTATCTCCGCCATCGAGCTCCCGATCGCCCTCAGCATCTTCAACGGAGTGCTGAGCCTCGCCGTTGTGCTCGCTGCGGTCGAGATCTTGACCAATCTCGACGCCAGCGGCGGCCGCATCCTGGCGTGGTGGTACCGGCGCGAGACCTTCCCTTGGTTGTGGCTCCTGCTGTGGTGGTTCTTCACGGCGATCCCCGGCGCCCTCTTGGCGGCCGCCACTGACTCGTTGGTCTGGGTGGTGCCCTACGCCATTGCCTCCAACCTGCTGGTGCTGCGCTGGCTCGGCGCCAGGTGGCGCCACGTCAGTGCCCGGTGGCCCGCAAAGCAGCCAGCGGCCTACCGCCCGCTTCGCGAGCTGTGGTTGACCAACCCGCTCGAGCTGCTTCGCCACCAGGCGGCGGCCGCCGGAGGCGGGGTGTTCCTCGGCACCGGAGGCAACTACTGGGAGTTCTCCCGAGCCGAACACTCGGTGCTCGTCCTCGGCCCACCTCGATCGGGCAAGACCTCGAGCATCGTCATTCCGAGCCTGTTATGCCACGACGGCCCGGCGGTCAGCACGTCGACCAAGACCGACGTGCTCCAAGCCACGGCACCGATGCGCGAAGACCTGCGACCAGCGGAGCTGCGCGGAAGCGAGGACTACGTCGGGTGCTACCTCTTCGATCCCACCGGCTTGACCCCGATTCCAGCCGGCACGAACGCAGTCGAGCTGCGGTGGTCGCCCATCGTGGGATGCGGTGACTGGCTCGTCGCTCGTCGACGAGCGTTGAGCATGGTCGGCGCCGCTCAACCCGAAAGCGGTCGGGTCACCACCGATTCGCACTGGACCGAACGGGCCGCGGCGTTGCTGGCCCCGCTCCTCCACGTGGCTGCGGTGACCGGCAAGGACATGGGCGCCCTCGTGGGCTGGATCAACGCCCACGATCTCGAACCGGCTCGCCAGCTCCTCGAGGATCTGCCCGACGGTGCCAGCCCTTTTGCCAGCTCGGCCGTTGCCGGCTTTGCCCAAACCCACCCTCGGGAAATGTCAGCGATCTGGTCGGTCACTTCGGGGGTGGTGGCCTGCTACCAGAGCGATGCCGCACTCGCCACCACCACCGAGCCGAACTTCGATGCCGAGCGGTGGCTCACCCATCACGAGACCATCTACATCGCCGCCAACGCCGAGCAGCAGCGACTCGTGGCGCCCATCGTGGTGGGCCTGCTCGATGATCTGCGCCGAGCGGTCTACGCAGCGCACCAGCGTGGTGCGCCTGCCCACCAGCGAGCCCTGTTCGCACTCGACGAGTGCGCCAACATCGCCCCGATTCGGGAGCTCCCAGCCATGGCCAGCGAGGCCGGCGGCCAAGGAGTGACCCTTCTGGCCTGCTTCCAAGACCTCTCCCAGGTCAGGGCCCGGTGGCCGCAGCACGCAGCCGGCTTCCTCACCCTGTTCAACACCAACGCCATCTTCCGGGGCATCAAAGAGTCCTCCACCCTCGAGTTGGTCTCAAAGCTCTTTGGCGAGCACGAGGTAGAGCGCACGAGTCGCAACACCCCCGACCTGAACCTTGTCGCCGACGTCGCCGCCGGATTGCGAGGAGGCCAAGCGCCTCGGGCCAGCACCACGCTCAACCTGGTGCGCCAGCGCCGGGTGCCCTTCGACGAGGTGGCCCGGGGCCTGCCAGGACGAGTGATCGTCCTCGACGGCGCCGAGGCGCCGGAGTGGATCACCTTGTCGCCCGCCCATGGCGCCTCCCCCTGGCTTGAAATCAGCCAGGGAACGGTGCCCACCGATCCCCTACCGGATGGCTGGCTGTTCCACCTCCCCCCCGAGCCTCAACCAGCACCTGAGCCCGCTGTTTCGTCAGTGACGTAACTGCCGGCCGGCCTACAGGCCGAGATCCAGCCCAAGATCGGGGCTTCGCGGCGTCAACCGGGCCTTCACGAGGTCGTAGTGGCCGGCTGCGGCGGGATGGTCCGGGCGACGGCCAAGGAGGCTGCTGGGGTCCGTGATGCCATAGCGCTGCCGGTAGGAGGCCACGAGGGCGGCGTTGCGGTCCCATTCCTGGGCGCCGGGCCCGGTGGAAGGGCGAGGGCCCATGGTCTCGACCAGGAGACCCTGGGGGACGCCTACGCCGGTGTCGGTAGCCATGGTCTTGGCTCGTGAGCGTTCGACGCTGCGCCCGAGGTGGGCCAAAGCTCCTCGACGCCGATCGGCCTCGCTACCGAGGTTCGTATCGCCAGCCACGAGGAAGAAGCGGTTTTCGTGCCGGCCCCGGGACGCTGCGGTGTAGGTGAGCTCTCGGAACAGACGATCGCTGCCCAAGCAGAGAGCGACGTCGGCGGTGGCGCCCTGGGCCTTGTGGACGGTGCTGGCGTAACCGAGGCCGAGATGCTTGGTAGTGAGTTTCTCGGGCGGAAGGGTGACCGATCTGCCGTCGCTGCGGGCCAGCCGAAGCCCGTCACCGTCGAGACCCTCAACCGTGGCCCGGTCGCCGTTGATGAGACCGAGGGTCCGGTCGTTGCGCAGCACCATGACCGTGTCGCCCTGGCGTAGCTCTTGGCCACCGACTCGAGCGACGACGTCGCCCAGCTCTCCTGCTGCCTCCCGCCTGGCTTGGGCGGCGATGTTGAGGCTGCGGACCTCAGCTCGCCGGTAGGCGAGCAGGAGCACGTCTTGGCCGGCCTGGCGTGCTTCCCACCAGGCCGTGGTCATGGTGGCCACCTGTGCGCTAGGCGTGACGTCGATCGTCACTCGGCCGTGGGCGTTGTAGGCGTTGAGCGCAGCGGCCACGTCGCCGTGGCGCAGCTCTTCGAGCGCCTGGCGTTCCCACGCGTCAGCCTGGCGGCGGTTGTTGGCCAACTCGCTGACGGGCAGCCGGTTGAGGAGACCTCGGAAGGCCCCACCAGCGTCGATCTCGGGGAGCTGGCGGTCATCGCCGACCAGCACCAACTTGGCGCCGGCGGCCTCGACGTGGGCTACCAGCCGGGCCAGGTCCCTGGTGCCGACCATGCCGGCTTCGTCGAGGACCACGACAGTGTTCGGATTCAGCGCGAGCCCGCCGGCATCGAGGTCGAGCAGTCGACGCGCCAGCGTGGTCGAGGAGATCGCAGCGTCGGTTTCGAGCTGGCGGGCGGTGCGCGCCGCGAGGGCAGCGCCGAGCACGGTGACGCCGGCGTCGGACCAGGCCTCCTGGGCGGCGGCCAACGCGTAGGTCTTACCGGTCCCAGCCCGGCCGACGACGACGTCGACGCCGGCGCCGCTCGTGGTCAAGGTTGCCACCATGGCGGCCTGGTCCTCGCCGAGGCCGGGCCGACGGGCGATCGCTGCGCTGGGGTCGACAACGGCCACCGAAGCGTCCTGGGTCCGCAGAGCGATCTCCATGATGGTGGCTTCGGCGTTGAGAAGCTCGGCGGTGGAGTACCGGGCGGTGTCGGTGCCGGCGCTCACCACGATGCCGTCGCCTCGGCGAATCACGTCGCCTTGGCGCAGCGAGGTGTCGACCTTGGGAACACCGATCATCTGGACGATCTCGCTCCGGCCGAGGAGCTCCTCGGTGAGTCCCTCGACGTCGGCGACGGAGAGCCCTTTAGTGGCGGCGCCCGAGATGGCTTGGAGGACGTCTCGCCGGGAGAAGGTCGACGCTTGGGCGGTGAGCCCCTCGGTCGAGACCAGGTGGTCGAGAAGCGCTGCGGTGTCCAGCGGAGGTGGAGCTGGCTGCTGGCAAAGCGCGGCGAGGTCCTCGGGGCCGAAGCCAAGACCGGCGGCGCGTTGGTGCCATTCCTCGGCGATCGGGCCGCCGAGGCCGGCGCTGTAGTCCTTGGCGTCGTTGCCCGCCAGGGCCGGCTCCTCGAAGCGGGGCGCCTTGTTCTTGGCCCGGCGGGTGTCGAGGGCGGCCGCTTGGGCGCCGCTGGCGGTGGTAGTGCCCCGCTCGGCCATGGCCGCCTTGATCTCTGCTCGACGGCGACTGAAGGCGGCCAGGAGCTCCTCGGGGGTGCCCGTGATCTCGGCTTGGCCGTTGCGGACCGGGCCCCACTCCACGCCGAGGGCCTCGGCCAGCTCGTAGCGGAGGTGGGCCTGGTACAAGAAGCCGGCGGTGCGGGCGTGGGCGTAGAGCGCTCGGGCATCGAGTCGAGACCACCGACCGTCTTCGCCTCGAACCCGGTTGGCGATCACCACGTGGCTGTGGAGCTGGGGGTCACAGGCCCGGCTGGTGCGGTGACGGAAGATGCCGGCGACGAAGCCGGAGGTGGTCATGCGGGTCACCCCGCCGGCGCCTCGGCGGGTCGAGCTGGCGTTGGCCTCGAGGTAGCTGAGGGCGGCTCGGACGGCGGCGTCGTGGGCGTCCCGGGCTGCCTGGTTGATCTCGGCCGACCCCAACCCGTAGAGGACCGACACCGACTTGGGGGCCGAGAACGTGGCGTCGAAGCCGGCCACCGTGCCGCCGGCTCGGCCGAGCTGCTCCCCGGTGGCGGGGTCGATGCCCGAGAGCACGGCGAGGAAGTCCTCGGAGCGCACCAGGCCGTCGAGGCCGAGGTCGCCGGCACCGCCGGCTACCCACTCCCCCGGGGCTTCGCCGGCGCCGAGGTAGTAGTCCTCGGCCCCCTGGGCCACCGCCTCAACGTAGTAGGCGCCAGCGGTTCCGGGGGCACCGGCGGCAATCTTGCCGATGCTCAGCACGGTGTCCTCCTTGACCTTCCCCCGGCTTACCGGGGGGCGCCGTCCTTGGCGCCTCCGAGACCCCAGTGTGGCCACGGTGCGTAGCACAGTGCAAGTGTGTGAGCAGTTTCAAAGTGGCTCGGCGCAGCCGAGCACGACCAGGTGCTGCTTTTGCAAAAGCGATACGAGACACCGTCGTGGTCGAGTGGGAGAATGGGTCAGCTGAGGCGCCTGCCGGCGGCCGGTCCGAAGATTTCTGGTCGATCCCGAAGAAAGTTGCGGGAGGCCCGAAGGACCCCGGCCTAGGAAGGGAGGCGCGACCACGGAGCGTTCCTGTGGTCTCGCCTCGCTTGCTTCATCCACCAAACACCTATGGACTCGCTGCACCCTCCCTCCGATGACACGGCCGCCGGCCGCCCGGTGGATGAGCCGCGCCTAATGCAACCCGAACAGGGCGGCGACGATTTCGATGAGCGTTACGACGTCGACGACTTCGGCGTGGTCGACGAGGAGCCGCCCGAGGACCTGGTGTTGCCCAACGGGTGGGCCGAGAGCTTCACCTTCGAGGGCAAGGCCAAGGAGGAGCACGAGGCCGCCATCAAGGCCGATGCCGAGATCATGCTGCGCCTCCAGCTTCACAAGTTCGAGGGCCGGAGCTGGGCCGACCAGGAGCGCCGGTTCATCGACTACGGCCGGCGCTACCTCCCGGGGCTGATCCGCAAGGGCCGCATCTTCGTGATGATGCGCGCCCTCGGCATCCCTGGTGCCCACACCATGGCGCTGCCCACCGTCGGGGTGCCCATGACCATGGCCGAAGCCAAGGACCTGGCCGAGGAGACCATCGCCAAGGCCATCGGCCCCTACAAGAGGGTGCTGATGAGCGGGCGCTGGAAGCCCAACGTGGAGAACCCCGCCCAGCTCACCTCGTTCTTCATGGGCCAGTGCTGCTGGCAGTTTCGGGCGCCGTGGCGGCGCTACCTGCGCGAGCGCGACCGGGCCTTCCGTAGCTGGCAGCACGAACAGGAAGAGGGCGAGCTGCTCTTGCTGGGCGAGCTCTCCGACCGCTTCGACCCGGCCCGGGCCGCCGTTGTCCGTCTCGAGATCACCCGGGCCTACGACTTCCTCGACGATCCGCTCGACCAGCAAATCCTCGAGCTCACCGTCGCCGGCTACACCGCGGCGGAGATCGGCCCGGGCCTGGCGCTCACCAACCGCCAGGTCGAGTACCGCCTCGAGGTGATCCACAAGCGGATCGAACGGCTCAAGGAAATCGATTCGTTGCGGGGAAGGGCGTTCGGGGCGGCCTAAAGCCCTCTGCGAGGGGCTAGCACCCCTCCCCTGCCGGCACCGCTGGTGGGGCCTCAACCCAAGGAGGTTCGGCCATGGCCGACCGACGTGCAGGACCCGGCCAGGGTCCCTACGTGCCCAGCCCGGGGGGCGGCAAGCAGCCCCGGGACCGCAACCAGGACGGATCGTGGCGCAAGAAGCGCTCCGACGCCGGCAAGCCCCGGGGCAAGTGATGGCGACCTCGCGCACCATCCGCAAGACCCAGACCGTCCGGGTCCGTCGCCCGGGCGGCGGGACCACCCCCGTCAAGGTCACCACCGAGGTGAAGATCACCCGCCGATGACCTGCCGACCTGACGCCGGCGAGGGCCTGCAACAGGCTCTCGCCGGGGTCGGTGTCACTCCCCCTCGTAGAATCCATCTAGCAACCCGCCAGGAGGAACACCATGGCGAAGTCAACCCGCAACTCCGGCAAGGCCTGGACCCCGGCCCAGTCCCGCCAGCTCCGCACCCTGGCCAAGGGCAACACGCCCACCCGCGTGATCGGCCTCAAGCTCGGCCGCACCGAAGGCGGCGTGCGCTCCCAGGCCTCCAAGCTCGGCGTAAGCCTCAAGCCCACCAACCAGTCCCCCTACAACCG